>Ga0163144_10017441_pt1 | contig 14621 bp, 15 predicted proteins | sample OliLak19BULKMAT1_FD_123175 | JGI IMG/M metagenome (GOLD analysis project Ga0163144, IMG submission 123175) | Freshwater microbial mat bacterial communities from Lake Vanda, McMurdo Dry Valleys, Antarctica - Oligotrophic Lake LV.19.BULKMAT1 | ecosystem: Environmental > Aquatic > Freshwater >... | reverse complement strand
CTACAAAAAGACCCAGAATGATGACACCATAAAGCCACATTATATTGAATTTCGGTGCTTTGGGAACTATTTTTTTGCCTGGAATCTTTTTTATGGGAGATTTTTTATCTGTTCTACTATCTTTCATTTTAAACATTTATATAGGTATTATCGTATTTAAACTCTTGAATGTTAAGCACTTTTAAATGATTTCATTTCTGCATCACCCCAAAGATCCTCAATTCCGTAAAATTCTCTTTTATCTGTTTTAAAGATATGAACTACAACATCAACGTAGTCAAGAATTATCCAGTCAGACTGCTGTAAACCTTCTTTTCTCCATGGCTCGAGTTTTAAGGCCTTAAATACTTCATCTTCAACACTTTGAGCAATAGCTTTTACCTGTGTTGTTGACTCAGCATGACATATTACAAAATAATCGGCAACTGAACTGTGGATATTTCTCAGATCCAAGCGGACTATTTCATTTCCCTTTTTCTCCTGTATTCCAAAAACAACTAGTTCTGAGATTGAAGTGGATTCTTGTGCAGTTTTATTTTTTACCATTAAATAAATTAGTTTTGTTGAATCATATTAACGCATCTTAATTGCAAAATAATACTTTTTCAGGACTATTTATTGGTCGGAATCTAATTACTTTAAAAGAGGTAGACTCAACAAATACCTTTCTTAAGGATGCTTTGTCAAAATCTACGCCATTATTGGATGGTACTGTAATAATGGCAGACAAGCAGTTTGCAGGTAGAGGGCAGGCAAGCAATTCATGGATAAGTGAAGCCGGTAAAAACCTAACTTTCAGCGTTCTTCTAAATCCGACTTTTCTTCCAATTGAAAGGCAATTTGACCTAAATATGGCCGTTAGCCTAGCCCTGAACGATTTTTTAAATAAGTACATATCCGGAAGCGCATTCATAAAATGGCCCAATGACAGCTATATCGGAAATAAAAAAATTGGCGGAATATTGATTGAAAATATTGTTAGCGGTAATACGATTAAACATGCCATAATTGGAATTGGCATTAATGTAAATCAAGAGGATTTTCCCCCAAATTTGATGAATGTAACTTCTTTGAAGCAAGCTTTACATCAGGATTACAACTTACTGCGTTTATTAGGCGAAATTTGCAGCTTTATTGAAGCCAGGTATTTGCAATTGAAAGCTGGAAATACTGATAAGCTTAGAGATGAGTACCTTAGGAAATTATATTTAAAAGATGAATGGGCGCTGTTTAGATTTGACAAACAAATACATAGCGGTAAAATTTGGGGCGCTACAGATAAGGGACAACTTGTTCTTGAAACAGTAAATGGATTACGATATTTTAATAACAAGGAGATAGAGTTTATAATTTAAGAGGATATGAAAAAACTTTTAGGCCTAATTTTTCTTTTTTCGGCTGTCGCATCTCAGGCGCAGTTCCCTGATCCTAATGCAAAGATTTATGATCCGGTTAAATGGAGTTTTTCTAACGAAAAGTTAAACAATAAGGAATATAACCTAATTATTACTGCCAAAATTGAAAAAGGCTGGCATGTTTATTCCCAGTTTATTGCTGATGGTGGTCCGATTCCCACATCTTTCAAATTTAAGTCTTCTTCAGATTATAAGCTGATAGGCAAAGTTTCAGAAAGTCCGAAAGCAATTTCGGCATTTGATAAGAATTTCAACATGCAAATTGCATGGCATAAAGATCAGGTAGTATTTTCTCAGAAAGTCAGTCTGCTTGTTCCAAAAACAAATATTTCAGGCACACTCGAATTTATGGTTTGCAACGATGAACGTTGTTTACCACCTACTGAAGTTGAGTTCACAATCGCTCTGAGTGGAGAGCTTGCTAAAGCCGGAGATATAAGTGCTGGAATAATAGCGTCTGATCTGGGAACTGCAAATGACAGTTCTTTGTCAGTTCTTTCGGGCGATACTTCATCAACAGCGGCGTCGAATACAACATCATCAACGGTTGCGACAGCTGAGAATAAGGCAACGGGTTCTTTGTGGGCAATTTTTATTGCAGGTTTTATCGGCGGACTTGCAGCATTTTTTATGCCATGTATATATCCAATGATTCCATTGACTGTATCTTTCTTTACAAAGAAATCGGGTTCCCGGGCTAAAGGAATTCAAAGTGCAATAATTTACGGTCTTTCCATTATTGTCATTTATGTAGCCCTTGGCCTACTTATCACTCTGGTTTTTGGAGCCTCTGCCTTAAATGAAGCTGCCAGCAGTGCTACATTTAACCTTCTTTTCTTTGTAATTCTCGTCATATTCGGTATCTCTTTTTTGGGTGCATTTGATATAACACTTCCTTCTTCCCTGGTGAATAAGATGGATGAAAAATCCAATCAGAATGGATTTGTCGGCCTTTTCTTTATGGCCTTTACACTTGCTCTGGTTTCTTTTTCATGTACCGGCCCGATCATTGGAACTTTACTGGTTGATGCGGTTTCTAAAGGTTCTTACTTGGGTCCGGCAATTGGTATGCTTGGATTTTCATCTGCTTTAGCTATTCCCTTTACACTTTTTGCAATATTTCCATCCTGGCTCAAAGAAATGCCAAAATCTGGCGGATGGCTAAATACAGTTAAGGTTTCACTGGGTTTTCTGGAGATAGCACTCGCATTTAAATTCTTATCGAATGTTGATCTAGCATATCACTGGGGGATATTGAATCGGGATATTTTTCTGATTATCTGGATTGTTGTTTTTGGATTATGGGCATTGTATCTTCTTGGAAAGATCCGTTTGTCGCATGATAATGAAATTAATTTTCTTTCTCTGCCGAGACTGTTTTTCGCTATGCTTATTCTTGGGTTTACATTATACATGGTTCCCGGCTTATGGGGTGCCCCTCTAAAAGCGATTAGTGCATGGCTTCCGCCACAAGTAACTCAGGAATTTGATCTTTACTCAAATAAAAGTACCGGCCCGGTAGTAGTTGGAAAGGGAGGAAAAAAATATGCCGGACTGTTTCATGCGCCTCATGGTCTGGATGCATTTTATGATTATGAAGAGGGACTTGCTTATGCGAAAAGTGAGAATAAGCCTATTCTAATAGATTTTACAGGATGGAGCTGCACTAACTGTCGTAAAATGGAGGCGAGTGTGTGGCCCGACAAGGAGGTTCTTCAAAGACTCAGGGAAGATTATGTTATAATTTCGCTTTATGTAGATGATAAAACCGAACTTGCTCCAGAAGAAAAATATGTTTCAAGCTTCAGTGGTAAAAAAATAAATACTATCGGACAAAAGTGGAGTGATTTTCAGGCTTCAAAGTTTGGCACCAATTCTCAGCCTTATTATGTAATAGCTGATCATGATGGGAAGGTCTTGGTTCCGCCTCAGGCGTATAACCTAGATATTAGTAATTACGTTAAATTTTTAGACAGTGGTAAAATCTCCTTCGGGAATAAATAGCGGAAATGAATAAGGCAAAAATAAAAAATATCGGAGTTTTTACATCTGGAGGTGATTCTCCGGGGATGAATGCCGCAATTCGTGCGGTAGTGCGTAGCGGTTTATATTATAACCTTGAGGTAACAGGTATTTATCGGGGTTATGACGGGATGATTAGCGGCGAATTTCATCGAATGGAGCGTAAATCAGTAGCGAATATTATTCAACGAGGTGGCACAATTTTAAAAACTGCCAGAAGTGAAGAGTTCCGTACGGCAGAGGGAAGAAAAAAGGCTTATGAGCAATTAAAGAAGCACAATATTGATGCTTTGGTAGCTATTGGGGGCGACGGTACCTTTACCGGTGCCAATATATTTTACGATGAATATAAGGTTCCGGTAATCGGGCTTCCCGGAACAATAGATAATGACCTTGTCGGAACTGATTTTACAATTGGATATGATACGGCAATCAATACTGTTATCGAAGCTGTTGATAAGATTCGTGATACTGCAGAATCGCATGATCGTTTGTTCATTGTTGAAGTTATGGGCCGCGACTCCGGTCTGATTGCACTAAGAAGTGGTATTGGATCGGGTGCAGAAGCTATTCTGATTCCTGAGACAATAACGGATATCAGAGCGTTACTTAACCGTTTGGAAATAGGCCGGAAAGATAAATCTTCCAAAATTATCATTGTTGCAGAAGGTGATGATGCCGGTGGTGCTTTTGAAATCGCTAAAGTCGTAAAGGATAAGTTTCCGAGTATAGATACCAGAGTCTCAATACTTGGTCATATTCAGCGTGGTGGACCGCCATCTTGTATGGACAGAGTTTTGGCAAGCAGATTGGGTGTGGCAGCTGTTGAATCACTGATTGAAGGCAGAAACAGGGAAATGATCGGGATTGTAAACGGTCAAATACATTTCACACATTTCGATCATGCTATAAAACATAACTCGGAAGTAAATCCTGAACTTTTAAAAATTGTTGAGATCTTATCCCTATAAAATTAAATCGTGTGATATGAAAAATTCAAGTTTATTCTTCGGTGCATTGATTGCCTTGCTGGCTGCATGTAGCGAACCGGTAAAAAAAAGTAATAGCGAAACGGAATTAGCACCCCCTATTTCCCTAAAACTTGAAAAAATAGCCGAAGGCTTACATTCTCCGGTTGCCGCAGTTTTTAGTCCGGATGGTTTAATGTTGGTATGCGAGCAAACCGGAAAGATCAGAGTTTTGGAGAACAATAAACTGAAAGATAAACCTTTTCTGAATCTGGAGAACAAGCTTGTTAAAATAAGTGGCGCTTATGATGAACGAGGTTTGCTTGGAATCGCTCTGCACCCGGATTATGCGAGTAATAAAAAATTCTATGTGTATTACAGTGCCCCTTCCACTGAAAAAGGTGGTGATCATCAGTCGGTAATTGCTGAGTACAAAGTTTCAATGGATCCAATGCTTGCTGATGCAGCGAGTGAGAGAATATTATTAACCATTCAGCAGCCTGAAAGTAATCATAATGGCGGTGATCTGAAGTTTGGCCCCGATGGCTATTTATATATTGGAACCGGAGATGGTGGTGGAGCAGGTGACAGGCATGGGGATTCTGGAAACGGACAAAATCTGAACACTCTTTTGGGCAAAATTCTAAGAATTGATGTGAATACCGAAAAAAGTTATAGTGTTCCAAATGACAATCCATTTGTGGGCAAAGAGGCAAAGCCGGAGATCTGGGCCTATGGTCTACGCAATCCATGGCGGTTTTCATTTGACAAAAATTCCGGGCAACTTTTTGTCGCGGATGTAGGCCAGAATAAATTTGAGGAGGTTAATATTATTGAAAAGGGCGGAAACTATGGTTGGAGGATCATGGAAGCAAACCACTGTTTTAATCCTGAAGAGAACTGCAAACAGGAAGGACTGATTTTACCAATAGCAGAATATGAGCATGAAGAGGGAATTAGCATAACCGGTGGATTTGTATATCGTGGTAAAGAAATGGCTAGCTTATCTGAAAAATATATTTTTGCCGACTGGACAGGGCCGATGTTTTATCTTTCAAAAAAGGGCGAATCCTGGATTCGCGGATCTATTAGTCTGGCATCAAAACCTACTGGAGATTTGAAAATACTCAGTTTTGCACAGGATAATAATGCAGAGCTTTATGTACTTACAAACCAAGAAGTTGGTCCGAAGGCCACAAAAGGAGCAATTTATAAACTGAAAAATCCCTGATGGAAAAGATAAAGAGCCATTTTATTGAAGCAAGGGAAGTACTCGAAAACTTTATTTCAGACCCTCAGAATTTTCTTCATATCGAACAGGCCGGGGAAATTATCGTAAATGCAATAAAAAGTGGCGGCAAGGTAATTTCATGTGGAAATGGCGGATCAATGACTGATGCCATGCATTTTGCTGAGGAACTTTCGGGAAGGTTCCGGAACGATCGGCCAGCCTATCCTGCTATTGCAATTTCTGACCCCGGTCATCTAACTTGTGTAGCCAATGATTATGGTTTTGCCTTTGTTTTTTCGAGGATGGTAGAAGCCATCGGTTCTAAGGGTGATGTACTCTTCGCGATAAGTACAAGCGGTAATTCTGAAAATGTTTTGAAGGCTATCGAAGCCGCCAGAAAAAAGGGAATGAAAGTTATTGGTTTAACCGGTAAGGATGGTGGTAAAATGGCAGGTTTATGCGATGTTGAAATCCGTGCCCCCCATTCAGAATATGCTGACAGGGCGCAGGAAATACACATTAAGGTAATTCATACTTTAATTGATTATGTAGAGCGAACCCTATCTTCAATAATAACCGCAGTACCCGAAGAGCTTACCATCAGCATACTACCATTACTGCCAAGAGTTTCATAATCAAGATCAACCGCTAAAATTGCGTTAGCACCTAAACGGGCTGCCTGCTCCTGCATTTCACGTAAGGCGATGTCCTTGGCTTCACGTAAGCCCTCTTCATAAGAGCCTGATCGGCCACCAACTATATCCCGAATTCCTGCAAAGAAATCCTTTACAATGTTTGCACCTATAATTGCTTCGCCCGTAACAATACCGATGTATTTTACAACGCGTTTTCCTTCGAGTTCATTTGTTGTTACTACTATCATGTTAAGTTTTAAGATTAGATTGTTTGTGAAACAAAAAGTTACAGGGTAAGGTCTGAAATAGATTTGATATTCAAAATGAGAAGATGTAATATATTAAGTTAGAGAAGAGCCGGTAGGATTCACATGGTGTAAATAAGATCTTTTAAATGTAAATACATTTATTGAATATTTATTCGGAAATCAATATCTGTGTTGTTCGGGACCTTCAGTCGGGCTCTTCGCTATAGCTTTTGCCATTAGAATTTGGAATATAAAACAAATTTGATATTAGGCAAAAGGCTGTCGCTTCGATCCCGTTTAGATTGCGGGGATGCTGCTACTATTAATGTTTACTGGGATTCTCTTACTTGCAGACTATTTTCTTTTACACTGTGCCGCTGCCACTTACAAAGCACTTCTGTCCTAAGTAAAATAAACGTGGGCGTAGCGAGTAGCTTTGGCCAGATAGGAACTTGATTTAACCAGGTAATTAGTTGGCCAAACTACCGCGAAGCACGCGACAGCAGCAGCCGAAAAGCAAAATGCCCTGCTTTTCAAATTAGTGTAATGACCTTAAGACAAAACAATTGCCTCTTTCCTTACAACAGTTTCTCTGCAACTTCTTTCCAGTTATTCACCCGTTCATATTCGGTTAACAGCATATTATGCGGCGACGAGAACAATAGCGGTCTGCCTTCAAACTCTTTGAAATTCTTGATGCGGTCGTCGATCAAAATGTCGACATTAACAATTTTATAACCACAGAAAATAATATTTTGCCACCCAATAAATGGAAAATGTTCTGCCAGCCATTCATATTTATCCTGCAGTGAATTTGGGAATTCCATAGCCGCTGAAACTATGAAGATTTCGTACTTTTCCTGCAATTGTTTCAGTACTTCTATACTATCAGGCAGTACAGCAAGATCACGAAAAAAGCCCTTTTCATTGATGTATTCATACAATTTCATTTTGGCATGATCGGGAACATGATGATAAACTTCGTTGCCGGGTAGGATTTTAAGATCAAGAGGGACACCGTAATCACGGTTGTAAAGACTTATAAATTTGGATAGCGGATCGGCAATAACTTCGTCCATATCCACTGCAATTCGGGGTTTTCTTTCAGACATGCTTCAAAAATAGGGATTTACATTTTTTAAATGTTAATTTTTTAATATCTTTGCAACCCCGCAGAATAGACTCCGGGAATATGTTGAATACATAAATATTGAAAAATGGCAACTAAAATCAGATTGCAAAGATTCGGTAAAAAGGGAAAACCTTTTTATCACGTTGTGGTAGCAGACGCTCGTGCTCCAAGAGATGGTAAATTCATCGAAAGATTAGGTTCCTATAATCCAAACACAAACCCTGCTACTATCGAAATCAATTTCGATAAGGCATTGGATTGGGTAAACAAAGGAGCTCAGCCTACAGATACTTGTCGTGCAATTCTTTCTTACAAAGGAGTAATGTACAAGAAGCATCTTGAAGGCGGTGTTAAAAAAGGCGCATTAACTGTTGAACAGGCAGATGCAAAGTTTGCTGAGTGGTTGCAAGGCAAAGAAGGTAAGATCGAGGGTAAGAAAGATAGCCTGACTAAATCGAAAGATGAAGTTAAGAAAGCAGCATTAACAGCTGAGGCTAAGAAGAAAGAAGAAATTGCCGCTGCAATTGTTGCAAAAAATACACCTGCTCCTGAAGTAGTTGAAGAAGAAGAAGTTTCTGAAGAAACTGCAGAAGCTCCGGAAGTTGAAGTAGCAGCGGAAGAAGTTGCTGAAGCACCAGTTGCAGAAGCACCTGTTGCAGAAGAAGTTGCAGAAGCACCTGTTGCGGAAGAAGTTGCAGAAGCACCTGTTGCAGAAGTAGTTGAAGAGGCACCAGTTGCTGAAGAGACTCCTGCTACAGAAGAAGTCGCTGAAACTCCTGCTCCTGAAGCAGCAGAAGAAGCTCCTGAATCTGAAGAAAAAGCGTAATCAGCTTTTTTAGGCTTTAAAATTTAATTTTACGTCATTGCAAATATTTAAGCGGCATGAACTCATTTTTGAGCTAGCCGAAGACATATTCGCAATGACGTTCTTGTTTTTGCAGCAATGAAGATTGAAGACTGTTTTTATATCGGCTATATAACCAAAACCAAAGGTTTAAAGGGTGAAGTACAGGTTTATTTTGAGTACGATGAGCCTACAGAATTGCTGCTTGAATCTGTTTTTGCAGAGATCAACGGTAAACTGGTTCCCTTTTTCATTTCTTCCTTTAGACTACAGAACAACCAGACCGGAAATTTTTATTTTGATGATATTGATACGATCGAAAAGGCTGAGGCTTTGGTTCGTAAAAAGCTTTTTCTACCCAATAAATTAAAACCGTTAAGGGATGAAGATGAATTTCTGATTACTGATCTGAAGGGATTTATTGTTCATGATGAAAAGGCTGGAGAATTGGGTGAGATCATCGAAATTCATGAGTATCCACAACAATTCATTGCCGTTGTTCCTTATAAATTTAAAGAGATCATGTTTCCACTCAATGATGATTTGATTGTGGAGATTGATGAGGAGAATGGAATTCTGAAGGTGGATTTGCCTGAGGGATTGATTGAGCTGTACCTTGAATCCTGAATAATTTAATGTTAAGCTTAGAGGCTAATTTCATATTTTTAACTTTCAGTTGAAATTATGAACTCCAATATTTCCTCACTTTTTAAAATCGCCAATAAACCCTCAAGGAATATTATCGGCTTAATGTCGGGTACCTCATTCGACGGCCTAGATATTGCACTTTGCGAATTCATTGGTAATGGTTTGGATACCAGGGTAAAGGTGAGGGAATTTATTAGCAGAGAATATAAACCGGAATTCAAAGAAGAGCTGAAATCAGTATTTGCAAAAAAAACGGCTGATCTGGAAAAGGTCACTCAACTGAATGCCTTTATTGGTAGCTATTATGCCGAGTTGGTTTTAGATTCCTTAAAGCAATGGGGGATAGATCCTAAAGAAATTGATCTGATCGCCAGTCACGGACAAACTATTTTCCATGCGCCAAAACATCAGCATCCCGGTTCTAAATACGCCAATGCCACACTTCAGATTGGCGACGGGGATCATTTGGCTGTAAAGTCAGGGATAATTACGATTAGTGATTTTAGGCAGAAACATGTTGCTGCAGGTTGTGAGGGCGCTCCTCTGGCTGTTTATGGGGATTATCTGTTGTTTTCTGGCAAGGATGAAAACCGGATCATGCTGAATATAGGCGGGATCTCGAATTTCACTTTTCTGCCATCGGCTTATTCTACTGATTTTTTCTCCTCAGATGTGGGTCCGGGAAATACATTGATGGATCAGTTCGTTCAGCTCCATTTTCCCGGAAAATATTATGATAACAATGCGGAAATTGCTTTATCAGGAAAGGTAAACCAGGCTCTGCTGGACGCCTTGCTTGATCATTCCTTTTTCAGAAGCGCTTTTCCGAAAACTACCGGACCCGAACTGTTCAGTCTTACTTATCTTAATGAGGCCTTAATCAGATCAGGGTTAACAGGTATTTCAAATCAGGATATTATGGCTACTCTGGCTTCATTCACTGCTCAGGGAATTTGTAGTGCGATTTCTGAAGCGGTTTCAGGCAAAGGTCCCTTTGAAATTTATATCAGCGGAGGCGGCATGCATAATCCGCTGCTGGTTAAGTTTATTGAAGAATATTTTGATCGTAAATTAAAATTCACCTCAGACCTTGGCATTCATCCTGATGCCAAAGAGGCGGTCTTGTTTGCCTTATTGGGCAATGAAGCGGTAGCCGGTGGTAAAACCAATTTCGGTACTCATCCCGGAGTGCCTTCTATTTCTATGGGGAAGATTAGTTTTCCTGGCTGAGCTTTAAAAAGTTAAAATTTCTACATTTTAAAAAACAGAAATTCTTAATGCACTGAAAAACAGATATTTAATAATTTTATAATATTCCCCACATTGCAAATAATTTTAATTAGAATTATTCTAAATAATTTTTGCAATTCAATTTCAATTTCTATTTTTGCTCTCAATCTGGAAAAATTCTAAATAAGAATAGCTTATTCCCGCACATGCCGGATAAAAAACAATAAAAGTAAACTGATGAAAAGTCAAAAATCCGAAACAGCTTGGCCAAAAATCCGCAAATTCTTGAATGATGTACATCTTTGGATTGCATTACCGAGCGGAATCATCGTATTGCTGATATGTTTGAGCGGGACTATTTATGTTTTTAACACAGAGATTAGAGAATTGTCCAATCCCGAACTTTATAAAGTAAGTCAAACAGCAGGTGCCCAACGTCTTTCGGCAGAAAAGCTAATTGCAATCGTCGGACAGGAGACTAATTCAAAGGTGATTAGTATTAAGATCCCAGCTGATCCTGAAAGAAGTTATGTGCTGACTGTCATGAAGCCGGAAGAAGCAAAACCGATAGAAATGAGGACTGAAAAAAGCCCCAAAATAGCTGAAAAAGCAGGAAAGACTTCGGGCCCGGAAAGATCTGGGGAAAAATCAGAACCTCCTACGCGCCGTGTCCAATATATGGTAAACCCCTATTCCGCAAAGATATTGGGGAGCAGCGATGATAAAAATGGGGTTACTGAATTTATGCAACTCATGTTCAGTTTGCATCGTTGGTTATTGCTCGATCGGATAGAAGAACCAATATTTGCCGAATTACCTAACCGGAAACTGGGCAGCTATATCAGTGGTACGGCAACAATATTATTTACTTTTGGTGTTATAACTGGTATCATCATTTGGTTTCCTCAAAAGGTAAGAAACTGGAAACAGGGTCTAACAATAAAATGGAACGCAAACTGGAAGCGGGTGAATCATGATATTCACAATAGTCTGGGTTTTTACAGCTGCATATTATTGTTCATGATGGGTATCACCGGTCCGCAATGGTCATTCCCATGGTATCGTGAGGGTTTACGAAAAACACTAGGTACCTATCAATCTGAAGATGCTCCGAAACCAAAAAACCCAAAATCAAATTTTCAGGCGTCAGGAGCAAACCCATTATTGATTGAATCATTTATCAAGGTAGCAGATCAAAGTCTGAATTATACCGGTGATCTGACCATTAGCCTTCCCGCAGACTCTTCAGACGCTGTGCAACTTAGTAAGACCCCCAAAGGCTTTTTTGCACCCGTAGCTGCCGATAAAATCTGGATAGACCAGTACACCGCTTCGGTATTACAGACGGATATTTTCAACAAAAAGCCGTTCAACGAGCGTTTATCCAATTCAATTAAGGCTATACATGTAGGTGATGTTTATGGCAGGTTCAGTAAAATTCTTTATTTTTTGGCCTGCTTAATTGCTACAAGTTTGCCGATAACGGGCACGATGATCTGGATTAATAAGATGAAGAAGTCTTAAATAATTGAATAAAAATTAGGTTGGTATCCTTTAGGAAAGATCCGGCTTTGATGATTAATATGATCCTTTGTTGAATTTCTCACATCTCCTATCTCACATCTATTGTCTCACATCTCTTATCTCATATCTCATATCTCCTTCCTATCTTTACAATATGCGTTTCGATATCATTACCGTATTGCCCGATTTGCTAATTAGTCCTTTTGCCCATTCAATTTTGCAGAGGGCTCAAAAAAAGGGACTTGCAGAAATTCACGTACATAATCTTCGTGATTATTCAAGCAATAAACAAAAGTCGGTTGACGATTACCAGTATGGGGGCGGCAGCGGAATGGTGATGAGTATTGAGCCCTTTGCTAATTGCATTGAAAAGCTAAGAACAGAGCGCAATTATGACGAGATCATTTTTATGAGTCCGGATGGTGAGACCCTTAATCAAAGCATGGCGAATGAACTTACCGATAAAAAAAATATAATCATTCTGGCTGGTCATTATAAGGGAATCGACCAAAGAATCAGAGATATTTTTGTCACTAGGGAAATCTCAATCGGAGATTATGTGCTTTCTGGAGGTGAATTGCCTGCTGCCGTTTTAGTTGATAGTATTGTGAGATTGCTGCCCGGTGTATTGAATGATGAAACCTCGGCTTTATCTGATTCCTTTCAGGGGGAACTACTTGATGCGCCGGTTTATACTCGTCCGGCCGATTGGAAGGGGCATAAGGTGCCTGATATTTTATTAAGCGGACATGAGGCTGCTATTAATGAGTGGAGGCATGAGCAGGCGCTTGAGCGTACTAAAAAGCGCCGGCCGGATTTGCTGGAATAAATTGTACCTATTTTCTGTTTGAAAGGTGCTGTCAGATAAATATAAATGGAAAAATATCAGAACAAACTTTTTTAAGTAAAAAATTTTTCCTAATATTGCACTCCGATTTTTACGGGCTAAAAATCGAATTAAGAGCTTAAAATCATGGATTTAGTAAAATTTGTTGAAGAGCAGGCAGCAGTTAAAAAGCAAGTTCCTGCATTCAAAGCCGGTGATACCATTAGTGTTCACTATAAAATTCGCGAAGGAAATAAAGAACGTATCCAGATCTATCAGGGTGTGGTTATCCAGCGTAATAGTGTGGGTGTGAATGAGACTTTTACCGTACGTAAAATGTCAAATGGAGTGGGTGTAGAGCGTATCTTCCCTGTTAATTCTCCTAACATCGATAAGATTGACGTAAACAGTCATGGAAAAGTTCGCAGAGCGAAATTATTTTACCTGCGTGAATTAACCGGTAAGGCTGCTCGTATCAAGTCTAAAAGAGTGTAATTTTTTTATAAATTTATGGCCTCCCGGATCAACACCGGGAGGCTTTTTTGTTTTCAAGCCTTTTGAAATCTATTTAACAGGCGATTAATAATTATATCCGTCTTTATTCTATCATTTTTAAGCGGAATTAAGAGTCAATTTGCTAATTTACTCATTCTCTCATTTGCTAATTCCAATTTATGAATACCGAGTTTCTTGAACAAATATTTTTTGGAAACAGCCTCAGAAACTATCTGTATTTTTCTGCTATTTTGCTTTTTGGACTTTTATTTAAACGGGTGTTCTCTAAATTATTGAACAGATTAATGTTCATGTTATTTAAAAGTATTGAGCCGGATACGGAGCCAAAAGTATTTATTGAAATGCTCTTAAAACCTGTGGAGGTATTGATCATTCTTGTTATTATATATCTTTCAATCAATCAGTTAGATTTTCCATTAAACGAAGTGATATTCAGGAGGACAAACCTCATTAATAATGTTCCTACTCTTTATGAGTTGAAGGTTGTACAGGTTATGGATAAGCTTTTTTTATTGTTTTTCATTATTTCAGCATTCTGGATCTTGTTGAGAATAATAGATTTTATTGCTCATGTATTCAAGTATAAGGCTTCATTTACATTATCTAAATCTGATGATCAGATGGTTCCTTTTGTTAAAGAACTATCTAAGATTGTAACTGTTGTAATTGCATTTTTTGTGGTGCTGGGATCGGTATTCAACCTCAATGTGGCAACAATCATTGCAGGATTAGGTATTGGAGGTATCGCGGTGGCTTTGGCCGCTCAGGATAGCCTTCAGAATCTGCTCGGATCATTTACCATCTTCGCCGACAAGCCTTTCTTGGTTGGCGATCTGGTTAGAATAGATAAGTATGAAGGTACTGTTGAGAAGGTAGGTTTCAGAAGCACAGTGATTCGTACTTTGGACAAAACCTTGGTGATTATCCCGAATAAGAAAATGGTCGACAGTCCCCTGGAAAACCTAAGTCTTCGAAATCTCCGACGAATGAAATTTAATATCGGACTCAGATACGATACCACTCCTGAAGTGATGAAGAAGATCTCGGATGAAGTGCAACAGGTTGTAAATGATCATCCTGCAACGAGTGATGATACTCTGGTTACTTTCGATTCTTTTGGTGATTCTTCTTTGAATATACAGGTACTCTATTTTATTGAGATCGTTGATTACAATGAGTATATGCGTATTCGTCAGGATCTAAATTATAAGATCATGGGTATTGTAATGGATAATGGTGCTGGTTTTGCATTCCCATCACAAACCGTTATCCACGAATATGTGGGGGAAAAACCTGCGGATGGTAGTCATCTTGTTTAATAAAGGCACAACAGCAGGTTTCCCCAAAATAGAAGCCTTAATAAAACAGCAAAAAAACATCCT
>Ga0163144_10017439_pt1 | contig 14622 bp, 14 predicted proteins | sample OliLak19BULKMAT1_FD_123175 | JGI IMG/M metagenome (GOLD analysis project Ga0163144, IMG submission 123175) | Freshwater microbial mat bacterial communities from Lake Vanda, McMurdo Dry Valleys, Antarctica - Oligotrophic Lake LV.19.BULKMAT1 | ecosystem: Environmental > Aquatic > Freshwater >... | reverse complement strand
GGAACTCCGTCACCGCCGTTCTCGCTGTCAGTACCACCGCCGATTTCATCTCCACCTCCGTCCGGTCAGGGTCTTCCTACGATGATGATGTCAGTTGAGTCAAAAGATTTATTTTTTTCGATTGAAACTCCGAGATTTCCGCACCCAGAAATCACGAGTTGAATACAGATCATAGAGGCCCAATTCTGGCCCGACACAGCATTTCGCATACGCACCACCCAAAAAGAGTAGGTGCAAAGGCTGTTCCTTTAAACAGACGCCGCGCCGACAGCCTATTGTGCCTGCGCGCGGTTTGCGGAGCCAGGTGGCCGCATTTTTTACCTAGATCTGTGAAAAAGATGCCGGGATCTGTGAAAAAGAGAGTGCTTTTAGCCCCAAAACCCCCTAATCGAGGCTCTTTGTTACTTGTTTTTACGAACTTTTTGGTGTTTTCATACTTTCTTCATTAGATTTCAACCGAGGTGATTTATGGCTGTTCCTAAGAAAAAAACGTCTAAGATGCGAAAGCGAACCCGCTTTGCGACTTGGAAAGTAAAAGTTCCAAATGTTTCAATCGATAAGACGACGGGAACATACACTCTTCCTCATCAAGTGAACCCGAGTTCGGGCAACTACCGAGGCAAAGTCGTAATTTCTGCTGAAGCCTAAGAGAACATGAAAAGCCGAATCGCGCTTGACGCTATGGGTGGCGACTTCTTAGCCATACCCAATTTACAAGGGGCCTGTAGGGCCATTGAGCACAGTATCGTAAAGGGTGAGGAGTTGAAGGTATTCCTCTGCGGGCCACGAAAGATTCTCGAAGATACCATCGACCTTGCGGCGACCGACCCCTTATCGAAGCCCGAGTACCGGCTCGACCCCGCTCAGTTTCGTAAATTTGTGAACGAAGGCCGCCTCGAATTCATTGATTGCAGCGAGGTGGTCGGAATGGAGGAGAGTCCTTCGATCGTCGTTCGTCAAAAGAAAGACTCGTCGATGGCCAAATGCTTTCAGATGGTGAAAGCGGGCTCTGCCGACGCCGCAGTTTCAGCGGGTAACTCCGGAGCGATGTTGGCCTATGGAGTATCTCTATTAGGCCGACTCCCAGCGATCAAACGCCCAGCGATTCTTTGTCATTTTCCTACCGGAAGCCAAGAGGGAGGCACTGCTCTTTTAGATGCAGGCGCTAATGTGGATTGTATTCCTCTCCATCTCGAGCAATTTGCAGTGCTCGGAAAAGTTTATATGCAGACGGTGTTCGATCGACCGAACCCAAAAGTTGCGCTTCTCAATATTGGAGAAGAAGAGGGCAAGGGAAATGAACTGGTTCGAAACGCGCACGAATTATTAAAAGCAAAACTTCCTGATAATTATGTTGGGTTTGTAGAAGGCCGCGACATTATGGCTGGCAAAGTCGACGTGATTGTGTGCGATGGTTTTGTGGGTAACGTGGCTTTGAAAACTGCTGAAGGCGTAGCCAAAGCTGTTAAGTCCATTTTGAAAGAAGAGTTCTCCAGAAATCCGATTTGGGGTTTAGGCGCTTGGTTGGCGAGAGGTGGCTTTGGCGCCTTACAGAAAAAGATCGACTATCGCGAGTATGGTGCAGCCCCCTTGGTCGGCCTAAATGGTTTGGCATTGGTTGGGCACGGATCTTCGGATGCCAAAGCGATTGCAAGCGCCATAAGAATTGGGTCGCTCTATGTGAAGCGAGGACTCATGAGTAAGATGGCGGCAAATTTTTCGGCAGAAGATCGTGAGATGGCCCCTGCCGTATCTTCTGTGGCGGCAACTCAATGAGCGAACATCAATTCTTTTCGTTAGCGGGTAAGATTGCCTTAGTGACAGGCGGAAGCCGAGGGATTGGTTCTGCCATTTGTCTGCGACTGGCTAAGGCGGGCGCTCAAGTTTGGATTAACTTTCAATCGAATGAAGAGGCTGCAAAAAAAGTTTTAGACCAAGTAAAAGTTTTTTCTCCAGAATCAAAAGTGATTCGCTTTGATATTTCAAAATCTGAAGAAGTTGAGAAATCAATCGAAGCAATTATTGCCGAAAAAGGACGACTCGACATCTTGGTAGCCAACGCCGGAATTGCCAGAGATGCATTGCTTCCTCGTTCGACCGCAGAACATTTTGCTGAAGTAATTAACACCAATCTATTGGGCACTATCAATTGTGTGCGGGTGGCATCCCGATCCATGATGAAGAATCGTTATGGGAGAGTGGTTTGTATTGGCTCCGTTGTGGGAGAAATGGGGAACAAAGGCCAATCGGCTTATGCCGCCTCGAAGTCGGGTCTTTTTGGCTTTGCCAAGTCAGTTTCAAAAGAGCTTGGCTCTCGAAATGTGACCTGCAACGTCGTTGCCCCTGGGTTTATTGAAACCGAAATGACCTCTGTCTTGCCCGAAGAGGTTCAAAAATTCTATCTGGAGAATATTGCCGTGAAACGGTTAGGATCTGCAGAAGAAGTTGCTTCGGCGGTCCACTATTTATGTTCAGAGGAGTCCGGATATGTTTCGGGCGCCACTCTCGATGTAAATGGCGGTCTGCTTATGCGTTAGTTTTTACAAGGAGATAAAATGGAACTCGAAAAACGTGTTGCTGGTCTAATTAGTAAGAGCCTTAAAATTCCTGAAGAGAATGTGAAGCTCGAAAGTTCTTTCGTGGACGATTTAGGCGCCGACTCTCTCGACATTGTTGAGCTGGTTATGGCTATGGAAGACGAATTCCAAATTGATATTCCAGACAAAGACGCTGAACTTATTAAAACCGTAAAAGACGCGGTTGATTATATTAAAAAGAGCAAAGCGGCCTAAAGTATGAATCGAAGGGTCGTCGTCACCGGAATCTCCACGATTTCTTCGGTGGGGAATACCGCCGAAGAAAACTTTAAAGCTCTTAAAGAGGGTACGTCGGGTATTGCGACAATCACTCGTTTCAATCCTGAAGGTTTCAAGACCACCTTCGCGGGTGAAGTGAAGAACTTTAATCCCGAGCTCTATATTGATCCTAAAGAGGTCAAAACCATGGACCTCTTCATTCAATATTCAATGGCTGCAGCCAAAGAAGTATTTGAGCAGTCCGGGCTTTTGAATGCAGAGCGAAAAGTTTCTGAAGCGATTGCCGATAAGTTTGGCGCCATCGTTGGAAGTGGAATGGGTGGTCTTCCAGATATCGAAACCACCAAGCAGCTCATGATAGAACGTGGCCCGAAACGAGTGAGTCCTTTCTTTATTCCCAAGACAATTTCGAATTTATCTCCTGGGCAGATCGCGATTCAATATGGTCTTCAAGGCGGAAATTTCGCGACCACTTCGGCGTGTTCGTCAGGGGCTCATGGGATTGGCGAAGCCTTTCGAATGATCAAGCATGGGTATTTAGACTACGCGATTGCTGGAGGAACTGAAGGCACGGTGACTCCTTTGGCTGTCGCCGGCTTCAATGCTCTGCGGGCCTTGTCGACTCGAAACGCGGAGCCCGTCAAAGCCTCTAGACCTTTCGACAAAGATCGAGATGGATTCGTAATGGGCGAAGGCGCTGGCTTACTTCTATTAGAAGAAATGGAAAGTGCTAAAAAACGTGGGGTTAAGATTTGGGCTGAGCTGGTTGGCTATGCTGCCAACTGTGATGCTTATCATATGACGGCTCCCGCTCCAGAGGGAAGGGGCGCGGCGAAAGCGATGGAATTGGCTTTGAAAGATGCCCAGATTAATCGCTCCGACGTGGGCTCGATTAATGCTCATGGAACTTCTACAGGTCTCGGCGATGTCGCTGAAACTCAGGCCATGAAAGTGGTTTTTAAAGATCGTGCCAAAAAACTTAAAATCACTTCTACTAAGTCGATGGTGGGACACACTTTAGGTGCAGCGGGTGGAATCGAAGCCGTTTTTTCTATTCTCGGCCTTCATCATCAAATCGCGTTTCCAACCATCAATTTAGATAACCAAGATCCTGAATGCGATTTGGATTACGTGGCAAATACGGCCCAAGATTTGAAGCATGATTTTGCGCTTTCAAATAGTTTTGGTTTCGGAGGCACGAATGCAGTTCTTATTTTTAGGAGATTCGCTTGATTTTCGTGGCTTGCGATCATGCGGGCCTAGATCTTAAAAAGGCTTTGATCGCCAAGCTTGTCAGATTAAATTGGCAAGATCTTGGCACTCACTCTTCTGAGTCTTGTGACTATCCAGACTTGGCTCGAGCCTGCGCAGAGAAAATTGTTGAGAACCCCGCAGCCCTAGGGATTCTTATTTGCGGAACAGGGATCGGAATGTCTATTGCTGCCAATAAGATTCACGGAGTTCGAGCCGCGGCTGTCAGCGAGATATTTTCTGCCCGAATGGCAAGAGAGCATAATCAAGCTCAAATTCTTTGCTTGGGTTCTCGAGTGGTAGAGGTAGATCGCGCCGTCGAATGTGTTGAAGCTTTCATAAATGCAAAAGTAGACTCTTCGGAGCGACATGCTCGCAGAGTTGCTAAAATAATGAGTTTAGAAGATTTATCGGGGGCAGAAAATGAAAAACGAAAGTCGAAATCCATCTGAGTCGGTTGAAAATTTTTCAGATCCAATTTTTGAATTGGTTTCTAAAGAAGAGCTTCGTCAAAAGTCTCAGTTAGAGTTGATCGCTTCAGAAAATTTTGCATCACCCGCAGTTTTGTCTGCCACTGGTTCAGTTCTTACGAACAAGTATGCTGAGGGCTATCCAGGCAAACGGTACTACGGAGGTTGCGAGGTCGTCGATGAAGTAGAGTCGTTGGCTCAAGATCGCCTACGAAAACTCTTTGGCGCAACCGACGTGAACGTGCAGCCTCATTCTGGTTCGCAAGCAAATATGGCGGTTTATTTTTCTTGTTTAGAGCCTGGAGATACAATTCTAAGCATGGACCTTGCTCAAGGTGGGCATCTCACTCACGGAGCTTCGGTCAATTTTTCTGGTAAGCTTTATAAAATTGTTCACTATGGAGTAAATGAAAATGGTTTGATCGACTATGATCAGGTCCGCAGTCTTGCCAAAGACGTTCGACCAAAATTGATTATTGCTGGAGCCTCTGCTTACAGCCGACATATTGATTTTAAGACTTTCAAATCGATTGCTGATGAAGTTGGAGCCAGAACTCTTGCCGATATTGCTCATCCTTCAGGATTGGTGGCCGCTGGATTGCATCCAAGTCCGGTGGGGATCTTTGATTTTGTTACTTCGACCACTCACAAAACCTTACGAGGTCCTCGTGGAGGGATCATTATGATGAAGCCTGAGGTAGCGAAGTCTGTAAATTCTAGAATTTTTCCGGGGATTCAAGGCGGTCCGTTGATGCACGTCATTGCTGCGAAAGCCGTTGCCTTTGGAGAAGCCTTAGATCCGCGTTTCAAAGTTTATTCTGGGCAAGTCATAAAGAATGCTCAGCGCTTAGCTCAAGTTCTTCAAGATGGCGGACTAACTGTCGTGAGCGGGGGAACCGACAATCATATGATGATGATTGATCTTCGTTCCTTTAAACTAACTGGAGACGTTGCCGAATCTGCCTTAGAACGAGCCGGAGTCACGGCGAATAAGAATATGATTCCTGGAGATCCTCAATCGCCACGAGTGACATCAGGGATTCGCTTAGGCTCGCCAGCTCTTACTAGCCGCGGATTCAAGGAAGATGATTTCACCAAAGTTGGGGAATGGATCCTTAAGGTTTTGAAGAGTCCTCAAGATCAGGCTCTATCGGCGCGGGTGAAAACCGAGATTCGAGATTTTGCATCGGCGTACCCCTTGTGGACGTGGTGACGAATGCAATGTCCAGTCTGTAAATCGGGAGAGACGGGGGTTGTCGACTCTCGATCAATCAAAGAGGGTTTAGAAGTTAGGCGCCGTCGCGAATGCGAAAAATGTAAATTTCGTTTTACGACTTACGAGACTGTTGATCAGTCGTATCCGTGGGTCATAAAAAAAGACGGTCGTCGTCAGGCATTTAATATTGAAAGCATTAAGGCGGGACTTTTAAAGGCTTGTGAAAAGCGACCGGTGAGCATTCATCAGATCGATGACTTGGTGAATCAATTGATTCGATCGATTTTGGATCGTAATGAAAAAGAAGTGAAGACGGCAGATGTCGGCGAAGAAATCATGAAACGTCTGAAAAATCTCGACCAGGTCGCCTACGTCCGTTTTGCCAGCGTGTATCGAGAATTCAAAGATATTAACGACTTTATGTCGGAGCTAAGTTCTTTGCTCACGAAGAAAAAGTAGGCTTTTGACAAAATACCACATTAAGTCTAACGACCCCCTCTATGGGACAGCGTCATACAGCTCGCGAAGCGGCTCTTGGATATCTTTACCAACTGGACTTGGGGCTGGAATCCGCAACTTTGAGCACCGAGCTTTATTTGAAGCACTTCTACCCAGATAGTTCGGTTTCGGACCTTTTTTTGAGACTTACTTTAGGAGTCAAAAACGATCAGGCAAGCCTAGATGAAAAGATCCAAAGCTGCTCAGAACACTGGAAGATCGCCCGTATGGAGCGAGTCGACCGAGTGATTTTGCGCCTTGGGACCTGGGAACTCATCGAAGAGAGAGAAACTCCTGCCAAGGTCATTATTGATGAAGCCGTAGAACTTGCCAAAAAGTTCAGCACCACCGAAAGCGCAAGCTTCGTGAATGGGATTTTAGACCAAATTGCTAAGCGATTTCGAGAAGATAGCCCGTCCGAATTATCTATGGCCGACGGAAAAAAGCTTTAAACTCCCCTTCAAACCCTCTAAACCTGTAACTCATGCTCGTTTTTAAGAAAATCCCCGAAGAACTCGATGTTTTTGAGGCCGACCTCGTGGTGGCGGTGGTGGGATCCGACGAGAAGCCGCTAAGGTCTACGAACGCTTGGTTAGATTGGCGACTGTATGGGTCGGTTACCGAGCTAATGGCGAGAGGTCTTTTTACAGGAGAATTGGGAGAGAAATGTTTGCTTCCCACTTATGGCCGGTTTCGATTTGATCGCGTTGTTTTGTTGGGGGCGGGTGAAATTTTTAATGTTCATTCTTTGCCCTCGGATGAAGAGGGCGAGAGACGGTGGAAGAAAATTGCTCAGATTCTTGAAATGACGATTAGTTCTCTCAATGTCGATAAAGTGGGTTTAAGTCTGCCTCGTTACGAGGTGGCCGAACACGAACGGGCCTTGATGCGGATTTTGCAGAACACGAATCTTCCCAAGAACACCTCACTGTTTCTCTCTAGGGCGAGCTCCGTAATTACCCCCTTGGGATTATAGTTTTCGAAAGGATCTAACGATGAAAGACACTCAATCGAAAAAGCTAAGTATTTTGGGAGTCCCCATGGATTATGGGGCGAGTCGCCGGGGAGTCGATATGGGTCCTTCGGCAATTCGCATTACTGGAGTCGGAAAGCGTCTTCAAGCTCTGGGGTACGAAGTTCGAGATCGGGGAAATATCGAAGTCGGGGTGAGAGAGTCTATTGAGCTTGAAAAGACCAGCACTGAGAAAGCTCGATTTGAAAGTGAAATTTCGGTGGTGCTTAAGAAGCTTTCTGCCGAAATAAAAAAAGTACTTTCAGAGAATGAGCGACCCATAGTTTTAGGCGGCGATCATTCGATTGCGATCGGCACTGTTGCCGGCGTGGCGGAGCATTTTCATGAACGAGGAGAAAAAATCGGAATCGTTTGGATGGACGCTCATGCGGATATCAATACTCCAGATACGACCGTCAGTGGCAACGTCCATGGGATGCCTGTCGCTCATATTATGGGATTTGGGTCAGACAAGCTTTTGCAGATTTCAAAGCTGAGACCTCTGGTGGATCCATCAAAGATTGCTTTGGTTGGTTTGCGAGATCTAGATCAAGCGGAGAAAGAAACCATTCGTTCACGAGGGGTTCATGCCTTTACCATGCGCGACATTGATGAGTTGGGAATGCGAGAAGTCATGCGACGAGCTATCGAAATCGCCAGCAATGGCACGGTAGGATTTCATGTTTCTTTCGATATGGATTGTGTGGATCCGAGTTTTGCTCCGGGAGTGGGTACGGCAGTAAAGGGTGGAGTGACTTATCGAGAAGCTCACTTGTCGATGGAAATGGCTTTCGATACCGGAAAAGTTTTATCGATGGAGATTACCGAGGTGAATCCTATTCTCGACACTCAAAATACGACTGGGGAGCTCGCAGCAGAAGTGATTCTGTCGGCCTTTGGAAAGAAAACTCTTTAATTAATTTAGAGTGGTCCTAGAGTGAAACGAGAAAGAACTCTCCACTCCCCGAAAACCTCTCGGCCGATAAAAATTTCAAAATTGCCTTCTGGTGTTTTTAGAAAATACGCTTCAAAAGGCTTGGCCGAAGAATCCAACTTCCATTCCCCTTGCCGACTTTTTAGAGTGAGCGGGACTTCGATCGCCGGCTTTGCTTCTTCGACGGCTTTTTTGAGACTGCTTCTTTCTAGAGTTGATTGAGGAGAAATCCACCGATCTTTTTTTAAGTTGGTAAGTAGGTCCGGCCATTTTACGACTGAAATGCTGTTCGTTATTACCGTGATTCGCTGGCCGAGTTCTAAATTCAATCTTTCTTGAACCCGAACGAGATCATCACCAAAGGATTTCAGAGCCGAGATCTGAGCGCTCGAGCCAGCGAACTCTGCCGTTTGAAATCGAAATCGCAATCGAGTCTCGATCGCTCGAAGGTGGTCAAAAGCTCGGCTGGCATCTAGAAGGCGCAAAGTGCTCGCTTGTTCTAAGGCCTCTCCTGAAAAACGAAGCTCTTTTTGAATTCCTAGTTTTAACTTTGGACCTCTAAATTCACCGACCCGAAATCTTTCTAAGCCGGCTAGCCAGTTCTCAAGCGTCCGTGGGGGACGAGCCGTTAATTTTTTCACGCCACTTAGGGCCAGGTCTTCTTGTTTAAGTAATTCTTTTAAAAGCCCAATAAACTTTTGCAGAGGTTTTCCGATGGCTACCGATTTTTGCAAAGCGTCTTCATAGACCTTCAGTGCTTGATAAATAGCCGATAAATTTTCACCAGGGTTCTGTATGATAGCTTGATTCTCTGCCTTAGAGAGCGGCTCTCGATTGACGAGCCTCGATTGAATAGTTGGATTCTCGAGGCTGTGTCTCCATTTTGCATCTGTCTTCGAAAGTAGGTCGTCCAGTTGGCTTCGAGTCATTTGAAAATCTCGCTGCCAGTATCGCAGCCAGTTACTGGTGCGAAAATCTTGCCAGCGTGGAAACGGACGAGCCAAAAAGAGGGTCTCACCAGCTCGCCAAAAAATTCTGCCGGTTTGGCGAGCCCAGAAGGATGGGAGTGAGAGTCGCTTCATTCCTGAAGAAGAATTTATTCTGATCAATTCATCGGTCAGGCGCTGGATTTCATTTTCAATTTTTCTGCTCGATTTATCTTTGAAGTCTGGAAGCTCATTTCTTTTAGCTTCTAAAATTCGAATTTTCTCACGAAGCTGGCCTTCTCTTTCTGTGAGCCGTCTTCCTAAACTTTTTGTTTCTTCTAACTTTCGGTAGCGTTTATTTGGGAGCCTTCTCATTTTCAGGCTTGTTTCTGAAAGAAGTCGACTCATCCCCGCAGAACCGACAGAGACTGCTAGAAAGTCATAAGTCATTTCGCCGGTGCGGTACCAAGCCTCTAGGTGATCGAAGTCGTCTTTTGGCTCCCAAAGCATACTGCCAGTTTGATAAAGATTCTGAGCCATATCGGCGAAAGTTTTTCCTACCCAAGTAGAGTAGCCCCGATCCAAATCGATTTCGTACCACTCCAGGTTTCTGGGATTCTGAACCGCTGCCGTTTGAAAGCGAAGCGCGCTGTCGCCTGCAATAAAAACAAAGGCCCATTTTAATCCGGACCACTTAAAAACCAAAGTCATGGTGGCACCAGTGAGTACTCCGGGAATCGCTCGAGCTGGGTCATGTTTGAATCCACTCCAGAACGAGGCTAGCCAAACGCCAGGCGAGCTTCCGTCTAAGCGAGATACGCCGTTGGGACTTACGAAAATTGATTTTAGTTCAGCTTCGATCTTCTCGATCGTTTGCGGGTCGATTCCTTGGGCTTTAGCTTTCTCTAAGCTTTGGCGGAGAGTCCAGAGCTTGTCTTGTCGGCCAAGTTCAGAAAAAAGTTTTTGTCCTTCGTTTTCCCAATAATTTTTAGACGGGTAGAGATGAATCATGAGGCTATCGACAAGAAATTTGGGTGACCAACCATAGCGTATCTGTGATCCGAATTCGGCGATCGCCTCGCGCATCTCATCGCGTTCTATTTCGCTGCGTTTTAGATTAGTTTTTCCATCCGTCAATAAGACCTTGTCAGATTGCCATTCGATCCAAGGTAAATCTTCGGCTTGTATCCATCGGCCTTGAATTCTGACGAGCTCGCGAAGTAATCTTCGGCGGTCTTCTAGAATCAAAAGATTGGATTTGTTCAATCGATCGATGAAGGTTTCGCCCGCCTCTTCAGTGGGTCGTGAAGCCGCCAATTGTAGGGCTCCAATTTGTTCGGATTTAGGGAGTTGAAAGAAGGCGTCTTCTAATATCGCACGAGCGACTCGAATAGAAAGTTGGGGGAAAATACTCGCCGCCAAGAGACAGCGAAGAGCATCGGAGAGTTTGCGGTAGCTGGATGTAGCGTCTGCTTGCCCGAGCCAGATCCCGGACTCTACTTCTGCCTTGGCCTTTCTAAACTGCAGAGCTTCTTCGGAGCTCCAAATTCCAGAATCTATAATGAACTTTTCAATCTCGATGCTGAGTAAAGGAAGTCTAGGGTCGGCATTCAGTTTGCGTGCTTCTCGGGCAATCTCACGAAGCGGAAACTCGGTCTGAAATGTGGGCCAGAGCGAAGCATATTGTTGGTCAACCCACGTGAGTGAGTTGAGGGTTTCGGCTGAGAAAAAACTCGGGGAGTTCCAATCGATGGGGGTGGATTGAAGTTCTAACTCGAGAAGTTTGGCGTAAAAAAACAGATCTTCTTTCCAGACTTTAATCCATTTGTTTACTTCTTCAGGCAGGTCTTCTTGCTGTTCTAAATTTCTTGTCCATTCTTCTAGAGACCATTGATGAATAAAAGCTCGGCCAAAAAATTGATAGCGGGCGAGAGCCAAGTCTTTTTCGGCCTGCGAGGCCTGAGGATGAAGGAGCGAAAATATCTGAGTATAGTCAGAAGCTGAAACCTCGCCATTGCCGAGAGCCATTTCAAGTATTGAAGTGGGTAAAGAGCCTTTGTCTAAAATGAGATCTTCTATGGCGGTGGCGTCGTCCGGACCCCAGCCCGGAAATAGTAGGGCATCGGAAAAAATAGGAAATCGCACAAGATGCTCTCGATATTTTATTTCGAGAAGATTTCGGCGGCGCATTTGCCAATGACTTTTTTTACCTTCGGGCAATAGACGAAGCGTGTTCTGGTAGATCAAGTCTAGTAGGGCGGGATTGTCGGCTCTTCGTCGGGTGAATTCGAAATGCAAATCGCTTTGGCGAAGCTCCTTCGCTAAACAATTTTTTAGTCGGTCCTCGAGGTCCGGTTGGAGTTGGTTTGTTTTCCAATCGCGGTACAGGTCTTCTAAGCACTGGCGAACTTCGGTGTAGAGTCCAGGAGCTTCGCTGGCACCCTCTCCGAGTATAAAGAGTCGGCTTGCGTCTTCTTGAAGTTCTAAGGATTGCAATGAGTCGGGGGCCTGCCCTTCCGCACTTAACATCAGGCTTAGAACTGCCGCGAAGACTCCCACCATCAGTCTCCTGAGATAGAATTCTGAAGGCTTAGTGTCTACGAAAATCGCGGTGGCGTTAGATCGACTAGCTCATGGAGCTTTTTGAAGATTTTTGGATTCGTCCAATGCTGGGAGAACCAGACATCGGTATCTAGTTTTTTTTGACCTGCATAGAGAGCTTTTCCCCAGTGATTTCCGAGTCGGTAGCCCCAGCGGTGAATCTCGTTACAGTCCGAGACCGCTTTAGCCCCTGCTAGTTTACTAGAAATCTGACTCTTCACCGATCCAAAAACAAGGCACTCGGCGAAACGGCCGAAGGCTTCGTGCAGAACGTAGAAACTGAGGGGAGTGTCCCAAGTGGAGCGTTGTCCTTTTGTGAGTGCAAAAAGATGGCCCACTTCTTCGGGAACTTGATCGAAATCGGTAACCCAAGCGCACGGGGGTCGATCGAGCGTGACTCCTCCGCTTGAAAATTGTTGAAGATGCACAAAGTCTTTTTCAGATTTAGTACGCCGCTTTAGCGATCCCTTAGACTTCGAACTCAAAAACAAATAAACGGGCGGTCGCTTCTTTAGCCCTCCAAAGAGTAGCCGAAGTTGAGTCCAGCCGAGATCGGCCAATTGATCGATCTGTCTTTGTGAGGTCACTGCCACCTTCCAATCAGTTCGACTCGATATACTGGGCTAACATTCGGACCGGAACTCCTGAAGCGCCGCGACAACCAATAAAATCTCGCGGACTTTCGTACCAACCACAGCCCGCGATATCGAGATGGGCCCAAGGCACATCGTTATGTACAAAATGCTTCAGGAAGATCGAAGCAGTGGAGGCTCCGGCCTCTCGTACTTTTCCGGTATTTCTGATATCGGCAACATCGCTAATAATAAGATCCGCATAGAATTCTTCAAAGTCCGGAAGCGGCCATAAGCCTTCATGAACTTCTTCTGCAGCCTTCATCAAATTAGCTTTAAGCTTTTCATTGTTTGTATAAATTCCGGCTGCCGCATTTCCGACCGCTAGAGCACAGGCTCCCGTTAAAGTGGCGACATCGATACACGCTTTTGGTTTATATTTAGTAGTGCCCCAAAAAAGAGCATCGGCCAAAATCAAGCGTCCTTCAGCATCAGTGTTTAAAACTTCGACTGTCTTTCCGCTTGCCATGGTGATGACATCGCCCGGTCGTTGCGCGTGACCCGAAGGCATATTCTCAACCGCGGGAATAAGCACTACGACATTCTTCTTAAGGGCCAAGTCAGTAGTAATTTTAAAGGCACCCAACACCGACGCAGCTCCCGCCATATCGTACTTCATAGTTTCTTGAGACCCAGGGGACTTCAGCGAGAGTCCGCCTGAATCAAAAGTGACGCCTTTGCCGACTAAAACAATCGGTTTTTCATTCTTCTTGGCTCCTTGATACTCCAAAATGATAAAACGTGGAGGAAGGACTGATCCACGTCCGACGTTTAATACACCACCAAACTTATTTTTTTCTAATTTAGCTTCGTCCCAGATCTCGACCTTTATTTTCGATTTTTGGGAAGAGCTCATCGCCATCTTTTTCGCTTCTTCGGCAAGGCTGGCAGGATAGATCTGCAGTGGACTGGTATTGATCAAGCGCCGCGAAAAATTCACGCCTCCCGCGATGATATGCCCCCGCGTTGCTCCGATGGTCGCCGAGCGAACATCTTTTTTGTCGAGAACTAACAAATCAAACTCGATAAACTTTTTCTTTTTATCGTCTGTCTTAAACTCATCAGGGCGATACTGATAAACCTCGGCACCCATACAAACTGCTTCAGCGATATCTTGAAGATCAAACTTTCCGAGCGCCGGTAGAAGCAAAGAAACTTTGGTTTCGATCTTCTTTTTCATAAGCTCGGCGACAGCCATCGCACCCGCGGTTCGTAGGCGTTGCAAGCTTAAGTCTTGGCGCGTTCCTAAGCCCACTATTAAAATTCGTTTGGCGAGTGGATGTTTGTGTAAATAAACGAGAAGACTTTCTTTAAATTTACCCTGAAAATCGTTTTCGAGAGGAAGCTTCAAGAAATCTCTAATTACTGCATCATTCCAGCTAGAAAGGATTTTTTTAGCATCGTCCACAAAAACAACTAGGCACTCGCTTTGGGTAGCTTGTTTAAGAACTTGAATAGTCATACTTTCCTTTCATCTGAATACCGAGAAAATGTCATTCGGCTTTTTTATTGAGTTGGCGGTTCGGCCGCGGGCTTCGGAGGTTCGGTGTTGGCCGGTGATTCTTGGACAGCAGGTTGGTCAGGAGCTGTTAAGGTTTCGGGTTTTCCGGGTATGAGATTATTTTCTAGGCGTTCGTCGGCAAAGGACGAGTTCAGCATGATTACGTCGACTCGGCGATTTTGCGAGCGCCCTTCTTCGGTATTATTATCGGCGACCGGACGTTGCGAACCATAACCCGAAGCGGTCATCCGCTTAGTATCAATTTGGAATTCGTCTCTCAAAAGCTTTAACATGGCAGTGGCCCGCAAAGCCGAGAGATCCCAGTTATCGTAGAACTTGTGTCCTGCTACCGAAAGATTGTCGGTATGTCCCTCGAGTGAAATCAATCGATCGGTTCCCTTCAGAACTTCAGAAATAATTTGGACTATGGGGTAAAGCTCTTGCGGAATATCGGTCGAATTTTGATCGAATAAGTATCCGGAGGAAATACTAATCACGAGTCCGCGCTCGTCGATCTTAAATTGAATGGGCGCTGCTTTGTCTTGATAAATAACCTCTAAGCCGACTCGATCGAGACTTTCTTTCAGCTCGTCCATGATTTCTTGATTGGTGACACTACGTTTGGTTAAAAATCTTCGCGAAGTAGCGGGGTTCCCTTTAAGTCCGATAATATCGATTTGTTGCGACTTATCGCCGCCCTTTTTGTGTCCGATGAAAGCGTCAGAGACCGATTCACTGACAACTTTTTGTTTTTTGGGATCCGTT
>Ga0163144_10017437_pt1 | contig 14623 bp, 13 predicted proteins | sample OliLak19BULKMAT1_FD_123175 | JGI IMG/M metagenome (GOLD analysis project Ga0163144, IMG submission 123175) | Freshwater microbial mat bacterial communities from Lake Vanda, McMurdo Dry Valleys, Antarctica - Oligotrophic Lake LV.19.BULKMAT1 | ecosystem: Environmental > Aquatic > Freshwater >... | reverse complement strand
TATACATCTGAATATTTTCTGCATCAGCTGTATGGAGCAAGTACTCAAAAGGAGCATGCAATACGCCATGATCATACGTCGGTGCAGCAAGAATTACAACATCTGTTTTGATTAAATCTGCAGGAAGTGCAACATATGCGTTTACTAAGCTAAGCGAAATTCATGCATCCAAAAAAACCTCTGCTATAGTATCGACTACCATACGGGTATTCCCTCATCATGAGCTATAAACGCAAGTTACATTCATTGAGTTACAACAAAACAATTTTCGGGTCTACAGCGTAGACACCATCTGTTGTAACTATAATAGGATTTATCTCCGCTTGGTCAATACGATCGATGCTTTGCACCAACTGCACAAAGCCTTCCAAGAACGTCAAGAGTTGCTCAATCGCATAAGGTTTATGCCCTCTATAGCCATTCAGTACCTTCCAAAGTGGTCATTTTTGTAGCATAGTAAGAATATCTCCCTTTGATACGGGTAGTATAGACATCGCATGCGTAGGCAAGATATTGGTCAAGGTGCCTCAGGCTCACAAGACAATGAGATTACCAAACAGCGGATCTTTTTTAAATCAAACGATTAGCTCAATACCATTTTGAATTTGTTGTTGTATTTGGATGGAAGCTGCAACTCCCTTTTCCGAAAGAGAAGTGATCGTCTGTTGCAATGTCGAATACGCATGATGCAACTGTTCCTCATCTCGAATATTAGTTATAACTCCACCTACATCTATTTTATGAAGAAGTTTTTCTCAGACAAGTTTCATAACCACTGGATATCTTCCTATAGTTGTGAACTTCCTTGCTTCTTCAACTGTTGAAATGAGTTGGGAGCGAGGAGTGGAGAGTCCACAATTCTCTAGTATGCGAATAGTCTGCACACTATCTAGTAGTCATGATGTAGTCCCAAAACTGACTTTTTTAGGCAAAGCAGTGATCATTGATGAGTGACTAGAAACGTTATTTTTATTTTTTTCTCGTTGGTATGCTTGTGCAAGTACATATACGGCTCTTTCTGGATATGAAAAACAAGGTATATGGTTAGCATGTAAAATTTTCTGTCCTTCGACAACATGTTGGTTGCCAATAAATGCACACACTATCGGCATAGAGTATTTTTTTACAAGATTACTAATTATGAGTGTAGTTTTTTCGATCTGCGTCATAATCTGAGGAGTAAGAATTATCAACAAGGCATCAACCTCTGCTTCATCATCCATAATGACTTGTATAGCTTTTTCATAACGATCAGCTTGTGCATCACCCAATAAATCTATCGGATCACGTACACTTGCCGCTCTAGGTAAGAAATCAGTAAGTTTCTTTTTTGTTGAATCGCTCAACTGCGCAACTTCAAGTCAGGCTTCATCTAACAAGTCTGTTGTAATTACTGCTGGCCCTCAGGCATTTGAAATAATAGCAACTCTTTTCCCTTTGGGTGCAGGTTGCCACGAAAAGTACATAGACAGATCAAAGAACTCTTCTAATGTATGACAGCGAATTATTCCACCCTGCTCACACATAGCTGAAAGCACATTGTCTTCTCATGCTATAGATCATGTATGTGATTGCATAGCATGTTGTGCATGTACAGACTTTCAAGGCTTTAGTAAGAAAACTGGATTTTTCTTTGTAAGCTCCTTTGCTATTTCCAGAAATCTATTTCACTCACTAATGCTTTCTAAGTAGAGCCCAATAGGGTCATTTCTATTTGCATGTTCATTTCGGTACTGCAAGAGGTCAATCTCTGTAATGCCAGCCTTGTTGCCAATCGTTACACATGCGTCTACTCCCAGGTGAACAGCTTGTGATCGATCAAAAAATGAAGAAGCAATTGCGCCTGATTGAGAGATTAGTTTGAGTGATCCGGGAATCATTTTTACTTCTGCGAAGGTAGCGTTGACGTGGTTTGTAACTGATGCAAACCCCAAACAATTGGGTCCTAGTAGTGTGAGATTTGCTTCAGAAGCAATTTTTTGAATTTCACTTTCAATTTTTGCTCCTTCTACTCCAATCTCTTTAAATCAGGCAGTGAGTACAACCACATATTTTATGTTGTGCGCCACGATTTGGTGTAAAATATCTACGACGTACTGTGCAGGAACAGAAACCACAACTAATTCAGGGGATACTGGACACTCTTTTATTGTTGGATAAGTTGGTAATCATAAAATTGTATCGGCATGTGGATTAATCGGATATATTGTTCATGAATATCCTCACGAAATTAAATTCTGTACTACAACAGTACCAATTTTGTTGGAATCTCTTGAAGCTCCTACAACAGCGATAGACAACGGATTGAAAAAATTGGCTAATGACATAGTGCGCACTTAAAGTAAACTAAGAAAATCATACTGAAAACCTAAGGAAGAGGTATTTTCACCTATAAAAAGCTATAATTGCTCTTGATACTTGCACCAAATAAGCTATAGGAATAGTGACAATTATCTAGATCATCATTAAAATCACATATCATGTCTACTTACTGAATTTTTCAGAGTACACTATTCTGAATATTGGAAATACATTTGTTGATCTCATACCATGGTTATCAAAACATGGAAAAACTAAACTCAAACTATGAAAAGTCCTTTATTAGCATCTCTCAAGGATGATCGCTTTACCTTGATTTTCTGTCTTACCTATCTATACACAAGCACGTATTGTCAGAGTAGAACAGCTGGTAGTGTAGCTAATTCGTAACGAGCAGGTCGTGGGTTCAAATCCCATCTCTGGCTTGATTTACACATATTTTAGGGCCGTAGCTCATTGGTAGAGCGGAGGTCTCCAAAGCCTCGCGTAGTAGGTTCGATCCCTGCCGGCCCTGCCAGTTCAACTCTGGATTTATCTTTTTCTCAAGCGAATGAATAAATACTTGGTCGAACTGATTGGAACTTTTTTTCTTGTGTTAGTAATAGCACTTACAGGTAATCCACTTGCGATTGGTCTCGTGCTAGCAGCAATGGTCTATATGTGATGACATATTTCTGGTGCCCACTACAATCCTGCAGTAACACTTGCAGCATGGATGACCAAGCATATTTCATGACACACTATGTTACTCTATCGAATTACGCAACTCATAGGAGCGCTTCTAGCGGGAGTTCTTGCTCTTCGACTCTCAGACAAAAGCATTGCTCCTTCACTGGGAGCAGAAATTAATGCTCTCCAAGGAGTTGTAGTGGAATTAGTATTCACATTCGCACTCGTACTAGTTATTTTGAACGTAGCAATGTCCAAACATACTAAGTGAAATAGTTACTATGGTCTAGCCATTTGAACGGTACTCTTAGCGGCGGCATATGCTGGAGGACCTATCTCAGGAGGGACTTTCAATCCTGCTGTAGGAACAATATTGACACTAGTAGACATCTATAATAGTGGTGAAATATCAGCTCATATCTGGATATATATCGTCGGTCCAGTTCTTGGGGCGATATTAGCTGCAACAGTATTTACTAAAATTGAGCAAGAGACTAAGTAAATCTTATTTTAATAGGGTTTATGCAACCACAAAAATTTGACTGAAACCACCTCTATGGCTATACTTACTTAAAGCCAATAAGTGGTTTTTATTTATACTAAGTTTACAAACAATGGTAGAGGTTAACTTTTCAGAAGTTGAAGGGGAAAAAATTGCTGAGGATGAAAATGACAAAGGACTCATGCATCTTATCAAAAAGAAATATTTATGGATTATGATTTTGATAATTGGTGTGGCTGCATTCTTACCTTCATATTTACAGGGGACAGCGCTTTGGGTAAGTTATATTTTTCTTGCATTACTAATTGGATCTTGTTATACGATGTACCAAAATTTGTATTACTTCCAACAATTCAGTTTTAAGCATCGTCCATTTTTGATGACTAGGTACTTCCAGCTAACTGCATTAGCGGGTGTTGTATCATTGATGATATATACACTCCCTATAGCAAGAGAGTCTGGAGAATGGGTGCCGTATATTATATTACGAATTATAGCCCTTTTGATACCATACCAGTTCTATTCGATCTTCCAAATCGCCAAACATCATAAGAAAGAAGATCCTACTCGTTGTGAATTCTGTTAGTTTACTAATTAACTCTACATATGGAAACAACTCAATCTCAGCCAAAACAGATCACTGCAAAGACCTATCTCAAACGAGCAGTATGGCTTGTTATACTTCTTGGTGTAGGACGATTTGCGTCGTATAGCATTGAACAATACAACAAAGCATGAGCTGCTGAAGGAATAGTTGTATGTGACGATAGTTGATGTCTTTTGACTACTCATATTCATGCAGATATTAAGTTCGACCTATGTGGACAAACACCTGTACTACCTAGAGAGACAGGACCTCTTGATGGATTACACACACACAAAGAAAAGAACCTACTTCACTTCCATGACAGAATAGATCTTGACACACAAAAGTATAAGGAAACAGGTGAAAAGATATGGCAATATGAAAAAAGTTTAACTGTACAGGAAGCTGTTGATAACTTTGGGTTAAGTCCGATGACTTACTGCCAAACAGAAGAAGTAGAAGTAAGCGTACTAAATAACGATCTACCTGTTGCAGAAGGTTTACAATACAACTGGAAAGATGGAGACAACCTATCTTTGGTTTATACTAAAAAATAATATTCTTTATACCTCTTAATTTATACACATGGAAACTTCACTGAATCGGTTTGTACTTATAGGCGCTGGTCTTATCGACAGTATCAACCCTTGTGCTATCTGAGTTCTTGTATTCTTATTGGCCTACCTTGTGGAGTCCAATAAAACATCTCTGCAATTCTCAAACATGGATTGGTATACTTACTTGCAGTTTTCTTGACGTATTTATTAGCAGGAGTATTCCTTCTTCCAATAATTCAATCACTCGGGAATTTTTCTGTAAATGCTTATATTGCAATTGCTATCATAGTTGGGGTATTTGGTCTGATTGAAATTAGAGAGTACTTCAAACCAGGTGATACTTCAATCTTAGAAATTCCATCTAGATACTCTGAAAAAATTAAGTTATGGAAAGAAAAGATGCTCAACAACTACGGGTTTACTTTCTTGATGGGAGCATTCGTAGCGATAGTAGAACTTCCATGTACAGGAGCAGTGTATCTTGCAGTCTTGACACTCATGTCTCAATCAGGATTGGAAGTAAGTAACATTGTTATGTTGATTGCTTACAACTTCTTGTTTATCCTTCCTCTAATTATTATCTTAGTAATATTCTACAAAGGAGTAAGTAGCGAAAAGATAACTCAGACTGTAAATAAATATAAACCATATATGCGTTTGGCAACAGGCATTCTCTTATTGTTACTTGCGTTATGGATGGCAAGATTTGCGTTGGTATAATATTCTAGATAACTTCATACTATGAAAATCGTCTCTTTATTGAGATGGTTTTTTTATTCCACAAATCGATGGTAAACAAAGTATGCTGTAATACCTGCAAGTGCTCATCGTACTATCCAACCTAATGTGTGTTTTAGTGGTTGAGACAAAGACAATAAGCTTATGAGCCAGTTTAGTAAGGCTCCAGCACACACTATCACTCCTCAGAAAAATAAATACTTCCACACTCCTGATCAAATAAGTTGTTCTCCAGGTTCATGAGCAAACACTTCTGTGGTAAAGAGTGAAACAATCATAATCAGCGATAAGTATAGTGACAAGATTCTCATTTTACTTTATGTTTAATATTAAAAATTATTTAGTCATCTTAGCAATTTTATCTGCCTCACGTTGCAAGAATTTAGTCTCTTTACCATTAACCTGATTTGTATATCGCAATCCTAAAATATACTTATTCATATTTTCAACTGGCGATAAGTTAGCTTTTTTTAACATCTTCTTAAGAGATGACTTACCAGTAGTGGTTTTAACTTCTGCAATAAATAGATCCGGCAATGCACAAACCATCTCTCTTTCTTGATTTCTTACATCGGTAAATACTAAGTTGAAGTCGATGTTTATTCTCTCGTGAGTCTCTTTGTGATACAGAATCGATCTATCGAATTGGATATTGAGCGTAGGGAAAATAATGTGTTTAGGTGGATGACCATAAATTCATGTAAAAATACCTTCATAAAACTTAAGTGCTTCATTCGTTATTTTACCGTGATCTTCGCTTGGATAGCGGTAACTGAAGACATTAATTCTATTATTGGTAAGATATTTTATTTGGAAGTAGACTTCATCGTTGTAGAGATATTTTCTAGTTCTGACTTTTATCTTTTGTTCTGCTTCGTCTACGTACAAGCGGAATAGGTCATAATTTTTTGTGTCCATAAATATATCTTCATAAGTGAACACATGCTGTTCAGCGATCTGCAATATATCAAATGCATCACGATTTTTATTTAAGAAATCCATCGTCATATCATAACTCAAGAAATATTTACTTTCTTGAATACCAAAGAAGTTTACATGACTGTCAATCTGATTGAGATGTATCTCATGCATTCATTTCAAAGCATTTTCTACAAATGATTGTGTGTGTGTTTTGTCCATAATGGAATGAGAGTAAAACTTCTTAGACTTGTTTGGAGAGTAATAAACACTATAGATAGTTGCAAGAGATAATTGGGTACTAGTGGTTTATATCTTAATCGATCAGCAGAATGATATTCCCAGTTGGTGATGATAACTTACGTAATTGAACATTTCCTATCTTTAGTTATTTATTTATTGCAGTCAACATACTGATTTTTGTGTATGAAGCAACTATGGATCCTGCATCATTTGAACAGTTCCTTTTTGCTCGATGATCTATACCGAGTGAAATTATGGCATGAACTGATCTGGTTACCTTAGTCACTAGCATGTTTTTACATGGTGGATGGATGCATCTAATATGAAACATGTTGTTTCTGTGGGTATTCTGAGACAACATAGAAGCACATATGGGAAATATGAAGTTTGTAATTTTTTATCTACTTGGCGGAGTAGTTGCAGCTTTGGCTCATACACTGACAAATATAGGTAGTGATATACCAGCAGTTGGCGCATCATGAGCTATCTCAGCAATTTTGGGTGCATATATTGTGATGTTTCCTCGTTCAAAAGTAAAGGTGCTCTATCTTTATCAAATGCGTTCATTCTTTATCCCAGCAGTTCATTTCTTAGGATATTGGATAATTTTGCAGTTGATAAGCGGAGTAGGAGCATTGACGAGTGTATCCACAGGAGGGTGAGTTGCATGGCGAGCGCATATTTGATGATTCGCATTTTGAATACTGTGTGGATTTATTCAGAAAAGATCAGTATCAACTACCTAGATAGCATTTAGAATTTAGATTTGAAAATCACATGAAACGATCAGTAGTTGTCTTATTATCACTTATGGTTGCATGAATAGGAATTTTCGCAGTAAATAGTTTTACTCAATGACCCCGCTCACAAATGGCAACAACACCTACTCTTAGCTGAAATGAAGTGCTGGCGACCTTTGCAGGTGGATGTTTTCGATGTGTACAACCAGGATTTGATAGCCTAAGCGGGGTAGTTTCCACACTCGTTGGATATGCTTGAGGTACAGAAATCAATCCAACTTATGAGCAAGTCGCATATGGTGAAACCTCGCATAGAGAAGCTATTCAGGTAGTATACGACCCGCAAATTGTAACCTACGAACAACTCTTGGATGAATACTTCCTCCATATAGACCCGACCGATCCGTATGGTCAGTTTGTAGATAAGTGAATGCAGTATACAACTGCCGTGTTCTATCATGATGAACAGCAGAAAGTGGTGGCTGAAAGTTACTTCGAGCGTCTTACTACTGAGTGAAAATATGAAAAACGTATTGTAACAAAAATTCTCCCGTATACCACGTTCTACCCAGCAGAGGAGTATCATCAAAAATACTATCTCAAAGCTAAAGACCGTTATAATAGTTACAAAAATAATTCTGGACGTGAAGAGTATTTCGAACAGTTTGAGGAACCAGTTGCAGAGACAGGAGTTGTGGCTACCCAAGGATTATCGTGCGACACAGGAGTAGAGTTCGATCCTACAAAACCATTAGACAAAGGGGCACTGAAGGGCAAATTAACCGATTTGCAGTACTTTGTTACTCAAGAAAACGGTACAGAAACGCCATTTTCTAATGAGTATCGAGACAATAAAGAAGAAGGAATTTATGTGGATGTAATTACGGGGAAACCGCTGTTTTCATCTACAGATAAATACGACTCAGGAACAGGACGGCCTAGTTTTACTAGACCTATTGATACAGGATTAATTGAAGAAAAAGAAGACGGAATTCTTGGTATGTCTAGAACTGAGATTAGAAGTTCAGATAGTGATTCTCATCTTGGTCATGTCTTCCCTGACGGACCAGAAGATAAAGGAGGGTTACGTTACTGTACCAACTCCGCTGCATTAAGATTTATTCCAAAGTCACAGATGGAAAGCAAATGATATGGAAAGTATCTTGGACTTTTCTCATGAGGAAATTAGGATTGACAAGAACGTTTCTATGAGTATTCTGAACTCTCTACAAGTTCTTTATATTCTTACCCATACAAAAATGACTAAATATATCTTATCAGTTCTAGTTGGTACAATGCTCATGACAAGCTCTTTGTTTGCATATGAGTCTACAATAGCGTTTGATAACAAAATCGATACGGTAGTAGATGCGATAATGGACATTATGGTTACCAAAAACGAAGCATACGGAGACAAAGTAGTTGCGCTCTTGCAATCATATAAAGCAAAATTTGCTACGGATGGAAATGATAGAAATCACTATATTTCCAATAGATTACTTCTACAGCTTACCAACTTTCATCAATGTACCACTGCTGGAGGAACATGGCTTACTGTAGTAAATGAGTGCGAATACATAAATGAAGATCAATGTGATGTACAGGATGGAACTTTCCATGAGTGTGGATCTGCTTGTAGACATCAAGAAGATGAAGCTACCGTATGTACGCTTCAGTGTGTACCTTATTGTGAAATAGAGTTGGATTATACTATTCCTGAGTCTACCAATTAAAGCGGATAATCATCAATAAAACAATTTGTTTACAACATATGAATTAATAGTTTTGTAAATTTTATTATTCATTACTCCGATGAAAAAATTACTTCTCCTACCAGTGCTGTTACTAACAATGATTGGAAACGTATTCGCCTATGAGCCCACGCAAGAAGATCGTGACGTACGCAATGCAGCTAGAATACATGTAGATAATCTATATCCAGGAAATATAGAAAAGTTACTTTCTATCTATGCAAAACTCGACTCTCTCAAAGCATACATCGAAGTTATCGCCGGTGAGCGTGGCCTTTGGTTTGTAGAGGAGTTGAAAGAGATTTTCGTAGAACAGTTATTTGAAAATAATGAAGTATGTATCCAAGGATATACGCAAGTTGGAGATACAGTTGAAGTCATGTATACGGTACGTGATGGAGATGGTGACTTACTGCGCGAAACTGCAGATCCTATAGCATTCAATCCAGGTAGCGAACAAGTTCGAAAATCTCTAGATGACACTGTCTATGGACTCCAAGAAAATGAAACAGCGATCGAGACAATCAACACCCTCAAAGTAACTGCAAGTGAAGGTGATTGGACCAAAGAATTTCCAAGAAAGGAAATAGACTTCTCAACTACACCTATTATCGGGACAACGTACGCATTCTGATCTACTACAATACCTGGAGCGATTATCGGAACGGTGGTAGCGGTAGACGATACCTATGTAACATTTGACTTCGAAAATGCACCTATTGGAGAGGAGGTGGTATTGAGAGTAGAGTTGGAAAAATTACGCAAAGGATGTTCTGCAAATGATGACAACACTAACACTACTGGCGACTCATTATAAAGAAACTATTTAAGGACATCTGAAAAGTTACAAAATACTCTATGTGTCAGAAGAAGTTTCATCAGTTGATGGAACTTCTTTTTGAATAAGCGAAATATTCAACTCATCCAACTGAGCTTTATCTATGAGACTAGGTGCCCCCATCATTACGTCTTCAGCTCTTCCTGATTTAGGGAAGGCGTAACATTCGCGGATGCTGGGTTCGTCTTGGAAGATCATCATGATACGGTCGAACCCGAAAGCAAAACCACCATGAGGCGGAGCACCGTATTGGAACGCTTCATACATCGCACCGAAACGTTCTTTGATCTGATCTTCTCCCATTCATAGTTTTTCGAATACTGCGACCATCACTTCAGGATTGTGATTACGGATAGATCCAGAAAGGATTTCAAAACCGTTGAGTACCATATCGTATTGGTTTGTCTGAATTTCGCTTGGGTCCTTGGTCCTCAATGCTTCCACACCTCCTACTACATGAGAGAAAGGATTATGTCAGAAGTCCCATTTCTTGTTTTTTTCATCGTACTCATAGAACGGAAAGTCAGTGATCCATACGAAAGCTAAATCATTATCATCCGCAAGTTTATAATAATCTCTACAGTAGAGTCTCACTTTATTTAATACTTTGTTGACGAGATCTTTTGGACCTACTCAGAAGAAGAGCATATCACCATCTTCTGCATCAGTAGCCTCTTGGATAAAGTCTAACTGTTCTTTCGTAAAGAATTTAGCAATAGGGGAGCGCATCTCACCATTTTCATAGATGAAGTAGGCCAGTCCTCCAGCACCTGCTTGTTTTGCAACTTCAGTCAGATCATCAATCTCTTTTCTGGTCATGATATGTTGATCAAGCTTCACGGCTTTAACAATCCCTCACTCTTTGATAGCATTTGCAAATACACCAAATTCTGAGTTTTCGACAAGTTGACTAATGTCGACAAACTGCATATCAAAGCGCAGATCTGGCTTGTCGCTACCATAATATTCCATAGCTTCGGAATAAGGAAGGCGCGTGAACTCTACACAAATTGTTTTACGAGGTACTAATTTTTCTACCATCTCGCGCATATAACGTTCTGCGATATCGAACACGTCGTCTTGATGAACAAAACTCATCTCTGCGTCTACTTGATAGAACTCACAACTATGTCTATCTGCACGAGGATCTTCATCACGGAAACATGGGGCTACTTGAAAATATTTATCTACTCATCCGACCATCAACAACTGTTTGTATTGTTGTGGTGCTTGTGGAAGAGCATAAAATTTCCCTGGATTAACACGAGATGGTATTACATAATCACGCGCTCCCTCAGGAGAACTTACGGTAAAAATTGGTGTTTGTACTTCCAAGAATCCTTCATCAGTAAACCAATTACGGGTGAAGTGATTCATTTGTGCTCTAAACTCAATATTATTGAGAACTGGACGTCTTCTAAGATCCAAAAATCTATGTTTGAATCTATTTTCTTCGCTCGTATTGGAATCATCCCTAATAGAAAAGGGAAGCTCTTTACAGGTTGTATGTATATGAACTGTTTCCAATGCTACTTCGATCTCACCTGTTGGCATGTTACTATTTGCTTGTCCTTGTGGTCTTTCGATAACTTTGCCTTCTATTTTGATACAATATTCAGGTTTCAATTCCGGGAGAGTAGGAACTAGATCGCTACTCACACTTATTTGTGTCCTGCCATACCTATCCCTTAAGACAAGAAATAACAATCCTCACATATCTCTAATATCATCAATCCGTCCAGATAAAGTAACAGTCTTACCAACATGTTCTTTACGTAACTCTCCACAGGTGTGCGTTCTATGCATGACAATCTTTACGAAACTATAAAAAATAGTACAAAATATATAGTGAAACGTCTACTTATTGGAAGAGCAGGCTTGGGAGTTCCTAGCAACGAACAATTTCTTTAAAATATGGCATAACATATCGTTCTGACTTGTTTTATAAGATATTATTGCTACTGTATAAGTAGCTATCACTATAGCGTGTATTTGTTTTGTTTGCAGAATAATGACCACACTTCCTACAAAAATTCACAAAGAGCTCCAAGAAAGAGTAAAGGCTTACTTTACACAGAAAGGAATTACTAGAACTGCAAATCGAGAGATGAAGACTAAAACTATTACTCTTCTTTCTGCTCGAATAGGTAGTTATCTAACATTGATGATATTTCATAGTCAGATGGCTTCTTGACGACAATTTTTGTTATTTTTAGTATTTAGTTTTGCTGGAATTGGGATTTGATTTTGTGTGATGCATGACGCTAACCACGGAGCATATAGTAATAATAAAAACGTAAATAAACTCTTAGGATACTCTATGAATATGTTGGGATATAATAAACGAGTATGGATGCAACAACATAATTTAAGACATCATGTACTCACAAATATTGATGGACATGACGACGATATCCAGCCCGGGAAAGCATTGCGTTTTGCGAAAGAGCAACCTCATTACCGACGGCATCAATTTCAGCGATTATACTTTCTCCCTTTATACGGACTGCAGACAATAATCTGGGTAGTTGCAGGGGATTTCACGAAATTCTATACGTATACACAGGAAGCTTTTAAAAACAAAGACAAAGATAAAATAAAACATAAGCAGTTTCTAAAAGAGTCTTGGATTTTGTATCTAACGAAAGTATGGTATTTCGTTTTCATGTTTGGGATTCCCTTACTCGCTGGATTTGAAATACGATTGATAGTGAAAGCATTCTTTGTTATGCATGTTATGAGCTGACTGTTCACCGCATTAGTCTTCCAGTGTGCTCATGTAAGAGTAGATGCTACAACATTTGACGAAAACTGACCACATAAAGAAGATGAGAATAGTTTCATCACTCATCAAGCACAAAGTACCTGAAATTTTGCTCCTCAATCTAGGATATTCTCTCGATTTATCGGAGGGTTAACTCATCAGATCGAACATCATTTGTTTCCAAATATTTGCCATGTGCACTACCCGAAAGTTAGACCTATAGTCAAAGCAACACTTTTGGAGTATGGCCTTCCTTACAATGAGTATCCTACATTCGCTTCTGCGGTACGATCACATATCCAACAAATCCGAGAGTTAAGTCGAAAGCCAAAAAGTATTAAGGCAATGTAATGGATAACGAACTATGGAGTTATCCTATTATGATATCTTGGGAAAGGAATTGCTTCTCTGATATGTTGTAGTCCACAAATTCGCATTACCAATCTTTCTAATCCAAATCCAAATCCCGACGTGGTAACACCACCGTATTTTCTGATATCTAAGTACCGTTCATAATCTGAAAGCTCATATCATCTTTCGATAATTCTTTGTTTCAAGAGTTCATAGTCTCCCAACCTTTCTGATCCACCAATAATTTCTCCATATCCCTCTGGAGCGAGGAGGTCTGCACATTTTGCTGTCCCAGGATGTTGTGGGTCCTCTGGCATGTAAAAGGCCTTTATTTCAAGCGGGAAGTTGGTCACAAAAAGAGGTATCTCATACTTATCCATAAGCATTTTTTCATCATCAGCACCTAAGTCATCTCCTGCTTTGATATCAGATCACATTGCTTGAAGTTCTTTTACTACTTCTGCATGAGTCTTACGTAAGAAAGATTGATTAAATGTCTTTTGTAAATTTTCGATATTTCTTTCTAACATCTGCAATTCCATTTTTCTTACTCTTACTACTTCACCTACAATAAATTTTATGAGTGACTCTTGAATATTCATGTTTTGCTCATTATCACAAAATGCAGTCTCAGCATCCATCATCCACAACTCATTGAGATGACGTCTTGTCTTACTTCTTTCAGCACGGAAAACAGGCCCGAAATCGTAGACATTCCTATGTCCTGCAATTGCCGCTTCAATATACATCTGTCCTGTCTGCGTAAGGTACATCTTCTCATCATTGGTATGTGTAGTTTCATACAGTGACGTACTATCTTCTGCAACAGTAGGAGTGAAAATAGGTGAGTCGATCTTAGTATAATCATGTGCACGCATTCGATCATAGGTTGCATGAATTATAGTATCTCTTATACGTTGTATTGCTCGCTGACTTTTGGATCTCAAATATAAATGCCTCATATCAAACAAAAATTCTACACCATGATCATCCTTTTGTCCCAGTGGATAATCTTTGGCAGGGCTGATGATTTTGATTGCAGTGATATGTAATTCAAACTCGTCATTTTTTGGATGCTTTGCAATTGTTCCAGCAACTTCAATAGCAGACTCAATCCCGCACGCAGTAATCACTGCAAATGCTTCATCTCCAATCTTTCCAGGTTCTATGATACACTGAATATAGCCGCTTCCATCTCTGAGTTCGACAAAAGCGATCTTCCCAGAAGATCTGCTGTGCGCAATTCGTCACATGAGAGTGATCTCTTTTCAAATATCTTGTGAACTGATATGTGAGATAAGCATCAAAAAGTATGGCTAGGGGAGTAAATAATAACCTATAGTTTTAAAGTGATCGTGACTTTATCTCACTCTCGTATTCTTCACCAACTTCTTTCTCAACCATCCACCCACAGGTACCTCCACGAAATTACTTGCTCCACTAGGTGTCTTAGTATATCTTCGTCCATCTAGATCGACTCTTAGACGAGTCTCTCGGCAAATTTTTCTTCCCTTGAGGAACCAGTTATAGGTATGTCCTTTGGGATTTGTCTCAGCACCTACAATTCCTTGTTCTTTTGCTTCTTCTAAGCTCAATTTTCTTTTGGGGTAGGTAAAGCGTTGCGCACCTTTTGTGCGTCCAGCTTGT
>Ga0163144_10017435_pt1 | contig 14623 bp, 9 predicted proteins | sample OliLak19BULKMAT1_FD_123175 | JGI IMG/M metagenome (GOLD analysis project Ga0163144, IMG submission 123175) | Freshwater microbial mat bacterial communities from Lake Vanda, McMurdo Dry Valleys, Antarctica - Oligotrophic Lake LV.19.BULKMAT1 | ecosystem: Environmental > Aquatic > Freshwater > Lake... | reverse complement strand
TCATCATGGCGTTTGCGCGGCACAACCCGCTTCTCGTTCGGATGACCGGCGTCATCGGCAGCAGCATCACCCTCGTAGCCTCGATCTGGCTCTACTTCAACTACGACCACGCCAAAGCCGGGTTCCAATTCTTCGAATGGTTCCCCCTGGTGCCCTCGCTCGGCATCCACTACCAGCTCGCGGTGGACGGCTTCGGCCTCGTCCTCACTCTCCTCACTGCCATCATCCTGTTCGCCGGCTCGTTCGCCTCGTGGACGGTGAAGACGCGCGGCCAGGAGTTCTACGCCCTGCTCCTGCTGCTCGTCACCGGCGTGTTCGGCGTCTTCGCTTCCCTCGACCTCTTCGTCCTTTTCCTCTTCTACGAGATCGCGGTGCTCCCCATGTACCTGCTGATCGCGATCTGGGGGTCGAGTGGGGAAGTGCGGCCCCAGGGCGTCTTTGGCTGGGCGTTCAAGCGCACGGGTGTCGGCACCAAGGAGTACGCGGCCATGAAGCTGACCCTCTACCTGCTTCTGGGCTCGGCTTTCATTCTCGTCGGAATGCTGGCCCTTTACACCGCGGCCGGCTCCACCTCGTTCTCGCTGTTGACGTTGCAGCAGGTGAAGTTCGATCCCGCGCTGCAGTCGTGGGTGTTCCTCTTCTTCTATGTGGGCTTCGGTGTTCTCGCCGGCATCTTCCCGCTGCACACGTGGTCGCCCGACGGCCATGCATCGGCTCCCACCGCGGTGTCGATGCTGCACGCGGGCGTCTTGATGAAGCTTGGCGCGTACGGCCTGCTTCGCCTCGGCTTCGGCCTCACCCCGGATGGCGCCGTGCAGTGGGCCTGGCTCGTGGGCGGCATCGCCTGCATCAACATCGTCTACGGTGCTCTGTCCGCGATGTCGCAAAAAGACCTCAAGTACGTGGTTGCGTATTCGTCGGTGTCCCACATGGGCATTGTCATGCTCGGCATGGCCACGCTGACCGAGCAGGGCATCAACGGCTCGGTCTTCCAGATGGTGGCCCACGGCATCATGACCGGCCTCTTCTTCGCGCTTGTCGGCCTCGTTTACGAGAAGGCGCATTCGCGCGAGATCTTCAAGATGAGCGGCTTCGCCACCATGATGCCCGGCATCGCCACCGGGTTTGTGGTGGGCGGTTTCTCGTCGCTCGGGCTTCCCGCCACCGCCGGTTTCGTGGCCGAGTTCCTCACCTTCGTGGGTGCCTGGCAGTCGGCCCACTCCTGGTGGCTCTTCCCCGGCGTGATCGGCGCGTTTCTCACTGCGATTTACGTCCTGCGCGTGGTGAAGCAGATCTTCTTCGGCCCGAAGAGTGAGGATCCGCATTTCCAGAACCTGCCTGACGCCCAGGGCACCGAGTGGGTGGCCCTGGTGTTTCTGGTGACCATCCTCATTGTCTTCGGTGTGTTCCCCGCCATCATCGTAGGCCCCATCGACACGGCCACCATCGCTCTGCTCAACCAAATGGGAGTCGCGCGATGAACCCGCTTGCTCCCCTCGGTCTCGAAGCGGGCCTCGGCTTGCTGATGCTGGTGGTGTTGCTCCTGGGCATCTTCCGCCCCCTGACCCCCGGCCGTCGCGCCGGCTGGGTCTCGCTGGTCGGTCTGGTCGCGCTCACCGCCCTCTCGTTCGCCGCCGCCCCGGCCGAAGCCATCCTGGGCGGCAGTTACGTCGTGGACGCGCTGGCCCTTTTCGCCAAGCGCCTGTTTCTCGTCTCCGCCGCGATCAGCGTGCTCGCCACCCTGAGCCTGCGAAGCGAACGATTCGCCCGCCGTGGCGCCGAATATCACTTCGCTCTGCTCGCCTCTCTTCTCGGCATGCTGGTCCTCGCTTCCGCGCGGGACCTCATCCTCCTCTTCGTGGCCTTCGAGCTGATGTCGATCCCGCTCTACTTCCTCACCGGCTTTGAGAAGAAGCAGGACGCGGCAGGGGAGGGCGCGCTGAAGTTCTTCCTGGTGGGCTCGGTCTCCTCGGCCATCCTTCTCTATGGCCTCTCGTTCCTCTTCGGCGCCACCGGCTCCACCGACATCGCGTTGATCGCCGGTGCGATGGCCTCGGGCAACGTGCTTGCGAAGTTCGGCCTGGTGATCGCACTCGCCGGCCTCGGCTTCAAGATCGCCGCCGTGCCGTTCCACATGTGGGTACCCGACACCTACGAAGCCGCCACGACACCGTTCGTGGCCTGGCTTTCGGTCGCTCCCAAGGCCGCCGGCTTCATCGTCATCTTCCGCCTCTACCTCGAAGGCGCGGGCGCCTCCGCTTTAGTTTGGGTGCCTTTGGTCTCAGCCATGGCCGCGCTGACCATCATCGCTGGCAACCTGATGGCCATCCCGCAGACCAACGTCAAGCGGATGCTCGCGTACTCGGGCGTGGCGCACATCGGTTACATGCTGATGGGTCTCGCCGCCACCTCGGCCTCAGGCGTCGGGATGGTCCTCTTCTATCTGGTGGCGTACCTGTTCGGAAACATGGGTGCCTTCCTGGTGGTCCAGGCGGTGGGAACCTCGGAAGGCTCCGACAAGATGGACGCGTACAAGGGTCTCGCCCAGCGTTCACCGGTGCTGGCCCTGAGCCTGCTCGTCTTTCTGTTGTCCCTCGGAGGCATTCCATTCATGGCCGGCTTTTGGGCCAAGCTCTTCATCTTCCGGGCGGTCGTCGACCAGGGCATGTACGGCCTGGCTCTTCTGGGTGCGGTGGCGACCATCGTCGCCCTCTACTACTACCTCGTCCTCAGCAGCCGCATGTACGTCGACGAGCCGGTGACGAAGACCCCGGTAGCCGTCCCGGGCCCGCTGCTCCTCGCCATCCTCGTCTGCGCGGCGGGCACGGTGGTCATGGGCATGTATCCCGAACCGTGGGTTCAGGATGTGATGAAGGCGGCGCGCGGGTTGTTTTAGGCCTCGACGGAATCAGAATCGTGGATCCCTTGGTCGGTTCCTCGGGCACCACATCCGCCTCCCGCACATCGCCAAGCGCGAACCAGTCTGGTCGAAGCGGACAGTCTTGGTGGGATGGGGCATGGTTCCTGTCGGCCGCAGTCAGCCGGCCATGATCTGACGGGCGGCCAGATCGGCCTGGTCCGCCAGGGCCTTGCCCGTTTCGTCCCCTGCCGCACGGGCGGCGAACGCTAGCGCGTGAAGGAAGGAGAGGGAGTTGTGCCGCTTGGCGAGGCCCTCGACCGACTGGAAGGCGGCCCCCCAAGACGCCATCGGCTTCGGGCTGGCGAATCGCCGCGAACCAGCCATCCCAGAATGCGGTGTCCAGGGCGCCCCGGCGGTAGATGAAGACCACGGCGCGGGCGAGGCGCGCGGGCTCGCCGAAGGTGTAGAAGACCGGCCCCGAGGGCGCGATCTGGCTGCCTACCGCCTCCATGAGCGACGGATTCCATCGGCGCCGACTTTGGGATTAACGCCGAGTTGGAGCACAAGATCGGCGCCGTGGGCGACTCCGTGCCGAAACCCCTCCCGAGCGTCGAAACCGCGATAGTCGTTCACCCGGATGAGGCTGGTCGCCGCGAGTTCGACCAGGGCCTGCCGGACCTCATCGGAAAAGACCGGCTCGATCCGGTCGGCTCGACTCACCTCGGAAAGGACAAGGGCGGCGAACGGCAGGCGGAAGCCGGCGGCATCGTTCTCGCCGGCGAGGGTTTCGCGCAGGGAGTCGCCGAGGGCCAGGATGGTCGCAGGAGTGAGGGCTTTGCCGCGCAGCCAGCGGGACAGGCCCTCGAACACCACGCCGTCGCGGATGGCGGGATCGGGGTCGGCCAGGCAGGCGAGGAGGCGCACCGCCATGGCATTCCGCTCGTCGGCGGAGGCGATCTCGAACTTCTGTTCCTTCAGCTTCAGGAGGTCCGCCCTCGTGATGCCTGAAGGCGGGCATGTTGCTCCTGGCGCGGGTGTGGTTTGACCTTGGGGGACGGAGTTCAGGAGGAAAAATGATGCGACGAGCAAGGGCAGGGAGGCCATCACGCGAGTCCTTCGGGGATCAGGGGCGATCTAAGGAGTCTGATCACCCAGAGTGAAAAGAAATGTGGACCCGGTATCGGTACCGTCGGACTCTACCCAGATTCGGCCACCGTGAACTTCGACGATACGTTTGACCAGGGCGAGGCCTATGCCCGTGCCCGGACTCCGCGGGTCCAGCTTGTCGAAGAGGTTGAACACGCGATCGTGATACCGGTGGTCGATTCCGGCTCCGTTGTCGCGCACGAAGAAGGTGATTCGGCCATCCCCGTCGGTTCGCGCGCCGATGGTGATGCGCGGGGCTTCCTGGTTTCCCATGAATTTGGCCGCGTTGTCGATCAGGTTCTGCACAACCTCCACCATCCGGTCGCGATCGACGCGCACCATGGGCAGACCCCGCTCAACCTCGACCGCGATCTTCGCGGCGGTGACCCGCCCATGGGTCAGGTCGAGGGCGTCGCGGACGATCGCATCGAAAGGGACATCCTCCGGGGGCTTGGCGAGGCGTCCAATCCGCGAGAGTTCGAGAAGATCGTCGAGCAACTGCTGCATCCTCGAGGTGGATTTGAAGATCCGCGCCATGTCCGATCGGACATCATCGATGCGTCCTGCGACCGCGGCCTCCTCGATGTGGCCCAGGAAGCCGCGGATCGTGATCAGCGGACTCTTGAGGTCGTGCGAAACCGTGTACGTGAACCGCTCGAGCTCCGCGTTCCGGCCCTCAAGTTCATCAATGAGCGACTCCCTTTCCGCCTCGGCGGTTTTCCGTCCGTGGATGTCCTGCACCGCGCCGAAAATCCCGCTCAGTCGGTCGGCGGTTTCGTCCCATACCGGATGAGCGTAAACCCGCACCCAACGAACACTCCCGTTTTTGCAGATCGTTCGCAGTTCGCTTGCGACCGGGCGGTTCTGGCTCAAGGTCTCGAGGTCGCGGTCGTCCTGGCGTAGGTCGCCGGGGTGAACGCTGGCCCGCCATCCACCACGCGCCACATATTCGTCAAAACCGAAACCAGTGATCGCCTCGAAGGCCCCGGCAACCCAGTTAAAGCGGAGGCCGGGTTCCGAGGTGAGGTGGGTCGAGAATACGTAATCCGAGCTGACGCTGGTGATGAGACGGTAGCGCTCCATGCTCTCGCGCAGGGCGTTCTCCGCGGCCCGTCTCTCATCCGCCTCCCGCGCGGCACGGGCGAGCGCATCTTCGGTGAGCGCCACCGCGCGGGCCAGCAGGGCGGAGGTTCCAAGGTAAAAGACGGCCTGAATGACCCAGGCGCCTTGCAGCGCCCGCCCAAGCTCAGGACGTTCCACGGCCTCTCTCCAGAACAACAGCCCGTTGCCGGTCACCGTAAGCAAGGCGAAGGCGAAGGCCTCCCTGCCGCCAAGGAGGAGGCCGGCCATGACGATCATCGCCATCTGAACCACGCTGACGGAGACAAGGGCCACCGAGCCGCTCAGGAAAACCGACAGCGCGGGCGCCACCGTCGACATGGTTATCAGGAAGGTCCAGGAAACCAGCCGGTCTCCGCCCAGGTGAAGGAAATAGCGCAGCAACACGGCGAGGGGCACGGTGGCGAACGCAACCGCACGGACCGCGCCGCTGCCTTCGGAGACGCCCGGATAAAAAAGGCCGAGGGCGCTGGCGACGACTATATGGACGTTCAGGACCCGGCTCAGCAGACGCGGGCGTACGGACCCGGCGTCGTTTCGACCGGGGGGGGCGCAGAAAAAGCGTCGGAGACTCGCCAGCATGCCGTCAGGAATCCTACTCGCCCCGGGGGCAGGGTGGGGATCTTGTCAAGTCTCATCGGGCTGACCGGGCGAGAGAGAATAGGGCGTATCGAAACGGAAGAAGGAGCAAGCATGGGTCTGCAAAGTGTGGTCGTTCTCGGTCTTGGCAAGGTCGGCAGCCTGGTGGGCACTTTGCTCAACGACAGCGGCTTCAAGGTCACCGGACTCGATGCCGTGCCGCGCGCCGGCTTGCCGTTTGCGGCGCACGTGGTGAACCTTGCGGACTCCGCAGCCCTGCGGCCCTTCCTGAAGTCGGCCGATGCGGTGGTGAGCTGCCTTCCTTTTCACCTCAACATCGCCCTTTCGAAGGAGGCCCATAATGCTGGCATCCACTACTTCGATCTGACCGAGGATGTGGCGACGACGGAGCGGATCCGCGAGCTGGCGCAAACGAGCCAGGGCCTGATGGCGCCCCAATGTGGGCTCGCCCCGGGATTCATTGGCATCGTGGGGGCGGATCTCGCGAAGAGATTTGACCGGCTTCGCAGCATTGAACTGAAAGTGGGAGCCCTCCCGAAGCACCCCCGTGGAAAGCTGGGCTATGCGTTCAACTGGAGCCCCGAAGGCGTCATCAACGAGTACATCAACGATTGCGAAGTGATCCGCATGGGGCGCCGCCAGATGGTACCGGCCCTCGAGGGTTATGAGGTGGTGGTGATCCACGGCGTGCAACTCGAAGCCGCGACCACGTCGGGTGGCCTCGGCACCATGTGCGAAACCTACGAGGGCAAGGTCGAGACGCTCCACTACAAGACCATGCGTTACCTCGGCCACTTTGAACAGGTGAAGTTCCTGTTTCAGGAATTGCGGATGCAGGAGGATCGGGAACTCCTGGGCCGTGTCCTGAAGAATGCCCTGCCCCCGGTTGCCGAGGATTACGTGTTTGTTCACGCCGCGGTCGAGGGCTATCGCGGTGACCAGTTGTCCCGCGAGGAATTCGTACGTTCCTATCCGCAGATGCAGGTGGCGGGGCAGGAGTGGCGCGCGATCAGCTGGACCACCGCCGCGAGCCTTTGCGCGGTGATCGAATTGGTACGCGACGGCGTTCTGCCGCGGCAAGGCTTCCTGAAACAGGAAGCGATCCCGCTCGACGCCTTCCTTAAAACCAGGAACGGAGCCCATTACCTGAAGCACGATCGCGCCTGAGGCTCGCTACAGACGACCGGCCTGGAAAGGAAGTGGTCAGTCCCTTTCCGGGATGGCTCGTTTGTCTGGTTGACTTGACCAGAGCGAATCGCTAGCTGCTCGTGTTCTTTCCGAGGACGTCTCGGAGTTCTTCCGAGTCCCACGCGTGGTCGGCGGAGCCAGGCTCGCGGCCGCGGTCGGAGGCGAGGAGTTGTTCCTGCAGGGCGATCATCTCGCGCACGTTGCTGATGTAGTTCTTCATGTCGTGGCGGAGCGGGGCCAGTCTCGCGAGGCCGGCTTCGTCGTATTCGCGGAACTGCTGCCCGGCCCGGTGTGCGGTATGGGCGCGCTGGCCGAGCAGCCGGAGGACATCGACCCCGAGGCGAATGCTGGTGTCCAGGTGATCGCGGTAAATGTCTCCCGCACCGAGGTCCATCAGCTCATAGGCGTCGAACCGGTGCCGGGCGCGGACCAGCACCTTCAGACGCGGAAAGTGCTTCTTCGCGGTTTTGAGCACGGCCTGAGTTTCGGCCAGGCCGTCGACCGCGCTGATCAGGATGCGGGCGTCTTCAGCCCCCGCCGAGTGCAGTAGATCCGCGCGGGTGGCGTCCCCGTAATAAACCTTGAAGCCCATGCGGCGCAGGAGATCGACGCGGTCGGAGTCGTTGTCGAGGATCGTGGCTTCGACACCGTTGGCGCGAAGGAAGCGGCCCACGGTGCTGCCGAAGTGCGAGAAGCCCGCGATGATGACGAGATGCTTCTCCTCCACCGCGTCGGGATCACGGTCGGGTCCGCGGACGGTTGCGAGGCGAGGCCGAATCACGCGTTCGTGGAGGAGAACAAGCAGGGGAGTGAGGGCCATGCTGAGTGCGGTCACCGCCATCAGGGTCCCGGTCAGCGCGCTATCCATCAGCCCCAACTGTGCGATGAAGGCTAGAAGAACGAACGCGAACTCGCCGACCTGGGACAGTCCGATCGCGAAGGTCAGGTTCTGGTCCAGGGAAAGTCCCTGCCACTTCCCGAGGGCGAAAAGGATGGCGGCCTTGAGCGCCACTGCACCCAGCGTCAGCAGCGCAACCTGGACGGGTTGTGAGGCGATCAGCTGGAAGTCGATCGATGCACCGACGCCCATGAAGAACAGGCCGAGCAAGAGTCCTTTGAAGGGGTCCAGGTCACTTTCGAGTTCGTGCTTGAACTCGCTGGTTGCGAGAACGATGCCGGCGAGGAAGGTTCCAAGCGCCGGACTGAGGCCCACCTTCTGCATCAGCAGAGCGGTGGCCACGACGATCAGCAAAGCCGAGGCGGTGAATAACTCACGCAGTCGCGTCCTCGCCACCACCCGAAGTGCAGGCACCACGACCACCCTGCCGACCAGAATCACCATCCCGACGGCAAGAAAGACGGCCAGGGTCTGAACCCAGCCGGGTTGGTGTGAGAGGTCGCTGCCGCCGTGGCCTGAGTTAGCGACCGGGGCGGTCGCGAGCAAAGGGAGAAGAGCGAGGATGGGGATCACTGCGATGTCCTGGAAGAGCAACACCGCGAATGACTGCTGACCGGCCGCCGTCCCCATAAGGCCCTTCTCCTTGAGCGATTGCAGCGCGATCGCAGTGGAGGACATGGCGAGGGCGATGCCGGCGGCAAGGGCGGTGTTTGGGGCTCCGCCCAGGGCCAGGCCAATCGAAGCACAAGCAAGGGCGGTGATCAGCACCTGGGCGGAGCCAAGGCCTAAAACCTGCCGCCGCATCCGCCAGAACGCCTCTGGTTCAAGTTCCAGGCCGACCAGGAACAACATCATCACCACGCCGAACTCGGCGAAGTGCATGATGTCCTTGCCCTCCTCGCCGATGAATCCGAGGAGGAAGGGCCCGATAACGATACCCGCGGTGAGATAGCCGAGGACCGAACCCATGCCCAGCTTCTTGGCCACCGGAACGCAGACCACCGCCGCCGTGAGGTAAACGACGGCTTGAACGAGGAGATCGCTCATTGGTGGCCTTACTCGACGGCCTGGTTCAGTAGCCGTAGCGACTGGAGAGCTTCCACGCGGAGGCTCCCGTCCGCAAGACCTTCCAGCAAGTGCGCATATTGCGATCCGGCGGCCGCAAGCTCGGCATCTGTTTTTCGATGCGTCCCGTGGACCGCGAACGGTGGCAGCCAGTTCATTCCGCAAAGCGTCATGGTGCGCTGAAGCGGCCGCAGGAATTCCGCCAGGGTGGCACCGTGGAAGCCGTCGAGCTGATACGCCGCTTCCGGTCCGCCGGTGGTGAGCACATGAAACGCCGTCTTGCCCTTGAGGGTCGTACCTCCGGGTCCGTAGGCCCAGCCGAAGGAAAGCACGAGGTCGATCCACTGCTTGACCAGCGGAGGTGCGGAATACCAGTAGAGGGGGTGGTGGAAGACCAGGACGTCGTGAGCGAGAAGGGCCTCTTGCTCGGCGGCGATGTTCACGTTGAAGTCGGGATACAACTCATAGAGATCCCGGACCGTGATGTCACCGTCGCGCGGCAGATGGCGGAGAAGAATGCGGTTGCTCCTCGACTTCTCTAACCGGGGATGTGCGAATAGAACCAGAACCTTGGACATTCGGTGGGTCCGGGGAGTGTATCGCCCCGGGGGCCCTCTTCGCGAGGGTTCGCCATCCCGCCTTGTGCCCGACCCGCAGCAGCGAATAACCTTGCCGGTTATGGCAGTCAACGTATCGGATCTCAAACGCGGCGACATTCTTGAAATCGACGGCGACCCCTGGCAGGTGGGCGAGGTGCAGAGCCAGACCCCCTCGGCCCGCGGCGCGTCGATGCTGATCAAGACCAAGATCAAGAATCTGCGCACGGGCCAGAGCCAGGCCAAGACCTGGCGGGGCGGTGATCTGGAGAAAAGCGCCGAAGTGGACTACCGCAACGCCCAGTTTCTCTATAAGGAAGGCGGGGACTTCGTCTTCATGGACCTTGCGTCCTATGAGCAATTCACGCTGGATGCCGAGCGCGTCGGCGATGCCGCGGGCTTCATGCTGGAGAATCTCGAGGTACGGACGACCCTCTTTCAGGACCGCGTGATTGCTCTCATTCTCCCCATCTCGGTGGATCTGACGGTTACGGACACTGCACCCGCCATCAAGGGCGCGACCGCTCAGGCCCAGCTCAAGCCCGCGATCACGGAGACCGGTGCACAGGTGATGGTGCCGTCGTATGTCGAAACCGGCGAGAAGATTCGCGTGGACACCCGCGACGGGCGGTTCCTCGAGCGATCCAAGTAGACGGCTGATCAGCCGAAGAGGGTGCTAAAGAGTGCCTTCAGCCAGCGGATGATTCGCTGAATCAGGCTTAACCGGCGCGACTCGTGCTCGGTGAAGGGCTTGGGAACGAAAACCCACATCTCTCCGTCGCGAGGCGCCTTGGCGGCGCTCGCCGAATCGGGTTTTTCCGGGAGCGGTTCGGACGACGCGTCTTGTTGTTCTACAAGGGTCGGTTCGTCTTTGACGGCTTCGGGGCTTTCGGGCCGGTCGTCGGTCGGGGCGGCCGGGACCGTCGCGGGCCTCGCATCCCCGGGTGCGGTCGAGAAGGCGGGCGGCGCAGCGTCGACAGCAGTCGGGAGAGGAGTTGCCTGAGGAGGGGCCTCAGGCTCCCACTCAAAAGACTTCTCGGTCGTCGGGACGGTGGCATCCTCGGTATCGGGACTGGGTGCAGGCTCGCCCGAGAGCCCGCTTGGCGAAAGGGGGGTATTAGGTTCCGGGGAGGTGGCCGCCTCGGCTGCGGCGGGCGATTCAACAGGAACAGGCCCGGTGGGGGTCGTGGAGAGTGCCGCTACCTCTGAAACGGATTCGGCCCGGATCTCGGTCGGGGCTTCAACCGCAACCTCAGGCTCGCTTTTCGTCTCCGCATCCGCGACCTCGGCATCCTCGATTCCTGCGCGGGTCGAGACCTCGGGAATGGCCGACCTCGAACGCAGAGCCGCCCACGGTGTCTTGACCCGACGCGCCGGTGCGGGCTCTGGAAGTTCGGTGGCTTTGGGCCCTGGGATCAGAACCAACGACGTCGCGGCCTCGGCCGCAGCCTCGGCCTCGGTTACGACCGGAAGGGGCGCGGGCCTGGAGGGATCGCCGCCCGGTGCTTCGTCCACCGAAGCCCCTGCCCCTTGAGGAGCAGCAATGAGGCCCCGCGATAGTAGTGAAAGACGACCGACCGCCCACATTGGCTCTTGAGTTCGATTCCTTGTTTGGCCGCTCTCGGACGGCGCTTTCAGATGACGAAAACGTAAGCCTACTTCGGCGAGCCGACGATCGCGATCTGATCGCCCCTAGGACTGATGGCAAGACGAGTGAGGTCCTTCAGGCCGAGGGCATCGAAGTCGGCGATCTCTCTCCACTCCGCGTCCACTCCAGGCTTCAGCGCGAGGACTTTGGCTCCCGCGGACATCACCAGGGTGCCGTCGTTCAGCCACGCGTAGTCCTCCCGTCCCTTCGGAGCGCGGACGATGTCTTTCACGGCACCCGTGGCATCGACTTCCTTGATCGTCCACTCCTCGGCGCTGATCTTGTGCAGGAAACTCGCGGCGGCGCGGCCGGGTATTTTCTGAATCGAGCGACCAATGTTGGAGGCGATCACCTTCGACTCCTCGGTGGCGAGGTCGATGAGTTGGAGGGTAGCCGGGTTCCCCAAAACAAACGACGCCACGACGTGGGGCTCGGGGAAGGCGAAGTAGCCGATGGGGCGAGTGGTGGCGATCAGAAGATCATCGGCCTTGCCCTTCGCGGGGTCCATCCGCCAAAGGCGCTGAACTCCGTCCAACTCCACGCGGATGACGCCGTAGCCGCGACCGTCGGGCATAGGGGTCGCGGAGTACTCGCTCTCGGCGGTCTCCTTGACGGGAGTGATCTTTCCGCTGGCAAGGTCGTACCGGTGGATATCGGTCCGCGACCCGCCATCGGCCCGAGTGAAGACAATGCCGCGACCATCGGTCTCGAACTTGGGCTGATTGTCGTAGCCCGGGTGGTTGGAGATGTTTTTGGGCGCTCCGATCTTCAAGGTAGCACCCGTTCCACTAACCGGAGCCAGGTAGACCTCGTTCTCGCTCAGCCCAGAGACGGGAGCCGAAGGAGGTCCGGCATTCCACCACCACTGGGTCTGGCGGGGCGTCTTTACGGGCCAGAGCTTGTCGAGGGTCTCACCGTCGAACAATTCGCCGTTCTTCATCACGAAGCGCACCGCGGCCGAGTTGCGAATGTTATCGAGCGGGTTTTGGTCGAGGATCACGAGGTCCGCGAGCTTCAGGGCCTCCACACTTCCGAGGTCCTGGGCATAGCCAATCGCCTCGGCCCCATGCAGGGTGGCCGCGCGGAGCGTTTCCATCGGCGTGAATCCGCCGGCGGCGAGCGCCCACATCTCCCAGTGAACCTGAATGCCCTGAAGCTGGCCGTGACCGCCGATGCCCACACGCCCGCCGGCGCGAACGATCTTGGCCGCCTCCGCGGCGAGTTTCTTGAAGACGTGTTCATCCTCCGCGAACCAGGGACGTCGCTTGGCCTTGGATTCGAGGACCCCGGTGGGGAAGAAGCGACGGAGCTTCGGATCGTTCCAGACGTCGTTGGTGGCATAGAAGAAGTTCTCGGCCCAGGGGCCGCCGTAAGCCACGAGAAGGGTCGGCGTGTAGGTGATGCCTGACTTTGCGAAGACCTCGACCATGTCCTTGTACAGGGGCACGATGGGCAGCGAGTGTTCGGTGCCGGAGAAACCATCCACGGCGTGCGTGAAGTTGAGTCTCAGGTCGAGCGAACCCTCGGTGGTTGGCATGATCCGGTGTTCCTTGCTCGCCTCGATCATCCACTGCCGCTGCTTCCGATTGCCCACGGTGTACGACTTCAGGGTGTTCGTACGGTAGTACTTCGAGTACTTCTCCACCACACTCTTAGCCCCCTGCTGTGACTGGAAGTCGGCATTCGCGAAGACGCCAGGGCCGGTGTTGAAGGCCCGCGGTCCCACCATCAGGCCGGCGTCGATCATGTCCTGGTATGCGAACACATCGTTGGAGGCGGTCTGAGGGTCGCGCCCGGTGGTAACGCCATAGGCGAGGTTCGCGCTGAAGGTCCACGCGTCGAGGTCGAGCACTCGGCGGCGCACCTCGGTCCAGTGCGCGTGGACGTCCACGAGGCCCGGAATGATGGTCTTGCCCGCGAGGTTCAACACTCGGGTGTTCGCGGGAACGTTCGCGGATCCTGCGGGACCGACGGATTTGATCCGATTGCCCTCGATCACGACATCGGCGGATTCGAGGACCTCGTCCTTGCGGGCCGCGCTCATCGTGATAACGCGGGCGCCTCGGAGGACGATCGTACCTTGGGGGGTGGCGCGGGAAGCTTCGACAACGAAGTCGGTGGTGAGGGCGCCATCCTCGGAGCGTTTCGCGGGAGCCGCGGAGGGCGCGGGACTCGGCTGCGGCGAGGCCGTCGGGCTCGCGGCCGGGCCAGGCTCGGCGGATTTCTCCGCTTCGCCGAACGTGACGGCGGACAGACTCTTGCGGAAGAGAGTGGCGCCGAGCGTCCAGGCCACGGTCTTCCCGTTGTCCATGAAGAAGAACTCATCGACGCCGATGTCCGTCATCTTTGCCACGGGCACACTCGGAGAGGAGACATTGAGGGTCGCCGTCTCGCCCGAGGCCGGAGGAGTGGGCATCACGAAGAGCTGGGTGGAGACCGCGGCGAGGACATGTTTGCCATCGGGGGACAGGCGCACTTCGGCGGCGGGCACCGGTTCGGGCGCGTTGGTTCGGCCCACCACCTTGAGGTGAGTCCGACGATCCGTGCCGTCCAGACGGACGGAGAAAAGGCCGTCGCGCGAATGGACGTACACGCGATCCGCTTCAGGTCCGAAATGGGGCCGGCCGAAGCCACGAGCGGGGAGAATCGACTTCACTTCCCCGGTGCTCATGGAGATCGTGACCAGTTCGAGGCCGGCGGGCTCGGAGCCGCCCCATTCGGTTTCAATCTCCTGTCGCGATTGCCAAGGCGCGCGCAAGGCCACGATCAGATCGCCTGAAGGTGCTACCGCCGGATCCCGGTAGAACGCGGCCGCCCTGGTGATCGCGACGGGAGCGGCGAGACCATCCACGGGAGCTTTCATCACGTGGCCGCCTTCGCTCGACCAGGTCACATAGACGATGGATTTGCCATCCTTGGTCCACGCGGGAAGGTACTCAAAAGCACTTTGCGCGGTCAGCCGCTTCGGTGCTCCTCCCGCGACCGGAGCGGTATGGAGGCGTCCGAAAGCTGAGAAAGCCACGCGCGTGCCATCCGGGGAGACGGCGGCGCCCTGGATGAGCCGAGCTCGAACCCTGCCCTGCTCGATCCTGGCCGGGAAGTCGAGCAACGGGCCGATGTCGAGGGCCACGCTCGCCTTGAAGGGAATGGCCGTGTCGGCGCCGGTGGCGATCGAGATTCGATGGATCTTCCCGCCGTACGAGGCGATCACGTCCTTGCCGTCCGGGGAAATTGCCATCCCGGGCAGGAGGTCTCGGGTGAATCTCGACTCCTGGTCGTCACGCTGCACGGGGTACTTGAGCCACCGGTCTTCACCGCTGGTCAAATCGCGGACCCGCAATCCAGTCTGGGTGTTGAAACGAGTCCCGTAAACGAGAGTACGGCCATCGGGAGAAAGCGTCGGCCGGAAAGCGCTTCCGTTCGCCTGAGTAAGCACATCCTCGTCTCCCGTGCGGCGATCCCGGCGCGCGATCTGCCAGAGAGGGAAGTTGACGTTATAGGCG
>Ga0163144_10017434_pt1 | contig 14623 bp, 9 predicted proteins | sample OliLak19BULKMAT1_FD_123175 | JGI IMG/M metagenome (GOLD analysis project Ga0163144, IMG submission 123175) | Freshwater microbial mat bacterial communities from Lake Vanda, McMurdo Dry Valleys, Antarctica - Oligotrophic Lake LV.19.BULKMAT1 | ecosystem: Environmental > Aquatic > Freshwater > Lake... | reverse complement strand
CTCTATTAACCTGTTTATTTCCTCTTGGATATCTTTTGTATATTTCTCTCCCCGGTCAACTCTAGATGTTAAACGCGCACGTTTTATACCTTCATAGGTTGAGCCAAACGATCTTAAAAATGGATCTAAAGCATTATTACTAGAAAGAAAAGAAAAAATATTGCTCTGAAGATTAGCGAAAAAGGAGCGGCCAGCAGGAATAAAAAGCTGATTGAAGGCTGCCTCTCGACAGATAGATTCAGGTAGGGATTCTACTAAGTAATCTCTTAAAATTTGTGTTGTCAAATATAGCCGATCAAAACTATCATACTTAGCAGTTATTTCAGAGCTTTTCTCTCTTACTTTTTTTAGAAAATTGCGTAGGTCTGTCAGCTCTTTTTTGAAAAAGTCAGAATAGCTGAGGGAAATCCTACCTTTTGCATCCTGTTTTCTACTAACTTCTATAAAAACGTTGGAAATTTCATACCTGATAAAAAAATCTTGTTTACCCCAAGAATCTGGAGGAAAATATTCCTCAAACGTCTTGGAGTAGTTTGAATCTAGAGTACGTTTTGTCTGCTCGTTCTCGACAACCGATAAAATTTCCCATACGAAGTTCTTAAAATAAAAAAGAAGTTTAGCGCAAACACTTTTACCGCTGGCTTGAGGGCCAATAAGTATATTTATTCGTTTGATTTCAATTTCTAAATCTTTGATGCCAGCAAAGTTTCTAACTATTAATTTTTCAGCCATAATTGGAAATCAAGTATGGTAAGGGCTTGTGTCATCTTAACATACAAATTTAATTTTTATGGTTAAAGTGGTCACTTTTGTGTTAATAAACCGAATTAGTCACCCTAGGAAAAACCTCAAACAACTCTCATTAATATCAAGATGGATTTATACCATTTGTACCAATATACTTTTGGATTACCGCAGTTTTTTCGTAAAAGTCGATCGCCCATATCGCCTTTCTGGTCGCTGAGGAGATTTTAGACCAACGTCCGGTTATTGATAGGGAAAGGAATTACCGAAACCCTAAAATAATACCATTTTTACAAAGTTTGGCTAGAAAATAAGTGTTGGGTTTGTTTACATCGGCTCTCGATCGCACAGGTGCGGATCTGTGAGATTGTCGATATGCAAGTTAGGGGTTGTTCATGGCGGCGCACCCTACGACTACTTAGCCGATGCCACAAAGTAAACTCAAGCAATCTCAATCCGAAAATCACTGCATCGGTTTGATTGCTGGCTAGATGCCATCGCCGATATTTCCCGCTGAAAAAACCTAGGAGGCGACTAAAACAGGACAGTGTGAAATCCGGCAAACATTGGACACAGTTGGCTGCTGCGAAACTACTCGCAGTTCGTGAGAATACCGGGGACGCGGGTCATTTTCTAACCAGATGGGCGGTACCATCATCACTTCATAGTAAGCGATCGTATGCAAAACCCCAGGCTGGGACTTCAATTCTACTGTCAAGCCCGCTCGGTACTCAAAGGCTTCTTCCCAGTCGAGGTTTTCATTCATATCCATATTCATATCCATAGGGATCGCGCCTCTTCATCTTGTTTCTTTTCTCAATTGTAGAGCGCTACATAAAACCTTGGGTACTTTCTGTTGTTTTTGATACATTTTTTAACTTTTATGTTATATCCCTGACAATTTAACAGAGAGGAGCAATTGTCAATAAGTAAATAGGCTGATTTTGCCAACTATTGACAAGCCAGCCCAAAAGCTAGGCTTGACAAGAGTTGGAGTTGATATGTCTCAAAAAAAATCCGGGCGGGCGATCGAACCGCCCCGACATTTATGATACAAAGTAAGAGAATTTTAAGAACTGAAGTCCTTACTACAAACCTATTTTTGCAACTTTTTCTAGTATTTTATAAATAAAGAAACCCGGTTTATTAAAAAAACCGGGTTTCTGGATGAGTGAAAACTAAACTAATTTCACTGGGTTTTTTTCTTAGTCGCAGTCTTTTTAGAAGTTGTTTTTCTTTGCCGCAGTCTTAGTTGACTTTTTCGACTTGCTGCTAGTTTTTTGGCCCGCTGCTGCGGCAAGAGGGCGGGATTATACGGGCAGGAAAGTCGATCGCCCGTATCGCCTTTCTGGTGTCTGAGGAGATTTTAGACCAACGAGAGGTCATTGATAGGGGGTTAGATGTCCGACTGCTTTAATAAATATTAACTTCTCACCCTTAACCTTATACCTCTGGATATGGTTTAGCATGGGTTTATGAGTTTACAAAGGAGGAACGTTGCTATGAGTCCTATCAGAGTTGAAGTATTAGGAAGCGGCTGCAAAAAATGTCAGCAGCTAGAAGCCAATGCCAAGGAAGCGATCGCAGCTTTGAACTTAGAAGCAGAAATAATACACATTACTGACCCGATCGAAATCGCCAAACGTAGGGTGATGGCTACACCAGCATTGAGCATCAACGGTAAAGTTGTCAGCAAAGGCAAAGTGATGACGAGCGCAGAAATTCAACCACTCTTGCAAGTTTAACATTGGGAAGAAAAACCATGTTCGATCCGTTTTATCCGTTCGACTGGTTAGCAACCCAGATTGTGACTCGCCTCTTAGGTTTATCTGTAGAATCTCACCTCGGAGCCAGCTTACATTTTTTCCTGTACGATGTCCCCAAAGTTTTAACATTGCTGATTGTCATCAGCTTCATTGTGGGTACATTTCAGAGTTTTTTACAACCAGAAAATGTGCGGCATTGGTTAGAAGGCAAACGCACCTTTGGCGGGAATATCCTAGCAGCAATGGTGGGCATTATTACACCGTTTTGCTCATGTTCTGCGGTGCCGCTCTTTATCGGTTTTTTGGAAGCGGGTATTCCTCTTGGAGTGACATTTTCCTATCTCATGTCTGCCCCAATGGTCAATGAAGTCGCAGTGGTGTTGCTCTGGGGATTGTTTGGCTTGAAGATAACACTCCTGTATATCGGCTTTGGTGTTGGATTGGCGATCGCCGCTGGATACATAATCGGATTACTGAAACTAGAAAAATGGGTCGAACCCTTTGTTTGGGAACTCCAAAAATCCCGTCAAGAAATTTCTGAAGAAGATGCTGTCGAGTTAGAGCACCTCACCTGGAAACAACGATTTCAGCAGGGATGGTATCAGTCCAGTCAAATTGTCCAATCTGTTTGGCTTTATGTTGTGGTTGGAATTGCGATCGGTGCAGGAATTCACGGCTATGTTCCCACTACATTAGTCACCCAACTAGCAGGACGAGACAATCCTTTCGCCGTTCCTATTGCCGTTATTTTGGGTGTACCGCTTTATGCCAACATCGCCGGTGTGATGCCAATTACTGAAGCACTGGTCAATAAAGGAATGCCCCTCGGAACTGTGTTAGCCTTCACAATGGCTGTAACCGCTCTTTCATTACCTGAGATGGTCATTCTTAAGAAAGTGCTGCGTCCTCAACTTTTAGCTGTATTCATCGGCTTGATGACTTTCGGCATCATCAGTATCGGCTATTTGTTCAATGCTATTCTTGCTTAATCAGGACTTACGCACTCTCAGCCAATAAACCTGGTTTTTGCACGAAAAGACGCGCAGGCTGCCCGCAGATTCGGTAAAAAACCCGGTTTCTTAAGGAGCAATGCCGATCGCCTCTATTACGTCCGCTGCACCCTATTGTCAGATTGCTGGTAAGCAGACGATTTCTGGGGTGACTCGAAGCTACGACGATTCTGCACCAAGACAAATGCAGCAACTACGAGGAGGAAGTAACCAAATCCTTTTTGAAGCTGTTGCGCGGAGACAAACTGCGCCAAATAAGCTCCAATTATAGTGCCAAATCCAGCCAAAAATGTAAATGAAACTGTGAGATTCCAGTCTAAGGAAATATGCCCTAAATAACCGAGTAGACCGGCTATAGAATTGCAGGAAATAATTAGTAAAGACGTGCCGATCGCTTTTTTCATAGGGACATTTCCCAACAAAACCAACGCAGGTACGATCGCAAACCCGCCACCCACACCGACTAACCCAGTCAAAATTCCCACCCCAAGCCCTTCAGTCATCAACCACAACCAGCAGTATTTGCAAACAGGTTTTATGTACTGAATGGAATTTAATTCATCCGTCGTACTTAATGCAGGCTCTGCTTTAGATGTCCGATAAATCATCAAGCCAGCAGCCAGCAGCATCGACATCGCAAATAGAGTCATCTGCAATCCACTCGTAACCAATGGTAGGGTTGCAATCCGCGCCCCCAGATATGCCCCTACCATCGTCGCAGAACCAAATATCGCCCCCTGTTTGAGAGCGAGATTGCCGCGTCTAGCATGGGGAATCACCCCCACCAAGCTAACAGTACCAACAATAATTAAAGTCATGCCGATCGCAGGTTTAGGCGCAATTCCCATCACATAAACCAGCACAGGCAATGCTAGCACAGAACCTCCACCGCCCAGCAACCCCAAGCTGATGCCGATCGCAATTGCCAGCAAATAACCTAGTATCGAAATCATACAGTTATCCCTAGCGTTTTCCCGCTTGTTGGTTATAGGGCAATTTTGACAATAGCATTCCCATTGCACAAGTGTTTGTAACTCCGGCAAACACTAGCCCAGCCCCTACAAATCCGCTCAAAAATAGAAAATTAGGGGAAACAAATACCCCTAAGACTGTGCCGATTAAGACTAAAGAGCCAGCAACAATCTGTATTTGACGAAACAGACTAATCGGTGCATTTTCATTTTTTTCGATGGGATAGCCCGCATTTTTCCAGGTAGGAATACCCCCCCGGAGATTGCTGACAGAATCGAAGCCTGCCTCTAGCAACTGCCTGCCGGCTTTGGCGGAACGATTTCCCGATTGACAGTACAGTACAAGTTTTTGTCCTGTTGCAGGCATTATTTGCTGCGGGTCAAATTTTGAGAGCGGGTGTAATTTTGCGCCGGGAATATGTTCGGTGGCATATTCAGCAGGTTCTCGAACATCTACCAGCATTACTGAGTTTTCTTCGAGCCACTGTTTTAAAGTTTGGGCATCAATTTCTTGAAGTTGCAAGTTGTTAGATAGTGTCATGGTTGTTCTCTAAGTATTATGAAAAAATTAGGCAGAAAGTTGGCTTGAGTTGCCACACTGTTTATTGGCTGGTACTGCTTCCATCATTTTTTGAGGATTAGGCAAATTCAACTCATTCATGAATTTAATAAACTCGTCGCGGCTTCGCCCTGTAAACCGAGGGTTCCAGTGTTTCTCTTCCTCAATTGAAGATACGGTTTGCCCGCGATAGTCGTGTCCCGGATAAATCAATGTTGAATCTGGCAAGGTAAACAATTGCTGAGTGACTGAATCGAACAATGTTCCCGCATCGCCGCTTTGAAAATCAGTGCGTCCACAGCCTCGAATGAATAGAGCATCACCGGTTAGCAGGTGAGTGTTGTTCGCGAGATATGCCATGTGGCTGTCTGTGTGTCCGGGAGTGGCGATCGCTTGGACTACCACCGCCCCAACTTTGAGCGTTTCGCCGTGGTGAATAAACTTGTCAGCACAGCCTACCTGTGCCGGGTATGGCACCACACTCAAGCACCCTGTCGCCTCCCGCAGCTTTGACGCGCTCGTGATGTGATCCGCATGAACGTGCGTTTCCACGCAATAGCGCAAGGTTAACCCTAATTCTTTGAGCAGCTTGAGGTCTCGCTCCACCTGCTCCAGAACTGGATCGACCAATAGGGCTTCTTTGGAAATGCGATCGGCAATCAGATAAGTATAGGTACTGGTTTCCCGATCGAACAACTGACGAAACAGCATAGCTGACAGCCTCCGATATTGATAAATTCATCATATCACGATATAGTAGTATAACGCAATCAAGACTCCTCGAAACCGGGTTTTTCACCTAATCGCGTTGCTCCAGCGAAAGATTTTCGTAAAAAAACCCGGTTTCCGACAAAAATAATGCAACTGTAGGAAAGACCCAAACCCATATCTAGTAAGTCATTCCTCATCTCAAATCTCAAATCTCAAATCTCAAATCTCAACTGTCAAATCTCAAATCTCAACTGTCAACTGTCAACTGTCAACTGTCAACTGTCAACTGCTATACTTCCCCCTATGTCTCAGATTCCCGTTGCGGCTCTTGCTCAGGTTGCTGACTATTTCAAAGTTCTATCAGAACTGAGTCGGCTGCAAGTGCTGTGTGCGCTTAAAAATGGTGCTAAAAATGTTACTGAAATTATTGAAGAGACGGGGCTAGGGCAAGCTAATGTTTCCAAACATCTGAAGATTTTGACGCAAGCAGGTATTGTGCAACGACAGCCCCAAGGAATCAGTGTTTACTATCAAATTATCGATCCCATGATTTTCAATTTATGCGAACTGGTTTGTCAGAGTCTTGAAATTCGATTGCAAGAACAGTCGCAACAGTTGAAAGAATTGGACGGGTTGCGTAAATCCTAATTGAACTATTGCTGTCAAGGGTGATCTCTTGACCAGAGGCGATCGCTCGCAACCTTACATTTCAGATGATTTTGTGAGATAAATGCTTTCGATTTCAGCCGCCGGTAGGGGCTTAGAAAATAAATAGCCTTGCCCAAACTGGCAACCGAGTTGTTGTAGCCATTCGAGCTGCTGAGTCGTTTCAATTCCTTCAGCAATGACGGCAAGTTCGAGTTGATTACTCAGAGCAATAATCGTATTCACGACTTGATAGTTGCGATTTTCTGCTTGGATCTGATTGACAAAAGAGCGATCGATCTTCAGAGTATCTACCGGAAAATGGTGCAGATAACCCAGGGAACAATACCCCGTACCAAAGTCATCAATGCTGATCTGAATTTGCCGCGATCGCAATTCTTTCGTCAGGGCGATCGCCATTTCAGCATTGTCCATAATCGCACTTTCCGTAATTTCCAGTTTCAGGTACCCTGGGTTAATAGCGGTTTCTGACAACACGCGATCGATATCAGCAAGCAAAGTCGGACAAGCAAATTGCCGCACCGAAAGATTCACACTCATGGTGATTTCTGTCCAGCCCTGTTGCTGCCAAGTACGAAGTTGCTGACACGCCTGCTTGAATACCAGCATCCCCACAGGCACAATCAACCCCGTTGTCTCCATGCAGGGGATAAACTCTCCCGGAGAAACCATGCCCCGTTCAGGATGTTGCCAGCGCAACAATGCTTCAAATCCAGCAAGTTTTTGGGTTTGAAGATGCACAATCGGCTGGTAATAGAGGACAAACTCCTGCTGTTCTAGCGATCGCTGTAGATCGTTCTCCAGCATCAAGCGGTTGAACATGGCTAGGTGCATCTGGCGATCGAAAATTTGATAGCTGCCCTTACCGCGCAACTTCGCTTGATACATCGCTGTATCTGCATCTTGCAATAATTCTTCAGATTGCCCGGCCGCATCATTGCTCAAAGAAATCCCCATACAGGCAGTCATGAATATTTCACAATTCACAAGGGAAAACGGTGCATTAAAGCTCCGCAGAATAGTTTGGATAAATGGCTCAAGGGCAACGGCATCCTCAATCTGATGTAGCAAAAAACAAAACTCATCCTCACCCATGCGTGCCAACACATCGCCAGGGCGAAGATGCTGCCGTAAACGTTCGGCAATGGCGATCAGTAATTGATCACCAATAGCATGACCAAAGGAACCGTTGACCAGTTTGAACTGATCGCAGTCTAGACACACCACAGCAAAGGATGATTCACCAGATTGCAAGAGCTCAGCCAATTTCTGAAGTAAGAATGTCCGACTGGGTAATGCGGTAAGCCCATCCTCAAAAATCATGGTTTGTAACTCGGCTGTTCGCTGTTGCACCGTTGCTTCTAAGCGGGCGTTGAAGGTTGCTAATTGCTGATATTGTTGACGGATGCGTAACATCGATCGCACCCTTGCCGTTAGCTCTAAGGAATTGACAGGCTTACTGATAAAATCATCGGCCCCAGCGGTCAAACATTGGGCTAGATCTTTCTTGGTTGTCAGGGCTGTCACCACAATAATCGGTACAGATTCCCATTGTGGCATGGCTTTAATGCGCTGACAGACTTCAATGCCATCCATACCCGGCATCATCACATCTAGCAAAATGAGATCGGGCTCAAATGTGTCAAGAGATGCGATCGCCGATTGACCACTAGCAGCGTAATGCAACTGATAGTTTTGAGCGCTCAATAGAGTTTCAATCACATCAAAATTATCGGGTTCGTCATCTACAACAAGGATGGAAGACATTTTTTTCTGATAGTTTGTAGTTTTTATTATCTTGAAATAATCCTGTAAAAACCCATGCTAACTGTGAACAATCGGCAGGGTGAGATGTACCGTTGTTTCCTGTTGATAGATACTGGTAATCGAGAATTCACCTCCGGCTAGTTCGACAATTTTATTGACAACTTTTAAGCCCAAACCGATCCCCTGTTGCTCATAGCTCTTGCGCTCAAACTGCATGAAGGCACCGATTTTAGCAATTTGCTCTTCTGTCATGCCCCGCCCTGAGTCATGTACAGATAAATTCAGCGTCTCCCCCACAACTTGACCATTAACTTTAATTGTTGTCTCTGGTGGGGAAAATTTCAGCGCATTATCAACTAATTCAAGCATAATTATTGATAGATATCGTTCTGATAGAGCGATCTCCGCTTCCTCAATTGCAAAGCTCAGGTCGTTGCTACGGTTGACCCTCTGAGCATGGAATTTCAACGCAGTTTCAATGGCGGAAGCTGAGAATTGAGTGGGGGCGGATTTGATCTTGTGCTGCCGATTTGCGGATAATTCTAATTCTAAATAAATCAGGAATTTTTTCGTTAAATTTTCTAAGCGACGGGCAGATTGATCGATCCAGCCTAACATCTCATTGATTTCGGCGAGATCCATCTCTTCAAAATCCTCCTTAAGCAACCCGATAGTACCTAATATCCCATTCAGGGGCGTATTCAATTCGTGGGATAGACTAGAGGCTAAGTTGCCACGCAGTTCATTGAGGGTGCTTTCTAAGATATTAATCGTATTTTCTTGGATGTGGGATAAGGTCTGGATATTGTCATACTGTTGCTTAATTCTGAGCATGGAATGCACGCGGGCACGCAATTCAATTCCATTTACTGGTTTACTAATGAAGTCATCGGCTCCGGCGGTTAGACAATCAGCAAGGTCTGATTTTGAGCTTAATGCTGTCACCATAATGATGGGAATGGCTTGCCATTTTGAGATAGCTTTGATTTGCCGACAAACTTCGATCCCATCTATTTCTGGCATCATCACATCTAGCAAAATTAGATCGGGATTGAAGGTGTCGAGGGTGGCGATCGCCTCTTGACCATTGGCAGCATAATGCAATTGATAGTCTTGAGCGCTCAAGAGGGTTTCAATCACATCAAAATTATCGGGCTCGTCATCAATGATCAAAATAGATGGTATCTTCATGGGTGCTCCTGCTGGGGAGTTAAAAGTTGCTGAATAGTGGTTGCCAATTGCTTCAGCTTAACAGGTTTGCTGAGATAGTCATTGGCTCCAGCGGCGAGGCAACGATCGCGATCGCCAGTCATAGCTAGGGCGGTGAGAGCAATAATCGGTACCTGAACTAACTTTAGATCGCGGCGGAGCTGCTGCATAGCTTCTAGCCCATCCATCCCCGGCATTTGAATATCCATCAGAATCAGATCGGGGTGTTCAGATTGAGTCAGGGCGATCGCCTCCAGTCCATTTTTAGCTACAATCAGGCGATAGCCTTTAGCTCTTAGGTAGCTGGAAATCGTACTGATATTGGCTTCATTGTCCTCTGCTAGCAAGATTAAGGGAGATGCAATTTCGGACTGGCTCGATTCGATACCGGGTTGGGGTTGGGTTTCTGGTGCAAGGGAGGAAGTTGTGGAAGTAGCGCAGGGAAGATCGATCGTAAAGCAACTGCCTACCCCCACCTCGCTAGTTAGCCCCACCTGCCCGCCGTGGAGTTCGACAATGCGTTTCACCAAGGCAAGCCCTAAGCCTGTGCCCTGGTATTGACGATTCAGGGCGCTATCAATTTGGATGAAGGGCACAAACAGTTTGTTGATATGTTCTGGGGCGATGCCGATACCTGTATCGATCACGGCAATTCGCAGGTAGTTTTGGGGTAGGGAATCGGCAGTTTCTAGGTGGGCGGCGGCTTGTTGTTGGCGGCTGACTTCTAGGGTGATGTGTCCTCCCTCTGGGGTGAATTTGACGGCGTTGTTGAGCAGGTTGATCAAGACTTGGAGGATGCGTCGCTCATCTACTAATAAATCGGGTAGATTGTGCGGCAGTTTAGTCTCTAGCTGGATGCGTTTTTTCAGGGCTTGTTGTTTGACAAATGCCAGACTGGATTGGCAGAGTTGAGAAACGGCGGTGGGGGCTAAATCTAGCTCTAGCTGACCTGATTCAATTTTGGCGACATCGAGAATTTCGTTAATTAATTCTAGCAAATGGAACCCGCTGCGCTCGATGGTTTGTAGGGCTTTGATTTGCTCCTTGTTGACACTGCCAAAGACTTGCTCTTGTAGCCCTTCGCTCATGCCCAGGATGGCGTTGAGGGGGGTGCGGAGTTCGTGGCTCATGTTGGCGAGAAATTCGTCCTTGAGGCGGGTGGCGCGGGCAAGTTCTTGGTTAGAAATCGCGAGTTGTTGATTGCTGGCGGTGAGTTTCTGCTGGGCTTGTTGTCGTTCGCTGAGTTCTGACTGCAATTGTTCAAAGAGTCCAGCTTGTTGAATGGCGATCGCTAACTGGTTGGCAGTTTGTTTGAGTAAATTGATTTCCCAGTCTTCCCACTGGCGTGGAAGATCGCATTGATGGATAATTAGCAATCCCCAGAGAGTGTGATTCTGAACAATTGGAACTACGAGTTTAGCTCTCACCTGAATTTCTGCTAGGAATTGAATCAGACAGGGTGAAACTGGCTGGTTTTCATCTTCGCGATCGCTGAGGGCATACACTCTTCCTTGGATATAGCGCTCATAATTCTCTTCTGGGAAAACCTCTTGAGGAAAGACGATATCCAGAATTTTGGGCCATTTTGGCAAGACAGATTCAGCAATGGCAGCCCCCGTTCCTCCAGGAAAAACCCGATAAATCAGCGCTCGGTCTGATTGTAAGACCTGACGGATTTCCTCAACAGTGGTATTGAGAACTTCGTCTAGATTCAGAGACGATCGCACCCGTTGAGTAATCGATCCCAGCAAACGTTCCTGTTTTGCCTGTTGTTGCAATCTCAATTCGGCTTCTTTGCGATCGCTAATATCAAAATTTACCCCGATCATGCGCTGGGGTTTGCCTTGGGCATCCCGCACTAGCACCCCGTAGGCTTTAATAAAGTGAAGACTACCATCGGGATGAATAACTCGAAATTCAGTATCATATTCTGCTTGTCCTAAAAGAGCTTGCTGGATCAAGGTTTCGGTGGGGATGCGGTCATCGGGATGCAGCTCATTCGCCCAAGTGTCGTAGACTATACAGGTATCCAATTGTTTTGTCAGCCCATAGAGTTCATACATCCGCTCATCCCAAAGGATGGTGTTCTGCACAATGTCCAATTCCCAACAGCCGATATCCCCAGATTTGAGGGATAGGCTTAAACGTTCGGACACTTGTTTTAGTTCGGCTTCTACTTGTTTGCGATCGGTAATATTTTCCACAATGCCTTCGATCGCGATCGGGTTGCCAGCTTGGTCTCTGACGGGATGCTGAGAGACGCTGATTGTGCGCTGCCCCCCATCTGGGTGAATAAAACGCATATCGAACTGCTGAAAATCGACCTGGTTTTCAATCATCTGAATCACCGAGGAATGTGCTATTTCTACATCTTCTGGCAGCCAGTCGATCAAATCCATCCAAGGCTTGCCGATGATATCCTGTTTTCTGAGGCCAAAAACCGAAGCGACACCATCACTCACATAGGTCAATAGGCCACTGGTACCCCTGTGACTGAAGACAACGAATTTGTCACCGATATCATCCACGAGTCGCTGAAACTTGGCTTGGCTTTCCTGTAACTCTTCTTCTACTTGTTTTTGATCGCTAATATCCGCAAAATAGCCAACAATCTCAAGGGGGTTGCCTTCTCCATCTCGCACCAGACGCATCTCATCCCGTAGCCAAATGTAGTGACCATCGCGATGCAAAAATCGATATTCGTGATTATGGATGTCGTGATCAAATAGAGCGGGGATATTCGCAAATATTCTGGGGGCATCGTCTGGGTGAATATGGCTAGCCCAGAAGTTAGATTTTGTTAAAAATTCCTCTGGCTGGTAGCCCAAAATGGCTTGGATATTCTCGCTCATAAAGGTAGCCCCATAGTCCCCATAGGGTTTACAGCTATAAATCATGGCGGAACTGGAAGCCAGGAGAAATTGGAAGCGTTGCTTCAAGAGGCTATTTTCTTGCTCTGTTTGTCGGCGATCGGTAATGTCTTGGATCAGGGCAAGTGTATATGTCTGCCCATTGTTACTCGATAGGACAGAGGTGGAAATGGCGATCGTGCGTTGCTGTCCATCTTGACGCTGGATTTGCCATTCTTCGGCAATCAGGTTGTCTCCTTGCCGCATCCGTCCCGTGCGGGCGATCGCCTGAGCTTGTACCTCTGGGTCGGGGTAAAGCCTTTGATACCACCCCAGACGGTTAATGTCTTCTAAGCTGTAGCCCGTAATCGCTTGCATTTGCCGATTCCAGACTGTGAAGTGGACAAAAGGAAACTCCTCAATTTCATCGCAAACGCATAGCCCTTCTGCCATGTTTTCGACAATTTGCTGACGGAAGCTATTTTCCTGCTGGAGCGTTGTTTCGGCGAATTTGCGATCGGTGATGTCGAAGCGAATGGTTAGATACTGAAAAGGTCGCCCTTGTTCGTCCACAAAGGGAACAATAGTGCTGGCTACCCAGTACAGGCTACCGTTTTTCGCCCGATTGCAAATTTCACCGCGCCAAACCCCGCCGCTGGCAATGGTGTGCCACATATCTTGGAAAAAGCTGGGGGGATGGTAGCCGGAGTTGACAATACGGTGGGTTTGCCCGACGGCTTGATCGCGAGAGTAGCCAGAGATTTCACAGAAGCGATCGTTGACGTAGGTAATTACTCCTTTGGCATCGGTGACGGCGACAATGGCAGACTGATCGAGAGCTGACTTGAAAGCGGATAATTCCTGAACTAATTGCTGTCGTTTCTGTTCGGCGCATTTGCGATCGGTAATATCTTTGGCGATGCCTACAAAACCGATAATTTGCTGATTGGCATCTTTGAGGGCGGTGATGGATAGCAATACCGGAAAGCGTGAACCATCTTTGTTGATATAAGTCCACTCTTCTTCGGTGACAACGCCTTGACGGACTTTGGCAACAAAAACCTCAAAGCCGGGGGTGATGTTTTGCTTTAGTTCTTGTGAAAGAGATGTTGCCCGGTTAATCACTTCTTGGCGATCGTGGATCAGTTCGGGCGTGGCTTTGCCGACCATTTCTGCGGCACTGTAACCCAGCATCCGTTCGGCACCGGCATTAAAGGTCTGGATAATGCCAGTTTGGTCAGTGGAGATGATCGAGTAATCGGCACCATCAAGGATGGCGCGTTGCAGGTTGTTGACTTGCCAAAGCTCTTGGGTGCGTTCTGCGATTTTGGCTTCTAGTTCTTGATTGAGTTGCTGGAGTTGTTGTTCGGCGCTTTTGCGATCGCTAATATCTGTCACCGTGCCTACATAGCCGACTACTTGCCCCTCTGCATCTAGTTCAGAAACTGACTGCCCATAGACCCATGTCACCTTACCATCGGGACGTTGAAAGCGATATTCTAGCTTGAAGGGACGATTTTCTTCGATAGATTGCTGCCATTCGGTGGCGATCGCGACGCGATCGTCGGGGTGTAGCCCTTCTCGCCATCCGTCTCCGAAGGCGGTTGTTGGGGTGAGTCCGCTAATTTGACACCAGCGATCGTTAACATAAATGCAGTTACCGACAGCATCGGTGCGAAAAATCCCCACTGGAGACGCTTCTACTAGGGTGGCGTAGCGTCCTTCGCTCTCTTGCAATTGGGTTTCAGTTCGCTTGCGATCGCTAATATCTGTAACTGTGCCCAAATAGCCGACTATTTGCCCATTGGCATCCCATTCGGCAACAGACTGCCCATACACCCAGAACACAGTACCGTCGAGATGTTGAAAGCGATATTCGAGCTGAAAAGGGTGGTTCTCTTGCACCAATTGCTCCCATTCCGCTGTTACCCAGTCGCGATCGTCGGGATGTAGCCCTTGTTGCCATCCCTGCCGAATAGTCGCTGATGCGGTGAGTCCGCTGATCTGACAGTAGCGATCGTTGATATAGGTGAACTTGCCCGCAGTGTCGGTGCGAAAAATCCCCACGGGAGCCGCTGTCACTAGGGTGGCGTAGCGTTCTTCGCTCTCTAGCAATAGGACTTCAACTTTCCGTCGTTTGGTCAGTTCGTTCTGTAACCGTTGGTGGGTGGTGGCTTGCTGGAGGGCGATCGCCAATTGCAGGGATACTTGCCGTATGAGTTCGATCTCATCGGTTGTCCAAGTATGTGGCACGGCTCGATAACTGGCGAGCATTAAACCCCACAATTGCTCCTCGACTACGATCGGTACCATCAGTTTGGCGCGAATCTCAAACCCCACTAAGAGTTCATGATCGCACTGGGTCATCGCT
>Ga0163144_10017432_pt1 | contig 14624 bp, 13 predicted proteins | sample OliLak19BULKMAT1_FD_123175 | JGI IMG/M metagenome (GOLD analysis project Ga0163144, IMG submission 123175) | Freshwater microbial mat bacterial communities from Lake Vanda, McMurdo Dry Valleys, Antarctica - Oligotrophic Lake LV.19.BULKMAT1 | ecosystem: Environmental > Aquatic > Freshwater >... | reverse complement strand
GCTCGGCAAACAAGACTGGCACGAGGACAAGACCGTCATCCTCGGCGACCTCGGCATCATCCGGGGCAACGGCGGCCAGAACGTGCAGCGCGCCTGCTGGAACAGCCTCGACACCTGGATGACCAGCGACATCCCGAGCGAAGCCCGCTGGCGTTCCATCAATTGGGGCGTACTGAAACTCGTCCGACCCTGAGCGCCGCTTGTGAACAATTGTATCATGCACAGAAAAACGATCCTCTTCACCACCCTGACGCTGTGCGTCTTGGGGCAACACCTCTGCCCTATTCACGCGCAGGAGTTCGCGTCGCCCCCGACCCATTCAGCGAAGGGATACTCGGCTACAAAACCGAGCGCGGCGGCACGCTGCTCGACACGCGCGGCGGCGGACGCAGCGAAGTGCTCGGCGGCTTCAGCTACACCATCACGGCGGGCAAACTCGCGCCGATGTTCGTGAACACCGACTCATCCGTGTGGACCTTCTTCGGCGAAGTCTGTTTCAGCGGCGACCCTTTCGCCGTGCTCATCCGCGAGACGCGCGGTGCGGAGACGAAAACCATTGGGAAGAATGACGGCCACACCACTCCCTACTCGGGACGCTCTATAAAACACTGCACTTTAGGCAAAAACTTTACAGGCCGCGAGGAAGGTGTGTGGCTGGCGCCGTCTGTGGACGTGGAGTTGCATTGAGGCAACCTGGCGGAAAAGACAAGAGTCAGCTGAGCGAATCGTGTTGGTCATGTGCACAGGCTGATCACGTCCTTGATCAGCGTTCGGAATTTCCTCAGGTTCAGGGTCCTGGGCAGAGTCGCCAGAAATTGTTTGCCCAGCATTTCTCGGGCGATTGTGGCACGGCGATCTGCATGAGACGGACGGCGATCGGGGTTGTCCCACGGACGGTGGCTGCGGTCGGTCAGCTGTGGTTTGGCGACATCCCACGAGCATAACTCCACCAGCGTGTACATCCATTGATTCAGATGCCGGCAGCCGATGTTCGACCAGATGTTGCGAACCTGCTGCTGACCGGCTCCCCGGATTTCCTGCACGTCATGCCCCATAAGCGTATTGGCGGGTTCTTCGATGGCCCATCGCGCGGCAACGGTCGCCAGAATGTCGCGGACATCGACCTGTGCATCGGTGCAGAAGTAAACGCAGAAGTAGACGCTGGAGTTTCAGATTCTTCGAGGTAAACAATCACAGGAAGTAGACGCAGGAATTAGACGCAGGAAGGAAACAAACACTTGTCCCAGTGGGGGCGTTCAACCTGCTGAAAACGGCGGCGACGAACGTGCTGTTCCCACTCCCGCGTCACCATCGAACCGCGACATTGATACGTCATCGATTTCCAGCCGTCCGCATCGGTGGCAAGCTTTTCGAGGCGAATGCGACGGAGCCCATAGATGCGGTGTGCACCGCGCTGACCGGGCTTTGGTTCAGGTGGCAGATCAAACAGACAGGCGTCCTTCCGCAGGCGACTGAAGACGACGACTCCCAGTTCTGTCAGCGGCTTCAACACGGGTCGTCCCGCGTAAGCGCCATCGGTCACAAGCCAGATGCTGCACTCAACCCCCAGCGAACGAACAGACGTTACGAACCATGTCACGAGACTGACCGCCAATTCCAGTTTCGTGCGGAATTTCCAGCCATATTTCTCTTCCAGCGAAGGCACGTCCTTCTCACGCACATACAGCAGCGATCGCAACGGGAATACAATCACTCCCCACAGCGGATGCGTCGCCAGGAAACACAGCGACACCCAGTTGTGGCCGTACATCCATTCGCCATCGGCCGGACCCGCCGTTGGATTGTGATGCACGCCCGCGCCTTCGACATGCCGTCCGTATCGCTGCGTTGGCGAATCATCAACCGCCACGATCATGTGGCCATCGGGACCGGGAGCAAACTTCCTCACGACGGCAATCAGCAACGGCAGAGCCAGCAACCGAGTGTTGCGTCCGACGCTGATGAGACAGTCATAAAACCGATCCCGGTCATCCTGCACTCCGGCAGCCATGAACCACGCGGCTGCCACGCGACGGTCATCGGCCAGCATCATCCCGGCCATGATGATCGAAAGCCGGAACGCCATGCGAGGATCCAGCATGCCAGCCATCGACGTGACCAGAACGGCCATCTTCCCGGGGAGCGGCACCTTCGCCTTCAAGGTCTTCTTCCGCCGGGGATTCGGTGTGTCGAGTCGCTTTCGCTTGTCATGCTGCGATGAACGGCTCTCCGGCTTGTGCTGAGGTTGCGGACGTTGTGATGAATTCTTACCCTTAGCCATCCGTGGCTCCTTCAATGGGATAGAAGTGTGGTAACCTCTAAATCATTGTCGTGAGCCTCGGTATTTCTGAAAACATCAATTGCCAACGGCCATGAATTCCTCGCCTATAGTGCAGTTTCTTTGGGTGAAGAGTTTCGCGGCTGACTGATTCTGCCTTCGTCGGCTGGCATCCATTGGGGCTCGCCACGCAGGGAGCCCCCAATGGATGCCAGCTGATGAAGGCAACTGGCGCCAGAATTCCGCATCAGAAACTGGCTGCCGTATCCCAGTAAAGTACCGGAGCAGCTGGCTCACCGAGCGATCAGGCGGGACAACTCTCTTCCCACTTGCCTTTGTTGACGGCTTTCCGGCGGGGCTCTGAGAGTCACACTCATAAAATGCCACTGCTCGCTGGTCGTCGCCGGCGTGAATATTCGATGCCACGGTTCTGTGTCAGCGGACATCTAACAACCGGTGTATCGCCAGAGACTTTTGCCTCCGAAGTGATCGGGCACTCGGAGATTGCCGGACTCGCTGAGCCGCGCGCCGACAAGGAATTGATTCGCCGTAAAACGCCAATGCAAATGGGTTTGATGACGCACCGAACAGGCGGGTGGTAGTACAGAGGGCGGGCTCTACGGAACAGGACGGTCATTGCGACGGGAATTTTCGTTGATTGCCAATCCCAACCCACCGCCTTCACTGTCGCATCCATCCGTCACCTACAATCGAGTCACTCCGTATGGAAGCCGGCGACGAACAGTGTCAGGATGCACGACTCAGTGTCGGCCTGTTTTCACTACTGCCGCTGGAATAGTGCAGCAGTTTCGAAAAGCCCCGTATCCTTTCGGACACGGGGAGGCCTGACGATTGTCAGCGGGAGAGAACGGCGTTTTGCATCGACAGAAGCTCATTCGATCTGGTTCGTACGAAACGACCGACGAATGATGCAATCGCCGTGTGCCATTTCTTGCCCAGCGATTCGTCGCCTCTGGTCACCGGCGGAAAACCGTCTCTCCGCAGCCATTCAAGCCGGGCATCCGCGAATTCTCGGGCCACTTCCCGGTTCTCTTGTTTCAGAGCATCAAGCATTTCGGTCCACGATTTCTGCGGATCCATTGTCAGCTCTCTTCTCCGAGTTCCTGGTCCGCCATGATCTCGGGCCGGTACTTGATGCGACCGTCAATGAACGCATCCGTTTCGACACAATATGCGTCGTCGCACTTCATACATTCAACGTGGAGCGACACGTCATCGGCACCAGTGATGTTCAGTTTTCTGCCGCACGAGCGGCATTTTCCGTCAATCAGATCCGGGAACATGCCAGAAAACGGGGCAGGGGAGCGCCGGTGCGGGTTCCGGGTGTGCCCTGCGAATACATTGCGAAAACCTGCCTGAATCATTTGGGAAATGAACCCGGAAACCACTTCGAGTCAGCATCGATTCCGGGTCGTGATCAGAACCCGATTCCGATAGGGGAGTGGTCATGAGATCTTTAGTTGCATGCAGAACGCCCGATGTGTGATTTCGAAAACCATGCTCGCGGTCGAGTTTCCAAATCCCGCAGTTGCATGAATACCCTGGAAGAATTTTCCGAGATTTTCAGAAACGGGCGTACGACGTGTTGGTGATCCGCCTCTCGGTGAGTAATTTTGTGACACATCGGAAGTGGAGCTCGCCCGATCCCCGGCTAAGGGGTGTGATGGATTCTGACTTACCAAACTCCGTTGATACGACCGCTGGGTTTCCTGATAGCGATCCCGGCTTGCTCGAGAGCACTGTCGACCGGGCCAGGCATTCAGCGGCAAGTCCGGCGGACATCCTGAATCGCCGTCTGCTCGATGCCGACAGTCTGATTCCAGATCGTGGTCGGATTTCCGCTTCACCTCCATTCGACCGTCCGTTCCGCATCGCCGTGGTGAGTCTGCTGTTCAACTGGCCGTCGACGGGCGGTGGCATCGTTCACACGGCAGAATTGATCACGTTTCTGTCGCGGTCCGGCTACGAGGTCTGCCATTTCTTCGCTGTGTTCGAACCTTGGGGAATTGGCAACATCCAATGTGACCTGCCGTATTCCGCCGTGGCCATCGAGTTTGACGAGGCCGGGTGGCACCGACACAACATTCAACAGGCGTTTCGTCAGGCTGTCGGCAATTTTTCTCCGGACTGCGTCATCGTCACCGACAGCTGGAATTCCAAGGGACTTCTGGCAAAGGCTGTTTCTGACTACCCCTACTTCATTCGCCTCGCTGCGATGGAATGTCTTTGCCCGCTCAATAATGTGCGGCTGATCCCCGGGGCAAACGGACGCGCCATTCAATGCCGGAAATCACAGCTTGCCACACGCAATGAATGCCTTGCCTGCGTCGAGCGCAATGCTCATGCCTCCGGCTCGCTCCATGACGCCGAACGGAAACTTGCGGGATTCTCTGAACCGGTTTTCTTCGAAGAGCTGAGGGAAGTGTTCGCCAACGCCGAGGCCATTCTTGCAGTGAATCCGCTGATTGCCACGCTGTGTGAACCCTACGCCAAGGATGTGCGTGTCATCGCCAGTGGATTCGATCCCAGTCGTTTTGGTGATCTGCCGTTCGAAGCTCCCGAGACACGTCCCTTTCGATTGTTGTTTGCTGGACTCGTCGATGAATACATGTAGGGCTTTCATGTGTTGTTTGAAGCGTGTTGTCAGCTATGGGCAGAGCGACAGGACTTCGAACTCCATGTGACGGCCGATTCCCTGTCGAGCGACGCTCCGTTTCTGCGTCTGCGGGGATGGCAGACACAGGAATCACTGCCGAAGGTCATGGCGGATTGTCATGCCGTGATTGTGCCGACTGTCGCTCAGGAGGCACTCGGCCGCACGGCGGTTGAAGCGATGGGGGCCGGTCGTCCGGTGATCGCAAGCCGAATTGGCGGCCTGCCGTTTGTCGTTACCGATGAAGTGACGGGGCTTTTGTTCGAACCAGAAGACTCCGCAGGTCTTGCACACTGCATCAGTCGTCTGATGGACAATCCGCAACTGGCTGCAGAAATGGGTACGAAGGGGCGTGTCCGATTCCTGCGTGAGCATACGTGGGACACCGTGATCCGAACGAAATACGAGCCCCTCTTCGCACGTCTGCGGAGTGGCCGATGACAATGAAAATCGGAATCATCTTTGACAATCGACCACGTCCGGAAACGACGGGACTGTACTGTCGGCGGGCACTGAGTCGCCTGGCCGATGTTGAACATCTGCTGCCGGAAGAACTGGACCTGATTCCAGCGGGACTTTTCGACCTGTTCGTCATCGTGGATGACGGACTGGACTATCCGATTCCCGATCACATCCGTCCGCGTGCCACGTGGGCGATTGATACCCACATGGATCTCAATCGAGCCGCACGGCGCTTCGGAGATGCCGACTATGTGTTTGCGGCCCAGAAGAACGGGGCGGCTCAACTTCAAACAATGCTGCAGCGCCCCGTCCGGTGGTTGCCACTGGCATGTGACCCGGAAATTCACTGTCCGGTTCCCAATCAGGAACAGACATTTGATCTCGCGTTTGTGGGACATTTTCTGAACGGGCAGCGACAGCAGCACCTGGAACTCCTGCGGTCACACTTTCCCAGAGCGTGGTTCGGGCAGGCACTCTTCGACGACATGGCCCGGATTTACTGTAGCGCTCGGGTGGGATTCAACTGCAGTGTGGCCGACGATCTGAATATGAGGCTGTTCGAGATCCCGTGCTTTGGTATCCCGCTCGTGACGAACTCCATCACGGACAATGGGCTCGAAGAACTGTTCACCGTTGGCGAACACATCCTTGTTTACAGAAACGAATCGGAACTTGTCAAGATTGTGCAGCAATTGCTGCGTGACACACAACTGCGACAGCAAATTGGCCTTGCGGGTCGAGAGCATGTACTGCGGGCCCACACGTACGAACACCGCATGCGCGAATTGTTGACGGTTGTTCAGAACGTTCCAAAACTCACGTCGTCCTCCGGCAAGAGCCACGACTATTTTGAATTCTCTCGACCGGAAGTTCAGGACCTTGTGCCGCAGTCTGCAAGGAGAATCCTCGACATTGGCTGCGGCGGCGGTCGTCTGGGAGAAGCGCTCCGCAGCAGTCGCGCATGCCACGTCACGGGAATCGAAGCCGATCCCGTCGCTGCAGAGAAGGCGAGCAGGCGTCTGGATCATGTCATCAACGCGTCGATTGAGACGATCGATGTCAATGAGCTCGCCGAAAACTCCTTCGACTGCGTTGTACTGGCCGATGTGCTTGAGCATCTGAGACGTCCGGACAAGGTTCTTGCCAAATGTCGGCAGTGGCTGACGCCCGATGGCTCTCTTTTGATCAGCATCCCAAACAGTCGCCACCACAGCGTGGTGTCGGGGTTGATCCGCGGGAACTGGACCTACGAATCCGCCGGACTTCTGGACGATGATCACGTCCGCTGCTTTACCCGGTGCGAAATGGAGAAGCTGCTGTTTCGTGCAGGATTCTCCATGGAATCAATTCGAATAGTTCCGGGCAGCGGCCATGCCGAGTGGGTGCAGGCCGGTAAACCTGGAGAAGTGCGATTCGACTCGCTTCACATGAGCGGGATCGATCCGGCAGAGGCGGAAGAGTTTTTCATTTACCAGTACCTGTTCCGCGCTGTGCCTGCACAGCGCCGGGATTTCGGTCTGACATCAATCGTGATCGTGACGTTCAATCAGTTCTCGTACACAAAGGAATGCGTGGACAGCATTCTGAGCAGGACCGACGAACCGTATGAACTGATATTCGTTGACAACGGATCCACCGATGGAACCCCCGATTACCTGCGGACGATCCCCGGAGTCCGACTGATCTGCAATCCCGACAATCGTGGATTCGCGCCTGCGGTCAATCAGGGACTGGCGATTTGCCGCGGCGAGCAGATTCTGCTGCTCAACAATGACGTGATTGTGACCACGGGATGGCTGCATGGGCTGTTAGAAGCACTGCATGATCATCCCACCAACGGACTGGTCGGACCGGTCTCGAATGAGGTGAGTGGATATCAGCAGATCGGGAAGTCCTACACAGATCTGACGAGCCTCGACGGCTTTGCCTGGGATCGCCGACGGAGTCGCGAACTTGTCGAGACAGACCGACTGATCGGTTTTTGTCTGTTGTTCCGCAGATCGGTGATGGATCATATCGGGATGCTGGATGAACAGTTTCGCATCGGCTGTTTTGAAGACGACGATTTCTGTCGGCGGGCAAGGGCTGCCGAATATCGTGCTCTCATTGTACCCGGGGTGTTCATCCATCATTACGGCAGTGCAAGTTTTCGAGGAGCGGGTTTCAACATGTCTCAGATCCTTGCTGAAAACGAAAAGAAGTTTCGACAAAAGTGGGAGACGTCCACAGACCGCGAGGGCGGGGATGTGCCACCTGTGTCGCCGGACACACAAACGCTCTCCGAACGCTACACGGTCGATGAAAACGACCGGGGCTAGTCTGTGTTGCGCCGCAAGCGGGTCCGCATTTCCCTGTGCATGATCGTTCGCGACAACGAAGATACCATCGAAGCCTGTCTCAACAGCATCTATCCGTGGGTGGATGAGATCATTGTGGTGGACACGGGCTCGAAGGACCGAACACCTGAGATCTGCCGCCGCTTCGGTGCACGGATGTTCGAATTTCCGTGGTGCGATGATTTCTCGGCTGCACGCAATGAATCACTCAGGCATGCGACAGGGGATTGGGTCTTCTGGATGGATTCCGACGACACCATTCCACAGGAACAGGGACAACAACTGCGAGCCCTTGTTTACGGTGACCATGAGCAGGACTGCATGGGCTATGTGATGCAAGTGCATTGCAAATCTTCCGAGCCCGGGCAACTGACCATCGTGGATCATGTCAAAGTGTTTCGGAATCTCCCGGACCTGCGATTTGAACACCGGATCCACGAACAGATTCTTCCTTCGATTCGGCGTGCCGGGGGGAACGTGGCGTTCACGGACATCTTTGTTATTCACTCAGGGTCCGACCCCACTCCAGAGATTCGAAAACGTAAACTGGAACGTGACTTTCGAATCCTGGCGCTTGATGAAGCGGACCGACCGGACCATCCGTTTGTGTTATTCAACCTGGGCATGACCCATGAAGATGCCGGACAGTATGGAGAGGCTGAGCGCTGCCTTCGCCGATGCATCGCAGTGTCCGGCGACGGAGAATCACATCTGGCGAAGACCTATTCGCTGCTGGTCAACACGCTCAAATCACTTGAACGCATCGGGGAAGCGATCGAAATCTCAGACGCCGCGCTTGCTCTGTATCCAGGTGATAAAGAACTGCTGTTTCGCAAAGCCACTCTGTTGCTGGGGATTGGCCGATTCGAGGAGGCTGCGGCAGCGTTTGAAATGCTTCTCAGCGAGTCGGTGGATCGCACATTTAAGAGCTTTGATCCATCGATTATCGGTTACAAAGCGCACCACAATCTTGCCCTCGCGTACCAGCATCTTGGAGAGAATGATGTGGCGGCCCGGCAGTGGCTGGAGGCGATCCGGCTTTGTCCGCAGTTTGGATTCGGGTGGCTGTGTCTGGTGCGTCACTATTTGAAGATTGGGCATGCAGACACCGCGATCCAACTGGCTGGTCGCATGCGATCGGTTTTGGGACACGCAGCAGATTCTGCGATTGCGGCAGCGATTTGTCACGAATCGAAAGGCGAAATTCAGGAGGCGCAGATTTCACTGGAAACCGCATTCGTGGCAACTGGGGATACCACTTGTCTCGATGAGCTTGGACGAATTCTTTTCGAAAGTGAGCATTTTGCCGACTGCGTTCTGGTCCTGGAACGGCTGCTTTCGCTGCAGCCGGAAAATGCGGCTGCATCCCAGAATCTTGGCGCATCGCTTCGAGCGACAGGCAGTTTGCTGGAATCGATCGAACCACTGCAGCGATCTTTGGAACTCCGGCCTGACTCTCCAATGGCCAGCCTGCTGCTTGCCGCAGTTTTTAAATCACTTCAACGGCTTGACGCCGCAGGCGAAGTGCTTGAAGAAGCAATGCGCCGGGCGCCTGAGAACCTGGAGCTCAAAGCGGCATTGTCCTCGTTGGACTAGCCGAACGTTCGCCTCGGGAGCCGGAAACGAAGGGCCGCGGAGTGGAGAATTTCCCGTTGATCATCATCGGCGCAGGACCGACGGGGCTTGGGGCGGCATGGCACTGGCACAGGAACTCTGCTGACAAATGCCTGGTGCTTGAGGCCTCCGATCGAGCTGGCGGACTCTCAGCATCGTTTACCGACGACGTCGGATTTACCTGGGATCTGGGAAGTCACCTTCAGTTCTCGCATTACCGGTATCTTGACGACGTGCTTGCGAGCATCCTCGACGATTCGCACTGGAACCAGCACCAGCGATCAACGTTTGTATGGTTTGGAGATCGATTTATTCCGTATCCCTTTCAGTTCAATCTGCATCATCTGCCCGAGCAGGAACGGTGGGATTGTGTGCGGGGGCTATTGGAACGACCGGTCGGTCCACCGCAACGAGCCGATTTTTCAGTCTGGTGCCGCAGTGTGTTCGGAGCGGCCATCACAGATCTGTTCATGCGCCCGTATAATGAAAAACTGTGGGCGTGTCGGCTGGAAGACATGACGGCCGACTGGATTGCCGAACGAGTGGCAGTGCCCGACCTCGCCGATGTTCTGCGGAATCTCTGCCTTTCATCCGATCAGTCCAACTGGGGACCAAACGCGATGTTCAGATATCCGCGGCGTGGAGGTGCGGGATCGGTCTGGCAGGCCGTCGCGGCCAAACTACCGAGCGGATCCGTCCGGTATCACACAGAAGTGGTCAGTATTGATGCAGCGGCCAGAACGGTGGTCACCGGGCGCGGGGAGCGATTTCAGTATGGCACACTCCTGTCGGCAGTGCCGCTTCCCATTCTGCGGCAACTGATGCAGTGTCCGGAATCGCTGCGAAACGTAAACCGTCTGCGCCACACACGGACGCACATTGTGGGCGTTGGGTTGAACGGACGGGCACCGTCATCTCTGTCGGGGCACTGCTGGTCCTACTTCCCGCAGCCAGCAATTCCGTTTTATCGCCTGACGGTGCTGAGTAATCTCAGCGACGCGGTGGTTCCGACGACTGGCCGTTCGTGGTCACTCATGGCCGAAGTCACTGAACCGGACGAGAAAACACTGAGTCGTGATGAAGTGGTCAACTCGGTGATCGCCGCGCTCGAATCACTTCATCTCGCGGCACGGTCGGAAATCCTGAGTGTGTGGCATCGCCGTTTGCCCTTCGGTTACCCTGTACCGACCCTTGACCGGGATGTCATTCTCGACGAAACGAACGCTTGGCTGGAATCAGTCGGGGTCTTTTCGCGCGGGCGCTTCGGTGCGTGGAAATATGAAGTCAGCAATCAGGACCATTCCTTCATGCAGGGGGTGGAGTTTGTGGACCGGTTGCTCCACGGCAGTGTGGAATCGACGCTGCATCCCCGAATCATTGCGAGTCATTCGGTGACGGCGGAAGAATCCGGCGCGTTGTCCGAGGTCACTTCGTGCGGGTGAGCATCATGTCGGACAGGTTCTCGGCAACACTGATGGAGCATTTTCTGCAGCCCCGTAATCGCGGGCGACTTGAGGATGCGTCCGGGATCGGAGTATCCGGAACTCCTGGAGCAGGCCCATTTTTTCTGATCCGGGTCCTGATCAGTGACAATCGTGTGGCTGATGCCAGATTTGATTCCCACAATTGTGGCGTCACCGTTGCCTGCGGGTCCGTGCTGACATCATTGGTGAAGGGCCTTTCCGTCGATGAGGCGCGCGAGCTGACGCCCGAAGTTCTGGAAGCGGCCCTCGATGGTGTACCGGTTGACAAGAAGCATGTGCCCATCCTTGCGATCAACACGCTTCTTCAAGCCATCGTGGAGGCAGTCGCTTGAGTGATCCAATGCATATTGCCATTGGCCCCGAACTGCCGGAGTTCGGTTCCTGGAACTGGCTTGGTCTGTGGATGACTGACGTACTTGCTGAGGAATTCAGAGTCTCGACGTTTCGCGACATTGACCGGCCACCGGATGCCGACTTGATCGTGTTTCTGAAATTCAAACCTGCAGCCACACGACTGATCGAACTTCGCCGACGTTCACGGCTGGCCTTTCTGCCAGTGGATGTCTATGGCAGTACCCATGAGATTGATGCGGATCTGGATTCCGTTCGCAGTCTGGATCTGATCCTGCTGCACAGTCAGCGACTCATCAGGTATTTCCACGGCGTTGCAAAGGTGGCGTACCTGGATCATCCGCTGAAGTTTGTGTTGCCGGTCGTTCGAACTCAAAGACAGGATGGGCCACTGTTATGGGTCGGGAAAAAGTGCAATCTGGCCCCCGTCATTCCGTGGTTGACGCATGCTGGACAATCAGAAGACGTCTGGGTACTTACGGACACGGACAATGACGTCAGTTCCGCCAGATCGCTCGGTTTTTCCACTGAAACCGGGATCCGAATCGGGAAGTGGTCACCCGACCGGCACTTGGAATGGCTGCAGGCAGCGAAAGCAGCCGTTGACATCAAAGGAACAGACTTTCGCTCCAGGCACAAGCCGCCGGCCAAGGCGCTCGACTTTCTCGCGTCAGGAGTCCCCGTCATCACCAATCGCGGGTCCAGCGTTGATCTGCATTTTCAGCGGCTTACTTTTCCCGTTCTGTATTCATCCGACTGGGCCCAACGATACACCGCAGAATATCAGCAGCAACTCTCCGGATTTGCGATGCAACTCAGGCGGTCATTCAGTGCTGAGAAACTGGCCGCTGATCTGGTCCGTCTGTTCAGTTGTCTCACACAGCAGGCGGGACGGACATGAACGTCAAATCCTCTACCAACGATTGTCAGGACATTCAAACGCGCGTCCGCGGGCCTTGAGGTCAATGAAGCAACCACATTTGCTGCACACTGTTCCGGAACGGAATTCACAGACTTCACAGGCAGTCAGCCGTTTTTGGTATTCCTCCTGGGGCACGAGCTGAAATCCGTCCGACACAAAAGCTCCGATGGCGTGGGCTGCATTCCAGATCCGTGCGGCCATTCCCGGGATCGACACGCTGCCAGCAGTTTCTGTCGGCTCATCGCTGCCAGGCTCGCCCGCTTCGCAGAATTCGCACTGACCGCAGATCAGTTCATCCACCTGCCTGCCAGGCGTGCGGACTTTTTCATGACTGCAGAGGAATGAACTCGAACAGCATTGTCGAGCTGTCCGAAACCGGCAGGCTGGCAGATCATTCATCGGAAAACTCCCCCATCAGGTTCGAAGTCCATGTACAGCGATGTTGAACTTGTTGTGGCCCGGTATCTGGAATCCGCCGGATGGCTCAGGCGGGTACAGGCGCTCCATCCGGTCGTGTACCAAAAAGGTCCGAAGGTCAATGCCGGACCGGAAACGCGGAGTCATCCGCTTCCAAACATCGGTCGGGAAGCGCACACCTATCTGCACCATATTATCCAGCGATACGACAACCTTGCCTCGACCACCATTTTTCTGCAGGGCAATCCTTTCGATCACTGTCCAGATATTCTTAATAAACTGTCCGGTCTGGAACCAGGCTGTCTCTTCCGGCACTTCTCCGATCATCTCCTTGTGGAAGACTCGACCGGCAATCCTTCGCATCCGGGCGTTCCGTTCGCAGAATTCTATCGCGAACTGCTCGGCAATTCTGTCCCCGACTATCTCGTATGCCGCACGGCGGCATGCTTTTCCGCGGATGCAGCCACGATTCGCAGCCGTCCGCTGGAGTTTTATGAAAAAGCGCTCCGACTGACGACCGAAAACGAATTGGGTGCCCATGCGATGGAGCGCTTGTGGCAGTTCATTTTTCATCGTTTGCCCGAATCCGAAGGAATCGTGACCGCGTGTGATTCGGGATTCTTCAGTAATCTCCGGTTTCTGATCGTGTCACTGCGGCGATTCTGTACTCATCCGGTGGCCGTGTTTGACCTGGGTCTTACGGAGTCGCAGAAGTCATGGCTGAATAAGTTCTCCGATCTGATCATTCTGCCGATGCCGAAGTATGACAAATGGATTGAACCGATCCGGCACGAGCCGTGGTGGCAGACTTGGCTGAAGCCCTTCTACATTCAGGCGGCTCCGTTTGACAGAGTGCTCTGGATCGATGCGGATTGTGTTGTGACGGGTCCGCTCGATGAAGCGTTTGAATGCCTGAACCGGACACCACTGCTGACAGTCGACGGAACACCGGCCGACACGCGAAACCGTCCCCGGCTGTACCGCCACCTGCGTCTGACTTCGACACAGTCGGCTGATGCAGTTTCTGTGAACGCGGGTGTGGTTGGAGTCTGCAAAATCAGAGACAGAGCGCTGCTGGACACCTGGACCTGGGGAATCCAGTGGGCTGCTCAGCAGCCTTCGCTGCGGAATCTCGTAGCCTATGCTGATCAGGGGATACTGCATTGGGCGATTGCTCGCACCGATACAGCCGAAGCAATTCAGGGGAATACGCGGTGGGCGTGTCCGTGCCGACCGGGGACGGAATGGATTTCACAAAGCCGCACCGGATCGCAGGGGCTGTTGTCCGCCATTTGTGACGGTCATCCCGAAGCATCGATCGTGCATTGGTACGGCGTTAACAAGCTGACGGCTATCCTACTGGAAGAACTAAGTGACCAGTTTGATACCCCGCTGTGGGTTCGTCGACAATGACGCGGCAGCAAGCGACCGCACTCAGAACCTGCCCGAGAAAGACGCTCAGCGTGTGCAGCGGCGAATCAGGAGCTGATCGAGGAACCATGTGCCAATCGTATGTCGGCCCGACTCGCGGTTTTGTACTTCTACTCAGTGACGTAGGCTACTCGACTATTCAGTTTTTCCAGTGCGGTCGACGGGCTCGGTTTGTCTGAGGAAGTCTTAATCAAGGAATCACTCATGTCATTCAGGAAAACGGTCGGGAGAGAGGATCTGGAAATTGAACCAATTGAACCGTATACAGAAGAGGAGGTGAAAAATCTGATCGATGAGGGAAAGACGTTTAACGAGCATTTCCCCCGCCACGTGATCCGGAAAAGAGGCACTGGGGAGGATCTGGCGGAGTTTGAGATTCTGTGATTCCTCAATGCAGATTTGTCGGGGAAACATCCCCCTGCCCCCGGCAGAACAGAAATTTTCCATCAGGTACTTGTGGAAAATGGACCTTCATGGGTATCGTCATGCAATGCATTTCTGACCACAGGCCGGTTTAAGCAACCGCTCCTCGTCAGACGAGGCTGTGATGGCAGGGAAACCAGTGAATGACGGTGTCGTTCCACAGGTGATCAAAGTCACCGTGCCGCAGTCGGCCCAGGACGGAGCCTCGAAACTCTCGGGAGCCTATTATCTG
>Ga0163144_10017431_pt1 | contig 14625 bp, 9 predicted proteins | sample OliLak19BULKMAT1_FD_123175 | JGI IMG/M metagenome (GOLD analysis project Ga0163144, IMG submission 123175) | Freshwater microbial mat bacterial communities from Lake Vanda, McMurdo Dry Valleys, Antarctica - Oligotrophic Lake LV.19.BULKMAT1 | ecosystem: Environmental > Aquatic > Freshwater > Lake... | reverse complement strand
GTCTTCATGATTCTGTCTGTCTTCTAAAAGCCAATGGAAGAGATCACGGCAAAATCATGAACAGCAGAATCATTTGGGAAGAGTGAATCCCGATGACAACTGGAGCGCGGACTTCAGTCCGCCAGCCACATATCAAGTAAGCCTCCCGTGAAAACGAAAGGCTTTTTTGTGGCATGTCAGGAAGAGATGGGACTGATAAGAGTTATGGGAATCATGGACGCAGCCGACCGGTAACATTCATCAAAATCATTCATCCCCAGTCTTCATGATTCTGCCAAAAATGATTCTGCCAAATTCTGTCATCTGGAAGCCAATGGAAGAGATCACGGCAGAATCATGGACAGCAGAATCATTTGGGAAGAGTGAATCCCGATGACAACTGGAGCGCGGACTTCAGTCCGCCTGTCTCATTTCAAAAAAGCCTCCCGCGAAAACGAAAGGCTTTTTTGTGGGATGTCAGGAAGAGATGGGACTGATAGGAGTTATGGGAATCATGGACGCGACCCATCGCCAATGATCATCAAAAGTCTTCATCCCCAGCCTTCATGATTCTGCCAAAAATGATTCTGCCAAATTCTGTCATCTGGAAGCAAATGGAAGAGATCGTGGCAGAATCATGGACAGCAGAATCATTTGGAAAGAGTCAGCGCGATACCTTGGAGTGCGGTGGGAAGCGAAGCGCCACACCGCTTTGGATGAACCCGCCGTGCATGCTCGTTGCGCATTCCCGAAGAATCCAAAGCGGTGTCGGCGCTTCGCTCTGCCACCGCACTCCATGGCGAGTGCTCCGGTGCTTCCCGCCACCCCGCCCACCACTTTCAGATGCCCCCCCTTTTAAGTCTTTGGAGTTTTAATCAAGATTGAGTGCGATTGCTGGAGAACAAAAACACCGATCGCATCTTCACAGCCCCCACCCGCCTGCTTCCGCCTTCTTCGCGGCGCTTTCCAACTGCTTCAGACGCGCCTTCTGCTTTTGATAGACGGTCCCATCCGGAAGATTCGCGCCTTTGGTGTGGATCCTGACAAATCCTTCAGAGTCCCTTGAATCCCGCGTATGGCTGATAGGTTCCGGTCGGCACCGGGACCGGACGCCACTCGCGGTTCAACTTGCGGTATTTGTTGATGAACAGGGTGGGATCCGGCCAGTTCGTGCTATCGGCCGCCACGCTGCTGCGATGCATGCCGATAGTGATGTTGTTGCGAATCTCGAAATGGAGGTGCGCGGGATACATCCCGAAATTGCTGCCGATGGTGCCGATCTTCTGTCCGCGTTTGATCAACTGGCCGTTCTTGACGAGGATCTCGTTGAGGTGGCCGTTGAGGGTGTCGCAATATTTGACCTGCCCGGTGGCCGGATCGCGGTAGGCGTGGCGGGTGAGAACGACATTTCCCCAACCCGTGTGCACATTGTGGGCGAAGGTGACGATGCCATCGGCAATCGCGTACACCGGATCTCCGAGATCGCTGTCGCCGCCAGCCCGGCCGTTCCAATCCTCGCCGAAGTGCTGTGGCGTGCGCAGTCGCAAGCCCCGGGCCTTGTAGTAGCCATCGGCGTTTGGCTTGCCGACCGGGAAATCAAAGCCATCCGCCAAGTTGATTTTCAGCGCGGCGGAAGCAGGGGCGAGACACAACAGGAAAACTCCGGCGGCGAGCGCGCCGAGTTTCTGCCATTTCTTGCCACCAGCGGTCATCAGCCATTAGTCCACTCCCGCTAGGCACTTGTCGCAAGCGGAAAAAAAATGGCATGGCCGCGAGGCCATGCCATTGGAAATCAGGAAACTCCGGAAAGCATCAGCGGACAGGTCCTTGGACACCGCCAGTCATTTCCTCGATGCTCAGTGGCCTGTAGCCGCCGATGGTCTTGAAGTAGAGGAACATCAGCAGGTAGATCACCGCCATGGCAGCGGGGATGTAGGAATCGACCTTCAGAGTGGCGCGGTCGCCCTTTTGGTCGGCGAGAACGACGGCTTTTTGGGCCTCGGTCTTGTCGGTGGCCTCCTTGGCTGCGGCGAGTTTCTTGCCTTCCAGGCCGTAAGTGGCGGTCGCGGGGATGTTGAGGAATGTGGAAGGAGTCTCGGCCTTGTACTCGGCATAGACCTGCGCATTTTCCGACTTGAGCGCCTCACCGGCGAAGCGGTCCTTGGCATAGCCAAGTCCGGGGCTGCCGATCAGGCCGGCGGACATCATGCCGATGCCACCCATGATGGACATGGCCACGGCTCCGGTTTGTGGGAAACGGTCGCCGACGATGGCCAGCATGGTGGGCCAGAAGAAGGTCTTGCCGACGGCGTAGATCCCGAGTGCCACCATCGCCATCGTGAAGGTCTGCATGTTTGCAGCCATCGAGAGGCCGATAAACGCGAGCACCGAGCATACGAGAAGCAGGCCGACGGGTGAGAGCTTGAGCTTGGTTTCCAGCCAGTGGGCGGAAAAGCGGAGGCCGAACATGATGACCGAGGTCCAGAGGAAGAGATACTTGCCCTGCTCCGAGGTGAAGAGGTTTCCAGTGATGTTCTGGATCCAACCGTCGGTGCCCAGCTCAACGGAGCCGACGAGGGCGTGGGTGACAAACAACACGAAGAGCAGGAACGAGCCGATGGAGAATTTCGTCATTACTGCGACGCCGACGAGCAGGGCACCACCGATTCCGTAGCCGATCAGGTTTGAGGAATCGGGCGAAACTCCTTTGAAGATATCACCGAAAAACAGCGCGAGGAGGTAACAGGCGACCAAGGCTCCGAGAATCCCGACCGATTTGAACATCTCGACGAAACTCGTGCCCTTTTCGGCGGCTTCCGACTTGGGATACTTCTGGCCGAGGAACATCAGGCCATAGGCGGCGGTGGGGATGAGATAGAGGGCGAGCTGGTATTTCCAGCCGAGCTCCATCTTGTCGTCGAGCACCCAACCGGCGACGACACCGAGGATCATCCCTGCGGGCCACGCGGCATGGAGGACGTTCAGGTAGTGGGTCCTCTGTTTCGGGAAAAGGGTGGCTACCAAGGGATTGGCGACGGCTTCCAGGGTCCCGTTGGCGAAGGCGAACAGGAACATGCCCCAGTAGAGGAAGTTGTAGGCATTCTCGGGCGTGCTGGCCCCGAAAGTCACAAAGGCGGAGAGGACGTGGCAAAGAAGCGCGACGATGACCAATTTCCCGTAACCGATCTTATCGACGATCACACCGCCACCGAAGATGCCGAAACAGAATCCGATGAATCCGGCACCGCCGATCGCTCCCAACTGGGCACCGGTGAAATTGTATTCCTTGGACCAATTGTCGAAGATCCCGCCACGGATGGCGAAACCGACACCGGCTGCTAGAATGGCCATGAAGCCGGCCCAAAGGAGCCGCTTCGCGTTAGGTACTGTGGATGCGTCTGTGGTTGTCATGAGGTTTTGATGTCTGCGGGGATTATCTGCTCAACTGGTTGATGGCAAGCAAGGATCTGGATCGGGAACGGTGGGACGATGGGTTGAACCGCCGCTGCGATACCGGAAATCGCGACTTTCTACCCGGTTTTTGCGAGCTGGCTTTCACAAAAAATGGGTTCCGACTGTCCCGGTCGGATTCCGAAGACCGGCTGAGACAGCCGGGACACATTGGCGTCAGAGATCGCGATCCTCGTGAAGTCCCGTCACGCCACTCCTTGAAAACAGGATACAGCGGTTCAATTCCGCATCCGCCGCCACCTGCCCATTGGCCCAAACGACGGAGTTCCTTACGACGGCTCCGGCCCCCACCCAAGCTCCCGGACCGATGACAGAATTCTCGACAATCGCGCCTTCTTCCACCCTCGCATCCGGATGGATGGCTTGGCCGAGGGCGAGTTCGCGGTGCGCTAGCAGGTAGGAATCGCGGTCACCGAGGTCGAGCCAGACACCATCGTCGAGGACGATTGCGCCGAGCTTTCCGGCTCTCGCGAGTTCCAGAAAGGCGGGGATGACCGAGATTTTTTCCCCGGCTGGAATCAGATCGAGGAACTCTGGATTCACGCAATAGATTCCGCTGAACACGTGCGTTCCTTCCGCGACACCCAGGTATTTCCGAATGTCAGTGACACGGGTGCCGGATGGATCGATCGCAATGTGTCTGGCGATGCCCTCCGAGCGCAGCGCAAGCGTCACCGGCAGCCCGGAGGCCTGATGGGAGGCGATGAGTTTTTCCAAAGACAGCGTCGAGAAGATGTCGCCGTTGTGGACGAGCACCGGTTCGCCAGCCATCCACGGCTCGATGTTTTTCAGCCCGCCGCCGGTTTCCAACAAGATGGGTTCGTGAAAAAGCGTCACGTCCATTTCCCCGCCGAATCCATTCCAGGCATCCGGGAGATGATGGGTGTTGATCGCGAACTGGCGAATCCCGGCGCGGGAACAAGCCTCCATGGCCCATTCAGCGAGTGGCCGGTGGAACAACGGCACCAGCGGCTTCGGCAGGCGGTCGGTCAACGGGCGAAGGCGGTTGCCGAGTCCGGCACCGAGGATGAAGGCTTTCGTCACCCGCCTTGCTAGGCCTGCGATGGGGGAGATTTCAAGCCCCGGGTGTGCGGCAGGGTTAGGTTGTTATACTGCCGCGCGTGAGGTTTTGTGAAATGTGCAAGGTGAAATGGGTGGCTGGAGCGTCTCGCTCCAGACCGTCGCGGAGGCGTCTCGCCTCCCGCATTCCGGGTCCGGGCGAGACGCCCGAACGACGGACTGCGGCGAGACGCCGCAGCCACGTTCCGACGACGAATTCACAAAACGTGACGCGTGTTAGCATAGATTGCCGGATCCTGGTTCCGCGGATGGATTACTTGCCGCCGTCCGGAGTTCAAGGTTCACCTTGTCTTCATAAAGAGCACGCTAAAGACGTGAACTCCGGCGTCGCTGGAGCTATGAACCATCAAACGCTCGACAGCGGCGAAAGAAATGCCGCGATGGATGAGTTTCTCAAAGCGTCTATACTCCCGAAGAATGGAAGTTGATGGAGATAGGCGTTTCCAATGCCAGCCACCCGGCTCTAGAATCCGGCAGGTTCACGGGTCGCAGCGGCAGGGCAATTCGCCGGGGCCATGGCAACCAACCGATTTCACCACCTTTATGAACATTAGCAAATTGACGGTCCGCCTCCTCGCTCTCGCGGCGCTCCTGCTCGGCAGCGCCAAGGCGGTGAATGAGAAAGGCGACTGGCCGTGGGAACTGAAACTGCACGGCTGGTGGGACCGCGAAATCGCCGAGGAACTCGGCGCCGGGTGGTTCCTGAATGTCGGGCCGACCGGCATCCGCGCCCGCATCACCCACGAGCATCCGGAATTCCTCACCGTCAAATACGTCTTCAAGAAATCGCCCGCTGCCGGAATCGTCGCCATCGACGACATCATCGTGGGAGCCAACGGCAAGAAGCTGACCGTGGCGCACACCTTCGGACGGGGGCGCGGCCGGACCGGTTGGGAAGGCCCGATGCTCGAAATGTCCAAGCTCATCGAGGACAGCCAGGGCAAGGACGGCAAACTCGAGCTGATCATCTGGCCGGGCGGCTCGAAGGCGGCGGAAAAAACCGTCACCGTGCAGATCGAGCCGGTGGGACGGTTTTCCCCGACGTGGCCCTTCGACTGCCCCCGCTCGGACAAATTGATGATCGCCCTCTGCGACTTCCTGGTCGCGGATTACAAGCGGGCGGGAAAATTTGAAAGCAACGTGCATACCCACGCCTCGTGCGTGCTCGCTCTGATGGCCAGCGGCGACAAGAAGTATGAATCGTTGATCCGCGACATCATGTCGGACTACGGCAAGAAGCGATATGACTCCACCAAGTCGGATGGATTCCCCGTTTGGGGTCAGGTCCACGATGGAATCCTGATGGGCGAATACTACCTTCTCAAAAAGGACCGGAGCCTGCTCCCGGCGATGGAGTCTTTGCAGGATTGTCTCAATGACTGCGTCTGGCCGGAGACCGGCGGCTTGTCGCACAAGCCGTTCGCGGGCATCCAGCGGCGGATGGCGGAAGGCGGGCCGAAAGGCTACGGCGCGATGGCCCTGCCCGGCGGGCTCGGCATGTTGGCGCTGAGCCTTTTCAAGGAGGCCGGCCTGCCGCACGCCGCGCCGTCCTACGAGCGCATCCATGAGGCATTCCTCGCCTCGGTCGGGTCGAATGGCTCCATCGGCTACGGTTTCAACATCTGGGATCATGCCGTGATCGAACTGGCCGATCCCAAGGGCGCCCCGAAGAACAGCCCGCGGGGAATCGGCTTCGAGTGCGTGGAGGGCCTGAAAGGAATTGGCGATTACAAGATCGAGTGGCCCACCAAGTCGGATCCGCGTTATCGCCCGACGGATTGGCTCGACAAGGAACTGGCCACCAACCGCGTGTTCGACATGGGCAAGGGCAAGCGGATGGTCGTCCGCAACATGTCGCCCGACGAGCCGACGAAACCGTTCAAACAGGACGGAGGGCAGTGCGATCACTTTGCCCGGTCGGGAGTCGGTGCCCTTGCCCACGCCATCGGAAATTCCGATAACAAATCATGGGGCTACCTTTCCGATCTGATGGCGGAAGGCTGCGCCAAAAGCGGCAAGGGCCTTCTCGACGGGCACGCGTCCACCCACATGCATGTCCTCTGGGGCAGCCTCGGCGCGGGCATGGCCGATGAAAAGGATTTCCGTGAATACATGGATGCCATCAAGTGGTGGTTCATCATGGCGCAAACCCACGATGGCAGCTTCGTGGTCATGCCGGGCCGCGATTATGCCTCGACCGACCACGTTTACGGCACCCGCGATTTTCCGACCGCCTGCGCCGCGCTCATCCTCTCGCTGAAGGAGAAACGCCTCCAGATCACCGGCGCGCCCCGCCATGGAGGCGCGGGTGGTAGCGTGGAAAAGGCAGAAAAACCAACCGCGCGTCCGGCCCGCCAGCTTTCCGGGGATAAGAAAGCGATGCTCGATGAATTGCTGGGCACCGCGTTGGCGGAGTTGAACCACTCCGGCCAGCTATCGCCCTTGCCCATGGGACTCTCCAAGGCCACCACCAAGGTCTGGCTCGCGGCTGTGGAAAAGGACTCGCGGCTGACCTTCCGCGCCATGCAGGGCGAGAGCAAGGCGACCTTCAGCTTCGCTGAATTGACCGCCGCCGATCATGCCCTTCTCGCCTGCCTGGTGGCGCGGCTCCGCTTGACCGATTCCGAAGCCCAGGTGATGGCGGGAATCTACTCGGAATTGACGGGAGACACCACCCTGGCGGACATCTACTACGCGAAGTCCGGCGAGGGATTCGCCGGGAAAATCGAAGAATTGTTCAAATGATCCAATTGAAATTCACCTCACTTGCCGGACTCCTGTCCGCGCTTCTTGCCACTGCCGCCATCGCCGCCGATCCCGTGGTCACGGCGGGAAACAAATCGCTGCCGTTGCCCGGAGAAAGCCTGCTTTTCGACCATCACGATGCCTTTCTCATCGTGCCGCCCGGCGCCACCGGGAAGGTCCCGTGGGTCTGGTATGCGCCGACCTTGAAGGGTCTTCCGTCGGCCAGCGAGAAATGGATGTTCGAGCGCTTCCTCAAGGCGGGAATCGCGATCGCCGGCATCGACGTGGGTGAGTCCCATGGAAATACGGCGGGGCAGGAAACCTATGACCGTTTCCACCAATACCTCACGGGCGCGCGCGGGCTTGCCTCGAAACCCGTGCTGCTGGCCCGCAGCCGTGGCGGGCTGATGCTCTACAACTGGGCCACCGCCCATCCCGATAAGGTGTCGGCCGTGGCGGGTATCTATCCGGTCTGCAATCTCGCCAGCTACCCGGGCCTCGCCAAGGCCGCCCCAAGCTATGGGATGACGGTGGAGGATCTAACCGCCAACCTCGCCAAACACAACCCGCTCGACCGCCTCAAGCCTCTTGCCGAGGCGAAGGTTCCATTGTTCCACCTCCACGGCGACGAGGACCACACGGTCCCGCTGGAAGCCAACTCGATGGAGCTTGCCAAGCGCTACCGCGAGCTTGGAGGGCCGGCCGAGATCGAGGTGATCCAAGGTCGCGGCCACGACATGTGGGACGGCTGGTTCCAGTCGGAAAAACTAACGAACTTTGTCATCGAACATGCCCTCGGGCAAAAAGCGGCCAACGACGGTCCTGGCGCTGTGGCTGCGGCTTTGGAAAAGCTCAAGCTGCCCGGCGTGAAGATCAACCCGGAGGGGCGCTGGGTCGATGTCGATGGCACCATTTGCCTCGGTGCGGGAGCGCTCGAACTGGTGGTCTGCACCAAGGACACCAAGGAGCATGAATCCATCGTGATGGTGGAAGCCAAGCCGATGCACATCCACACCGCCCTGCTGTTGCTCGGCGCAAGGGCGGGCAGCCCGGCCATGCGGCGTCAGGTGAGTGAGGAACCGGTGCGTTGGGTCGATGTCGCTCCTTCGGGTTCGCCGGTCGAGGTCTCCCTGGTGTTTCAAGAGGACGGCAAAACGGTCGTGCGCCCGATCGGTGATTTCATTGAACGCAATTCCGACCAGGGATACCCTGTATTTCCGGATCAACCGCAAGCGGAACAGGAGGCGGATCAGAAATTTCCAACCAGCACCTTCATCTTCACCGGCTCGCTGTTGATCGCCAGCGGCGATGGTCCCCGGAGATACATCGCGGATGAAAGCGGCAATGTCATTTCCATCTCCACCTTCGGCGACGAGGTGTTGAGCCTGCCCGATGTGGTCGGCCAGGACAACGGCAGCTTGATATGGGAAATCGATCCCACCCACCTCCCGCCGTTAGGATCAAAGGTTCTGCTGCGCCTCAAGCCGCTCGATAAGAAGTGAGCCGGTCTCCCCGCTTAAGAGCAAGCTGAAGCTTGTTCAACCGCCGGCAGCCAAGGCATCCCACGCTGCCTTCTCCATCGGTGCTTTCTGATACTCCATCAGGATTTTCCAAGCGCCATTCTCCTTCAGCATCAGCGCCTCGAACTCGATATACTCCGGCGTGGCCGTGGCAGCGGTTTTCAACCGCATTGCCTTCTTCATGATCAGGCATGGCGGTTGGAAACCGCCGCCACGGCCACGATCACTAATCCTAACACTTTTCAAACTCTGCGGCTCTCTCTCCTGCCTCTGCGTCATTGAGTTTTATTCGCTCCACGGAGTGCACGCTTGCTCACCCCCCGGCCGCCATGGCATCCCACGCCGCCTTTTCCATCGGTGCTTTCTGATACTCCATCAGAATTTTCCAGACGCCATTCTCCTTCAGCATCAGCGCCTCGAACTCGATATACTCCGGCGTGGCCTCGCCGTCACCTTGCCGCCAGGTGTAGCAAAAGGCACCCGACTCATGCGCCGTGGTCGCATCGCCGTAGCGATGGGAAAAGCGGAACTCGACGGCGGATTCCCTTTGACCCGAACGGGTGTCGTCGAACTCCTTTTTCCATCGTGCGAGCGCCTGGCTCAGGGGATAGCTGGTGCGCTTCGATCCCGTCACGAGCACCGCCTTCTGGTGACATCCTGCCTGATAGGCGGCGAAGTCGCCTTCCTTCACCGATCGTGAAACCTCCGCCCAATAGGCGTCGAGATCCGCCAATCGCCCCACCTCGGGATCGGGAAGCGGCGTCACCTGGAAACGGCGGATCGCGATCGGCCCATGGTCGCCCTGGATCGCGACCGGTCCCGTGGCCGCATCTCCCTCGAATGGTGCGGAGCGTGTGGGGCCGGTGCTCGTCGCGTTCTCCTGGACGAGCACCCCGTTGACGAGGACCTTTTCAAACGTGGCGTCACGCAGCTTCTTGCCATCTTCCGAAAACCGCGGGGCACGGAACACGATCTCCATGCTCTGCCACTCGCCCGGGGGTTTGGCGGCGTTCACTTTCGGGGCGGTCCCACCGAATCCCTGTTTGCCCTGCGGCAGCGACGGATCATGTCTCTCGTAAATGCCGCCCAGATCTCCCGAGCCGAAACGTTTCCTGCCGAAACTGTCGAGGATCTGCGTTTCATAACGCCCCATCAGATACACTCCCGCGTTTGAATCCTTGGGAATCATGAATTCCAGTTCGACGCGCACATCGCCAAATTCCTCCCGCGTCATCAGATAGGGAATGCTTTTGTCGATGGCCGGCCCGTTGACAATGATCGGCCCCTCTCCCTTCAGGATGAATTCGGTTTTCCCCTCGACTGCGGCGACTCCGCCCACGTCATGCCATGCGGAAACCGGCCGAAAGCCATCAAACGGCTTGCCCTTCAGGAGGTCCAGGGTTTCGCCGGCAGATGCTGCGGTGCAAGCAGCGGCGACCATGAGCGTCAGGCCAACGCGGGAAACTGTTATCTTTTTCATCATTGGAAATGTCGGTTGATCTTGCGGATCCGCGCAGGCGGATGTCCGGGGCAATTACCTCAGCGGCTGGATGATTCTTGCAGGTGCCTTGACAGCCGGGTGCAACTGAAAATGGCGGGATTTGCCGGAGCACTCGTCATGGAGTGCGGTGGCAGAGCGCAGCGCCGACACCGCTTTGGATTCTTCCGCCATGGTCGGAAAAACCGGCATTTGCCCCCCAAAAAAACGAGCCGGCCTAACAATAAGGCCGGCTCGCTTCAGATTCGTTTTGGCGCTTACTTTTTCAGAAGTCCGGCCATCGCCTCACCCATGGCGAGTCCCACGTCCATGTAAGTTCTGGCGTTGCCGTTGTAGTGGCCGTTGGAGGCACCGCCCTGGCTGAGGGGGTTGCTGTAAACGGTGGCGACGTTGCCCTTGAACTCCGGGTGCTTGCCGCTCCCGCCGTCCACGGCGAGTTGGGCGTCGAGGATGAGCTTGTCGTTGTCCTTGGCGTCTTCCTTCGTGCTCTGACCGAGCGTGGCACAGACGAACTTGGCATTCGGGGCATCGAATTCCTTGCGCAGGGCCTTGATCAGGTTGACCAGGTTCTGCTCATAGCGGGTGGCGTGGGCAAGGCTGTAACGGTCCTTGTCTCCCTGCCAGAAAAAGAAACCGGCGACTTCGTATCCCTTGGCTCCGTCATAGGATTTGTCGAGATTTTCGAGAGCCGTTTTGGCATCGGCGATGTCGGTATCCCATTGCTTGCCGGCGTACCAGCCGATGGGCTCGGGTTCCGTGCCTTTTTCCCAGCGATCCGGGGATTGCTTGTAGCCGGCGTAAACGTAGGTCTTCATTTCTCCGGTCTTCTTCTCCTTGTCCTCGAATTCATAGGACTCGCTGCCGGGAGGCAGGAGGTCCCAGCCGAGGCTGCGGTTGCCGATGCAGCTCTTGAGGATCATGACGGGCGCGTCGAGGGCGTCGCCCAGCTCATAGCCGATGCCGATCTCGGGGCCGATTTTTCCCTCGGAGACGGTCATCCAGGCGTTTTTCAGCTCCTTGCCGCTCATGTAGCGGACGTAGCGGGTGTCTTTTCTTTCCGTCCAGTTGCCGGCGTCATCCACCAGGAACGGGTAGAGCTTCTCGGTCTTGGCTGCGTGCTCAAGGCTGCCGGGTTTATCTGCTCCGCCAACCTTGCCGGCTCCAACCATGTTGGATTGGCCCATCAGGATGAATACCTGGACGGGTTTGGACATGTCGGCGGGCTTGCCATCCGGGGCGGGTAATTTTGAGACATCGGCTGCGAAGCCTGGCAAAGCCGTGGCCAGCAAGGTCAGGCAAATGGTGCGTAGTGTTGTTTTCATGAGATCTTCGGGTGGGTTTACTCGGTTCTTGGTCGGAAAGTTTCACCGCAAGCATTTGATGGGTGTAACTGAAAGTGGCGGGCAGCCGGGTGAAGAGTCGGATTTGTCTGCGCGCGGGCGAGGCACAGAATGTGTCCCGACTGTCTCAGTCGGGAGGTGAATCCGGCTGAGACAGCCGGGACACATTGGCGAGCGACGATTTTTCTAAAGCAATCCCGCGATGACGAGGCTGACGATGGCCATGACGTTGATGAGGATGTTCATCGATGGGCCGGACGTATCCTTGAGCGGGTCTCCGACGGTGTCGCCGACGACGCATGCGGAGTGGGTGTCCGAGCCTTTTCCGCCGAGGTTTCCTTCCTCGACATATTTTTTCGCGTTGTCCCAGGCACCTCCTGCGTTGGACATGAAAAGGGCGAGCAGAACGCATCCGAGGAGCGCTCCGATCAGCGTTCCGGCGAGCGTTTTGGCACCCGCCTGGGCACCTTCCGCGCCGAGCCATTCGAAGCCGAATCCGACGATGAGCGGGGTGCCCACGGCGAGCAGGGCGGGGCCGGCCATGCTGCGGGTGGCGGCCTTGGTGGCGATGTCGATGCAGCGGTTGCTGTCGGGTTCGACGGTTCCTTCGAGAATGCCCGGCTCCTCGCGGAACTGGCGGCGGATTTCATCGATCATTTTCCCGGCCGCCTTGCCGACGGCGTTCATGGTGAGGGAGCCGTTGAAAAATGGGACCGCTCCGCCGATCAGCAGGCCGACGAAAAAGAAGCGCAGGGAATCGGGAGACGCGAGGTCGAGGCTGATGCCGGTTTTCTGAATGAACGCGGTGATGAGTGCCAGCGCGGCCAACCCGGCGGCACCGATGGCGAAGCCTTTGCCGATCGCGGCGGTGGTGTTGCCGACGACGTCGAGGCTGTCGGTGATCTTGCGGGTTTTTTCACCCATGTCAGCCATTTGGGCGATGCCGCCCGCGTTGTCCGCGATGGGTCCGTAGGCATCGATCGCCATGGTGATCCCCACCGTGCCGAGCATGCCGATGGCGGCGAGGCCGACGCCGTAGAGTCCGGCGCATTCGTAGGCGCCGTAGAGGGTGGCGGCGATGGTCAGGATGGGGAGGACGACCGATTCCAGGCCGACGGATAGACCGCAAATGACGAGGGTCGCGACTCCGGTCTCGCCTTGTTTGGCGATCGCCCTGATCGGCCGTCCGCCGGTGTAATACTCGGTGATCAGGCCGATCAGGACCCCGCCCAACGAACCACATAAAACCGCGCTGGCGAGCAAGGGACTGATGCCGAAGAAGTGGGTCAGGCCATAGGCGGCGGCGACGAAAAGGACGGCTGCGCCGATGGTGCCCATCCGGAGGGCGAGCGCGGGGTTCTTGTCGGCAAACAGGTTCACCAGCAGGATGCCGAGGGCGGAACAGACGATGCCGACGGTGGTGAGGATGAGCGGCAGTTGGAGAAGGATTTCCTCGGACCCTCCGCTGTAGGCAACCGCCGCCGCGCCTGTGGAGGCGGCGATGGCGACAGTCGCGATCTGCGCGCCGCAGTAGGACTCGAAGATATCGGAGCCCATGCCTGCGACATCGCCCACGTTGTCGCCCACGTTATCCGCGATCACGCCGGGGTTGCGCGGGTCGTCCTCGGGGATGCCCTTCTCGAGTTTTCCGACAAGGTCCGTGCCGACATCGGCCGCTTTGGTGAAAATGCCGCCACCGACGCGGTAGAACAGGGCGACCAGCGAGGCCCCCATGGCGAAGCCTTCGAGGATTTCGGGCAGATGGTTGTTGCCGTTGAAAATCCAGAACAGGGAACCCAGGCCGATGAGGCCCATGGCCGCGACGGTCAGGCCCATGACCGCGCCGCCGGAGAAAGCGATCTTGAGGGCCTTGGTCGCGCCGTGTTCGTTGGCAGCGACGGCTGTCCGGACGTTGGCCAGGGTGGCCGTTTTCATGCCGATGAAGCCGGCAGCGGAGGAGGCGAGGCAGCCCATGAAGAAGGCTGCGGATTGCGCAGCTCCGAAGGCCTTGTCCTGAAACACGAAGACGGCGGCTCCGAGGATGATCGAGAAAAGGGCGATGTGCATGAACTCCCGCTTCATGAAAATCATCGCGCCGTTCTGGATCTTGATCGAAATCCTCTCGGCAATGCCGCCGCCGGCGCTTTGTTTCTTGATCGAGAAAAAGATGCCGGCTGAGAGGCAAAGTCCAAGCAGTCCGGCTAGAGGAGTCAGATAGGGAGGCATGTTCATGGGTTAGGAGAATGCGGATACTGGAAATCCGGATGGATTCCTGCAAATACATTTCCACGGGATTTCCGAAAGCGCGCGGGCTTCGCGGCCCGGCCTGACGGATTTAGGCTGCCAGACGCGTGGTCGTCCGAGACGGATTGCCGAAGATGACCGAATTGAATCCGCCCCAGAAGCCCAATGCCACGCGGATGATCGCCGCGATGACGTGCACGAAGCTGGGAGACGTCCTGATCTACCCCAAGACGGTGCTGACCTGGCTGCTGACGCAGACGGGTGCTTCACGGGGAGTGGTCGCGCTGCTGGTGCCGGTCCGCGACGATTTCCGGGATCATTTCGACGGTGGCGGCCCTTGCGCTGATCGTGGTGAAGGAGGAGGCCGCGATTTGGTGAAAGATTCCACGGTCCTGCCGGTAGCCATTGAGCTTCCGATGGCGGCTGGAATGAGCCTTGGAAAATCCATCCGTCGGGAAGTAAGGCTCTTAACCGCAATCCATGTTCAGCAAACCCAGGAAAACAAAATGTCTCGCCCTCCTGGCGGCGATGTTGATGGCCGTCCCCGGTGTGGCGGCCGGGGAAGACGAGATCACCTATCCCGGTGAGGCTTTTGCCAAGCTGGACACCTTCGAGGGACTGAATCTTGAGGATGCCGACAAACTCTACAACAAGGGTGACTTCAAGGGCGCTTACGCCGCCTACGCCGCCTACACGTCCGATTTCGCCAAGAGCAAGGCCATGCCTTATGGGCTGTTGCGGACGGGGC
>Ga0163144_10017430_pt1 | contig 14627 bp, 12 predicted proteins | sample OliLak19BULKMAT1_FD_123175 | JGI IMG/M metagenome (GOLD analysis project Ga0163144, IMG submission 123175) | Freshwater microbial mat bacterial communities from Lake Vanda, McMurdo Dry Valleys, Antarctica - Oligotrophic Lake LV.19.BULKMAT1 | ecosystem: Environmental > Aquatic > Freshwater >... | reverse complement strand
GTTTCACACCGCTCCTGTCCTGGGGCGGAGGCACGCGCCTCCTCCCCTCAAAAAGCAAAGCTTTTTGAGCCTCCCCTCCACGCGACGGCTCCGCCGATTTCGACAGCTGGTGTTTCACACCGCCCTCCTAGCTTTGCTCTCGGCGGTGGGGTGCAACAATCCGCCGCTTAGCTTCGGCGACGAATGGGACGGTCCCAAGGGTCAGTGGGTCGAAACCTGGCGCGACGACTTCGACGGGCCGCTCGAAGCCGCACCGGATCCGACGCGCTGGAACATTGAGGTGCGCCCCACGGGTCAGAACCAGGAACAAGACTACGACACGGATCGCCGCAAGAACTCGTTTCTAGACGGCAACGGCAATCTAGTGCTCCAAGCGCACCAGGAGCACTTCGTGGACGGCTCGGGTCGCCCGAGCTCGCAGCCTTACACGTCGGCGCGTTTGAACACGAGAGGCCACCTGGAGCAGGCCTACGGCAAGTTCGAGGCGCGTATCCGGCTGCCGAGCGGAAAGGGCATTTGGCCAGCGTTCTGGCTACTCGGCTCAAACATCGATGACGTGGGTTGGCCGCGCTGTGGTGAAATAGACATCCTCGAAATGGCTGGCAGCGAGCCATTCAGGGTCGATGCCAGCCTTCACGGCCCAGGCTATTCCGGGATCGAGGCGCTCACGCGCAGCCACGACTTGGCCGACGGCCAGAAGTTCGCCGACGCTTTTCACACCTTCACGTTGGAGTGGACAGCGAAAGGCATGCGCTGGCTGGTGGACGGCGAGGTCTTTCACGTCCGCACCCCGCAAGGCTTGGCCGAGTTCGAGCGAGACTGGGTCTTCGACCACCCCTTTTACGTCATCATCAACCTCGCCGTCGGCGGCCTTTACGACGGCAGCCCCGACGCCTCCACTCGGTTCCCGGCACAGATGGCCATCGACTACATCAGCGTGTCTCGGCTCGAGCCCGGCTAGCTGTCCGCACGGCAACCCTAGAAACCCCGCAAGACGTGCCGAAACGCCCGGGCGCTCGGCGTCGTTTCGTCCCCGGCCGCAGGTGCGTGGGGAAAAGACCCCATATTGGCGGCAAATCTAGGAGAGACTTGGTACAGTCGCGGCGCGATGAAAGTCACCTGCCAGGCCTGCAGCGCGCAGTACACGATCGCCGACGACAAGGTCCGGGGCCGAAAGGTCAAAATCCGGTGCAAAGCCTGCCAATCGCCGATCGTCGTGGACGGGCAGAACCCGCCCACCGACTCGGGTAGCGGCGTTTCTGAGCCACCCCCTACCCTGGATCCCTTCGCGCCGGAGACCGCCGTAGCGCCGGATGCCGAGGTCTGGAACGTCAACCTGACCGACACGGATTCTCGGACGATGACCACTGCGGAGGTGATCGAAGGATTTCGCTCGGGTCTGGTCACCAGCGACGCCTTCGTGTGGAAAGACGGCATGGGCGACTGGGTCGCCATCATGAACTGCGTGGAGCTGGCGCCGCTCTTGGCCGGGCCGACGGATCCGCCAGCCCCCGTGGCGGTCGCTACCCCGATGGCGCCGCAAGCCGCTGGTCCAACGCTGGGGGGCATGCCCATGTTGAGCGGAGGAGGTGCGGGTGGAGGCGCAGCAGCCGCCGCGCGCGCCGCCAGCTCGAAGCAATCTGCTGCCGACCTGTTCGGTGACATCGACGTTGCAGGAAGCGACTCGGAAGACGGGGATGTAGCCACCAGCGCGCGTGGTGTTCCGGCGCTGCCCGGATCCACCGGCTACGACGACAAGCCCACGGGTCAACGCAATGAAAACTCGGTGCTGTTCTCGCTCGACTCCTTGAAGGCTGGCTTCGTGGCAGGGCCGTCCACTGAAGGCGGAACTGCAGGCGCCCCGAAGCCAGCGCCACCGAAGCCGGGCGCGTCTCGGCCCGCGCAGCCATCGAATCCAGACGACCCATTCGGCATGGGCGCGAGCGCCGGCATCGCCGGCCTCGGCGCTGGCGGAAGCCCGCTCTTCAGCTTGAACGCCAATCAAGCCCTGCTCACGGCTCCGGCGCCTCCGGAGCCAAAGCCTCTGCCTCCCGCGGATTTCGGAGTGGCTGCGGCTCCGTACGGCGCTTCCGAGGCTGACAAGAAGAAACAGAAGCTGGTGCTATTCGGCGGCATCGGTGCCGGCGCCGTCATCCTCTTGCTACTGGGGATGCTGGTCTTCGGCGGCAAAGACAAAGCCGAGCTAGCGACGAACGAAGCTACGAGCGCGGCGCTGTCGAAGGTAGCCCCGAAGGCGGAGCTGACCCCGCCCAAGCCCGAGGAAAAGCAAGAAGAGGCGCCTGCCGCTCCGCCGGAGGAAAAGAAGGAAGAAGAAAAGAAGCCGGAAGAGAAGGCCGGCGCCAAGGCGGAGCCCGGCAAGCCGGGTGTTAAACCGCCGGGCGCAAAGAAAGACGACCCACCACCGGCAGCCCCCACCACGGACGCGCCCTTCAGCAAAGCCTCAGCCATCTCGGCACTCAGTGGTGCCGCAGGCCAAGCAGGCGGATGCAAGAAGCCCGGCGGGCCAACAGGGTCCGGCAAGGTGCAAGTAACGTTTGCTCCAAGCGGTCGCGTGACGAGCGCCACTGTAATGGGTGGACCGTTTGCGGGAACGGCAGTGGGCGGTTGTGTCGCAGGCGCTTTCCGTCGCGCCAAGGTGCCCGCGTTCGCCGGCAACCCAGTCACGGTCTCGAAGAGCTTTCAGATCAACTAGCCGAGCCCGTGACGGCGTGGTGACTGGCTAGGTTCCTTTGCCGCAAAGCCGCTGAGGGCTGCGCCCGCGCAGATTTTTTTGGGGGGGGGTGAGAACAGCGTCCCCAGCTACCTCGCGCCGTTGCCCTGGATCTCTCATGCAGTCTGCGACCTCCAGGTCTGCGCCTTTGCGGCAAAGGAACCTATCGGTCGGCGACAACGCTCCCTGTTCGGACGCGACGCCGTTGGCGTAAGATTTTCAAGACGGCAAGTGGCTTCGCGAGCGCGGTGAGCGGATTGTCCTAAAGAGCTGGAACCGAGTCCACATCCGAATTGTGAGCCATGATGCGCACTGGACACGACTCCAAGCGTCGCGCATAGTGGACTCGTCTTCTTGAGTCGGGGTTAGTTCCCAGTGCGCTCAAGCGTCCCGCAGCAGCTGGGGCGCGCACCAACTACTCCAGCGTGTAGGTCCGTCTGGGCCGGAGGTATTTTCCATGTTGAGTCAGTCGTCTAAATTTACGGGTCTTGGGTTGGCAGTATTCGTCGGTGGCTTGTTTGTCGTCCCGGCGTGCGGCAGTGACGACAACAACGGTGGCACCGCCAGTGGTGGCACCGGCACGACCGGCGGCGCAGCAACCGGCGGCAATCTCACCGGCACGAGCGGCAACGGCACGGGCGGTGGTACCGGTGGTACCGGCGAGACTGGCAAGGGCGGCACCGGTACGACAGGTGGCACCGCGGGCACAGGCGGCAGCGGCACCGCGGGCACAGGCGGCAGCGGCGCGGGCGGCACCCCACAGGTGGCGTCTGCGTGTAAGGGAGCCGTACCGAAGGAAGCACTGATTTCGAATTTCGACGACCTCGTGGCGCAAATGTGGGGCACCGGCAGCGCCGACACCGACTTCTCGGGGGGCTTCTTCAGCTACCCGGCGGCCGTCACCCTTAGCGTAGCTGCCGACAACCTGACGGGGAGCGGCAACGTCGCCACGTACTCGGGCTTCGGCCTGTACGTGCAATACTGCGGCGACGCCTCCTCTTACAACGGCGTCAAATTCAAGATTTCCGGCGATGTGGGCGATTCCGGCAACGTGCTTTTCTACGTGCAGACCAACGTGGGTAAGTGGGCAGACGGCTCGAAAGGCACTTGCTTCGCACCCAAGGCCAACGAGTTCTCCGACTGCGTTTATCCGTCGGTTCCAATCACGGGCGTCACGTCCGTGCCGCAGGAAGTCACGATCCTGTGGACGGACGTCGGGAATGGCAAGCCAGCAGCGGCCGCCACGACCGATGGCTCGGATGTCATCGGCTTCCAATGGGCGTTCGACTGGATGGTCGGGACACCCGCCTACGACGCCAGCCTCAGCATCGACGACATGGAGCTCGTCGGCGACGGTGCCGGTACGGGCGGCGCAGACGGTGCGGGCGGTAACGCCAACTCCGGCGGGGCTGGCGGCGCACTCTAAGGCAATCAGGCTGTGAACGAAGGGCTCCGAGGCAACTCGGGGCCCTTTTTCATTTGAGCGCTTAGCGATTGGGCGCCGTGACTTCGGCTGTGGCGGCAATCCTGACCCCACCCAGCTCATGCTAGATCCCAGCCGCAAGGCTACCGTGATCCGCATCGAAAAGGTTCAGAAGTCGTATGGGCGCGGCGCCAATGCGGTGCACGTGCTGCAGAGCGTGAGCCTGCGAGTGGAGAGCGGCGAGCTAGTGTCCGTCATGGGGTCGTCCGGATCCGGGAAATCCACCTTGCTGAACATTCTCGGCATTCTGGATGACTACGATGCTGGCGCCTACTACCTCGACGACAAGTTGATCCGGAACCTCAGCGAGCGGGAGGCGGCGCATTACCGCAATCGGCTGATCGGCTTCGTCTTTCAATCCTTCAACCTGCTGGGGTTCAAGACAGCCGTCGAGAACGTCGCTCTGCCGCTTTACTACCAGGGAGCGACGCGGCGCGCGCGCAACAAGCTCGCATACGAATACTTGGAGCGCGTGGGGCTTGCTGCGCGCGCCGAGCACCTGCCGGCCGAGCTCTCGGGCGGTGAACGCCAGCGCGTCGCAGTGGCGCGAGCCCTCATTACCAAGCCAAAGCTGCTGCTGGCGGACGAGCCTACCGGCGCGCTCGACACGACGACCTCCTATCAGCTCATGGGGCTGCTGCGCGAAATCAACGCGCAGGGCATGACGGTAGTGGTCGTAACGCACGAGCACGACATCGCCCAGCTGACTTCGCGAACGATTCGGCTCAAAGACGGGCAAGTGGAAGGCCAGAGCGCGGCCGAATGATTCAGCCCCTGCTCGAGCTATGGGACGTGCTCAGTCGCAACGCGCTTCGCACGCTGCTGACGGGCCTTTCCGTGGCCTGGGGCATGTTCATGCTGGTCGTGCTGCTCGGCGCGGGCAGGGGGCTAGAGAACGGCGCCGCCTGGGAATTTCGCGACGACGCCCAGAACTCGATCTGGATCGGGGCGGGTCGCACCTCTCTCCCGTTTGCCGGTCGAGGACCAGGGCGCGACGTGAAGTTCAAGAACCAGGACTACGACGAGTTACCGCGACAAGTAGCCGGAATCGAGCACATTACAGGGCGCTATTACTTGTGGGGCGAGTTCAGCGTCAGCTACGGCAGCAAGCGCTCTTCCTTCGATATTCGTGGCGTACACCCGGGCCACCGATACTTGGAACAGACGTTGATGACGCGCGGTCGTTACATCAACGAACGGGACCTGAAGGAAAAGCGCAAGGTCGCCGTCATCGGGAGCAAGGTGACGGAGACCCTCTTCGGCAATAAGGACCCGGTGGGAGAGTACGTGAACATGCGCGGCCTCTCCTACAAGGTCGTAGGCGAGTTCGAAGACGTCGGTGGGGAGAACGAGCTTCGCAAGATCAACATTCCGATCACGACGGCTCAGCTCGTTTACAACCAGCCGGAGCGCATTCACCACCTGATGTTCACGGTCGGCGACGCGAGCGTCAAGGAGAGCCAGGGCATCGCCAACCAAGCGCGCCAGGTGCTTGCCAGCCGCCACGGCTTTTCGGTGGAGGACAAGCGCGCGCTGCGCATGACCAACAACCTCGAACAGTTCGAGCGCATTACGGGGGTTTTTCGCTGGCTACGCGTGTTCGTGTGGGTGGTTGGGATCGGCACGCTGTTGGCCGGGATCGTCGGCATCAGTAACATCATGCTGATCTCCGTTGCCGAGCGGACGAAGGAGATAGGCATTCGAAAAGCGCTGGGCGCCACCCCCGGGTCGATCGTCCGAATGGTGCTCGGCGAGGCGTTGGTACTAACCGGCGTGAGCGGCTATGCGGGGCTAGTCTGCGGCGTCGGGGCGGTGGAGCTTGCGGCGACGCACCTGCCAGACATCCCGTTCATGCGTCAACCAGGCGTGAGCTTGAGCGTGGCCGTTTCCGCAACGCTACTGATCATGCTCGCTGGCGCGCTGGCAGGCTTCTTCCCGGCCTACCGAGCAGCGCGCGTGAACCCAACCGAAGCCATGAGGGCCGAGTAGCCCCATGTTCGACTGGGACTCTTGGCAGGAGATCTGGGCGACACTGCGGAAGAACCGGCTGCGCGCCGTGCTCACCGCCTGCGGCGTGTTTTGGGGCATGTTCATGCTGATGGTGCTGCTTGGGCTGGGCACTGGCCTGGAGCGAGGCGTGATCAAGAGTCTGGGAGGAATGGCCCTTCACAGCGTTTACGTGTGGTCACAACGCACCAGCTTGCCGTACGCCGGCCTTCAACCTGGTCGCTACGTGAAGTTCACCAACCGAGACATCGAGACGATTCGACACGTGGCTGGGGTCGAGCACGTAGCGCCGCGGCTGCAGCTCGGCGGCTGGCGCGAGGGGCAGAACATTACCCGCGGAGCCAAAACCGGGAACTTCAACGTGATGGGCGACGTGCCCGAGTTTCCACTGGTGGAGCCACTGATCTTCAAGCGTGGACGGTTCATCAACCAGCGAGACATGACCGAGCAGCGCAAAGTAGCGGTGGTCGGCGAGCTGGTCCTGGGTCAGCTCTTCGAGCCCAGCGAGAACCCGATCGGACAGTACATCCAGGTCAAGGGCGTCAACTTTCAAGTCATTGGGGAGCTGAAGAGCCTCAAGGCGGGGGACGAGGGCGAGAAGCTCAGCGCGACGGTCTATGTGCCCTTCTCCACGTTTCAGAGTGCGTTCAATCAACGGGACCGCGTCGGCTGGTTCACGATAGGGGCCGCCCAGGGCTACCCCGCGATTGTCGTGGAAGATGCCGTCAAGCAGGCGCTGGCCGAGACTCACCGCATTCATCCCCGTGACCTTCAGGCCTTTGGCTCCTTCAACGCCGCCGACAAGTTCGACAAAATTCAGGGCCTGTTTAGGGGCATTCGGGCCTTCGTGTGGATGGTGGGCGCGCTCACCTTGCTGGCTGGCATGTTGGGCGTCAGCAACATCCTCTTGATCACAGTCAAAGAACGTACGAAGGAGCTGGGCATCAGGAAGGCGCTGGGGGCGACACCCTCTTCGATAGTTGCGATGATCGTGAAAGAGTCTCTGGTCTTGACGGCCATGTCCGGCTATTCCGGCCTGGTGGCAGCAGTGTTGGCACTGGAAGGATTTTCCAAGGTGCTGCAAACAATGCCAGAAGCTCCGGTGTCCCGGCCCGAGGTGGACTTGAAGGCCGCGCTCGCCGCTCAATTCCTGCTCGTTGCTGCGGGGCTGATTGCTGCCATTATGCCGGCCAGGCACGCTGCACGCGTTCATCCCGTCGAAGCCCTGAGAGCCGAATGATTCGCCGTATCGTCCCCATGTTGCTGACCCTGAGTGTGGTTGCAGCGTTCGTACTGACCTTGGTCTTCCTGTACAAGAAGTCTCAGGCCAAGCCTGTCCTCTACCAAACGGCTTCGCCGTTCGTGACCGACATCGTTAAAAAGACGGTCGCGCCGGGGGCGATCGTGCCGCGCCGCGAGGTCACCATCAAGCCGCGAGTTTCCGGCGTGCTCGAAAAGCTGTACGTAGAGGCGGGGCAATCGGTAAAGGAACGGCAGCTGATCGCGCGCATTCAAATCATTCCCAACGTGGTCGCGCTGAACAACGCCGAGTCCGGAGTCCGCTCCGCTCAGATCAGCTTCGACAACGCCAAAGGCCAACTCCAGCGCTACCAGCAGCTGTTCGATCAAAAGCTGATGAACGAGACGGAGTTCAATCAGTTCAAGGTTGGCTTCGACCTGAAGCAGCAAGAGCTGGAGGCCGCCCTGAGTAACCGCGAGCTGGTCAAGGAGGGCGCTTCCAAGCGCACCGGCAATGTCTCCAATGTGGTCACCTCTACCGTGGTCGGCACCGTGCTCGACGTGCCGGTGAAGGAAGGCTCGAGCGTCACGGAGGCCAACAACTTCAACGAAGGCACGACGATCGCGTCGATCGCCGACATGAGCGACATGATCTTTCAAGGGCGAGTCGACGAATCGGAGGTCGGTAAAATCGTCGAGGGCATGCCAGTCTCGATCACGGTGGGCGCTTTGGGGGAACTGAAGCTGGAGGGAAAGCTCGAGTACATCTCCCCCAAAGGCAAGGAGAAGGAGGGAACCATCGAGTTCGAGGTGAAAGCGGCGGTCACGCTAAAGCAAGGCGTGCTGATCCGCGCCAACTACAGCGCCAACGCGGACATCATCCTCGACACGAGGAAGGCTGTGCTTGCCATCGACGAAAGCCTGGTTCAATTCGAGAAAGGCAAGACCTTCGTCGAAGTCGAGACGGCTCCGCAAGCCTTCAGCCGCCGCGAGCTCAAGCTCGGTCTGTCCGACGGCATCAACGTGGAAGTGTTGTCGGGGCTGGACAAGTCCTCTCGCCTCAAGAAGCCGCTTACGGAGGCCGTGGGGCCAACGGAAGCGAAATCCAAGAAGCCCGCGCAGTAGGCGCAGCGATGCAAAGCTGGGGTACAGCATGAGCCGTCACGACTTCGAGAAGAGCGTCAGGATGTTTCGCAAGTTCTCGGAAGAGACGCTAAAGCGCCGAGGCGGCGGCCCGATGAGTCGGGAAGGCGTGGTAGCGCTGCAGGCCATCGAGGCGGTGCTCCGGGGCGAACGCAAGCTTACTGGAAGCTTGCTGGAACCTCTGGCTGCGCTCACGAGCCTCCTGCAAAGCGGGCAACTCCCGCCCGAGTTCGGACATTTCAACCTGGCTGACGCGATCTTGGCGGTGGAGGAGGCCAGCGCCCAGGCCAATGAAACCGCCGAGCAACGTTGGGAGTTTACGCCCGAGCTCAGCGACCCCGTGGCTGCGCGGCTGGTTGCCCTGGGCTGCTGGGAACACCACGATCGCGGCGCGGCCGACAATGCGGAAGCGGGCGGTAAGACCCACGCCGGCGGGTTGCGAGCCCATCTGGAGGAGAGTCGACGGCTGATTCTGGAGGCCGCTTCACGCGCGACTTCAGGGAACGCGGTCGTGGTGGGGGCGGGTCGAGCGCACGGGGTACCGCTGGCCGAGCTAGCCCAGCGCTTCCAGCGCGTAACGCTGAACGACGTGCGCACCGCCACGCTAGAGGAGACGGTACGGGCCGAGGTGCCGGAAGCGCTGCGCGAGCGCATCAGCATCGAACGCTACGATCTCACGGGCAGCTACGAGCAGTTCGTCAAGGAAGTCGAAGAGCGAATCGGAGCCTCGACGAGCCCCCCAGACGCCGAGCACGCGCTAGTCGAGCTAGCAGAAAGCTACGACGTGGGCGCGGGCAGCGCCGGCATTTCTGGCCCTGAAGGAACCGCCAGCTTCGCGGTTTCCAGCATGGTCCTTTCGGAGCTGGGCGCAGGCTTCCCGCTACATGTGGCGCGCTGTTTCAGCGAACGCGGCTGGGAGTTAGCTAGCCCGCCGTCGGCAGCGCTGAACGATGCGCTCGCGCTGCTCACCTGCATCGTTCAGCAGCACCACGTGTATGCCCTGCTTCGGCGCGCAGAGCTCGCAGTCCTGATCACCGGTGTCAGCGAAGCTCCGCTCCGCGTCCTTTCGGACGGTCGCCTGGAAGCCTCGGGCGACCCCCGAGAGCTTTTGGCGGTCGAACGGCTGAGCGAGCGCTTGCCCCAAGGCACCGAAATTCTGGCGGAAGCCGACTGGGAATGGCGACGCGGCGGTGACACCAACGGCTCAGCGACGGCTCAAGCCATGCTTTTGGTGGAAGGGGTCGTGATGCGGAAGGCGTCTAGGCCGCGACCGTCCTGACATTCCGTAAGCTCGCCGCTCACGAACTTCGAGCACAACCGCACGCTCGCCACTAGACGCGCGCCCGAGCCGTGGCGAATGCTCAACGAGCTTCGTACGTGCCAACGATGCTGCCCCAAGCCAGCACATGGCCTGACATGGCTCGAGCCAGTGCCTCTCTGCCCATACCGTCGACGGCAGAGAGTTCCTGATCGAGTGCGAATAGCTGAAAATGGTATTGGTGCGAACCGTGGCCCTTGGGCGGCGCGGCTGGTGTGAAGCCGACACTTGAACGACTGTTATTGCCTTCACGGAAGCCGCTGACGTTGGCGTCCAAGCTCCTTACGCTCCCCGGAATGGCGGAAACGAGCCAGTGGACGAAAGGCTCCGGCGATGGAGCATCGGGGTCTTCACAAATCAGAGCGAAGGATCGGGTTCCGTCAGGCGGTTCACCCCAAGCCAACGAAGGCGGAGTCCCGTCCCCGTCGGCAGTCGCGCGCGTGGGAAGGGTTGCGCCGTGCTTGAAGTCGGCACTTTTGAGCTCGAGGTGGGGGAGGTGCTCCACGGCCAGGCGCCGCGCGAGCACGCGATTGTTTGCGTCACTCTGAATCATTGGTTGTCCGTCAAGGTCTGACTTGGTTCGCGTTGCGAAGCAACGAGCGTGCCTTTGAAGCGGCTCGATGCGCTTGACTGGATTAACGAGTCAAATACGACGAAATGAGCGCGTATGCCGTCTAACTTGCGTGGCACTCGAGCCACATGAGTCATCCGTGCGCGCCCTCGAGCCATGTACCCACCAGCTGCTCCAAACTACACCTTCTAGCGTACGCATAGCCGGCGAGTAGGCAGGTGTTACCAGGTCGGCGCGGGAAAGCCGGAAGCCGCCCTGGCGAATAGGTGGCCTTGAAACAGATTCAAGCCGTCTTCAACCAACACGTCGCGTTCTCCAGACCGTTCGACGCCTTCGCAAATGACGGATATGCCAAGATTTACGGAGCACACATTCGCTATTGCTTTTACGAGGCTGCGCTTCTTGGGAGACAGGTCGATGTTTCGGATGAGTGAGATGTCTAACTTTACGAAGTCTGGCTCGAGGCGTGCGAATGCCGAGAGTCCGGCGTAGCCAGCACCGACGTCGTCAATTGCAATTCGGAAACCGAGCTCTCTCAATCTGGAAAGCCTGGCCGCGAGCCCTGCAACGTCGTGGAGAGAGGCTCGTTCAGAAATCTCGATAACCACGCGACTTGCGACAGTCGTCAGCGGGGCACCTTCGTCGAACAGCTCGCCGTCATTCAAGTCCCGAGGGTGAACATTGACGAAAGTGGCCAGCTTGGGCCGCTTGTACCTCCAGCGCGATTTGACGCCTGACCAGCCGACCGAGATCATGTACGCGGTTGAGTCGCTCCGCCGCGTCGAAGAAGTCTGGAGGACGCACCAGGGAGGCCTCGCTAGTGCGCACCAGTGCCTCATAACCCAGAACGGACTTCTCTGACCAAGCCACGATGGGTTGAAAGGCTATCCAGATGCCCTGCAAGGCAAGATCGAACCGCGCCTCAATGCTGGCGCGATCCCCGAGCTGGGTGCCGGGCATCTCCCCTTCCACCTGGCGACGCAGCGATGCGAAACGATGGAGCTGTACGCCACGCCAAACCACTTCAGCCAGGGCCTTGGCCGTGACTGGCTTCAGCACATATTGAGTGGCGCCGTATTCGACGGCTTGAATGGCGCTGTCGAGACTGGGCGACCCCGTCATCAAGACGACGGGTAAGTCGAGATGTACGGCTCTGACCGCTTTCAAGAACGCAAGACCACCCATACCAGGCATCGAAATATCGCTCAGGATGACGTCGAAGGGCTGTTTGCTCAGCTGCTCCAGGCCTTCGGCTCCACTGGTGGCTGTTTGCACCGTAAGCCCCTTACAGGCAGCCTGATTGCGGGTCCGCGCAGGGGCCGCACACTGCGCAGACGATGTCGGAGCAGGGCGCGCGAGCGGCGAGCGAGCCGGGTGTTGGATTACTCGGCGGCCTGCTGTGCGGCTTGCTGAGCGGCCCAGCGATGGGGGACGAGCTCGGAGAGGCGGCTGAGGGGCCAGCTGTTTTCGAGCTTGCCGATGACGTCGGTGAGGTAGCGATGGGGCTCGACGCCGAGCAGGAGGCAGCTGTCGGCGAGTGTGAAGGCGGCGGCGAGGCGCTCGCCACCACGCGGGGAGCCGGTGAAGAGGAAGTTGCGGCGGGCTACAGCAAACATGCGGATTCTGCGCTCGACGCGGCCGTTGTCGATCTCGAAGCGCCCATCTTCGAAGCAGCGGCGGAAGAAGTCGCGCTGATTGATGGCGTAGGTGGTGGCTCGGCGCAGCGGGGACTTGGGCAGGAGCTTGGGGTGGAGCAGATCAGTCCAACTGTCGAGCGCATCGAGAAGCGGGAGCGAGCGCCGCCTACGCTCGTCGGCGCGGGCATTTGAGTCGAGTCCGCGCTCTTTGCAATCAGCCTCAATGGCGTAGAGGTCGGCGAAGTACTTGAGCGGGATGGCGGCTCGTACGTCTTTGGCGAGGAGGGACGCGTGGAACTTGGAACGGATGTGCATGCCGCAGCCAAGGCGCCGGTCGGGCGGGACCGCGACCATGGACTCGCCGTCGTCGTCTTCGACCTCACGAGAGTAGCCGGCGTAGCCATCGCACTGGACAAAGCCGTCGATGGCGGAGAACCACGCGCTGATCTCGGTCGCTTGCCAACTCGGGGTGTAGCCGTAAGCCACCGTTTCGGGGCCGCCAGGCGCGCCATCGGTGCCGACGAAGCACCAGAGGTGGCCGCGGAACGTGCCGTATTTGCGCGACTTGTCGAGCGTTTTGAGGTGCGAGTCGTCAGCCGCAACGATGGTTGAGCCCAGTACCTCGGACAGGGCGGCAGTCGCGACGGGCTCGAGCAGATCGGTGGTGTAGGCCCAGTAGGACTGGAGCGTCTTGTCGGGCACGTCGAGACCGAGGCGTGCGAGCTGGCGGCGCTGGCGGTCGAGCGGCAAGGCGAGGACGCACTTCTCCTCGACGAGTTTGGCGAGGAGAGAGGTATCGACCTTGCGCACGACCGCAGGGGCAGCCGCGCGCTCGTCGACGGCGACGTCTTTTCGGCAAAAGCTGCAGCCGAGTTTCTCGCGTTGCTCGACGTGGACGACGATCTTCGCAGGCACAAAGCTGATGAGCTGATGCTCGATGCACCCGAACGCTTTCATCGGCTTGCCACAGACTGAGCAGTCGCGCTCGCCCTCGGGGACGCTAGAGGTGTGGGGTATGCGCTCGACCTTCGGGTCGACCTTCATCGAGCGTACCCGTTGACGTTTCTTCTTCTTGGGCTTTCCCTGCTCGGAGCTCACGGGCTCGGGCTCGGGGGCAGCTTCGGCGTCGGTCGCGCCCTCGGGGACTTGCTCGGGCTGCTCGGGGGCCGGAACCGGCAATTCCTCGAGTGTTTTGGCCGTTTCTGCATCGCCCCCGAACGCCAAGAACAGCTGCTGGAGCTCATTGCTCGACAGCCTCTCGGTGCGTCGCCCGAAGCGAAACCGATCGGCGAGCAGCACGCGGAAAGCGAGCTGCTCGGCACGACGATCCATATCGAGGAACAGCCCCATCACCTGGTCGACCGCAGTCAGGCCATTGCCTTCAGTGACCAGTCGCGTCAGCTCGGCCTTGAGCGTCTCCAGGCGGTGCTGCCTGGCAAGCTCGAGGTCAACTTGCATCTCGGCATCAATCTGGACGCCAGCGCTGAGCAGGTCACGCGACTCGGGCGACAAGGCCGAAGCCATGACGGTCCGGGCATACGTGCCACCACGGAGCGTGCGTTTCTTGGAAGGCTTCGGGCGCACCACGGAGATGCACCCGGTATGATCAATCTAGATCTATCGTGCAACAAGAATCGCACGCGCCGCGCGCTTCTTTACGACCTGGTGCCCTCACGCTGCGTGATGTTGGTAGCGCTTGCGCTGCCTGGCGCCGAGCAGCTCGATACCCTCCAGCATGAGCGCAAGCTCAGCAGAGTTGATCTCGACGTGGGTGGCTCCAGCTTCGATTTCGCGAGCGAGCCGGAAGGTGCCGGCCTCGAGCCGTTTTCTCAAGATACAAAAACCGCTTCTGTCCCAGAAAAGCAGCTGGGCGACGTGTCCTCGGCGATTGAAGAACACGAACAGATGACCGCTGAGCGGCTCGAGCCCGAACTCCGCCTCGACGAGCGCGGCGAGACCATCGAAGCTCTTGCGTGCATCGACCGGCTGCGCCGATACATAGATTTTCACGCTGGGCGGCAGCGTCAGCATGGGCCCCCCACCTCGACCGTGTCGAGCAGACGCGCCAGTGCATCGAGTTGGAACTCCCGACTCACCCGAACCCGGCGACCGTTACGCAGCACCACCTCGACCTCAGGGCGCTCCGCCACCGAATCGACGGCCGAAGCCGCTCGCGAGGGTGAGGCCGCGAGCCTCGCAGGAACAAACTTCGAGGAAGGCTTGCCCAGCCCCCGCTTGCCGCCGCTGCCCTGCTTCGCCCCGCAGCCCTCCAGCTGCCTCGCCCACCACACGAGCGTCCTTGGATGGAGCCCGTGCGCCGCTGCGTACGCTTCAGCGTCTTGCCCGCTTGCCCGCCAACGTTGAACCTCCGGAATCCAGTCGGCTCGCTTACGCCGCGCGCGCTTCTCTACTCGGTCGCCTGCTGCTGATTCTGACATGCGCCACACTCTGGCCACCAGCACCGACTCCCGCAATCAGGCTGCCTGTAAGGGGCTTAC
>Ga0163144_10017429_pt1 | contig 14627 bp, 5 predicted proteins | sample OliLak19BULKMAT1_FD_123175 | JGI IMG/M metagenome (GOLD analysis project Ga0163144, IMG submission 123175) | Freshwater microbial mat bacterial communities from Lake Vanda, McMurdo Dry Valleys, Antarctica - Oligotrophic Lake LV.19.BULKMAT1 | ecosystem: Environmental > Aquatic > Freshwater > Lake... | reverse complement strand
TAGGAACCTGCTAGCTCCCTGAGCTTGAGCACAGAAGGGTTAGGGCCACAACCTATTAGTTTGCCCCTAACATGCGCATCTCATGACTAGTCTCCCTGCAGAATTGGTCTGGAAGTAACAGAATGGATTCGGATTGTTTTGTTGGTGTTCTGTGGATGAAAGAAAGGGCCTTTTGAGCAAGGATAGGTGCTGGCCTCACCAAGAGAGGGGAAGATGCTCCGCCTGAACCCCTCACTTCCTCGCAGCCTGCCTGTCTCAAAGACGATTCTCGTTCATCCAGGAAAAACAAACCATAGTCATAGATCTTAAAAAACCCACCCTCCACCCTGTGTTGGTGGAACCATTTCTGGTTCCCCTAGGTCTCCTGGCCTCCAGCTAGGAACCTGCTAGCTCCCTGAGCTTGAGCACAGAAGGGTTAGGGCCACAACCGATTAGTTTGCCCCTAACATGCGCATCTCATGACTAGACTCCATGTAGAATCGGTCTGGAAGTAACAGAATGGATTCGGATTGTTTTGTTGAATCGTGAAAGATAGGGGAGAAAGGGAGCATGCATGCGACTTTCCTCTATAAGCTAACCTATCAATCGGCGTGCATCTGCGCTGAGCACAAATGCGCAGAACAAAGAGTGGTGGTGCTAGAGTGTAATCAATTCGAACTAAGGGGAGAAGAATGGTGAATTTCACGTTCTTATGCCGATCGTTTGATCCTTTCAAGCAAGATGCTGCAGGGACATGCCCTGACCAGATTTTTGATTTGCGCCTAACCCCACAGCAGCTAATTGCACACTTGATGGTTCTTCCATCACGGTTGGAAACAACGAGCCAATTGTCGACATATCTGTTTCCCACACTCCAAAGTCTACAAGTGATACAATGCTCTCCCGTGTCACTGCATGAAAAAGACCATTGCAGGTGGTATCACTTTCTGCTATCATCTTGAATGCATTTCAAACAATGCATGCATCGGCAAAGACTGCAACTATGACTTGATCAGGTAGACTTAAAAGCCTATCACATTTTTGGGCAGTGATGCAGCTTAGCTGGCAAAGGCATGTATCAATGACACTCTTGACTTACCGCATGTGCATCGGGGGAAGCGCAAGCATGACAATTTCACTGGTGACCCAGCTGGAGTCAATGGTGGCCACAGTGCACCCCAACAGTTGTTGAAGAGGCATTGCCGCATCATGCAGGCCAACACGCAAAATTGATTCATCCTGGGATGCTACAAGCTTTGATACAAAGTTGCATCATGGATCGAACGATCCATTTTTGTTTGGTTCTTGTGATGAGCTCTTGATCTGCATTTAGCAAATGCCTGTGAGGCTCATAGTTTGCTTGCTTATCCGACTTCATTGCATGCATTAGGCCATACGGATTACCATTTTTATTTTTGGCCTCATGCTTTGCAAAGCTCAAGTTCTCCCGTCTTTCCTGTTGGAGGCCAGAGACCACCGGACCCCGAAGGTGAACAATTGCGAAAGAGGGCTGTAGGTCAGGTTGTAAAAGCCTAGAAGAGTAGGATAATTATAAGGCTAATAGATAGTTCACTTTGGGAGGCAAAGGAAAGTGAGCAAAAGACCGATAGAAATGAACTTGCTTTTTGCCTTTGAACCTCCTGCGGGAGGAAACAAACTGGTTTGTTGTACAAGGTTTTTTTAGCTAACTGCATTTACAATCCTTGTAGTGGCACTACCAGTCAGTTCTGTTGGACTGATTTTGGTTTGCCAACATCGGTTCTGTTTCATGGGAATGATGACCAGGCTTTATGACATCTTTCGGGGAGCGGCAGTGAAAAAATCGCATTTGTAGGTGGGATGGGTGCCCGTGATGGCCCAACTAGTAGCCTGCAAGGTACAAAGCCAATGGTAACGTTTGATCCACTAAATTATTTGCCATCTTTTGGTGGAGTGTGATCACCCTCCGCAGCACTAACGTCTTGTCTCGACGTATCGGAGAACTGTCTCAAAAAAAAACGACGACTCTTCAGATCATAAGGCTTGCGTCTTGGCGGGTCACTTCCGGTAACGAAGCCAATGAGATATAATCGGTTGAAGACCCAAATACTTCCCTGCCGACCAGACGAACCACTGTCATCCCAGACTTTTTGCATGAAGCCAGTCTCCTTGCACCAGTCTCGAGGGACACAACGTATGGATTTCACATCGGGCGGTTGTTCACTCTTTGTGCCAACGAATCCTAGTGCAACAAACTCATCTCCAGGTGGGACGGGTTCCCATGCATAAAAAGGATTGCTTCCGTGGGTAATGCTCCACGACTGGCGGAAACGGGCTGGGTGGGGCATGAAACGATTTAGGACATGCGGCAGCCAACTGCTGCCTCCAACCCAGCTTCCCGTGGTATCTGTAACCTCCAAGCATAAGCGTTCCGCGTTGTCTTTGTTGGGGTTGTCATAATTCCTGCCGTGGAAATGACCCATTGAAATTGACACTTTGTTTTGCCTCAAAATGGTGCTCGATACAACAGGTTCCCAAACACTGATCTTTTGGCGGCTCATACTACCTTGACTTGTCCAGATTTGGATAAATTTGGTGACCTTCTTGACTTTGACTTTGATAGCAGCAAGAACTGGTTCTGGGATCTTGACGATAGCTTTGGTGTCATCTTCCGAAGGCATCGGTGGCAGAGGCATGCCACCATTGAAAGCAGCCATATTTTGTGTCATGGTGCCATCATCGTCGAAACCAACAGCTCCCTTGAATTCGTCCAAATTAATTAATCCATCGTTGTCCTTGTCGAGCTCTTTCACAAATCCAAGCAAAACCACATGGTCGATCTTCAGTCCTAGCCAATCCAAACCACGTTTCAAGTCTTCCAGACTCAACAAGCCGTCTCGGTCACGATCAATCGCGACAAAGGCATCGCGTGGGTACATGCCTCGAGATTTGAGCAGCGCAGTGATTCTGCCGGATGCAATCTTATAGTTAAGAAGGTGGTGCTCGTCAGCCGTGATAAACACCTTTGACAGGGCCGTCGTTGCGGGGTCCTTCTGTTTCCTTCTGCGATTACTCCGCACTTCCACGAAAAAGTTGTACCTTCGCTCACAATCGTTGGTTTGGAGTGCCCGGAGCAAAAGACTAAGCTCACGAGGTTGGTAGGCGATCTGACTGTCCATGAATCGGAAACTGGAAAAAGCAGTCGAGTCTTGGAAGCTTTGAGCAGGCTCGTAGCCAAAGGTAGTGTCCAAGCTTGTTTTCTCTGTCCTTAAAGCTACAGTGGTGTCCAGGCCGGGTATAAGTGAAAGACCTGCTTGCTGGTGAATGACAGCGCGCATACATTCTGCCTCGAACAGGGAAAGAGCAACATAGTGCCGACCAGCCTGGACACGGTAGAACATCCGCTGCGTCAAATAGTGCTTCAACTCGTCAAATGTGATGGCTCGTCCTTGCAAGTCTGGAAGCTGCGAAAAGAATTTGTCGCCGTCTTCCCCATCAACATCAACATCCACCGCTCGTAGGACTTCCTTTAATTCGGCGACAGAAATCGATCCGCGACTCTCATTATTCGAACCCAGGAATGCGCGCTTTAAACTGGCCTCTTGCTCGTCGGAGAAAGGCTTTCCAACGGCAGCGACTTCGGTTACCGCGGCCTTGGACGGAACAAAGTCCATAGTTACAATGACGTTCTTCAGTCGGCGGTGAGTCTTCATGCTCCATGATTTCTCATAGTAGTTCCTAGATACGAGCAAATAGTCCGGGAATTCGAGATTGATAGACTTGGAAAACATGTAATTTTTCACAGAAAACTGGGACGCAGGATAGAAATACTTTTCCCAGGGTTTGACTTCGGCAAAAAGGCCTTTGAGTGCACCTTCCTTCTGCTTTTCTCCTTGCTTGTAAGCCAAGGATTCAACTCGCCATGGCAAAGGATTTTCCCCGTCCCGCGAGTATTTTTTTTTCTTTGGTGCTTCGTTCACAACCTCCTCCTCCTCCTCCTCCTCCTCCTCCTCCTCCTCTTTTTCCTCTTCCTCCTCCTAGTTGCAGAAAATATTCACACAGTGACAAACATTACCATGAGGACCCGTCACTTCAGTCCCCATCCTCAGTCACCGAGATTTACATTCTTACCTGTTCCTTCAGCACTTCTTCCTCTGCGACCTGCTCTTTCTGCAGGTTCGCATCTTGGTCTTCCTCTACGGCTTCAGCAACCGATGGCTCTCCAAACTGTTTCTTAGCGAGACCCTCAGAGTTCACCAGCACCATCAGAATCTTATCGACAACTGCTTTCTCATAATCGGTTGTAATGAATTCACGGCGGCGAAGAATACTGTTTCGCAGAGTATCGGAAAGCGGGACAGGCATTGGGATGTTGTTTTGGACTGTGAAGTCAAGACGCTCGGTCAAAATGTCGATGCCCTGTTGAATCTTCTCAATTCCAACAACGGCCGTCCTGTTCGCACCACCGCCCGTCCCTGCCCACACAACCGAACGAATCGCGTCCACGTCGTCTTCAAAGAGCATGGAGTTTGCATCTTTCTTAGGCTCAAGGTCGCCCGCGATCTCGTTCTGACCGCCGCTCTTCGGAGACTTCGTAGGCGTTGTGCTTCCAGGGAGATAGTCTTTCACACGCGCAGCGAATGCCAGCTGAGTGAGCTCTCGATATTGAGTAGCCAGCATCTTGTACGATTTCTTCCTTGAGACATTGTCAATGCTTTGGTGACAAAGCATCCGGAACTGCATATTTTCGCTTTTCATGCCGTTGACTGTCAGCCATGAAGCGACGTTGATCAGCAACTGCCTTCCTTGGGTGACAGCGCCGTGATCGGGGGTGAAAGAAGGTGAGATCGATAGTGGATCCGACAGTGATAAAAGGTCCGAGCCGTAGAAATTTGGGTTGGGGACCGGAACAGCTGGCTGAACCAGCTGTTGTTTCTTCCCAACGCCTTCTTGTAATTTCTGACACTGATCAAAAACCAACCTCATAACCTCGGGAATCACGAAAAGTTGAATGGTTTGCCCCTTTCCAATGCCACGCATCCTGAACGCACCCTGTGCATAGTCACGGAAGGTCATATCCTTCCCAAGCGTTAGAGCAGCCCTCGCATTGATTGTTTGAGGGATATCCATACCCGTCGTATGAATTTGATCGTAGAATGAGAAGCGACGGTGGGGAGGGATACCGGACTGATTGAGTCGGACAACATTCATGCCGTGTCGCAAAAGGATCATCTTCCTGTCTTTGTGGTCCAAGAATACGACACCATCGAAATCTTCTGGCAGCCCATTCAGAAGGAGAAATTTTGCCACATCAAGATTGCTCATTCCTGTAATCAAAGCCCCGCAATCAAGCAAGACGTGGAATGGAGGATTCGCTGTCGCCACGCCGTCGAGAAGGTTTTTGACAGACCAATCCGCATTGAGCAATCTGCTTGTGACAATTGACTCAGACATGAGATAGTCCAAAATTTGGCCATCCACGCACTCGTCATACTGACATTGGCCTAGCTCTTCGGGCAAGAGATCACTAGGCGTTCCGCTGAAGCCAACGCGTCGGCCAAACAGCATATCTCCTCCAAGGTCTTGGCCAGATGCGCTTACTTTCTCGTGGTGGTGCTCCATGGTCAGTGGAAAAACAAAGGTGTCCAGATAGTATTGCATCACCTGTGGGATATTCTTCAGGAGATTGTACGTGACCCCCATATGGTGCTCGTCTTTCAGATCCAATAGGTGCAGTGGCCAGATGTCGTCAGCACCCCTTCCACCAACTCGTCCCATGGGCGCTCTCATAAAAGCTGCCGGATCGCTGTCCTTGTCGCCTTCTTTCTCGCCTTCCCTGGGCCCACGAACCTTCCCACCAGCTTCTTCCACCCACTCTTTGTATCGCAATGCTGATGGGCGCTTGTGGAGAGGGCCGAACTCCGCGTCAAGTTGCTCGCGCAATTCCATCATCGTGTTCTCAAAATCCGAGAAACGAAGACCCTCATAACGGTAACCAAGGATGGTCAAACCGATCACAATGTCGGGCTGTGAGAATTGACTAGCTCTGCTTGGAATATCCTTGCCAACAAATGGGACGGCAGCTAGTCGCCTCGTTAGGGAAATATTAGGTTCACTCTCCAGGGTCAGCTTTAGGTCAGTCTTAGAGAGCAGACCAAAGCTAACTCTGTTGATTTTTCCCATCACGTGAGGCAGATAATTGCGCAAAATGTCATGGCTGAGGTTGAGCATCTTCATGTACTCGTCGTCCAAAGCAACATGAACTGCCGATGCTGCTTGCCGATCTTTCAAAGCCCCATTGATCATGTACGATAACAGATGTTTATCATCAACAGTAGGAAGTCTCTTGTTTCGCAGATACAACAATTGCCAGCGAGCCACCAGCGGTTTCAATTCTTTGTGGTAGAACGCTTTGTTGAGCAGGACCAAGTGTGGCGTATACTGCATATGCTTTGCTGCAATGCCCTGCGTGATCACGTTGGAAATTTGTTCAAGAATAGTGATGGCTTCCCGGCTATCCTTGAAAGCAACTGACATCTTTCTCTTTGAATAGTAAAAGATGGCGTCCAGTACATGCCACTGAATGTCCCAGCGAAGCCCCATCCCTAGCTTGGTTCGAGAAAAGTCGATGGGGTCTTTCTGCCCAATCGGCCAATTCAGTTCACTCTTGAGGGGATGAAGGAGAAGATCAACTTCATCTAGCAACAAGCAACCTGTATTGAAGAGTTTCAAGATTTCTGCGCAATAGTAAACATCTTGCGGCTCCACATCGATGTCGACAAGCACAGATTGGTCCTTAAAGCGCCTGGCAATGGCAGAGAGAGAAAAGTTGGAGAAAAATCCATTGTTGCCTGGGTTGTAAGTTTTTCGTCCGAACTTTTTTTCCTCTAAAATCTTCATCATTTCCACAAACTTTAACATAAACGACTTGACACTGGTCGGAGTGGCACAAATCACAGCTTTGCTATCACGCGCCTTGCAAAGTTTAAGATATAGATCTCGAGTAATAGCAGTGCCGCGATCAAAGTGGAAAGTAAAAACAGGTTTTCTCACAACTGCCGCAAACTTTTCCCTCATGACACCTCGCGAAAAGTCCAGGAGCGCATGCGGGACAACTTGGGTTACCAGAGATTTCCCGTCTGCTAACATCAGCGCGAGAAGCGGCGTGACGACGGTGGTCTTTCCAGCTCCCATAATCATCTGGTGGCACATCGACTTGTTTTGGCGAAGGCTATCCATTAATTTGTTCACGAGAATGACTTGACTTTTTCGAAGCATCAATGAGTAGGTAAATTCAAACACCAGGTATCGAGGATCAAACTCGATAAAATTGGGGTTCGTTGCCATTTTCATATAATGTCTCTCGTTGGCGATATCAAGCGCAACTTTGGATGATTGAAGCATAATTTCTTGGGCAATCTTGCGCCTCTCTTCTTCGTGGTTGCAAGCGTTAACTTTCCTCAGCAAGAGAATCAACTTTGACAAGCTTGTCAAAGCCCTGTGGGTCTGACTGATTCTGATAGAAGTGAGCATGGCGACAACTGTAAGACTTGTAACAGTCTTGTACGCTACACCAGACATGTAGGGGTTCAGAGATCGAATGTCATGCTCGGCAGTTGTGGAAAGAATAGACGCAACAAGCAACTCAAACCATGCAGCCGGCTCTCGTTCGCTCACTTGACCAAGACGAAATTTCATAAAGTTCGTTTCCCCCTTGGAACCACCAGCGCTTGGAGTATCACTTCGTTCGTCGCTTGTAGCAATGGCCAAGGAGCGATTCATCAAGTTCCAAAGAGACTTTCGATCAAACTCCATTGCATGATTCAAGGACTTGGACAGTTTGCTTAGTTGAGCCGTGGCTTTGCTGAGAGCAGTCGGATTGGAGTGAAATGATTGGATTTCAGCCGGCGTGAAACCAATCAAAGTAGGGGTAAGTTCAGAGTTCGTCTTCTCAGCGTATTTGTAGACATCAGTCTTGACTCTATTCATCGTCGCGACCGAGCAGTGCGTTTGAGATGCACGAATGCTGCTGACATCGAAAGGAAGATGGCCCGAAACCAGAGGTAAGCCAAGCTGTGCCCGTGACAGAAAGCTAACGAAATTCTCAAGCTTGATTGGGGCCAGGGGTTTGGACGCGAAAGACTGCAGTTGCTTAATGGGAATGTTGACGGCGGCACAATTTTGAACATCCAAAAAGAAAGTGGACTGGGCGTAGTCACTTATGCGAGGCACAACCCAGAGACGATGCGAGGCATAGGACTCAGGGCGGCTCAAGATCATCGCAAGCCTTGGGACGGACTCTTCATACAACCTCGGATTCATGACCATGCTCTTTACAGTATCTTGCGACAAGAAATTGTGGAGCTGGTCGATGAGACGACTCACGGCATCTTTCCCCTGGAACATGCCCTTGATCTTCGTCATGCCGCTGTCAATATGAAATTTCGGAATGGCTGGATGCTGGGCTATGGCAGAGCATTCCGCCAGAATTTTTAGGACTGACACCTCAGCTGACTCGGTCTTGAAGTCAGAAGGAGGCAAAAGACGGAAGAGAATGCGTCCCCAATTGTACGGACTGTCATTTGGGTGCACTTTGAAATTTACTGTTCCTGTCATCAGATCGTAGATCAAGGGAAACCCAAATCGGGATGATGCCATCTCTATACCGGAGGATACCGCTGCATTGATAAACTCTAACGCTCGAGCGCCACCAAACGCTGTCTTCGTACCCGAGCCTTGGTCTTCTTCGGGCCGGCTGTACGCAGCACCAAACAGCTTACTTGACACCATCAATTTCTTGTGATTCATAAAGATTGTCTTGTCCAAGCCTGTATCCATGTTCTCGACAACCGGTGGTTTTTCCACTCCTAATTTAACAGTGAGCGTCTTGTCCTTTGGCAAACTAGCGAGACTCATCACTGCTGTTACAAATGCTTTTCGATTCAAAAGTGTCAAGGACAATCTCCCACGAGCATCGGGGCTGCATAACTGCAGAAGAAGCATCTCCTCTTCCGTCGTAAGGCGGCACGCAGAAGAAACAAAAATATGCTTCTTAACATATTCCTCCATTTCGGCATTGACGCTCCAGGGGCACTTCATCTTGGAGTCGGCACCTAAACCAACGGTTACAACCGAGAGTTTCAAACGACAAGCATGCGCGTCTGGGTGGAAATCGTTACCGAGGAATTCCAGCTGGTTAAAGATCTGTTGCTCCTCGGGGTTTAAGTCTTCGCTCACGCAAGATTCAACCATTTTGAAGACGTCCTGATATGCTCCAGTGATGAAATGCATGACCATCAGATAAAGCGACGAAGCTAAGGACGGAGTAACCAGGAAAGACCTTGAATTATGAATTGGATATAGGTAGGTGCGGACCTCTCCGATCTAGCAAAAAAGAAACAAAGTTGAGCTAGGGAATTCAGAATCGATGTTCGACAGTAAAACACGAAAACTTCGCAATCGAATTCGCCGGCGGCCACCTTACATTCGCAATCCACTCGGTGTTGCGTCTGTCCAAAATCACTTGTACAGACAGATGCGCTCCATCCATGTGAAGCCTCCGTGGTAAAGCACAACCAGGAATTAGGACGAAGAGGTCGTTGTCGGCGTTTTGTAACACAATAAAGTGTGCGATTCCTCCAAGCAACCGCTCTGCTATCTCTCGTGCCTCCGTCGAGATGGCAATGTAGAGACCGTCATAGTCATTGCTATACAGGCGGTTCACAACGTGCCCATCCACGGTGGTCTCGCTCTTTGCGGTGAATCGGAGGTTCACACGAGGCAGCTCGATCACGTCAATTGACGCAGGGGCATGGGCTGAATGGACGCGCGATTTGCTCCAAACCAGAACGTGGGCCAAGTTGTCCAATCTTGATAGTAGCATACCAATTCTCTTCAATAATGAAGAAGGTGGGGCGCAAAGAACGTCCAGTAAAGTTAGCACGGGTCGATTCGGGTCTATTTTTTCAATTTCATGGTCATTGCTCAGCACAGGGATTTGCTGAATCATAGCCTCTGCCGACGAGTTGCAGAATCCAGTTTTGTCAAAATCGGTTCCCTTGGAGAGTGCGATTTTCAGCCTTGTCGAGGGTATGCCAGCGTCGTCGCTCTTCTTCTTTTCGTCCACATCAAAACTATCCTCAGCCGGAGCTGCCTCTTTTTCGTATCCCGTGATGTCGTCATTTTCACTTTGCCAGAATACATACTTTTCTACGAGACTGGTGGGAATGATTCCTGCCAAGAATCTCGGTGGGACGTAAGTCTGCGTCCCCAGCGTAGAGTTTAGAGCTCTTGTAACGATCAGGGATGGAGCGGGTAACTGCTTGGTCATAGGCACTCCAGCGGACAAAGCAAGAATACCAGCAACACGATCAGGGTACGGTTCGCCGCTATTAACTTCGTGCAGACAGAGTGAAAGGTTCGACGTATACTGAAGCACTCGCATGTGACGTCTCCCATATTCCACAACATTGAAAATGGCGATCGCGGGTGGGTTTTGCCAGACAAAGACTTCCTTTAAAGTGTGGGTAGACAAAGAAGCGCTGTTCTCGGGGTTTTGAATCCAACCGGAAAGCAGGGCGTACGGCTCCTCCGACAGATCATTTGGCGACATGTAAAGTGTCGTTTTCGGTAGAATCAATGCCAGCTTATCTCCAAGAGTGTCGGAGATCCACCGCTCGCCTGGCCGCAGGCTGCTAGGAAATTTCCGCGTGAACTTGGAATTCATTGATACTCTATTGTCGTAGTAGTTTCTTGAATCAGGACTCCAAGACTCAATATCGTAACGGCGCCCGACCAAACGCCACCAGTATCTGTTTGTCGTGTGCATAACTTCAGCGCAGGCAACGTCGCTCGCGTCTTTCAATGCCGAACGACGAGTTTCTGCGAAGTCAGGGTCGTCCATAATATGCGGGTCCAAAAGAGTCATTTTGTGATTCTGCAGGGTAAAGTCGCTAAGCTGCAGATTTACCTCAATACCAACGGCCTTCGTTGTTACATAGAGCATCCATTCCTCGTAGGTTTGCCCTGGTTTTGGAATTCGGTAGGTTCCATCACGAAGATTCACATCCTCGGTATCGGGAACGAAGCGACCGTAGCATGAAGGATGGCCGATGCTCTGCCAGTGTCTCTTTTTCATATCGGCATCCTCACGGCTGCCAGTTCCTGTAGCAACGCGCACTACTGCCTCCATGGCATGATCACCTTCTTCCTTCTTCTCCTTCACGAAGCGTAAAATGCTATAGCGATGTGCTTGAATCACATCGAAAACTTCAGACTGAGCAATTTGAATCGACGGCGGCGGGTGGGTCGGGTTGCTGGTGTCCTGGATATCATCGTATACCTTCGTACTGAAGCGATGGTTAATCGTCAAATAAACCTGGGAAGAAAGGATAACCGAAACGGCCCGGTAATCAAGATCCTCGTAGTCATAGTTCTTGAACAAATACAGTAGGTGCGCATGCACGAGGTTCATAATGTCGACATCCTTACATCGATTGGGATCAATCCAATATTCCAAGGTAGGAATGGCTTGAGAATCAAGGAGAGCTCTGATTTTCTTCAAGGCGGCATCCACTTTGACATTGCTAAGTGACTCAAGTCCACGCGGTCTTGGTTGTCCAGGAATACACTTTTTCAAAGCGTACTTCATGTAGCCTTCGATACGCACAGCAAGGCGCACCAAATAAAGAATCAAAGGTCCCGAAGATGCCTTCTTCGTATACTTTCCTACATCCATGTCTAATGCCCTCTCCAGCATCTTGACGATGCAAATAGTAATAACATCCGGCGATTTTGCAATCTCATTGAACAACGTTCCATGCGCGGTTGCCAAGAGCTCTTCGAGTTTATCGTAATCAACCACAGGGATCTCTGATATTGTATCTGTATAATCAGCAGGCTTCCATCTCCCGGGCTCAAACAGTGCTGCATCAACAATCATCTGGAGGCTTTTTGTTTTCAGCGCCGACAGACGGGTGGGATCACCATTGGCAAAGAAGTCCATTATAAGAGGAATGCGTATGTAGGGAGCCGTCAGGAACTGCACAAACCTCTCGGAATCAGAGGGGCTGAGAACGTTCCCAAATGTAGGCAGTTCCTTATTTTCAAGATGTAAAATATCGTCCTCCGTGTGCACTGAGATAGGTTTGGCTCTGTTCAGACGATTACATGACGAAGTTAGAAACAAGAAAAGTGGGAGAAAGTACTTCAGTACAATGGGCCCAGGGACAAAATGGATCAGCGAGCCATAAGGCTACCCGTTGAAGCACATGAAAGTTGCCAGTGCAGCTTGCTTACCTTTTATTAAGGAATTTTTCCCCGCACGAGTTGATCACGGTGTTTGGATCAGCCGACGAGAGGCGAGCTCGAACTTCTCTTTCTTTGCTGGAGAAGAGCGACAGAAATCCTCTTTGCTTGGTCTTGATCGTAGCTTCCAGGGCCTCGGGTTCAACGTAATCTTGGTGATGTCCGTGAAAGGCTTTGACCAAGTATTCTAACACTGGATTATCCTTTGCAATACGCCTGACCTCCCAATGCAACGTCGCATCGGATGGTAACCATGTATGAGTGTCAGGGACATCGGGTGCAGTTTGTGCTTTACCCGAGACGGCGTGGCGGAAATGAAAGACAATATCACGGAAGTATTCAAACTCAGGAAGGACTTCCAACATCGATCCGTTCTTTCCAGAAATCAGCATAGTGGTATGGTTTGCAGCTGCTTCTTCCGTTGCTGGGTGTGGACGTTGGAACGCAAGCTGAATCGACAGTTGGTTGACCAAGACGAGATCACCGTCGGTGGCTGTGCGGCTCCTGTCGAAGTTGAAGATTGTATTGCGCTTTGAGCCGTCGTCTTTCAAAGAAAGCCCCCGCATATAATCCAAACATTGGAATCGAAGAGCGCATAAAACAGGGTCATAAATTGGAAGGTTCGATCCCAGTGTATCATAAGAACCGGCCTCGATTCCAAAAGGCTCCGTTGGTCCTTCACAAAGACCCGAATAGTGGAGACAAAAGGCGCTAGGATCGTCAATAGCCTTGACACGGCAAATGGCATCCGCGACACAGGTTCCAGCAGCAAGCGCTGTAGAACGGATTGCAACAAGACCTCGGGATTGCTGCACACAAGCAGTCGCGGCCGTATAGATTCGAACGATTCGACGGATAAGGAAAAGCAAGTTGACCTGTGTTTCGCGACGCATCTGCCCTTTCCTCCAAAAGCAAAACTTGGGATCCGAGTTGGGCATGGGTAGAACGTGCGTCAGAGCATACTGGGCTGCGGAAGCTGCAAACGCAGGCGAATTCTTTATAAGTCGGCGTTGTTGCAGTAAAAGACTACAAGCATCCGCTAAGCGCTGCAATGAGGAGGAAGCAGTAGCGTAATCGGTAGCGATAGGTGGCAATCCTTCGTCCGTCAATACAGCAGGGATCAGGATGGGATCCTGTCGTGGGTCTCCCATCAACCTCTTGACCACGTTCTCATAATCGTCTCGCCTCATTCGGCCAAAAAGCGGGTGGGCGGCGCTTCCAGCGGATGTCTTTAACGACGTGATGGTGCCTCTCGAGAATTCGTCCTGCATCGCAGATTTGGACAGGCCGTGGCTGTACTGGTCCATGGGTCTCGAAGCCGTGAAATTGACCTTCTTCAGAAACTTGTCGAGGAAATCCCACGTAAAAGAAAGACCAGCCAAAAGCGTATTATCCCCCACTTTTGTGGAGTCCATTGTTGATGCAAAATTTGCTAGATTTCTTCCTGCAAGTTTGAGGATACGCGTGTCCTCGGGATCCAGCGAGTGTGCGGGCGACTTTTCAATCTCTCTGTAGGAAATACTCAATGCAGCTGTCATAACCAGCAGGCTGGAGTATTTCGAACTTCTTTGCCCAATCGCTGGACTTGTTGTCAACGCCAACCGTGCTAAAGGGTGCATGGTGGAAGCAGAAATGGGATCTGGTACCTCCAAGTACTCTGCCGGTCCTTGATCCAAGTTCGACAGGAGAGGCCGTGAGTTGAGTGATGGAAGCAGTTTTTCGTAGAGAAATTCAGCCGTGTTCTTTCGGGAAGGATAAACCTGCATTCTAAAGAGCAAAATCCAAAATGTAGAATCCATCAAACGTGCAGAAGGAATTTCCCATATCGTCATGGCAAGCTGCTTCAATTGCCGACCAGATTCTGGATCAAAGGAAGATGGATGGTACTCAAGCCCATCTTTGCTTGTGTTACAAACCGTGAAGCTCCACTTGTTGTTCCCGCAATTTCGTGCAATGTAAAGGACCAAATTGCAGTAATCAGGTTGCTGCCACCCCCCGGGCAAGACGAGCTGCTGATTTGGCTGTATTTTTTCGATGAGTGGCACGAAGACGTTGATAAAATTTAAAAAAAGGGCATCCAAATTTTTCCCCGAGGAACCCGCAGAATGAGGTAGCAAAGAAATCAATTTGATGCAGGCTTCGCACGCCATGTGGTTGTGCGTCAAGTATTTCAAAACAGAGGATTCAGAGCAGACGTGCGAGACAAAACTCAAAGCTTTTGCTAGTCGCTCGTACATGGCTGTTCGATCGTTTAACTTTTCGGGCGGAATGGGTTGGCGCAGAATATACGTCTGCAAGTTGAGCAATGCCCAAAAGGGTGGAACACGGTAAATCGGAAAGAACTTTCGCTGCGGGCGTCCTCC
>Ga0163144_10017427_pt1 | contig 14627 bp, 14 predicted proteins | sample OliLak19BULKMAT1_FD_123175 | JGI IMG/M metagenome (GOLD analysis project Ga0163144, IMG submission 123175) | Freshwater microbial mat bacterial communities from Lake Vanda, McMurdo Dry Valleys, Antarctica - Oligotrophic Lake LV.19.BULKMAT1 | ecosystem: Environmental > Aquatic > Freshwater >... | reverse complement strand
TGTCTCGATCAACTGCACGTCCTTCGACAGCAATGCGGCCACGCGCGCCGCGGAATTGGTGAGGATCTTGAACGTGACGCGGTCCCAGGGTTCTTCCCCGCCCCAGTAGCCGTAGTTGGCCTTGAGCACGATCTTCTGGTTGGGCACGTACTCTGCAAACTTGTACGGGCCGGTTCCGATCGCGGCCTTGCCGGAGTTGTAGTCCTCCGTGGCCGCCTTCTCGCCGTGGAGGCGGGAGACGATGTAGACCGATCCCAGGTCGCTTGGCAACAGCACGTGGGCGGTGGCGGTCTTGAAGACGATCGTATGGGGATCGACCACCTTCACGTCCACGATCGGCTTGGTGAAGGTCGCGAAAGAAGACGGGCTGTTGGGGACGTTGGGCACGCGCTTGAGCGAAAACACCACGTCCTCGGCCGTGAAGGGTGTGCCGTCGTGGAAGCGCACGTTCTTGCGCAGCTTGAATTCCCAGGTGAGGTCGTCGACCGCCTTCCAGGAAGTCGCCAGGCCCGGGACCAGCTTCTGGTTGGCGTCGCGCTTCACCAGCGGCTCGAAGATGTGCAGCAGCAGCGCATTGTTCGGCGACAGGTTGTGATAGTGCGGGTCGATCGACGTGATGGCCGCTTGCAGTCCGATCGACACATTGCGCTCCTTTGCGATGGCGGGAAAGGCGGTTGCGGAAATGGCGGCGAGCGCCACGAGAGCGGCGCGAAGCGTGCGAAACATGGGGGATCCTCCTCTCGGCGATAATACCGTGAATGACGATGATCGCGCGATTCGAGGGCCTGCTCGCCTCCGGCAAGGATGGGGCGCTCCTGCGCTTCGGCCTGGGTGGGGAATACCTCAAGGCGAACGAGCCGGCCGCCGCGGCCACGCATCTGCGCGCGGCTGTGGCGCAGGACCCGGGCTATTCGGCCGCCTGGAAGCTGCTGGGCCGCGCCCTTGCCGAGGCGGGCGATGCCCATGGAGCGATGGAAGCCTATCGATCCGGCATCGCGGCAGCCGGCGTGAAGGGCGACAAGCAGGCGGCGAAGGAAATGACGGTCTTCCTGCGGCGCCTTGAAAAGGCGGGCAGCGGCCCCGCAGCCTAGCCTTCGAGCACTCGTGCGAGCGCCGCCGCAGGCACGTCGCGTACCAAACGTGCGCGGCCCAGGGCTTCGAGCAGGACGAAGGCGATTGCGCCGTCCCGGTTCTTCTTGTCCCTCCCCATCAGCTCGAGCCAGCGCGTCGGCGTGATTGCCGGCGGTCGCACCGGTAGCTGGAGGCGGCCGAGCAGGACTCCCAGGCGCGCCGCGTCGGCCGCGGGCAGCATGCCCAGGTCCGCCGAGAGCCGTGCGGCCAGGACCATGCCGGCTGCGACCGCCTCGCCGTGCAGCCAGGTGCCGTAGCCCGCGGCGGCCTCGATCGCATGGCCGAACGTGTGGCCGAAATTGAGGAGGGCGCGCACGCCGGATTCGCGTTCATCCAGGGCCACGACGTCGGCCTTGATCTCGCACGCCCGGCGGATCGCCCGCGCGAGGGCAGCGGGCTCCCGGGCGAGGAGAGCGCCGGCGTCGGCCTCGATCCGGCCCAGCTCGGCGGCATCGCGAATCGCACCGTGCTTCACCACCTCCGCCAGTCCGGAGGCGAACTCCCGGGTCGGAAGGGTCGAAAGCGTGTCCGTATCCGCCACCACAGCGAGGGGCTGGTGGAAAGCGCCGATCATGTTCTTTCCCAGGGGGTGGTTGATGCCGGTCTTGCCGCCCACAGAGGAATCGACCTGGGCCAGCAGCGTCGTGGGCGCCTGGATGAAATCGATGCCCCGCTGGTAGCTTGAGGCCGCAAAACCGGCCATGTCTCCCACCACGCCACCGCCCAGGGCGACGATCACGGTGCGGCGGTCCGCCCGGGTTTCCAGGAGCGCCGTGTAGATCTGCTCGAGCGTGACCAGATTCTTGTTCTGCTCCCCGTCGGGCAGGACGATGCGAAGCACGCGCGCCCCCGCCTCCGCGAGCGCCGCTTCCAGCCGGTCCGCATGCAAGGGGGCCACGACGTCGTTCGTCACGACCGCGGCGAGGCGGCCGTGCACGTGCGGTTCGAACACCGCGGCGGAGCCCAGCAGGCCCGGGCCGATGTGGATGGGGTAACTGCGGCTGCCGAGCGCGACCGTGAGGGGGGCCTGCGCTTTCATGAGGGGGGCTGCGCCCGGGGCATGCGCGCGCGCAGCGTCATCGCGAGCCGGCCCACCAGGCTGCCGGCGCTTTGCGGCCCGGTGTCGATGACCAGGTGGGCGGCTTCAAGGTAAAGGGGCTCGCGCTCGCGCAACAGGCGCTCGAGGGTGCCGCGGGGGTCGGGCGTGGCGAGCAGGGGCCGGGAGGCATCGCGGCGCGTGCGCTCCCAGAGGTGCTCGATCCGCGCTCGCAGATAGACCACGATGCCATTCGCCCGGATCACTGCGCGGTTGCCGGGATCGAGCACCACGCCGCCCCCCGTGGCCACCACCAGGTCCACGCGCGTGGCGAGTTCTGCCACCAGGGTCGCTTCGCGCTTGCGGAAGCCCTCTTCGCCCTCGATTTCGAAGATCGTGGCGACGGGCACGCCGGTTCGCTCGATGAGGATGCGGTCCGTATCAGCGAATTCCATGGCGAGGCGGCGCGCCAGGGCGCGCCCGATGGTGGTCTTTCCGGCGCCCATCATGCCCACGAGGAAGATGTTGGTGGCGCCCGGCGGGGGCTGGGTCACGCCTTGAGGATACCGAAAAAAAAAGCCCCGGCGGTGCCGGGGCTCGGATTGCGATCGCGACCTCAGCGGACGGTGAGCACGTCCTTCACGATCTTCGGCGTCACGAAGATCAGCAGCTCGGTCTTGTCGTCCTGCTTGTTGGTGCGCTTGAACAGATTGCCGACGACCGGCAGGTCGCCCAGGAAGGGGACCTTGTCGACGGTCGTGCGGGTCGTTTGCTCGAAGATCCCCCCCAGGACGATCGTATCGCCGTTGTCGACGACCACCTGAGTGGAAACGCGCTTGGTATCCACCGAGGGAATCGCGCCCAGGTCGGTGCCGATCAGCGCGCCGACGGTGTCCTTCTTCACCTCGAGGTCCATGATGATCCGGTCGTCCGGCGTGATCCGCGGGGTGACCGCGAGCTCGAGCAGGGCGGGGCGGAAGGTGACGGTCGTGGCGCCGCTTGCCGAAGCCGTCAGGTAAGGCAGTTCCGTGCCTTGCGAGATCACCGCCTTGCGCTTGTCGGCCGTGATTACGCGCGGGCTGGAGACGACCTTGCCGCGGTTGTCGGCCTCGAGTGCGGAGAGCTCGACGTTCACCAGGTTGCCGCTACCCAGGTTCAGGATCGACAGCGCGATCTGCCCGGCGGCGCCCACCACTGGCAGGTTCACGTTGAGCTGCTCGGGTTGCGCGCCCACCGCGATGCCACCGCTGGTGACGCCGGAGCCCACGAGCGAGGCGGAGCCGCGGGACACCGGGTTGTTGTTGAGCGGGGCCACGGTGTCGAAGCCCGTGCCGGAGACGCCAAAGTTGTAGTTGTTCCGGTTGTAGGCCGACTGCGTACCGAAGCGCACGCCCAGCTGCTTGCCCCACTTGTCGTCGGCGATCACGATGCGCGCCTCGATCAGCACCTGGCGGACCGGAACGTCGAGCTGCTGGACCAGGCGACGGGCCTCTTCGAGACGCCCACCCGTATCCTGGAGGAACAGCGTGTTGGTGCGTTCATCGATGGTTGCGGTGCCGCGCTTGGAGAGGATGCGCTGGTCCTTGTCGGAGAAGAGCTTGCGCAGGTCCTCCGCCTTGGCATAGGAAAGCGCGAAGGACTCGATGCGCACCGGTTCGAGGTCGGAGACGGCGGCGCCGGCCTCGAGCGCGAGCTTTTCCTTGGCCGCGAGCTCGTCGGTCGGGGCGATCAGCACCACGTTGCCATTCTTCCTCTTCGACAGGCCCTTCGACTGCAGGATGATGTCGAGTGCCTGGTCCCAGGGCACGTCCTTCAGGCGAAGCGTCAGGTTTCCGCCCACCGTGTCGCTGGTGATGATGTTCAGGCCCGTGAAGTCCGCGATCACCTGGAGCACCGCGCGCACCTCCACGTTCTGGAAGTTGAGCGAGAGCTTCTCGCCCGCGTAGCCCGGTGTCGAGCTCTGCACCAGCTTGTTCGGGTCTTCCTTGACCTGCTTCACTTCCAGGATGAACTGGGTGTCGGTCTGGTAGGCCGAGTACTCCCACAGCCCGCGCGGCTCGATCACCATCCGGGCGTTGCCGCCCTGCTCGAAGGTGTCGACGAAGCGCACCGGCGTGCCGAAGTCGGCAACGTCCAGGCGGCGGACGAGGTTGCGCGGGACATTGGTATTCAGGAAGTCCACGAGGACCTGGCGGCCCTGCTGGCGGATGTCAATGCCGATGCTGGGCGAGGAGAGGTCCACGACGACACGGCCTTCGCCGGTGTTGCCACGGCGGAAGTCCACGTCACGGACGTTGTGGCGCACGGTAGGCGCACCAGCCTGCGCTTCGGCGAAGACCGTGGAACCGGTCGTGGGCGTGGTCGCCTGTGCGCCGCCGCCGGTGGGCGCCTGCGTGCCGTCGATGGAGAGCACCAGGAGCTTGCCCTCGAGCGATTGCGTGTACGTGAGGTTCCGCGCGAGGTTCAGCACCAGGCGGGTGCGATTGGCGGTCTGGACCACGGAGACGCTCTTCAGGTCGCCTTCGCCGGCTTCCACCTGGGTGCGGCCGATGGCGTTGACCGTGTCGGGCAGGTCGATGGCGATCCGCGGGGGGTTGGTCACCGTGAAGCCCTGGGGGGCCGTGGACAGCGCGTCCTTGAGCCCGATCTTCACGATGATCTTCCCACCCTGCACGGACGAGAAGCTGATCGATTCGACCGCGTTCTTCGCGGCGCCCTGGGCCCAGGCGAGCGGGGCGGCCGCGGCGAGCGCCACGACGGCGGTCGCGGCGCCAAGCAGCGCGCGGGTTCGGTGGAGGAAGGTGGCGGTCACTTTTTGTCCCCTTTGCTGGCTTCTTCGAGCAGCGGCAAGACGCTCTGCCGCTCGGCCCAATCGCCGGCGCTGTCTTGAACGATTTCCTTCAACTTGATTTCGCCTTCGTTGATGTCCGTGATGAGGCCGAAGTTCTGGCCCATGTAGTTGCCCTTCTTCACGCGGTAGAGCGTCTTGTCCGCGCGGACCAGGGCATACATCTCGTTCAACTGCGAAAGCGTGCCCACCATCTTCAGCTGCTCGAGCGGGAATGCCTCCAGCGGCTCCTTGCGGCGGTTCATGTCGGGCGCCACGCCGCCCCCCGGCCCTTCCTTGGGCGGAGTGAGCTTGCGCGGCTTGAACGGGTCAGGCAGGTCGAAGCCTTCATAGGCGAAGGGCTCGAAGGGCTTCACGGCGGGCAGCGGGTCGATCTTGCGGGGCAGGCCCTTCTCGGAGTCGCGGACGAACCCCTTGATCTCGTCCATCTCGGAGCTGCACGAAACCAGGGCGAATACAGCCGCCGGCACCACGATCCAGCGCCTCATTTCTTGGCTCCCTTGCCCTGGGCGGCCTTGTCCTTGGTGGTCTTCCTCTGCTTGGCGACCTCTTCCTCGTCCAGGTAGCGGTAGGTTTTCGCGACCGCCTCCATCGAGAGCACGCCATCCTTCGGCGGGTCGAGCTTGATGTCGGTGAGCAGCACGATTCGCGGCATCTTCGCCACGTCGCTCGCAAACGCCCCCAGGTCGTGGTAGTTGCCGGTGACCTTGATGTTCACGGGGAGCTCCGCGTAGAACTCGGTGAAGTTCTCGTTGGACGCGGGCTTGAACAGCTCGAAGGCGAGGCCGCGGCCCAGGCCCGCCTGGTTGATGTCGATCAGAAGCGCGTCCATCTCGCTCTTGTTGGGCAGCTGCTTCAGGAGCGCCCCGAAGGACTGCTCGATCTCGGCGCGCTGCTGCTTGTAGGCGTCGAGATTCACCGCGAGCTTCTTTTTCTCGAGGAAGGTCTGCTTCTGGCGATCGACTTCCTGCCGGCCGCTCTCGATCTTCTCGTTCTGCTCCTTCCAGAGGAAGAAGCCCGCGAGGACCTGGACCACGAGGAAGATGAGAATCAGCGCCGCCACCTTGATCGCCCAGGGCCAGTTGCCCGGCTGCTTCGGGTCGAGCGTGCGAAGGTCGTCCATCAAGCTCATTTCGCCCCCGCCGGTTTTGCCGCAGCCGGGGCCCTGCCGTCTTCGGCCTTGGTGCGCTTGATCGAGATGTTCATGAGGAATTCGTTCACCCGCTGGGTCGGATTGGCCGGCGCGGGCACCGCCTTGATCTCCACCAGCTCCGGATTCTCCAGGTAAGGGGAGGCGCCGAGGTTGCGCATCAGCGTCGAGACGCGCGCATTGGACTGGGCGTAGCCGGTCACCGCCACCTTCACGCCGGCCTGCTTCACCGCCTTCAGGTAAACGCCTTCGGGAAGCTGGCGCAGCAGCTGGTCCATCAGCTGAACGGGCTCGGAGCGGTTGGACTGCAGGCCTTCGACCACCTGCTTCTTCGAAAGCAGCGAAGCCGTCTCTTCCCGGATCTTCTTGATCTCCTCGATCTGCTTGTCCAGCTTGGCGATCTCGCCCTTCATGTAGTCGACGTTCGCCTGCTGCCGGGAGACCTGCTGGTCAAGGAAGAACCAGACGGCACCGGCCACCAGGAAGGCGAAGACGGCGGCGATGCCGGCGAGGACGACGAACTGCTGCTGGCGACGCCTGCGCTTTTCCTCGCGATGGGGCAGTAGGTTGATGCGGATCATGATGGGTCGAACCTGCGCATCGCGAGTCCGCAGGCGATCATCAGCGACGGGGCGTCGATGGTGAGTTGGCGAGGCTTGATCTTGGAGGACAGCGCCATGTTCGCGAACGGGTTCGCGACGACGGTGTGCACCTGGGTGCGCTGGGCGACCATTTCCTCGAGCCCGTCGAGCATGGCGCAGCCGCCCGTGAGCAGGATGTGGTCGACCTTGTTGAACTGGGTCGAGGTGAAGAAGAATTGCAGCGCCCGCTGGATTTCCAGCACGATCTTCTCGTTGAAGGGCTGCAGGACGTCCGGGCCGTAGTTTTCCGGCAGGCTGCCCACGCGCTTGGCGGCTTCGGCTTCCTCCGGCGGCATGTCGAACTGGCGGGCAATGTCCTGGGAAAGGAGATTGCCGCCGATCTGCTGCTCTCGCGTATATACGGTAGCGCCGCTGTGCAGGACGGTCACGCGGGTGATGGTGGCGCCGATGTCCACCACGACGGTCACGTCGCTCTCCGAGATCCCGGCATTGCCGTTACAGATCATCTCGAAAGCCGTCTGGGCGGCGTAGGACTCCACATCCATCACGATGGTCTTCAACCCGGCGGCCTCGGTGGCGGCCACCCGGTCCTCGATCTTCTCCTTGCGAGAGGCGGCTATCAGCACTTCCACCTCGTCGTCGCCGGAGGGGGCGGGGCCGAGGACCTGAAAGTCGAGGTTTACCTCATCCAGGGAAAAGGGGATGTACTGGTTGGCTTCGCCCTGGACCTGGATTTCCATGTCCTCCTCCCGCTGGTTGCCAGGGAGGATGACCTTCTTGGTGATCACGGCTGCTGCGGGCAGGGCTAACGCCAGGTTCTTGATCCGGGAGCCCAGGGCCTTGTGGGCGCGCTTGAGCGCCTCCCCGGCCGCCTCGATGTTTGCAATGTTTCCATCGACGACGGTGTCCTTGGGCAGTGGCTCGATCGCATAGCGCTCGACCCGGTAGACGTTCCGACCCGCTTCCGCGATCTCCACCATCTTGACGGAAGACGAGCTGATGTCGCACCCGATGAGGGGCAACGTCTTGGCCTTGAGGAAATCGAACTGGGCGGCTAATTTTTCTTTAATCATGGTGGAAGGTTAGCACCCACTACGAAGAATCTACTTTAGATGCTAGCAACAAGTACTAGGCCTGTAAAGCAATTCTTGGGAACCACGACAGGAGTAGCCGGCGACTATAATGAACGAACCGGATTCTTCCGGCACATCGGTGGTCTACATTCCGCCCATCCGAGCCACAACTCCCAATGACTTCCCGCTGGTGGTTCTACCCCGCCCTGCTTGCCTTGTCGCTGGCGCTCGTTGCCGCCTGCGTGGCAATGCTGACCGTTGTCCTGCTGTGGCCCAACCTGCCCAGCCTGGAAGTCCTTACATCTTATCGCCCCAAGATTCCGCTCCGGGTCTACAGCGCGGAAGGGGACCTGATCGGCGAGTTCGGGGAGGAAAAACGCGCCCTGGTGAAGATCCAGGACGTGCCTCAGGTGATGAAGCAGGCCATCCTTGCTGCCGAGGACGACCGGTTCTACCAGCACGGGGGGGTCGACTACGTGGGAGCGCTGCGCGCGGCCTACGCCAACATCCAGGGACGCCGGGAAGGCGCCAGCACCATCACCATGCAGGTGGCGCGCACCTTCTTCCTGACCCGGGAGAAGACCTTCGCCCGCAAGCTCTCCGAAGTCCTGCTCGCCTTCAAGATCGAGGCGAACCTCACCAAGGACCAGATCCTCGAGCTCTACCTCAACCAGATCTTCCTCGGGCAGCGGGCCTACGGCTTTCAGGCCGCCGCCAACATCTATTTCGGCAAGAACCTCAAGGATGTCTCCCCGGCTGAGGCGGCGATGCTGGCGGGCCTGCCGCAGGCGCCGTCCCGGCAGAACCCGCTGGTCAACCCGAAGCGGGCCCAGCAGCGGCAGCATTACGTCCTGCGCCGGATGCACGACCTGGGGTGGCTCACGCCCGACATCTACAAGAAATCGCTCGCCGAACCGCTCAAGTTGAACCACGATCAGCGCGAATCGTTCGCCTTCAAGGCCGATTACGTGGCTGAAATGGCCCGGGCCGCGGTCTTCGAGCAATACGGGGAACCCGCCTACGTCAGCGGGCTCAAGGTCTACACCACGGTGCGGCGCAAGGACCAGGAAGAGGCCTTCGCGGCGCTTCGGCAGGGCGTGCTCGAATACGACCGGCGTCATGGTTACCGCGGCCCGGAAGGCCGGGTTGAGCTTCCCGAGGGCGAGAAGGAACTCGACGAGGCGGTCGAGGAAGCGCTGGCCGAGCGCGAACCCGTGGGTGACCTGGTCGCCGCGGTTGTCCTGGCGGCGAACGCGAAGGAAGTGACGGCGGTGATGCGCCGCGGCGACATCGTGAAGGTGAAGGAAGAAGGGCTCAAGTTCGTCGCCCGGTCGTTGGCCGACAAGAACCCGGACCGCGCGATCCGCCGCGGCGCGATCGTACGCCTGCAGGCCGGCGACAAAGGCGCCTGGATGATCGGCCAGGTCCCCAAGGTCGAGGCGGCTCTGGTGTCCCTCGACCCGGCCAACGGCGCCATCCACGGCCTGGCCGGCGGCTTCGATTTTGGCGCGAACAAGTTCAACCACGTGACCCAGGCGTGGCGCCAGCCGGGCTCGAGCTTCAAGCCCTTCATCTATTCCGCGGCGCTGGAGAAGGGTTTCACCGCGGCCACGGTGCTGAACGACGCGCCCTTCGTGATCGAGGCGTCGAAGACCGGCGGCCAGCTCTGGGAACCGAAGAACTACGACGGCAAGTACGAAGGTCCGATGCGGCTGCGCACCGCGCTCGCCAAGTCGAAGAACATGATCTCCATCCGCCTGCTCCAGGCGATCGGGCCGGGCTACGCGCAGGATTACATCCGCCGCTTCGGCTTCGATCCGAAGATGCACCCGGCCTACCTCACGATGGCGCTCGGCGCAGGCAGCGCAACCCCGCTCCAGATGGCCGCGGCCTACGCGACCTTCGCCAACGGCGGCTACCGCGTGAAGCCGTGGTTCATCAAGAAGATCGTCGACGACCGCGGCGAGACCCTGTATTCGGCAAACCCGGAGGTGGCGGGCGAATCGGCCGAGCGCGTGCTCGATCCCCGCAATGCCTTCCTGATGGCGACCCTCATGCGCGATGTCGTGCGCTACGGAACGGCGGCCAGGGCGATGTCACTCGGCCGGCAGGACCTGGCCGGCAAGACGGGAACGACCAACGACCACATCGATGCCTGGTTCGCGGGTTTCCACCCGACGCTCGCAGCGGTCGCGTGGATCGGCTTTGATACCCCGGCGAACCTGGGCGCCAATGAAACCGGAGGACACGCGGCGCTGCCGATCTGGATGGCCTACATGGGCAAGGTCCTGAAAGGCGTCCCCGAGGCCGACCTCGACCCGCCCTCCGGAGTGGTCGCGGTGAACATCAACCCGGCCACGGGCCTGCGGGAGCCCGGAGGGGCGAGCCGCACACTCGAATTCTTCTACCAGGAGGCGCAACCGGCGGTTGGCGAGGACATCGCACGTGATGCTTCCCGCCCGCCCGAGGAAGTGAGAAACCAGGTCTTCTGACATGGCCCGCAACCGGTCACGCAAGGATGAGAACCTGCGAAGGCACCTGGCGTACCTGGCCGCGAGGTTGATGGCCGAGGACGGCGTGGCCGATTACGGCGCGGCCAAGCAAAAGGCCGCTCGCCAGGCAGGATTCACCGACGCCAAGCTATTGCCCGACAACCAGGAAATCGAGGCGGCGCTGCGCGAGTACCAGGGCCTCTTCCAGAAGCACGACCAGCCGGCTCAGTTGCGCCGGCGGCGCGAAGTCGCGGTGCGCGTGATGCGCGAATTCCTCGCGTTCCGCCCGGCCCTCGTGGGCTCCGTGCTCACCGGGACTGCACACCGTCATTCCGACGTGAACGTGCACCTGTTTCCCGACGATGCAAAGGCGCTCTCGCTTTTCCTGGTGAACCGATCCTACCCTCACGAGCAGGGTGCATGCCGGTTGCAGCGAGGCGGCGCACTGGTCGAGGTGCCGCAGGTCCTGCTGGAGGTGGAGGGCGTGCCCGTGACGCTCACCGTGTTCGATCGTGACAGCGAGCGTTCGCTATCGCGGGCGCGCGGGGAGCCCGAAGGGAGAGCCAGCCTCGCAGACGTGGAGGCGCTGCTTGCGCTCAGCCCGCCCGAAGCCGTTTCGCTGCCGCCAATGCATAGTAGGTGAGGATCGCGTCGGCACCGGCGCGGCGAAAGCCCAGCAGCGCCTCCATGAGGCAGGCGTCGGCGTCGATCCAGCCGCGTTCGCCGGCCGCCTGGAACATCGCGTACTCGCCGCTGACCTGGTAGGCGAAGGTGGGCACGCCGAAACGCTCCTTCACGCGCCGCACGATGTCCAGGTAGGGCATGCCCGGCTTCACCATCACGAAATCGGCGCCTTCGGCCAGATCGAGCGCCACTTCGCGAAGCGCTTCCTCGGCGTTGCCCGGGTCCATCTGGTAGTTCTTCTTGTCGCCGCCTGCGAGGTTTGCCCCGGACCCCACCGCGTCGCGGAAGGGGCCATAGAATGCCGACGCGTACTTCGCGGCGTAGGCGAGGATGCGCGCGTGGATGAAGCCTTCGGCATCGAGCGCGCGCCGCAGCGCGCCCACGCGGCCATCCATCATGTCCGAAGGCGCCACGATGTCTGCTCCCGCGCGGGCGTGGGAGAGCGCCTGCTTCGCCAGCGCCTCGAGCGTCATGTCGTTCACCACGTAGCCTGAGGCATCGATCACGCCATCCTGGCCATGCGTGGTATAGGGATCGAGCGCGATGTCGGTGATCACGCCCAGGTCCGGGAACCGTGACTTCAGTTCGCGTACGCAACGCGGCACGAGACCGTCCGGGTGCCAGGCCTCTTCTCCTTCGGGCGATTTCTTGTCTGAATCCACGACCGGGAAGATCGCGAGCGCGGGAATGCCGAGCGCATGCGCCTCTTCGGCGAGCGGGAGCAACCGGTCGATCGAGTGGCGAAAGACGCCGGGCATCGAATCCACGGGCTGCAGGACATCGCGGCCTTCACGCACGAACACGGGGAGGATGAGGTCTTCTGCGGCCAGGCGGTGCTCGCGCACCAGGCGGCGCGTGAAGTCGTCGCGACGCGTGCGGCGCATGCGACGGTCGGGGAAGGTGCCGAAGCTCATGTGGTAAGGGGAAAGCCCTGAATTCGTGGGGGTTTTCGCCGGGAACTTTAGCATGGGGCGAGGCTCTGATTCCTTGAAGGGTGAAACCTTCCCCGCTTCTCCTCCCTGAGCGGGCGCCTTATTCCAAATAAGGCATTTTGGCCCCGGCTTTACTCCCCTTTAGCCGGGGCTTTTTGTTTTTTTGCGATCGGCTTCCACCCACCGCCAGATGAGCGCCGTGGCTTCCGGAATGCCGTCGCCTTCAGGACTTGAAAACAACTGGATCGTGGCGCCCGGATGCACGCTCGCGAGTTCGCGGCGCGTCTTCGCAAGCGTGGATTGCGCCGCCTGTTTCGACAGCTTGTCCGACTTCGTGAGGAGCACGTGCACGCGACGCCCGGCGGGAGAGAGCCACTCGAGCAGGTAGCGATCGAGCGGCGTGAGCGGGTGGCGCGCATCCATCACCACGATGACTCCGGCGAGCGACTCGCGGCTTCCCACGTACTCGCCGACGAGGGTTTCCCAATGCTGGCGGATTGGAAGCGGCACGCCCGCGTAGCCATAGCCGGGAAGGTCCACCAGGTAAGCCGCGTCGCCAACGGAAAAAAAATTGATGAGCTGCGTGCGCCCCGGCGTCTTGCTTGCGAAGGCGAGCCGCTTGCGCCCGGCGAGCGCGTTGATTGCACTCGACTTCCCGGCATTGGAGCGCCCTGCGAAGGCGACCTCCGGCTGGCGCGGCGGTGGCAGCTCGCGCGTGTCGTGTACGGAGAGCGCGAAGACCGCCGAGGACAGGCGGGAATCGGTTTTCGCGCCCCGGGTGGCGGCCGGGGGCCGGGCTGCGCTAAAATCGAAGGGTTTTCCGCCGCCCTTTTTCTTCTTCTTCGCCAAAGGCTTTCCGATGCGCGTCTTTCCGGGTTTTGCGGTGCTCATGGCGCAAGTCTACGCAAGCGCCGCGCTCGCTGCCTCGCCAGCCCCCTCGGCTGCCGCCAAGCCAGACCTCGCTCGTGGCAAGCAGCTGGCGACCACTGTTTGCGCCGCCTGCCACGGGGCCGAAGGCATCAGCCCGGCCAACGCGAACCCGCACCTGGCGGGCCAGGACGGCGGCTACATCGCCGGGGCGTTGGCCGCCTACAAGTCCGGCGCGCGCCCGCACCCGATCATGCAAGGCATGGCCGCGGGACTTGCGCCGGAGGACATGCAGGCGTTGGGCGCCTATTTCGCCACGATGAAGCCCCCGGCAGGCCTGGCGCGCGATGCCGCGCTTGCCAAGCGCGGCCAGCAGATCTGGCGCGGGGGCGTGAAAGGGGGCAACGTGCCGGCGTGCGCCGGTTGCCACGGTGCGAGCGGACGCGGCATTCCCGTGCAATTTCCGCGCCTGGCCGGCCAGCACCCGGAACTCACCTATGCGTGGCTGAAGGCCTATGCCGATGGCACGCGCCCGCATCCCGTGATGGCCACGGTCGCCGGGAAGATGACCGACGGGGACATGAAAGCGGTGGCGGAATACGCGGCCGGATTGCGCTAGATGGGAACCGGCGCTACCGTGGCCGCGGCGGCCTTCACGCGGTTCTTGCCGGCGCCTTTCGCCGCGTAGAGCGCGGTATCGGCCGCGCGGTACAACGCGTCGGCATCGCGCCCGTGCTCAGGAAAGAGCGCCACCCCCACGCTCGCGCTGATCCGGATGAATTTCCCGGCCACGTCGTACGGCTTCTCCAGGCTCGAGCGCAACTTCTCGGCGGCGAGCAACGCGCCTTCGCGCGAAGCCTCCGGCAGGATCGCCAGGAATTCGTCGCCGCCCAGGCGACCCACGGTATCGGAGGTGCGCATGCTTTCCCGAGAACGCTGCGCGACCTGCGCGAGGAGCGCGTCCCCGGCCGCATGGCCGAACGAATCGTTGACTTCCTTGAAGCCATCGAGATCGAATAGCGCCACCGCGAAGCCCTTTGCGCTGCGCTGTGCCCGCGTGAGCTCCTGCGAGAAGCGGTCGGCAAGCAGGGTGCGGTTGGGCAAGCTCGTCACCGGGTCGAAATGCGCGAGGCGTTCGATGTGGCGCTGGGCCGCCCGCGTCTTCGACTGCGCGTGCAGGAACACCGCGAACAGGCTGGCGAGCACGAAGATCGCCGCGGCCAGGAGCAGCAGTACGTAGAAATTCAGGTTCTCCCCGGATTGGATCTGCGCGAGCGCCTGCTCGTTCACCCGGCGCGTCTGCGCGTCGAGCGCGCGCTCGAGCGTCTCCCAGACAAGCGCTTCGGAGTCCTTCGCGCGCGCCGCCGCGGCCTTGGCCGCCGCCCCACCGCGCTCCCGGGCGAGCTGCGCGCTCTCGCGGGCATCGGCCGCGTAGCGCCGGACCCGCTGATCGAGCGTCGATGCCGAGAGCGCAAGCACCTCGTCCGTCCCCGCGCGGTTCTCGAGATAGAGCAATTCCGCCTCCATCTCGATCGTGCGGCGCGCGACCTCCCGGAGCGCCTCGGGGTCGGCGGTGAGCACATGGTCCCGCGCCGCATATTTGAGCTCGTGCATCTGGGAGCGCACGGCCTCGAGCGCGACCTGCACCTGCTGGGCCCCGATCAGGTCGCGGTGCAGCTCCGTGTCGCGCCGCACCTCGAGGACCGCCACGACCGCCAGAACGAAGATGGTGAGCGCGGCGGTGAGCAGGCCCAGGCCGGTGATGCGCTCGATCGAAAGCAGGCGCATGCCTACCCCTGTTCGCGGACAGCC
>Ga0163144_10017425_pt1 | contig 14627 bp, 8 predicted proteins | sample OliLak19BULKMAT1_FD_123175 | JGI IMG/M metagenome (GOLD analysis project Ga0163144, IMG submission 123175) | Freshwater microbial mat bacterial communities from Lake Vanda, McMurdo Dry Valleys, Antarctica - Oligotrophic Lake LV.19.BULKMAT1 | ecosystem: Environmental > Aquatic > Freshwater > Lake... | reverse complement strand
TCCCATGGCGAGATCTCCTCGGTTTCTCGGTTCCTGAGCGTCAGGACCAAGGGCCAGGCCCACGAGAGCGACGTTGTTCCCAGGGGTCGCCGGTCACGGAATGGACACAGGAGGCAGGACGAAAGTCCCTCAACCGAGCAGTCGGTCCTTCGGTGAAGTTCCAGGGAAGGTCGAACGAAGCGTGAACCACGTTCGGCGCCACGCCCGGGGGGCCCCGGTCTTCTCGATGTCCGGGGAAATGTTGACCGATCCCCTCCGACAGCGCCTACACCGTTCCGCTCCCTCTCGCCTCCCCCGGGGGGCTGGCGCCCCCTCGCCCATGGCCAACGACACCGCCCCCGCCGCCCAAACTCCCGGCAAGAAGCCCCTCGTGATCGTCGAGTCGCCCGCCAAGGCGAAGACGATCGGCAAGTTCCTGGGGAGCGGGTACCTCATCGAGGCGAGCATCGGGCACGTCCGTGACCTGCCGAGCAGCGCGGCGGAGATCCCCGAGAGCGTCCGGGGCGAGGCCTGGTCGCGCCTGGGCATCGACATCGAGCACGACTTCAAGCCGCTCTACGTCGTCCCGCGGCAGAAGCGCGAGCAGATCAAGAAGCTCCGCGGGCTGCTGAAGCAGGCCAGCATGCTCTACCTCGCCACCGACGAGGACCGCGAGGGCGAGTCGATCTCGTGGCACCTCGTGGACGAGCTGAAGCCGAAGGTGCCGATCAAGCGCCTCGTGTTCCACGAGATCACGAAGGAGGCGATCTTCGAGGCGCTCGCCCACCCCCGGGAGATCGACGCAAACCTGGTCGAGGCCCAGGAGGCCCGGCGGCTCGTGGACCGGCTGTACGGCTACTCCGTCTCGCCCCTGTTGTGGCGCAAGATCAAGCCGCGCCTCTCCGCCGGCCGGGTGCAGAGCGTCGCCGTCCGCCTGATCGTCGACCGGGAGCTCGAGCGGATCGCGTTCCACCGGGCGGCCTATTGGGACGTCGAGGGCGCCTTCCGCGCCCCCGCTGGCCCGTTCGACGCGACGCTCGTGACCCTCGGCGGCAAGCGCGTCGCCGGCGGCAAGGACTTCGACGCCGCGACCGGGAAACTCGACCCGAAGGCCGCCGGCGCCGTGGCCCACCTCCTCGAGCGGGACGCGCGGGCGCTCGTGGCCCGCCTGGCGGGGAAGCCCGCCCGCGTCGTCTCCGTCGAGAAGAAGCCGTACGCCGAGCGGCCGTCGCCGCCGTTCACGACGAGCACGCTGCAGCAGGAGGCCGCGCGCAAGCTGCGCTTCGCCGCCCAGCGGACCATGCGCGCCGCCCAGCGCCTCTACGAGAACGGCTTCATCACCTACATGCGCACCGACTCGACCACGCTGTCGAACGAGGCGCTGACGGCGGCGCGCAGCCTGATCGCGCGCGAGTACGGCGCGGAGAACCTGTCGACCACCACCCGCGTCTACGCGACGAAGGTGAGGAACGCCCAGGAGGCTCACGAGGCGATCCGCCCCGCGGGCGCCGCGTTCACGCCCATCCGCGAGCTGGCGGGCGAGCTGGGCGAGGACGAGCGCCGGGTCTACGAGCTCATCTATCGCCGCACGGTGGCGTCGCAGATGGTGGACGCGAGCGGCCACCGCACGAGCGTGATGGTCGCGATCGACGACGCGACGTTCCAGACCGGCGGCAAGACCATCGAGGTCCCGGGCTTCCGGCTCGCCTACGTCGAGGACGACGCCGAAGACGCCGAGGCCGTGGCCCGCGAGAGCGAGCGCGTGCTGCCGGCGATGGCGCCGGGGCAGACGCTCGGCGTCGAGCGCCTCGACGCGAGCGGCCACGAGACCCAGCCGCCCGCGCGGCTCACCGAGGCCGGCCTCATCAAGGAGCTCGAGGCCCGCGGCATCGGCCGGCCGAGCACCTACGCGGCCATCATCGAGACGATCCTCGAGCGCGACTACTGCTTCAAGAAGGGCACGGCCCTCGTCCCGACGTGGACGGCGTTCGCCGTGATCCGCCTGCTCGACGGGCACCTCCACACGCTCGTGGACTACGCGTTCACGGCCAAGATGGAGGACGAACTCGACGAGATCAGCAACGGCTCGAACACCCGCGTCGCCTACCTGCGCTCGTTCTACGCGGGCAACGGCAAGCCGGGTCTCAAGGGCCAGCTCGAGGCCGCCGACGCCTCCGCGCGGCCGCAGGACGTCTGCCGCGTGCTCGAGTTCGACGCGCCCAACGGGCGCATCGAGGTGCGCGTGGGCCGCTACGGGCCGTTCCTGTCGCGCGTCGACGGCGAGCAGCGGGCCTCCCTACCGGACGACCTCTGCCCCGACGAGTTGACCGCGGCGCTCGCCGAGGAGTTGCTCACGAAGGGCTCCGAGGGCCCGCGCGCCCTCGGCAAGGACCCGGCCACCGGGCTCGACGTGTTCGTCAAGGTGGGCCGGTTCGGCCCCTACGTGCAACTGGGCACGCAGGAGGACGCGGAGCGGCCCGAGGTCAAGGTGGCGGCGGCCCCCGCGGTCGTCAGCGCGGCGAAGGGCACCGCGGAGGCGAAGGGCACCGCGGAGGCGAAGAGCACCGCGGCCGCGAAGGGCACCGCGGCCGCGAAGGGCACCGCGGCCGCGAAGAGCACCGCGGCCGCGAAGAGCAAGGCGGCGCCGAAGGCCAAGAAGGCCCCGAAGAAGCAGGCGAAGCCGAAGATGGCCTCCCTGCTGAAGGGCATGACCCCCGAGACGCTGACGCTCGAGGAGGCGCTGTCGGTGCTGTCGCTGCCGCGCGTGGTGGGGACCGCCGTGCCGCCGGCGTCGCCCGAGGGCACCGAGGCGACGCCGCTGGTGGCCGCGAACGGCCGGTTCGGGCCGTACCTGCGCTGGGGCACCGAGACCCGCAGCATCCCTGCCGACGAGCGGCCGACGACGATCACGCTCGAGCGCGCGCTCGCCGTGTTCGCCCAGCCCAAGACCGGCCGGGGCGGCGGCGCCCGCGCGTCGGCGAAGGTCCTCAAGGACCTCGGGAAGCACCCGAAGTCCGAGTCGGCGGTGCGCGTGCTCGACGGGCGCTACGGCGCCTACGTCTCGGACGGCACGACGAACGCGACGCTGCCGAAGGGCACGGCGCCGGACGGCCTCACCCTGGAGCAGGCGGTCGAACTGCTCGCGGAGCGGGCGGCCCGGGGCCCGTCCAAGAAGAAGGCGTTCCGCCGACGGGGCTGACGCGCGGCGCGCAGGTGGCGGAACGGACGGGCGGACGCAGCGCCCGTCCCCGGCGGGCGCCTGGCCGGGGCCCGCCGGCGGGCGCGCCCGGTCGAGGCCCGCGGGCCTCGCGTCCCGGAACCCGGACCCCGGACGTCCGCCGCGCGGAGCGCAAGGAACGCGCACGGTCGTCCGTCGGGGTCACCCGCGCTTGGGGCGCGCGCGCCCGGCGCGTACGAAGGCGGGATGGACGCCGCTCCCCACGGTCTCGACGCCCTCTTCCGCCCCCGCGCCGTCGCCGTCATCGGCGCCAGCCGCACGCCCGGCACCATCGGCAACACGGTGCTGTGGAACATCGTGAGCAACGGCTTCACGGGCGCCGTGTACCCCGTGAACCCGACCGCAAAGGCCGTCCACTCGATCCGCTGCTACCCCGACGTCCGCGCGATCCCCGACGCCGTGGACCTCGCGATCGTGTGCGTCCCGGGCCGGGGCGTCCTCGACGTGGTGCGCAACTGCATCGAGAAGGGCGTGGGCGGGATCTGCGTCATCAGCGCCGGCTTCCGCGAGACGGGCGACGAGGGCGCCGCGCGCGAGCGCGAACTCGCGGCCGTCTGCCGGGCGGCGCGGGTCCGCCTCATCGGCCCGAACTGCATGGGCCTGCTCACGACCGACGTCGGCGTGAAACTCAACGCCACGTTCGCGCGGACCTTCCCCCGCCCCGGCGGCATCGGCTTCCTGTCGCAGTCGGGCGCCATGGGCGTCACGATCCTCGACCACGCGGAGGACCGCGGTCTCGGCATCCGCATGTTCGCGAGCCTCGGCAACAAGGCCGACGTCTCGGGCAACGACCTCGTCTCCTACTGGCACGACGACGACGAGACCCAGCTCGTGCTCATGTACCTGGAGTCGTTCGGCAACCCGCGCAACTTCATCCCGACCGCGCGGCGCTTCACGCGCAAGAAGCCGCTGGTGTGCGTGAAGGCCGGCCGCACCGCCGAGGGCGGCAAGGCGGCCGCGTCGCACACGGGCGCCCTCGCGGGCCCCGACGTCGCCGCCGACGCGCTCCTCGAGGAGACGGGCACGCTGCGCGTCGACTCCGTCGCCGAGATGTTCGACGTCGCGCAGGCACTCGTCTCGCAGCCGCTCCCGGCGGGCGGACGCGTCGCCATCGTGACGAACGCGGGCGGGCCCGCGATCCTCGCGACCGACTTCTTGGTGAGCAAGGGCCTCACCCTCGCGACGCTCAGCGACGCCACGAAGGACGCGTTGCGCAAGCTCCTCGTGCCCGAGGCCTCCGTCCTCAATCCGGTGGACATGGTGGCCGGCGCGGGTGCGCGGGAGTACGCCGCGGCCATGCCGCTGGTGCTCGCGGACCCCGGCGTCGACATGGTGCTCACGATCTTCGTGCCGCCCATCACGCTCGACCCGGTCGGCGTCGCGCGCGCGATCTTCGAGGCCAGCCGCGGCACGAGCAAGCCGGTCCTCGGCTGCATGATGGCCCGCGTCGCGGTGCTCGACGAGATCAAGCGCCTCGACTCGGCGTGGTTCCCGCTCTACGACTACCCCGAAGACGCGGTGCGCGCGATGTGGAACCTCCTCCGCGTCCGCACGCTGCGCGACGACGACATCGGCGAGCCCGTGGAGGTCCAGGCCGACCGCCCCGCGGCCGCCGCCGTGCTCGCGTCCGCGGTGAAGGCCGGCGGCGGCTGGCTCCCGGCGCTCGACGCGTTCCGCGTGCTCTCGGCCTACGGCATCCGCATCGCGCCCCTCGCCGCGGTCGAGACGGTGGACGAGGTCGTGGCGACGGCGGGCCAGATCGCGGGCCGCGTCGCGCTGAAGCTCGACGGGCCCGCGTTCCTCCACAAGACCGACCTCGGCGCCGTCGTGCTCGGCCTCGAGGGCGCGACCGCCGTGCGCGCCGCCGCGGAGCGCCTCACGGCGATCGCGCGGAAGGCGTCGCCGGACCGCCCGTGGAACTTCCTCGTGCAGCGGATGGCCGCGCCCGGCACCGAACTGGTCATGGGCGTGCGGACCGACCCCGTGTTCGGCCCGCTCCTCGCGGTCGGCCTGGGCGGCATCCACGTCGAGGTGCTCCGCGACATCCGCTTCGGCCTCGTGCCCGCGACGCCGGTCACCGCGCGCCGCCTCCTCGAGCGCCTGCGGGCCTTCCCGATCCTCCAGGGCGTCCGTGGGGGCACCCCGGTGGACCTCGACAAGGTGATCGACGCCCTCCTCCGCCTGTCCGCGCTGGCGAACGAGCACCCCGAGATCGCCGAGGTCGAGATGAACCCCGTCTTCGCTCGCCCCGACGGCGTCGAGGCCGTGGACGTCCGCCTGCGCGTCGTCCCGTCGTAGCCGACCCGTCGGACCGCGTCGGTCCCCGTCGGGCCCGTCGGTCTCCCCTTCCGACGCGGCTGCGCGATTCCTCCGCCCAGACGGGGGGGGCCGCTACCTTGACCCCGTACCCGGTGGCCGCGCGCGACGCCGCCGACGGACCGCCTCCCCGCACTGGAACCCCGACGATGAAGATCACCGACCTCCAGGTCCAAGGCTACGAGCGCGTCGCCCGCTGCGAGGACCCCGCGTCCGGCCTGCGCGCGATGATCGCGGTCCACAGCACGGCCCTCGGCCCGGCGCTCGGCGGCCTCCGCATGTGGCCGTACCGCTCGTGGGACGAGGCGCAGTTCGACGTGCTCCGCCTCGCCCGCGGCATGACCTACAAGTCGGCCGTCGCCGACACCGGCCTCGGCGGCGGCAAGAGCGTCATCCTCGGCAACCCGAAGACCGACAAGTCCGAGGCGCTCTTCCGCGCCATGGGCAAGTTCGTCGACGCCTTCGGCGGCGCGTACATCACCGCGGAGGACGTCGGGACGTCCGTCGAGGACCTCGTGCTGGTCCGCAAGGAGACGCGCTGGGCCACGGGCCTGCCGCGCGAGGTCGGCTCGTCGGGCGACCCGTCGCCGTGGACCGCGCTCGGCGTGTTCCGCGGCATCAAGGCCTGCCTCGAGGAGGTCCACGGCACCGCCGACTTCGCCGGCCGCACGGTCGCGATGCAGGGCCTCGGCCACGTCGGCGGGTTCCTCGCCGAGCACCTCGCCAAGGCCGGCGCGCGCCTCGTCGTCACCGACCTGTCCCCGGAGCGCGCGAAGGAGGCGGCCACGCGCCTCGGCGCCACCGTCGTCGCCCCGGAGGCGATCTACGACGTCCCGTGTGACGTCTTCTCGCCGAACGCCCTCGGCGCCGTCATCAACGACGACACGATCAAGCGCCTCAAGGCGAAGATCGTCGCGGGCGCGGCCAACAACGTGCTGCTACGCGAGGAGCACGGCGACCGCCTGCGCGAACTGGGCATCCTCTACGCCCCGGACTACGTGATCAACGCGGGCGGCATCATCAACGTCTCCATCGAGGTCGAGAAGGGCGGGTACGACGAGGCCCGCTCGCGCAAGAAGGTGGAGAACATCTACGACGCGCTCAAGACGGTCTTCCGCATGGCCCGCGAGAAGAACGTGAGCACGAACCGCGCGAGCAACCTGCTCGCCGAGGAGCGCATCGCGAAGGGCCGCCCGGCCGCGGCGAAAGCCTGAGCGGGCGCCGCAGCGCAGGGCGCGAGGCGGGGCACGACGCGGCGGGACGCGCCGAGCGACCCCGTGCCCGCCCGACGCCTCGACGGTAGGCTGACGGCCGCTCAAGACGCGAGGCCCGTGCGGTGTCGGCAACCCGGAAGCGCTCCCCGTTCGCCCGCACCGGCGAGCGACGGCGTGCCCGGTTCGCCGCCGGCCTCCTCGCGGCCGTGATGCTGGTCGCGACCGGGTTCGCCTTCTTCGCCGTCACGACGGCCGAGGCGGCCCGCGCGCGCGGCCGCTTCGACGGCGCGGCCGCCGCCGCGGAGGGGCGGATCCAGTCGCGCCTCCAGCGGCAGTCGTCGGACCTGCGCGCGGTCTCCGGCCTCTTCGCGGCCAGCGAGCGCGTCGAGCGCGCGGCGTTCCGCGCGTTCGTCGAGAACCAACGCCCCACCGAGACCCAGCCCGGCGTCCGCGCCGTCGCCTACGTCCACCGCGTGCCGCGCGCCCGCCTTGCCGCGTGGACCGAGGAGGCGCGCGCCGACGGCGCCCCCGCGTTCGCGGTGCGGTCGCTGGGGCCCGACGCCGCCGGCGCCGACGACCTCCTCGTCACGACCTTCGTCGAGCCCACGGAGGGCAACGAGGCGCTCCTGGGCCTCGACGTGGGCGCCGTCCGCGCCTCGCGGGGGGCGCTCGAGGCCGCGGAGGCGCGCGGCCGCACGACGATCTCCGCCGCGGTCGCGGGCGCGCCGACGCCCACCGTCGTCTTCTACCGCGCCGTCTTCCGGCGGCCGGCGCCGCCCGATCCGGCGGCGACGGCGGCGCCCGCGGCGACGGCGGCGGCTCCCGAGGACGCGCGCGCCATGGGCTGGGTCGCCGCGATCGTCGACATGCAGTTGTTCCTCGGCGACGCGCTCATCTCCGTCGGAGCGACCCTCGACGTCGAGGTGCTCGACGCCGGCCCGGGCGGGGCGCCCACCGTGCTCTACGACAGCGACCGGCATCTGGGGACGCCGGCGTCCGTGGAGGTCCGCGACCACTACGACGACCGCCCCCACTTCCGCGAGACCGTGCTCGCGGCCGGCGGGCGGACGTGGACCGTGCGCACGTCGGCGCGGCCCGACTGGACCGACGGCGGGAGCACGCCGCTGCGGTTCGTGGTGCTCGGGCTCGGCGTCGTGGTCAGCGCGCTCGTCTTCCTCGTGGTGGCCGCCGCCACCCGGACCCACGGCCTCGCGCAGCGCCTCGCCGAGCGGGCCACCGGCCACCTCGAGCGGCAGGCCCGCGAGCTCGCGGCCGCGCGCGACGACGCCATGGCCGGCGCACGCGCGAAGAGCGACTTCCTCGCCGCCGTGTCCCACGAGATCCGCACCCCGCTGAACGGCGTGCTCGGCACGAGCCAGCTGCTCCTCGACGCCGGCCTGCCGGTCGAACCCGCCGAACAGGTCCGCACGATCCGTTCGTCGGCGCAGGCCCTGCTCGCGATCCTGAACGACATCCTCGACGTGTCGCGCATCGAGGCCGGCCGGCTCGAGCTCGTCGTCGAGCCCTTCGACCTGCGTGAGGCGGTCGAGGAGGTGCTCGACCTGCTCGTGCTGACCGCCGCCGAGAAGGGCGTGGAGCTCGTGCTGCGCTGGGCCCCCGACGTCCCGTCCACGTTCATCGGCGACGCGCTGCGGTGGAAGCAGGTGGTGCTCAACCTCACGGGAAACGCCGTGAAGTTCACGGAGCGGGGCCACGTACTCGTCGACGTGAGGCCCGCCGTCACGCCGGCCGGCGCGGGCGTCGAGTTGCGCGTCGAGGACACGGGCATCGGCATCCCGAAGGACCGCGTCGCGGCGCTCTTCCGCCGGTTCGCGCAGGCCGACCCGTCGTCGTCGCGCCGGTACGGCGGGGTCGGGCTCGGCCTCGTGATCACCCGCCTGCTCGTCGAGCGCATGGGCGGGACCGTCGAGGTCGCGAGCGAAGCCGGCCGCGGCAGCACGTTCCGCGTCCTCGTCCCCCTGGCGCGGAGCGCGTCCACGATCACGCGGCTCCCGATCCCGCCGTCGTCGGTGATGGTGCTCGTGGTGGACGACGCGGCGGTCGCTCGACGGGTCCTCGTCGAGGCGGCCGTCGCGCTCGGGGCCACGGTCGGCGAGGCCGCCGACGCGGCGTCCGCGCGCGCCGAGTTGCACGCGGCGGCCGCCCGCGGCCGGCCCTACGCCGTCGCGCTCGTCGACCTCGGCCTGCCCGACGAGGACGGCCTGGCGCTCGCGCGTCGCCTGCGGTCCGATCCCGTCACCGCGGGCACGCGCCTCGTCCTCGTGGCGCCGGCGGCCCGCGCGCGCCTCGCCGGGGAGGCCCAGGCGGCGGGCTTCGACGCGTGGATCGGCAAGCCGCTCCGGGCGCGCGACCTCGCCGACGCGTTGGCGGCGCTCGGGCCGGCGCCCCGGCTGCCGGCCGCGCCGTTCCTCACGCACGCCGTGCTCGCCGACGCGCGACGTCGCCGCCTCGGCCGCGTCGAGACGCCGCCGCCGGTCGCGCCCCCGGACGCGCTGCGCCGCGTCCTGCTCGTCGAGGATCTCGACGTGAACGCGCGCGTGGCCACGAAGATGCTGCAGCGCCTCGGCTGCACCGTCGAGTGGGCCCGCGGCGGCGTGGAGGGGCTCGAGGCCGCGGCCCGCGGCGGCTTCGACCTCGTCCTCCTCGATCTGCGCATGCCCGACGTGGACGGCTACGACGTGGCGCAGGGGATCCGCCGCCGCGAGGGCGACGGGCCTCGCGTCCCGGTGGTCGCGATGACGGCCGACGTCACCGACGACGACCGTCGCCGCTGCGTCGAGGCGGGCATGGACGACTTCGTGGGCAAGCCCGTCGAGCTGCGCCGCCTCGCGGAGGTGGTCGAGCGCTGGTGCCGGAAGCGCGCCGGGCCCCCGTCGCCGCCCCCGTCGCCGGCCGCGCCGGCCTGACGGTCACTCGGGGCGGTCCTCGCCGGTGACGCCCGCGATGGCGCGGGAGAGGGCGCGGCCGCCGACGACGAGCGCGACCCACATCGCGCCCACCCAGAGGACCACGAGGGCGACGGGCCAGCGCGCTTCGGGCTGGAACGGCCCGCCGCGCCACGCCAGCGCGCCGAGGGCGAGGTAGCCGAGGCGACGGCGCCACGTGAGGCCTGTGGGCTTCATGCGGCCGACGGCGAGGTCGGCGACGACGAGGGCGGCGCCGTAGGCGACGAGGGCGTACGGGGCCCAGGGCGCGTGGGGGAAGGCGCCGCGGGCGAGCGCGACGACGCCCCCCACGACGAAGCCGAGGGCGACGAGGAGATCGAGCAGGACGGCCGCCGCGAGGACGCCGGGCGTCGTGACGGGGGGACCGGTGTCGGGGAGGGCGACCTTCACGCGGGCTCGGTGTACCCGGCCCCGCCCGCCCCGGCCAGCGGGGCGCGGGCGGGATGCGGGCGGCCCGACGGCGTCAGTCCTTCCACCACATCACCTCGTCCTCCGGGATCGTCTCACGGAGGTCGAACAACGCGAGGAGCTCCGCCGGCGCGAGGCGACCGGGCACGATCCTCTCGAAGTGCCCACGGGCGATGGACGACGTCCGATAGGGTCGTTTCGTCACGCTGCCGAACCTGTCGCGCCACCGCGCGAGGAACTCTACGCGGACGGCCTTCGCGTCGGGCAGGGCGGCGAACGCCTCTCGCGTGAGCGCGAACACCGCCCTGTCGATGCCAGCGTCGAGCGCCCCCGCGTCGGCCGCCGCCCCGTCGAAGGCCGCGACGACGACCTGGCCGTCCTCCCGGCGGCCGCTCTCGACGTGGTGAGGCAGATGGGCGTCGGCCACCCCCTGGCGCAGCAGCTTCAGTTCGTCGGCGGTGATCGGCTCGCGCTTGGGCAGCGGACCCTCGGGGATCGGCGGCGCCGGGTCCGGCGGCGGCCAGTCCCCGTCCGTCTCGAGGCTGTAGACAAACCACTGCGGCTTCTTCGTCGTCGCCTCCGGGAGCCACAGCCAGCGCGACTCCCGCGACACGGAGTCGGTCCCCTCGAAGACCCACGCGCTCCCGCCGTTGACCCCCACCAGTTCGAGGCGGTCGATGCGGTACGCGTTCAGGAAGCCCGGCGCCCGGCCGGCGCCGTTCGCCGCCGTGTAGGCAGCGTTGGCCTCGTCCGTCGCGCCGTCGCGCCCGCGGAACGCCGGCGACTTGAAGTCGTAATGGACCTTGCGGTAGGCATCGGTCCCGAGCATCAGCTTCGCCCCGTCGCACCGCGGGCAGGTCGCGATCCGCCCGCTCCGGTCCTCGACGCGGCCCCATCCCCGACACTTCGGGCAGTCCACGCGCACGAGCCGCTTGCGGGCCTCGCACCCCTCGCGCAGTCGCGCGGTGAGCGAGGCGGTGCGCGCCTTCGCGACGGCGGCGGCGTCCGTGGGTCCGGCGGTCGCGACCGCGTCGCCCCGCCCGCCCGCGGTCGCCACGCCCGCTACGACCGCGAGCGCGAGTCCGACATTCCAGCGCCATGTGCCCATCCGACCCTCCGACGGAACGACCTCGCGAGCGGGCCCCGGAGGGCCGTGTGCGACGACCCCACCCCGCATCCGAACGGCGCCCAGCCTACCCCACGATCGCGGCGCCGCCGACGTCACGCAGGCAGGCTCGCACGCACCCAGGCCGACGCGTCGTGGTCGAGCGCGTCCGCGTCGACCGGCACGGTCGCGCGCGGGCATCGCCTCGGCCCCCGCGATCCGCTCGCCCGTCACGTCGCGGCCGTCGTCGCGCCGCACCCGCGCCCGCCCGTCCATCACGTCGAAGTCGTCGCCGCCGTGAACGTCCGGGACCCTGCCCGGCGTGCCGAGGCGGAAGTCCTCCGGACAGAAGGCCGCGACCGCGACCTTCGGCGAGCCCGACAGCACGGACCGCAGGCTCCACACCCCGTACGTCGTCCCGTCCGCGCCGCACGGGATCCCGGCGAGGCCGCCGCTAAGGAGGATGCGCAGGGCCTCCGCCGCGCGGGGCCCGCGTCCGACGACGCTCCCCGCACCCGTGCGACGCCAGGGTACCGCACGCGCCGACGCAACCACGATCGTCGCCGCGCCCCGGACCGCTCGTCCCGCGTCCTTCCTCGGCGCGGGCGGGCCTCGCGTCCCGGGTCAGTCGTCGGCGCCGGTCTCGATATCGACGGGGCACTCGGGCAGGGAACCGAGGAGCGACCGGCCGTAGGGCTTCGTCACGATGCGTGGGTCGAGGATCACCACGAGGCCACGGTCGGTCGCGCGGCGGATCAGCCGGCCGAAGCCCTGCTTCAACTTCAGCGCCGCCTGCGGCAGCGAGAGGTGTTCGAACGGGCTCCGCCCCTCGCGCTCGAGCCGGGCCTGCCGCGCCCGCGCGAGCGGGTGCGTCGGCACCTCGAACGGCAGCCGCGCGATCACCACGTTGCGCAGGGCCTCGCCCGGCACGTCCACGCCCTGCCAAAACGACGACACGCCGAAGAGCACCGAGTTCTCGGCGCGGAAGCGCTCGAGCATCGCCGAGCGCGGCAGTTCCTCGCCCTGCACGAGCACCAGGAGCCCATCGCCCACGAGGTCGGCCCGGATCGCCGCCGCCGTGCGCCGCAGCGAGTCGTACGACGTGAACAACACGAACGCGCCGCCGTCCGTCCGGCGCACGGCGTCGAGCACGGCGCCGGGCAGCGCCGCGTCGTAGGCGCCCGGCGAGCGGGCCGGGTCGGGGAGGTCCGCGCGCACCACGATCCGCGCCTGCCGCGCGTAGTCGAACGGGCTGCCGAGCACCACCTCGTCGGCGGCGTCCACGCCGAGGCGCTCCTTCGCGTACCGGAACGAGGGCGGCCGGCCCACGGCCAGCGTCGCGCTCGTGAGGATCACGGTGCCGAAGGCGTCGAACAGCGCCGCCTTCAGGTGCGGGGCGGCGTCGACCGGCGCGCGCAGGAGCGCCGCGTTGCCGCGCGCGTCGGCCTCGATCCACGCGGCGTGGCCCGCGTCGGCGCCGCGCGTCGCGTCGCGGATCGAGGCCGCCAGCGCGACGAGGCCGGTGGCGCGGGCGGACACCTCGAGCGCGAGGTCCCGCGTGAGAGGCGCGACGGAGAGGGCGAGCGTCCGCCCGAGGTGCTCGACCGCGTCGGCGAGGCCCTCGTCGGTCGGGAGCGCGCCCTCGAGCGGGACGACCGCCGACCCGGCGTCCGTCGCCCCGGCGATGGCGCGGACCCGCTCGAAGAAGAGACGCGAGGCCCGGCGTGCGTCGTCGACGAGGCCGCGCAGTGCAGGGTCGGGGTGGCGGGCGAGCAGGCCCGACGACCGGCGGTCGTTCCACAGCCGGGAGAGCGCCTGCTGCACCCCGCGCGTGCTCACGCGGGCGCCGAGCGTCTCGGCGGCGGCGTCCTCGAGGTCGTGCGCCTCGTCGACGATGACGGCGTCGACCGCCGGGAGGAACGACGCGCCGGAGCGGCGGAGCGCGAGGTCGGCGAGCAGCACGTGGTGGTTGAGGACGAGGAGGCTGGCCTCCTGGGCCCGGGCCCGGGCGGCCTGGTAGCCGCAGCGGGCGAAGAAGGGGCACTGCCGGTGCAGGCAGTTGCCGCTCTCGGCCCGGACGGCCTCCCAGACGTCTTCCCGGGGGGAGAACGGGAGGTCCTGGCGGCTGACCGCCCCCCGCTCGGCCAGGGCGTCGATCTCGCCGAGCTGACGGCGGCCCTCCTCCTCGGGGAAGAGCTCCCCGGTGGGCTCGGCGGCCATCTTCAGGCGTCGGAGGCAGAGGTAGTTCCCGCGGCCCTTGACCAGCGTGAACGTCGTCGGGAAGGGCAGGGCCTTCGAGAGCAGGGGGAGGTCCTTCGCGACGAGTTGCTCCTGGAGGGCGATCGTGCTGGTGGCGATCGCCACCTTCTTCCCCTCCCGGGCGGCCCAGACCAGGGCCGGGACGAGGTAGGCGAAGGACTTGCCCACGCCGGTGCCGGCCTCGACGAGGAGGTGCCGGTGGCCGTCGAGGGCCCCGGCGACCGCCCGGGCCATCGCCTGCTGCTCCGGACGCTCCTCGAAGGCCCCGAGGGCGGCGGCGACCGGCCCTTCCGGGGCCAGCAAGGTCGTCGCGTCAGGGAGGGGGGTCGCGTCCACGCGGGTCGTCTTCGACCCAGCGACGGGTCGGCACCTTGTCCGGGGGGGATCGGGCGGGCTATGCTACGGCGCTTGCCCGGGAGGTCCTCGACGCCGCCATGATGTCTCGCCGCTCCGTCTCCACCGCATTCGCTCTCGCCGCCGTCGCGGCCCTCGGGCTCGCGGGCTGCCGCTCCCGCGCCGGGACGGAGTACACGGTGCCGACCACCCTGGCCCCCATCGGGGCGACGTCGCTCGACCGGGGCGCGTGGCTGATCGGGAACGCGACCGGCCTGTGGACGGTGACCGTCCCCGGCGACACCCCGTCAAGTAAGCCGGTCCGGATCGGCTACGTCACGGCGCGCGCGCACCGACAGGTCCGCGGCGGCCCGGCGTTCACGATCCACGAGGTCTCGGGCCTCGACCGCGACACCCCCGTCGGGATCGTGGACTCCCTCGGCAACGCGAAGCGGTTCAAGCCGCTCCGCAACGGCCACCAGGAGGTCGAGGACGCGGGCAACGGCACGCTCTCGTTCGCGGTGCAGGCGATCTTCGAGACGACGAAGCCGGTGACGCTCACGGCGACGAGCGAGCGCCAGCTTGCGTTCGAGCTCCTCGACGCCGACGGCAACGGCACGCTCGACGAGAAGGAGTTCCCCGCGATCAAGGCCACGCGCGGCTCGCCCGACACGAACCGCGACGGCAAGATCGACTGGAACGAGTTCGACGCCGACGATGATCTGTAAGGGGATGATCTGTAAGGGGATGATCTGTAAGGCGATGATCTATCAGCGGATGATCTGTAACGGATCAAGAAGGCTCGGAAG
>Ga0163144_10017424_pt1 | contig 14628 bp, 9 predicted proteins | sample OliLak19BULKMAT1_FD_123175 | JGI IMG/M metagenome (GOLD analysis project Ga0163144, IMG submission 123175) | Freshwater microbial mat bacterial communities from Lake Vanda, McMurdo Dry Valleys, Antarctica - Oligotrophic Lake LV.19.BULKMAT1 | ecosystem: Environmental > Aquatic > Freshwater > Lake... | reverse complement strand
TACGGTCGCCAGGATGCCGTCCCCACGTCTCCCTGCGTCCGTCAACGAGGACGCTCGGACGGACAGACGACTGGTCCCACGGACGAGATGATGAACCGACACCTCCAGCTCGCCCTGTCCGTCCTGCTCGCCATAGGAGGGTTCGCCCTGCTCCTTGCGCTGGTCGCCTACAAGGCCTCGCAAGTCGGAGTCGCCACGCCGACAGAGTCGCATCCATTTGGGTCCTTCGGCGCGTGGACCGCTCATGCGCTGCTACGCGGATACGGCTTAGCCGCCATCCTGGTCCCGGCGGTTGCGCTTGGCTGGGCGGTAGCCCTGTGGCGTGATCGCGACCTGTCGCATCCCTCGCGTCGCATCGCCGGCGCGATCGTCCTGCTGCCGGCGTTGGCCGGATTGCTGCATTTGCTGCCGCGTGGCTCTGGCGACTGGATGCTGACCCGTTGGGACCAGAGCAATCTCGACGGCCTGGGTGGCGCGGTCGGCTATCTGCTGTGCGCCCTGCCTGGCGGCTGGGCCTCCAGCGGCGGGGGCGGTTTCCTGCGCGTATGGCTCGATACCAGTGGCGCTGCTGTGCTGCTATCGGGCGTCGCCATCTTCGCGATCTGGCTGATGGATCTCGGCCTCACCGCCTGGGTCCGCCGGCTGTGGTACCTGGCGGCGACCCGCCGGTCGGTCGAGTCCGGCTCTGGCAGTGCGGTCTATCCAAGCGGCATCTACACGGGTCCGGCCGATGGGGGAAAGAATAACAAGGCGCGTGCGACCACCAGTTTCCGCGAACTCCAGAAGCGGTTGACCGACAAGGGTGAGCTACCCGGCTCCAGCGATGCCGACGAGATCCTCGCGGCAATCCGCAAGCAGCGCGAGGCGCTTGACGAACCGGAGGCGGCCCTGCAGGCGCACCCGGCCGATCTCGAGTCCCCTGCCAGCCAGCCGCCCGAGCCCATCGCCCAGGCGACCGCGGCGAGCAATCCATCGCCGTTCTTGACCCAGACGGCTGCCATCGAGCAGGTCGCCATCAGCGACCCTGTCCCGTCCAAGCCGGTGCCCAAGCCCAGGGTGAAGCCAGCCGGGTCGACCAACTCGACCTATGCGCTGCCGTCGCCAGACCTGCTGCAGGTCCCCAAGGAGCGCAGCCTCGCCGCCCACGAGCAGGAGAAGGCGCAGACGGCCAAGGCGATCGAGGATGCCTTCGCGGCGTTCAATGTCGAAGTCAGTGTGGTCGGCGCGATGCGCGGACCGACCGTAACGCAGTACGAGCTGAAGCTGCTCGACCCGTCAATGCGGGTGAACAAGGTCGAGGGCTTCGAGCAGGATCTCTCCCTGAAGCTCGGCACCGAAGGCATCCGCATCGTCGCGCCGCTGCCCAATCGCACCACCGTCGGCGTCGAGGTACCGAACCGCACCAAGGAGCCGGTGGTGATGCGGGACCTGGTCGACGAGATCGACCCGAACATCATGGCCTTGCCGGTGGTGCTCGGCCGGGACGCGATCGGCAAGCCACTGATCATGGATCTGGCCAAGGCTCCGCACCTGCTGGTCGCCGGCTCGACCGGCATGGGCAAGTCGGTGTGCATGAACGCGATGATCTGCTCGATCCTGCTGTTCCGCACGCCCGACGAGGTGCGCTTCATCATGGTCGACCCGAAGATGGTCGAACTGAGCGGCTACGAGGACATCCCGCACCTGCTGACGCCGCCGATCACCGACATGACCAAGGCGCATGCCGCGCTCGATTGGGCCTGCCAGACCATGGACGAGCGCTACGAAGCGTTGCGTCTATCGGGTTGCCGCTCGATCGCCGATTTCAACGCCCTAGGTGAGCAGGAGCTGCGCTTCCGCCTGGCCAAGCGCGAGTTCCAACTTGAGGATCTCAGCGTCGGCGTGCACATGCCGTACATCGTCGTGCTGGTCGATGAATACGCCGATCTGATGATGGTGAACAAGGAAGTCGAAAAATCGATCGTTCGCTTGGCCGCCAAATCGCGCGCTTGCGGCATCCATGTCATCCTCACCACCCAGCGTCCGAGTGCCGACGTGGTGACCGGACTGATCAAGTCGAACCTGCCGTCGCGCGTGTGCTTCCGCGTCGTCGATCGCAACAACTCGCGCGTCGTGCTCGACAGCAGCGGGGCCGAGAACCTGCTCGGCAAGGGCGACATGCTGTTCCTGCAGCCGGGCACCTCGCTGCCGGTGCGTGGCCAGGGCGTATTCCTCAAGGACGCCGAGATCAACGCCATCGTCGAGCACGCGCGCAGCCAAGGCAAGCCGAGCTACGACGATTCCATCGCCAAGGCCGGCGCGGTGGCGATGAAGGGCGGCGACAAGGGCAGTGGCGAGGAGTCGAGTGACGCTTGGAAACTCGACCGCAAGTTCCACGAGGCGGTGCAGGCGATGTACCGCTACGACAAGACCGGCGCCGACTTCTTCCGCCGCAAACTGGGCGTCGGCTACAACAAGGCGACCGAGTACGTCGAGACGCTTGAAGACCTCGGCTTTGTCTCCCCCGCCGCCGGCACCGCCTCGCGCAAGATCCTGAAAAGCTGGGACGACTGGCTCGACCTGCTGCGCGAGAACAAGGTCGAATTCAGCGACGAGGACGAACTCTATCGTCCGCCGTTTAATACCTGAGGCCGGGGAAAGTGCGCTGGGTCTGCTGAGACCAGCGAAACCGGCTGATTTTTCACCCGCGAATGAATTTTCATTACGATTGCATTCACATGCCGACGGCACAATGCGCCTCTCCGTTGCGCATTTCATTTCTCCCTCCTCCTGGCCTCCCCGCCGACCCCGCCACCATTTCAGCCCTGTTCGCAGCGCTCGGAGCTACAGGCGCTGTGGTCGAAGCCTCGGCCTGGACGCTGCACGACACCCCGGACCACCGCCTGTGGCAGGCCGACCTCGCCCTGGTGCATCGCGGCCACATTCTTGCCCTGCACCGCCGCAGCCAGCTTTCATTCGGCAAGGCCGAGGCCAGCCAGGCCTGTCGTGGCGCACCGCCGCCGCGCCTGCTCGCGCAGTGGCCGAGCAGCGACCTGAAGACCGCCCTGCTGCCGCTGGTGCGCATCCGTGCCATCCGCGCTGTGCTCGCCTGTACCGTTGAGCGCCACACTGCCATCCTGCGCGATGACCTCGACAAGACCGTAGCCCGGGTCGAGGCTTGGCTGGTGCAGCCTGACCCTGCTTCCTGCCGGCTGTGGGTGACGGTCGAGGATCTGCGCGGCTACGAGCGCGAGCGCGTGGCCGCCGCTGTCGCCTTGGTTGGGCGCGGCTGGTACGAGGCCGAAGACGATCCCTTCGCCTTGTTCGCCACCGAGATCCTCGACATCGGCCAGCCGGTCGAGTCCGGCTTCCCCGACGGCCACAAGCCCGCCGGCCAAGCCCTGCGCGCCTGTTTGCGACAAGCGCTGCAGTCCCTACCCGATCTCGAAAAGGGCGTGGTAGATGACATCGACACGGAGTTCTTGCACCAGTACCGGGTCATCCTGCGCCGGGCGCGTTCGCTGGTGGCGCAGTTCCGCAGCGTGTTCCCGTCCAAGCGCGCCGAGCGCATCCGCGCCATCCTCGGCGGCTGGGCACGCTGCTCGAACAGCCAGCGCGACCTCGACGTCTGGCTGCTGGCGCGCAGCGAGCACGAGGCCCTGGTGCCAGAGCAGCTCCGCCCCGGGATGGAGGGCCTATTTCGCGCTATCGCCCGCGACCGGGCCGCAGTCCAGCGTGAGCTGGCCGCCCGCCTCGTCTCGTCCGCGCATCGCAGCGAACGCGAGGAGCTCCTGGCGCTGCTCGACCTACAGGACGACGGTCCAGACGCTGCCTTGCCGCTGACTGAGCTCGCTCGTCGGCGGACTTGGAAGACCTTCCGCCGTGCCGCCAACCAGGCCTCGCTGGTCAATGCCGCTACCTCCTCTGACGCGGTGCACGATGTGCGCATCCGTTGCAAGAAGCTGCGCTACATGCTCGACGCCTGCGGCCGCTTCACCGCCCCTGACGACCACCAGAAGCTGCGCAATCAGCTCAAGGCGGTGCAGGCGGTGCTCGGCGAATTCAACGATGCCTGCCTCCAGTGCCGTGCTCTGCTCAGCCGGGCGGAATCGCATCGCGGCGACCCCGCCACACTGCTCGTGCTCGGCGCTCTGGTCGGCGCCCTCGACCGCAACCGCGCCTCCCTTCACGACCAGCTCCTGCTCGGTCTTGGCGATCTCGCCTCGCCGGGGACCTGGTCGACTTACCGCAGCCTGTTCCGGACCAAGGACTGAATCGTGAAAATCATTGCCCTGCTCAGCGCCAAGGGAGGCGTGGGCAAGACCACCACCGCCGTCAACTTGGCCGCACTTTGCGCTCGCGCCGGCAAGGCGACTCTGCTGATCGACCTCGATCCGCAGGGCGCCTCCGGCCACCTGCTGCGCATCCGCCCGGCGGAGGGCCTCAAGGCCAAGCGTTTCTGGTCAGGCAAGGCCGACATCGATGAGCTGATCCGCGCCTCCGACGTCGAGGGCCTCGATGTGCTGCCTGCCGCCGACTCTCTGCGTCGGGCGGAAGCGGTGCTGGAGGACCTCGACCATCCCCGCCGCCGTCTCGTCGGCATCGTTGGCGATCTCACTGGCTGGGAGCGCGTGGTGTTCGACTGCCCACCAGGCCTTGGTCTGCTGTCGGAGAACGTTCTCCGCGCCGCCGACCTGGTGCTGGTGCCAGTCGCCCCCAGCCCGCTCGCGCTACGCACTCTGGCACCGTTGGCCGCGCTGGCCGGCAAAGACGCGGTCAAGCTGCGCCCCTTCGTGTCGATGGCGCGCGGCGACAAAGCCGTCGTCGCCGAGCTGCGGGCCTCGTGGCCGAACACCCTGGTTGCCGCCATCCCCGTGGCCGAGGTGGTCGAGGAGTCGGCTGTGGCTAGGTCTTCGGTCGCGCTGCACGCACCGCGGGCGAGGGTGGCCCAGGCCTATCGCAGACTGCACGCCGAGGTCGAGGTCATCCTCGCGGGGCAGGACGCCGCATGAACCGAACCGAACGCATCGTAGCCTGCCCGCTGGTGCGGCGCCGAGGCCGGCTGCATGTGGTCCTGGTGACCGGTCGCCGCTATCACAACTGGCTGCTGCCCAAGGGTCGCCGCGAGGATGACCTCACCCGACGCGAAGTCGCCGAGCTAGAGGCCTGGGAGGAGGCCGGAGTGGTGGGGTCGGCCTTCGGCCAACCGAGCCGCTTCCGCATGGTCGCCCATGGCGGTGGCCACCGCGCCATGCTCGCCTACGGGATCCATGTCCGCCGCCTGGCTCGGATCTGGCCGGAGCAGCACCAGCGCCAGCGGGTGCTCGTGCAGGTCGACCAGCTCGATCGCATTCCGATCACAGAAAGCCTGCGTCGCTGCATCACCCGCCTCGTCGGTCAGGTCTAACCCCGAGGCCGCGCGCCGCCGGGGATTCAGCAGCGCGGCACAGTCGCCAACACGGCATCCCACCAGCGCGTTTCGCCTTTTTCGGCAGTCGGGATGGCGACCAGGTGGACATGCCCGCTGCCGCGTGGCTGCCAGGCGATCGGGAAGCCGGGGTCGCTCCAGCCGGTGAAGGCGATGCTGACCGGCACCGCCAGCGCGGCAGACAGGTGGTGGCCGACCGAGTCATAGGCCAGGGCGTGCCGGCAGGCGCTCAGCGCTGCGGCCCAGCCGCCGATTGAGCCGTGAAAACGGATGATTTCAGCAGCTGCCATTTCATCGCGGGCGAGCGCCGCGACGTCGCGACCCAGACCTTGGCCGCTATCGTCGAGGTCGCTGATCCGCCAGCCAAGAGCATCGACCAGCGCATCGCTGTTCTTCAGTTCGGCCTCGCCGAAGCCGCGGTCGAGTAACACGCGCCAACCCTTGGCACGCAGGCCGCGCAGCAGGTGCAGCTCGCCGTCGCGCGGCAGGGCCTTGGCCGGATTACCGCCATGGTCGAGTTTCACCGCGCAAATCGGGGCTGTTCCGAAAGCGGCGGTGAAACGACTGGCCAGGGCGCTGCGTTCGGTGTCGAAGGCCAGACGCGGGGTGCACGCGGGCCCGCCGCCAAGCAGCTGTGCGCACCAGCCGTCCAATTGGTCAGCCAGGCTCTGTGGGGGTGCGCCTTCCGGGCCGACGTTTTCCCATAGGCGGTAGCGTCCGGCGGTGATCACCGGCAGGATGCCAAGCTGGTCGAGTCGCGAATCCGGCGCGACCACCAGATCCGGAGCCTCGGCGGCGATCGCGTCGGCGAGCAGCAGCCAACTAGCCAGGCGGTCGCGCAGGGGGCCGCGGCGGGCGTACGACAGCGGCCGCACGCGAACGCCGGGCATGCCGCCGATCAGGCCAGACAGCTTGCCGTCGCCGAGCACGACCAGCTCGGCCGTGGGGAAGCGTGCGCGCAGGCGCTGCAGCAGGACGGTGGTCAGCAGCACGTCGGCACCCAGGGTGACGCGCGATGGGATGATGATGCGGGCGACCTGGGCGGGCAACGGGTCGGCGCCAGCGCGGACGCGGGCATGATGCGCAATTAGATCCGCTTCGCTGGTAATGCCGAAAGTGGCCAGTCGCTTGGCCAGCTCGGGAACCCGGCTGCATACCCGCCAGGTGATGCGGCCGAAGAGGCGGTGGTACAGCCAGCGTCCGGCCGGAGTGAAGCCGTCGTTGAGCGGCTCAACTAGGCCGCCGAACAAGGCTCCGAGACCGTCACCGCGCACCGCTTCATCGTCGCTGTCGGCGGCATCGGCCAGAGCGTCGGCGTGCGTGCACAAGACGGATTCGAACTCGGGATAGGCAACCATGGTCGCGGCGAGGCTCCGAGTCCCAAGCCAGGAGATGATGGCGTCGGCGTGGCTGCGTACGGGCATGCGCCTATTCAATGCGATGTCCGGGGAAAGTCATCATGGATGGGGCTATCGCGGGGTTGATCCCCCTGACCTGGCTTCGACCTATCCCCCCTTGGCAGCCCTCATACCGGTCTACGCTTGCAGCAGATGCCCGACGAGCGCGACGACAGTCCCGACGACAAGCTGATGCACGAAGCCGAAGAGCTGATGCGCCAGAAGCGCTTCCGCGATGCGGCCAGGCGCTACCAGGACTTGCACGGCAAGCAGCCGACCGATCTGTGGACCTCGTTGGGTTTCGCCAGCGCGCTGGAATGCGCTGGCGAGGTCGAGACCGCCGAACGCGTGCTTGAGGACGCTGCCACCCGGCACGGGCTGTCCGCCTCGCTACATCGCTTCCGTCACCTCTTCTTCGTCCGTCGTGAAGACCTCAAGCGGGCGACCGCCAGCCAGCAGGCGCTGCGCCGCGACGCGCTGGAAGCCGGCGAAAGCGATCAGCTCGCCGACCTGTACTTCAACCAAGGCCGCTACCACGAGGCCTTGGCAGAACTGGAACGCCGGCTGGCCGAGGGTGATCGTGACGAGCGCGCCGGTCTGATGGCGCGCAGCGGTGCTTGCCTGCGCCAGACCGGCGACGCCGAGGCCGCCCGTGACCGTTTGTTGATGGCCCTAGCCCTCGATCCGGACGCTGCCTGGACTCTGGCCGAGCTGGCCGAGGCCGAGCGCGCCATCGGTCTCGCCGACCAGGCCCGCGTCCATTACCGTCAGGCCCTGGCTATCTCGCCAGAGGACCACTGGACGCGCGGACACCTCGCCCAGCTGGAGAGCGAGCAGGGCGACAAAAAGGCGGCGATCGCGTTATATGAGGAAATTCTGGTCGGCGATCCCGAGGCCGCTTGGGCCAAGGTCGAGCTCGCTCAGGTCCTGGCCGACAGCGATGGAGAACGCGCCGGCGAGCTGTGTCGCTCGGCCCTCGCTGACGATCCCGAGTATCCGTGGGCGCACGCTCAACTCGGCCAACTGGCGCGTAAGGCCGGGCGCTTCGAGGACGCGCTCAATTCCTACCAGCGTGGCCACATGGCGGCGCCCGAGGCCAACTGGATTCTGCACGAGGCCACCGAAGTGGCGCGGCAGATGGGCAAGGACGACATTGCCGAGCGTTTGCTGGAACGTGCCCGTGCCGCCGACCCCTACGATGCCACCACCCACGGCTACATCGCCGACCTGCGCCGCCATCAGGGCCGACTGCGCGATGCAGCGGCGCATCTCGAGCAGGCGGTGGCAATCGACACCGACTACACCTGGGCCTGGCGTGAACTGGCCGAGGTGCGCGCGATGCTTGGCGAGCACGACGCAGCCGAGGCTGCGTGCAAGCAGGCGCGTGACCTGGCGCCCGATGATGCGGTCAGCGATGGCCTGGTCGCCTTCCTGTTGAAGCATCGCGGACTGCGCGATCGCGGACTGCCGTGGCTAGAACGTGCGGTCGAACGCCAACAGGACTACCTATGGGCTTGGCGCGAGCTCATCGAACTGCACCTCGCCGCCGGTCGTGCCGCCGAAGCCGAGCAGGCTGCGCGTGCGGCCCTGATCAAGCTACCCGGCAACGCCCCGCTGCTCGGCCTGCTGGCCGAGTGTCTGCGCCGGCGTGGCGAGCTCGTCGCTGCCGAAAACGCGGTCGGTCAGGCCATCTCCCTGGCCAGCGACGTGCCGCAGCTGTGGGCCCTGCGTGCCGAAATCGCGTTGATGCACGAGGACGCTGCGGCCGCCGTGACCGCCGCCGCCCGCGCAGCCGCTCTCGATCGTGCCCCCGAATTCGCCACCCTGCATGCCCAGGCTCTGCTCGCCTCGGGCAATGAGCGGGCAGCCACCGTCGAACTGAACCGTGCCCTAGGTGCCAAGCAGCCACCCGCCGCGGCCTTCGAACTGTCAGCCGCGCTGGCCGAGCGGCAGGGCGACCGTCCGACCGCCCTGGCCCAGATCGATCTGGCCATCGCCCGCGGTGACGATCCACGGTTGCGCATCCGACGCGCCCGCCTGGCGGTCCAGGGCGGCGACCGCTCGGCGGCCGAAGCGCTGCTGCCGCTGGTCGAGCAGCCCACCGCCAGCCTGCCGTGGGCCGAACTCGCCCTGACCCTGGCCAACGCCGGCCACGTGACTGCGGCCCGTCGTGCGGCCTCGCGCTTCGCGGTCGAGGCGACGCCAGCCTCGGCCTTCCAGCATCTCGCCGAGGTCGAGTGGAACCTCGGCTTCATCGAGCTTGCCAGCGCCCATATTGCCGCCGCCATCGCAGCCGCCCCGCACGATCCTGGTATTCGCACCTTGGCCGCCGTCATCGCTGAGTCCTCGGGCGAGCCTGCTGCAGCGGCCGCTCATCTTGACGCTGCGCTCGCGGCACGCCCCGACGACCAGCATCTGATGCGGCAGATCGCGTTGCTGCGTGAACGCACCGGCCAGCAAGACGCGGCTGAAGCGATGTGGCGGCGACTTGCCGACGGCTCGCAGCCGGGCGAGGGACGTCATCTGGAACTGTGCGCGGCGCTGTGGCGGCTTGATCGGCATGACGAGGCCACCCGGCTCTCTGAGCCGCACCTCGCCGCCCCGGCCAGCGTCGACTTGGCGCGACTGTGGCGCGACCGCGGCCTGCACCTGGCCCGGCGTAACGGCCCGGTCATCGGCCTGGCCGCGATGGCCGCGCGCGGCGAGTTGCTCGGTAATCCCGGTCGCGCCCTGGCGGTGCAGCTGGCTCTGGGCGGCAACGATGTGCGCGCCGCCCGCATGCATCTGGACGCGATGGCGCCGGACAACGACGTCGAGCGCCGGGCCCGCGATGTGCTGTCGGCCCGCACGCTGCTGGCCGAAGGCCGCGCCGACCAGGCCCTGGTGGTGGCGCGCGCCGCTGCCGAACGCTGGCCTGGTGACGAAGACCCGTTGATCGCCGCCGCCGATGCCCTGCTGGCCCTCGGCCGCACTGCCGCTGCGCTTGATCAGCTGGATGGCGATCCGGTGCTGTGGCCGCCGGAACGCGCGGCGGTCGCCGCGTGCATCGCCCTGGCCGTGCATGGGCCGGGCGCCGCCGCAGCGCGCCTGGTGCGCAGTAATCGTCCTGGCGAACATCCGCTCGGCCGGTTGATGGCCGCCGCCCTACCCGACGTTGCCAGCGAGGCTGCTGGTCGCGCTGCGGTGGCCGACGTCGCCACGCTGCCACCCGTGCTGGTTGCACCACTCGCCCAGGCCCTTGGCCGGGCAGGCCGACACGATCTCGCCGGCGCCCTGCGCCTGAACGCTGCCGGTGTTGCATTGCGCCGCGGCGACGACCGTCTGGCGATCCAGCACCGCCGCGCCGCTCGTCAGCACTTGCGGGCGCGCGCGGGTGCACTTGCCGCCCTGAGCGATGCGCTGACGGCCCGTGATCTGCCCAGCCTGCTGCGCCACCTTTTCCCATGACTCAGACCCTGCCCCTGTGGCCTGCCGGCGTTCCGCCGGTCGGCATCGATCCGTCCTGCAGCGACCGCGAGCGGCTTGATGCGCTCCCGACCCTGACCCCGGTGGTGACCAGCCAGCCGGGAGTCCCGCGGCCGGCCATCGTCGTGCTGCCGGGAGGCGGCTACGCGAACCTCGCCCAGCACGAGGCCGAGCCGATCGCCGCGTGGCTGGGTTCGCTTGGACTCGCCAGCGTGGTGTGTCGCTACCGCGTATGGCCCAACCGTCATCCAGCCCCGCTGCAAGACGCCGAGCGCGCCATCCGCACGGTGCGCGCCCATGCCGAGGCCTGGAACATCGACGCCAGCCGCGTCGGCGTGCTGGGCTTTTCTGCGGGCGGCCACTGCGCCGCCAGCGTCAGCTGCCTGGGCCAGCCGGGCAAGCCCGACCATCCAGATCCGATCGAGCGCTTCAGCGGCCGGCCGGACGCCGCTGTGCTGTGCTACCCGGTGATCAGCTTCCAGAACTGGAGCCACACCGGCAGCCGCGACAACCTGCTGGGTGGTGTGGCTGATCCCGAATTGGTCCATCAGCTGTCCCTTGAGAACGCCGTCCACGACCATGTCCCACCGACGTTTCTGTGGTCGACCTCGGACGACAGTGCGGTCAGCGTGTTCAACAGCCTGCATTACGCCGGTGCCCTACGTCGCCACGGCGTGCCGTTTGCGATGAGCATCTATCCGACCGGCCGCCATGGTCTTGGGTTGGCAGACGACGTCCCGCACGTCGCCGACTGGTCTACCGCCTGCGCCGCCTGGCTGAGGTCGCTCGGCTGGATCTGACGCGCTCCGTGGTTGCGCCGCGGTGATGCAGCCTTCAATGTCACCCCTCACGGGCCATTAGCTCAACGGTTAGAGCAGGCGACTCATAATCGCTCGGTTCTGGGTTCGAATCCCGGATGGCCCACCACTCCACACCCCATGCTGACCGCCATCCTCCTCGCCCTCGGCCTGTCCATGGATGCGGTGGCGGTGTCGATCAGCTCAGGGATGTGCCGGCCCGAGGCTGGCACCTGGCGTCTATTGCGCATGCCGCTGGCCTTCGGTTTCTTCCAGGCGCTGATGCCATTCCTCGGCTGGTTGGGCGGCGCCAGCCTGGTCGCGCACGTCGCACGCTGGGATCATTGGCTGGCCTTCGCCCTGCTCACCGGCATTGGTGGCAAGATGCTGTGGGATGCGTGGCGGAGTGATGACGATGACTGCGATACGAGCGATCCATTCGCCTGGGGTCGTCTACTGGTGCTGTCCGTCGCCACCTCGATCGACGCCTTGGCTGCCGGCCTGACCATCGCCCTGATCGATCTGCCGGTGGGACTCAGCCTGACGATCATCGGCGGGACGACCACCATCCTATGCCTGCCCGCCGTTCTCCTGTCGCGTCGCCTGGGGGTCCGCTGGGCCGGTCGAGCCGAGGTGGTTGGAGGACTCGTGCTGATCGGGATCGGCAGCAAGATCCTGATGGACCACCTCGCTGGCTGAGCGACTCTGCGCAGCGTGGGACATGCCGACCTCACCGCCCTGCTCCTCGCCCTGGCCACCCTGCTGGTGGCGGCCCGCGTGTGCGGCGAGTTGGCGCGTCGACTCGGCCAGACCGAGGTGCTCGGCGAGATCCTCGCCGGAGTCCTGCTTGGTCCGACTATCCTGGGCCGTTTCGCCCCAGCCGTTCAAGCGGCCTTGTTCCCGGCGGCAGGTACCCAGGCGGCGGTGACCTTGGGAGGGATCGAGCAGCTGGCGGTCAGCCTGTTCCTCTTCGTCGCCGGCATGGAGGTCAGCCTGGCAGCGGTGCGCCGCGAAGGCGGCCGGGCCCTGGCCGTCTCGCTCGGCGGTTTGCTGGTACCCTTCGGACTCGGCTTGGCCGTGGCGATGGCGATGCCCGAAGCGGTCGGCGCGGTGGCTGGCGGTTCATGGGGTTTCGCCTTGTTCTTCGCCGTGGCGATGAGCGTGTCGGCGCTGCCGGTGATTGCGCGCACGCTGATCGACCTGGGCATCTACCGCACCGGCATCGGCGCCGTTGTCATCCCCTCGGCGATTATCATGGACCTGGTCGGCTGGCTCGCCTTCGCGGTGGTACTGTCGCTGGTCGATCGTCACACCGTCGGACAGACCTCGATTACCCAGACGGTGATGCTGACGTTGGGATTCTGCGCCGTCATGCTGACGTTTGGCCGCTGGCTGATTGATCGGGTACTGCCGTGGGTCCAGGCCTACCTCAGCTGGCCGGGCGGCGTGCTGGGCTTCGCCTTCGCCCTTGCCCTCGGCTGCGCCGCATTCACCGAGGCGATCGGCCTGCATGCCATCTTCGGCGCCTTCGTCGCCGGCGTCGCCCTCGGCGACAGCCCGCACCTGCGGCCACGCACCCGCCTGGTCCTTGAGGATTTCGTGCGTTCGTTCTTTGCACCGTTGTTCTTCGCCGGCATCGGCCTGAAGGCCGACCTGATCGGCAATTTCGCGCCGATGGTGGTGGGTCTGGTCTTCGCCGTGGCCTGCGCCGGCAAGCTGGTCGGCTGCGGCCTGGGCGCGCTGCTCAGCGGACTCGCCTGGCGCCAGTCCGCCGCTGTCGCCATGGCCCTGAATGCCCGCGGTGCGATGGAAATCGTCCTCGCCTCGATCGCGCTGCGCTTCAACCTGATCGGCCAGACCACCTTCGTCGCCCTGGTGATCACCGCGCTCGCCACCTCGCTGATCGCTGGGCCGGCGATCAAGCGCCTGCTGCAGCTGCGACCGGCCCGTGGGCTGGCTGCATGGCTGCCACCCAGGGCCTTTGTCAGGCGGCTGCAGTCGCCTGACCGGGTCGGCGCCGTGCGCGAACTGGTGGCGGCTGCGGCAATAGCGGGAACCGATGTCGAACAGGCGGTGCAGGCGGTGCTGGCGCGCGAGGACTCGGCTCCGACCGGCCTCGGCCGCGGCTTGGCGGTGCCGCATGCACGAATCCCCGGTCTGCCCGCCCCGCTGATGGCGTTGGGGGTCAGTGAACAGGGCTTGGCCTTCGAGGCCACCGATGGCCTGCCTGCCCAGATCATTGTCCTGCTGCTGACCCCTGGCGAAACCGAGAGCGAACATCTCGGGTTGCTTGCGCAGATCGTCAATGAACTGTCAGATCCGACCGTCCAGCGGCAGGTGGTGGCGGCAGGCACCTATACCGAACTGATCGCCTTGCTGCGTGCGGGCACCCGCGCCGAGTCCCAGGACAGGTAGACCGGCAGGGCCGGTCAGGCCTTGGGCAGCGGTAGGTTCCAGTGTTGCAGTTCGCGAGCGGCGGAGACCCGCCAGGTTGCGTTCGGAGCGATCAGCTCCTTGTAGCGTTTGGCGTCGGCGGCCAGCCGGGTGACCTGGGCGTCGCTGGCGAGCGGGTCGTGGTGGAAGATTACCAGCTCGCCGATGGTCGCCTCGCGGAAGAAATCGATGAAATTGAAAATCGTCGAGTGGCCAAAGTTGATATGGTCGTGGTAGTCGAGGAAGCCGTACATCGCGTCGACGATGACCAGGTCGGCGCCTTCGACGAATTTGGCGTAGTGGCCGGCCACTTTGTCCGGGTGCTTGCTGACCTCGGTGTCGGTCAGATAGACCACCGACGAACCGTTGTGATCGATGCGGTAGCCGTAGGCCTTGTCCGGATGGATCAGCGGTAGAATGCGGATTTGGGCACCCTCGACCGTGGTCGTGGCGTCCTCGGGCAGCTGGGTGCAGGTGATCTTCGACGGCAGGTTGTGCCACTTCACCGGGAAGTGCGCATCATTCATTTGCAGTGACAGCAGTCGCTCCGAGTCGCTGCGTCCGCTCCACACGCCGATCTCACGGCCGGGCTGGTAGATCGGCAGGAAGAAGGGGAAGCCGCAGATGTGATCCCAGTGAAAATGGCTGAAGAAGAGGTGCGTCTTGGTCGACGGCGAACGGCCTTCGGCTTTCAGCGCGCTGCCCAGGGCGCGAATGCCGGTGCCGGCATCGAGCACGAAGAGGACGTCACCGAAGGAGACCTCGACGCATGAGGTGTTGCCGCCGTAGGTCCAGGCGTGCTCAGAGCGGTCCAGGTAGGCGTCTACCGCACCTGGAGAGGCCAAGTCTTCAGGTCGCGCCTCGAGGAGGAGCGCCCGCGACTTCTCGCGCAGTCCGGCACTGGTGATGGGGGACGCGATCGAGCCGCGCACACCCCACAAACGCACCTGCATGAACCCTCCTCCGCCTGACGGCGGCCTATTCGCTCAGAATAGGCCCATCGCCAGCGCGGTGCAAGCTCGCTTCTTCCCAACCTGTGCCTCGCGGTCACTGCGTGTGGAGGTAGAGGCCGGGCGAGCTGCATGGGCGCGCCCGGCAGTTCGTCAGGCTATCGGTTATCGGCTATCGG
>Ga0163144_10017423_pt1 | contig 14629 bp, 14 predicted proteins | sample OliLak19BULKMAT1_FD_123175 | JGI IMG/M metagenome (GOLD analysis project Ga0163144, IMG submission 123175) | Freshwater microbial mat bacterial communities from Lake Vanda, McMurdo Dry Valleys, Antarctica - Oligotrophic Lake LV.19.BULKMAT1 | ecosystem: Environmental > Aquatic > Freshwater >... | reverse complement strand
TCTTCGAGTTCGGCGACGGTAGGGGTGTTCTGCGGGACGCCGAGCTTCGCAGCCATTGTGGCGTCGAGTTGTTGGGAGAGATAGTCTTCGAGGGCTTCGGCACGGGCTTCCGGATTCATGAGCTCCACGGCCGAAGCGCCGCCGAGAGCAGTGATTACTTTGCGACGATCGATTTCCATTTGATGTTGAGGATAACAAATCGCGCTACTCTCTTGGTCAAGAGATGCCGGTACACCTGTTGTTGTTCATGTTCGTTTTTGTTTCCAACGCAGTAGCGCAGAGTTTCTCTGTTGATGAACGTCGACCCATGGCGGCGATACTCGACAAATTGGAATTGGAGTTTGGGGTACCCATTCACTACGAGGATCCTCGTTTTGTGCCCGAGCGGGACACCGAGGATGTTGCGAACCAAAATTTAAGCATGAGGATTCTGTTGCCTAGCCGAGTGTAGTTGACGGTGCCTCGGTTGTATTCGAGTTTTCCTTCCGCCTCCGAGAAGACGAAGCAGATCCAGGCGGCAATAGATGCGTATCCTTCGACTGGACTTCCGCACGAATTCATGTTGGATCGCGAAGGGCCATATTACTTTGTTGGTCCTCGTCAGAAGACACAGGCGATGATGTCGGTGGTCGTCTCAATACCCCTTACAGCGAAACATCTACCAGAGGCGATTGCATCGCTGATGGACGCCGTTTCCAAGGCCACAGGTGTGAAGGCCGTATTCTGGAATCCTCAATTGGTGCCATATCATCTTGTTGACCTCGAAGCGGATCGAGAGCCTGCGGGAAAAGTGCTGGTGCGGATTTTGAATCAACTGGGGCCTTCAAATGCGTTGTCCTATCGAATGCGTTACGATCCGGCTGCTCGCTACTACATGCTCAATATTCAAGACCGGGGTAGTTCGGCTATAGAAACGGCTCCACCGCCGTTTTCAGGGCCACGCCGACTTTGAATCCGCGTTAACCTGATAGTTGGGTAATTACGTTTGAAAATAGGTTTTGTCAGTTTAGGTTGTCCCAAGAATCTTGTGGATTCAGAAGTGATGATGGGGCAGCTTGCCGCGCATGGTCACGAACTCACCGCGTCGCCCGATGATGCAGATGTGATTGTGGTGAACACGTGCAGCTTTATCAATCCGGCCAAGCAGGAGTCGGTGGATACGATTATCGAGATGGGCAAGTACAAGGAACACGGCAAGGCCAAGCGGCTGGTGGTGGCCGGGTGTCTTGTAGAACGGTTTCGCGGCGAGATCGAACAGAACCTGCCTGAAGTGGATGCCATGGTGGGCACCAACGAAATCGAGAAGATCGTTGCGGCTTGCGAGGGTGAGCAGTTTACGCTTGAGACGACGCCTTATCTCTACCACGACCTTTCGCCACGCGTGCTCACTACGGGGCGTTATTCTGCCTATATCAAGATCGCTGAAGGGTGTGATCATCCTTGCACGTTTTGCGTAATTCCGCAGTTTCGCGGAGACTTCCGCAGCCGGCGCTTTGAATCGGTTGTGGCGGAAGCTACGCGGCTTTTTGATTCGGGCGTTCGTGAGATCAATTTGATTGGTCAGGATACGACCAGCTACGGGGAAGACCTTGGCATCAAGGACGGCCTTGCGCTTTTGCTGGGGAGCCTTGCTTCGATTGAGACTCCGTTTGAGAAATGGGTTCGCTTTCTCTATTGCTATCCGAACCGGGTGACGCAGAAGATGCTCGATACGATTGCCGAACATGCGTCACTGGTGAAGTACATCGATATGCCTTTGCAACACTCGAGCCGCAATGTGCTGAAGCTGATGAAGCGTGGCTCGAATGGCGATTTCTTTTTGAAGCTGCTTGAGAAGATGCGGGCGACCATTCCCGGTGTGGCGATTCGTACCTCGATGATTGTTGGCTTTCCAGGTGAGACGGCTTCCGACTTTGAAGAGTTAAAGCAGTTTGTAGAGGCGGCGCAGTTTGATCGACTCGGCGTGTTTAAGTATTCCGATGAAGAGACTTCGAAGTCGTTTGAGCTTGGAGACAAGGTGGAGGGGCGCACGATCCATAATCGCCAGCGCAGCCTGATGGCGGTGCAGCGGAAGATCTCGCGCAAGATGAACAAGAAGCTGATTGGGAAGGAATTTTCAATTTTGATCGAAGGCCCTTCTGAAGAAACAGATATGCTGTGGCAGGGCCGGTTGCCGTCGCAAGCGCCCGAGATCGACGGCTATTGTTTGATCAACGATGTGTCGGATGGGCCGCTTGCCAAGGGACAGATTCGCCGGATCCGCATCACAGAAGCTCACGATTACGATTTGATTGGAGAGGTGTTTGGTAAGCCTGAAACAAACCTGCCGCGATTCACCGAAAATCCATTTCCGATTCTGAATGCTGGGCCCAAGCGTCAGCATCAGCACATTTAACTACGATGCTCCTAAAGGCCAAGTGCCCCCTATGTCGCAAGCCTTCCACGCAAGGCGATGAGTTTTTTCCTTTTTGTAGCGAACGCTGCCAGCTGATGGACCTTGGCAAGTGGGCAGATGAAGAGTACCGGATTCCGGGTGAGACGCTAGACGAATTGCCGGTTCGGCGTGAGGAAGACGCTGACGATGAAGCTAGCCGTCGCTGAGGTAATCGCTACCAGTTTCTACGCTGGGTATGTCCCGAAGGCCCCCGGCACTGCGGGTGCCGTTGTGGGTGTGGCCGGGGTGTACCTGCTGCATCACTTTGCCTACTTCACCCCGGTGCATCTGTTGGGTGTGGTTGTCCTTGCCCTATTGCCATCGATTTGGGCCACCAACGTCTTGATCGATGAATTGAAGTTGAAGGATCCACAATGTGTAGTGGTGGATGAGGTGCTGGGGCAGATGCTGGCATTCCTTTGGTGTGATCTAGACAACCCTTTGAGTTATCTCGTGGCCTTTGGGCTTTTTCGGGCCTTTGATATCTGGAAGCCATTCCCGGTAAATCTCTTCGAAAAGCTGCCACGCGGGATTGGCGTGATCGCCGATGACCTCATGGCCGGCTTCTATGCGGCGCTCGTAATTTACATTCTTCACAACTTTCTCAATCTGCCTCTGTAAAAATAGAGTCAGATCCCTCATGTCCTCTATTCACATTGATCGCGTTCAGCCGGAAGCGGCGTTGCCAGGTGGCGAGTTTACTATTCGTGGCACAAATCTTGGTGGTGAAGTTCGTCCGGAGGTGCTCTTTGGCGATGCGCATGGTGCGGTGGTGGTAGGCTCTGGCAGCATGGTGATTGCGCGAGTGCCGGACGCTCCCAGCTATGGAGACCTGACTGTGCGGCGCGATGGCGTTGTTTCGAATGCCTATCATTGCGCGATCGGGATTCAGGTAGCCGATAGTCTGCATCCTGTGTCGAGCCCGGCTTGTGACCTGGAGGGCAATATCTATACGACCTTCTCGGGGAGCCGAGGGCAGAAGACAGCCGTCTCGGTTTACAAGATCGACCTGAACTATGATTGCCGCCCCTTTGCGAGCGACGTCATGAATGCTACGGGGCTCGCCTTTGACCAGAACGGGATGCTTTATGTGTCCTCGCGAAACGACGGGATCATCTACCAGATCACTCCAACGGGTGCGATGACGACTTTCGTCGAGGGGATGGGGATCGCTACGGGACTGGCTTTTGACCCGGCTGGGAATCTCTATGTTGGAGATCGTTCGGGGACGATTTTCAAGATCAACCCGGCGCGCGACGTATTTGTTTTTGCGACGCTGGAACCCTCGATTGCGGCTTACCATTTGGCCTTTGGGCCGGATTCCTATCTTTATGTCACCGGACCTACAACTTCGAGCTTTGATTCGATTCAGCGCATTGCGCCGAATGGGGAAGCGGAGTTGTTCTATCGAGGATTGGGGCGGCCTCAGGGGATCACCTTTGACCGTGAAGGGAATCTCTATTGCGCTGCCAGCTATTCTGGCCGCCGGGGGGTGGTGCGAATCAATCCGGCTCGCGAGCCGCAGCACTTTCTGTCCGGCCACGGAATCGTTGGGCTTTGCATCATGCCTTCGCGCTCGATGGCTGTCGCCACAACGAATGCGATTTTCAGGGTTGATGTCGATATCGCACGGGCCTAGGTCTTCTTATGAACGCAGCCATCATTGCCGTCGGGAGCGAAATGCTCACCCACATCAGAGTTGATACCAATTCTCTCTTTCTCACCGAAAGGCTCAATTCATTGGGCATTGAAGTGATTCAGAAGGTAGTGGTTGGAGACCGGCGAGAGAAGCTGGAGGCGGCCATCCGCTATTGCCTCGAACATTCTGAATTGCTGATTCTGACCGGGGGGCTGGGGCCAACAGAAGACGACCTGACGCGCGAAGCAGTTGGTAATGCCACTGGACTGGCCGTGCTGTTTGACCAGGGGATTTGCGATGCACTTGTGGCAAGGTTTGCCTCATTTGGGCGCAAGATGGCTGAGATCAACAAGCGGCAGGCTTACGTGATCGATGGTGCAGAAGTTATGCCGAACCCGAACGGGACAGCACCCGGGCAATGGCTGAGTTTGCCATCGAAACAGATTGTCGTCCTGCTACCTGGGCCGCCGGGCGAGATGAAGCCCATGGCCGAGAAGGAATTTCTGCCGAGACTTCAAAAGATGCTGCCACCGCTCGCGTTGTCGACGGCAACCTTTCGCCTGACAGGGATGGGTGAATCGGATGTGGATGCTCTGGTTGCTCCCATCTACAAGCAGTACGAGAACCCGGTGACAACGATTCTGGCTAAGGCCGGCGATATCATCTTGCACCTGCGTGCTCAGACGAAGTCGCAAGCAGAATCGGATGCGCTGACGGCTGAGTTAGGGGCCAAGATTGAGGCTGTACTTGGAGAGCGGATTTACTCGCGTGACGGCTCGCCACTGGAAGAGGCAGTCTTGCGCTTGCTGGTGGAACGTGGACAGACGGTTGCCGTGGCAGAGTCTGTGACTGGCGGGATGCTTGGTGCGCGACTCTCCGGGATCGCCGGGGCTTCCAAGGCCTTTGTGGGTGGGTTTATTACTTACAACAATGCCCAGAAGCAGGCTCTGCTGGGAGTGGACCCATGGGTCTTGGCTGCGCAGACTGAAGTGTCTGAGGCGGTGGCGAGCCAGATGGCTGCAGCGGCACGGGAGAAGGCGAATTCCCACTGGGCGTTGAGTCTGACTGGATATGCCGGGCCCGATGGCGGGACCGAAGAACATCCGGTGGGTACGGTTTACATCGGAATCGCAGGGCCCGAGGGGTTTCTCAAGGTACAGAGGTTCCGTTACCCGGGTGGAGATCGTGACCGGGTGAGGCAGTTTGCCGTGCAATCTGCGCTCAACATGCTTCGATTGGCTGTGATTTAAGCGCTAAGCTAGATGATTATGCCAAAGCAACAACGCAATATATTGGGTCAAATTCTGATGCCCTGTTCGACCGATCCGATGACGGGTTTTTATCGAACCGGATGCTGCGAGACGGGTGACGAAGATCAAGGCCGGCATTTGATTTGTGCCGTCATGACCGATAGTTTTCTGGAATTCTCGAAGTCGATGGGGAATGATTTGTCTACGCCGCATCCTGAATGGGGATTCCCGGGGCTGAAAGCTGGAGACCAGTGGTGTTTGTGTGCGCTGCGGTGGAAGGAAGGGCTTGAGGCAGGCTGCGCTCCGCAAGTGATTCTGGAATGCACCCATCACAACGCATTGCAATTTGTGTCGCTGGAGGACTTGCACGCCCATGCTGTGCAGAAGAGCGGCGGAATGGTGAGCTAGGGAGTTTGCCAAATGGGCGCAAATCCGGTACACTAGGAGATTGTGGTGGCAACAGCATCGCTGTGCGCCTTCCTGCGAAACAGCCGAGTGTGAGATTGCTGTTTCAATTTCTGGCAAGACCAAACCCCTGGTTGAGCAAGTTGGAGTTAGAGTTATGTCCAAAGTATGTCCCGTAACCGGTAAGCGGCCCATTAGTGGCCACACGGTTTCGCACGCGAACAATAAGACCAAGCGTCGTTTTGAGCCGAATCTGCATGTGAAGCGTCTATGGATTGCCAGCGAAAAGCGTTTTATCCGCGTTCGTTTGTCTGCCAAGGCCCTGCGCACCATCGATAAGGTGGGAATCGAAGCCGTGCTCCCGCTGTTGAAGAAAAAGTAGCCGACCCTAGCTAGAAGAGGAATTTAAAATGCGCATCAATATCAAGCTCGTCTCGACAGCTGGCACAGGCCACTACTACACGACTACAAAGAACCCCAAGAAGACCACCGAAAAGCTTCTAAAGAAGAAGTTCGACCCAGTGATCCGGAAGCATGTCGAATACAAGGAATACAAAATCTCCTAGGTTTTGTATTTCAAATCGAATTCAAAGAGCTGCCCTAACGGGCAGCTTTTTTACTTTGAGGCAGGAGTTTTTGTAGTTCTTTGCGAATGCCGATTGCCAGAAGCAAGGCAATGACGGAGAAGTAAAGACAACGGAGAACACCAAAGAGAAAGACCTGGCTTGAATCTTCACCAACCGATTTAAATTTGGGGGCATCGCGTAGGGAGTCGAAGTCGAGGATTTGGCGTTTGGCTAGGAATGCCAAAGCATACTTTCGCCATTGCTCGTGGAAGGCGATAGCGGCGGTGCGGAATGAGGAGTATCTGGCCAGGCCGGTACCTGCCAAGTCATCGACTCCGAACTGGGCGACCGCATAGGGGGAAAGCCAAGACGCGGCGATTGCCATCTCATCGAGGCTGCGAACGTTGTCTTCAAACTCCTTTAGCTTCGGCGCGATCGCCTCTTCGATCCTGAGGTTCAGTAGCGCGATTGACTGCTGTTTGGGAAGAGGCTCTGTCCAATTGAGTGGCGCAAAGCCCTGGCGAGTGAGATAACGATCCACTCCTGCCTGATCATCAAGACGCATTTCCGTTGCCAGTTTGCGCCGTTCAACGATGAGGGGAAGGCGACCCTTGGGGCGCTCAATGGCCAACTCGATGCTTTGGATCAGTTGTGGCAATAGGAAGACCACCAACAGAAAGACTCCAGCATATTGAATCGTGGCTGATGGAAAAGAAGCAGAACGAATCAATAGGAATGCGAAAAGCAAAATCCAGCTAAGCAAATAGAGTGAAGTGAGCAGGCCCCAGAGGGAGAGACGTCCTAAAAGTTCATTGCTGTTCAATCTAAGGCCGCTGGAGTAAAGGCAAGCAATGGTGACGAGGAAGACTAGTGCGCCTGAACCCAAGAGAGGAAGAAAGATGCGCTCGATGACAAAATCGAAGAGCTTGGTTCTACCCGATGCTAACTTCTCAGCGTCTCCACGCGAAATGCACTTTTTGTAAATCATGTAGCAAAGTGGGATGAGCGCGATAGGCAAAAAGACGAGAAGTGCAAAGCTGAAATCAATACGGCCAAATCTGCGCCGTGCGGGGTTTTCGATCGGGTCGATATTAGACAACGGGCGCGTCGCATCGAGGCGGATCATATGCATGGATGGGGCAATCCCGGTGAAGCCAGCGCTGAGTTGACCCAAGGGCGGCGACTCAAGAACGATTTCAAAAAAACTAGTTGCCGGATCCGCTAATTGAGGTTCTCTATTTGCCCCTGCGTGAATCTTTCGTTCTTGCTCATGGAGTTTGGAGGTTGTAGAGGAAGCAAAGAGCAGGACCATCGCTACGCAGATGCCAAGGGTGAGTTGCAGGAGGATGCGTTTCGTATTGAAATTCATAGGGTGGCCTCGTGTTCGGATGCCTCAGGAATTTCTACTTTGTGCGATCTGATGGCGATAACGATGCCGAAAATCGAAATAAATCCGAGTCCTAAGGCAGGAAGAAGACAGGAGTTTAAGGCGAGGACGGGAGAAGGAATTCGAAGCTCGATTAATGGGAATTGCCGCCAGTAGTCTGAGCCTCGAAGGACCTTCTTTGCTTCCGGTCCGCTGGAGGTGACGACATCGTCATATATTTTTTTTAGTAATTTATCCCAGAACACGGTCACCTGTTCCACTTGCCAGCGTTCGCTGGCGAAATCTGTGGCTGAGAGTGCGCTGGAACTGATTTGAATCGCGACAAGGGGGAGCATCATGGATAGTGTTTGTTCCAGTCGCTCCTGGCGTTGAAAGATATCGACAACATTCCCCCGCAGCCGATGGCCTACCTCCCGCTGATATCGTTCTTCCTTCTGGAGTAAGATGGCCGACAGATTTACAGGTAATTCACTTGGACTGCTGACTTTGTAATCACGCAAAGCTTCATTGAAGAAACGTCGCTGACGGTCGGCTCTTGAGTCGACACCGTTGTAGCCGTTTTGGGTTTCAAATTCCAGTTGTTTTGCAAATTCATCGAGTCTGGGCAACGGAAATACCACAGCCGCCAGGTTGACCGTAAATGGTCTGGCAAGGCTGAAATTGAAGAGCCAGAATAGAACGAGAAGCCCTGTAGAACGAGACAAACTGGAGGATCGCTGATAGACGATCCAGCAGATGGTACCTGAAGCGATTGAGTAGAGGACGTAGGCACCGAGAATGAGCATCAGACGGATCGCACCTTCGATTCCAAGATTTTGGCGTTGGAGTGTAGCAGTGAGAAGACAGGAGAGCGCAACAGTGGGTCCGGCGAATTCGATGAGGTTTGTTTGGAGAGCCGCCCAAGATTGAAGGTTGAGCGAGCGGGATTTTCTGACCTGCTGCCATCCAAGTATCAAGGCCAGACAGGGAATCACGATTTGGCAGAACATGGCAGCATTGAGTCCGATTTGCCTGCCCATGGGAAAGACGTCATAGCCCAATTGGTCTTGGGCTCTAGCTGAGCGGGAGAGTTGCATCCAGACGGATTGAGCCTGCCAAGGCCCCTCACCAGCGTCAAATGCAGAGATAGGGGAGACTGCAGCGGGGAAGTAAACTGCCGAGGCAAGTGTGTCGAGAGGGAAAGCAGGGGCATGGTTGGTCCAGATCTGACGCACGGTCTGGTTGGCGGAGAGTGCCTCATCCATGAGTTGCGCAGTCTGCCACCATTGCAAGACAACAAGAAGAAGTCCAAGGATTGGGATCGCGATTCTAAACCAGCGAAGAAAGGGTTGTAGCGGATCGGCTTTTTCGTCCGTCATAAGACTTACAGTTTCTCATGTGTACGCTGGCCCACAATGTCATGCAAAAATAAAGGCGTCCGAAACAATATCCGTGGCAATTCGTCTTCAAATCCCCGCACGCGCCTTTTGGGTGCGAATCTTTCTCAGTCCCGTTGGCAGAATTGTTCTTGCCGGCCTGGCTTTTCTGTTCATATCCAGTTTGCTGGTCTTTGGCTTTGTCTACAGCAAATACTCACGCGAGATCGATGAAAAACTCGCGATCGGCCCCTTTCGAAATGCCTCAAGAATTTTTGCGGCTCCGCACCTGTTGTCTCTTGGCGATCCTCTGGACCGGGAAGAGTTGGTTGGGCAGTTGCGTCGAAGCGGCTACAGCGAGGCAAGCGGGAATCCGGTTGGGCATTATGTTCTGCGAGGGGACTCTATCGAAATATATCCTGGGCCGGAATCTTACTTTGCCCGGGACGGCGGATTGATCCGGATTGCAGATGGGCGCATTTCGCAAATTGTTTCGCTGGCAGACAACTCCGTTCGCAACCAATACCAGCTTGAGCCGGAATTGGTAACGAACATCTTTGACCGTTCGCGGGCCAAGCGCCGGATGACTCGCTACGAAGATCTGCCGAAGCAACTAGTGGAAGCAGTAGTGAGTGTTGAAGACAAGCGATTCTTTAGCCACGCAGGCTTTGATCCGATCCGAATTGTTAAGGCCGTGATGGTGGACGTTTCCACCGGTCGTCATGCAGAGGGCGCGTCGACGATTAGCATGCAGTTGGCCCGGGGATTCTTTCTCAGCATGGAGAAGACCTGGACTCGTAAGCTGAACGAAGTGGTTTACACGCTCATACTTGAGCAGAAGCTAAGTAAAGAGCAAATTTTCGAATACTACGCGAATTATGTACCTCTCGGTTGGCGTGGTGGCTTCAATATCTTTGGTTTTGGTGAGGCGGCGCAAGCCTATCTTGGCAAGGATGTACGTGATCTTACGTTGCCTGAGGCGGCGCTTCTGGCCGGCCTGATCCAGCGCCCCAGTGCTACGAATCCCTTTACTTATCCAGACAGAGCAAAAAATCGCCGCAACATTGTCTTGCGCCTGATGCGGGATAACGGTTACATCAAGGATGATCAACTCGCTCAAGCCCGGGCGGTTGAAATCCGGACAGTTCGTGGAAATGGCGATGCTGCGGATTCATCGTATTTTGTGGATCTTGTGAACGATACGCTGCAGCAGAAATTTCCGGCCATGGACTTCCAGGATGGGGGCTACGGTATCTTTACTTCCCTCGATGTCGATCTGCAACGCGATGCGGCAGATGCGATGCGTATTGGCTTGAAAGAAGTAGATGAGGCGATAGCTAAAAAGCACAAGAAGGACAAGGACGGCAAGACGCCTGAGGTGCAGGCGGCGCTGGTGGTGCTGGATCCGCAAACTGGAGAAATCAAGGCGCTGGTGGGTGGCCGGAACTATGGCTTGTCGCAATTGAACCGTGCCATGGCGAAGCGGCAGCCTGGATCGATCTTTAAACCGCTGGTTTTTGCGGCAGCACTCAATACGGCTTTATTCGATAGCGAAAGGGTTTTCACTCCGACATCCATCTTGATCGATGAGCCGACCACATTTTATTACGATGGCCGGAGCTACGAGCCTGGTAATTTCGGTGAAAAGTATTATGGCGCGGTGAGTCTGAGGACGGCGCTGATGAAGAGTTTGAATATTCCGACGGTGAAGCTGGCAGAGGCCGTTGGCTACGGAGCAGTAGTGAAGCTGGCCCGCCGTGCAGGCTTGAATATGGAGGTGCGTCCGACACCGGCGGTTGCACTGGGTGCCTATGAAGTGACACCGATCGAGATGGCCGGGGCCTATACGATGTTTCCGTCGGGTGGGGTGGCCTCTCGGCCAAGTTGGGTTCGTTCGATCCGCGATCGATTTGGTGCGAATATGTTTGAGAGCAAGACTGAGCGGCAAGAGGTGCTGGATCCGCGGATCAACTACATCATGGTGAACCTGATGGAAGATGTAGTGCGGGCGGGGACCGGGGCTGGGGTTCGAAGCCGTGGCTTTGGGCTGCCGGCTGGTGGCAAGACGGGTAGCAGCCGGGATGGCTGGTTTGCCGGGTTTACCTCGAAGCTGGTTTGCGTTGTTTGGGTAGGCTTTGACGACAACCGCGATATCAAGTTGGAGGGTGCAAGGAGTGCGCTGCCGATATGGACGGAATTCATGAAGCGGGCGCATACGCATCGGGAATATCGCAATGCGCACAGATTTGAGCCGCCTCAGGGTGTGGTTTCCGCCGAAGTGGATGTTGCCACAGGCAAGTTGGGTGCAGGGCGGTCTGAGGTCTATGTTGCGGGCACGCAGCCGGTTGAAGGTGTGAGCGGCCAAACGCAGGTATTTGCCTGGGATGCAACAGAAGAGGCCAAGGCTGAAGATCCTTCCAACGCAACCGGTGGGGGGAGCCGGAGTGTGACCTTGAAGAAGAAAGATGCCGATGCAGCAAGGGCCGAAGCCGCCGAGGCCGCCCGCCGGGCAAAGCCTGCGGAGGGGCAAGGTGGAAAGACTGGGATCTGGGGAAAGATCCGGTCGATTTTCAAATAAGTTTTTTTGGATTAGAATTATGAGCAAGTGAGGTGCTTTATGCGTTTTCGCACCCTGTTTATATCCGTCTTGACCGGAGCGACGTTGTTCGCCCAGCCAACGACTTCCAGTTTTGCCCCCAGTGCATCAACGACGAACACTGCGCCCCCGACGCCCAAGCCTGAATTGAGTTCAGAGATGCGCGGCGATATTTTCATGGCGCGCAAGATGTTTCGCGAGGCGGTGGAGATGTACCAGAACATGCCGGCAGATTCTCCCATCACCTGGAACAAGGTGGGCATTGGCTTTCACCAGATGGGGCAGCTCAGTTCGGCACGCAAAAACTATGAGCGTTCTGTGAAGCTGAATCCGAAGTATGCCGAGGCGATCAACAATCTTGGGACTGTTGCCTACGCTCAAAAGAACTATCGCCGAGCGGCGAACTATTACAAGAAGGCACTGCTGTTTACACCGGAGTCAGCCAGCATCCATTCCAACCTGGGGACGGCGCACTTTGCCCGCAAGAAGTACGAAGATGCGATGACTGAGTACCAGCGCGCAATCGCACTGGACCCGAATGTGTTTGAGCATCGTGGCTCACAGGGAACTGTTTTGCAGGAACGCAGTGTTGAGGAAAGAGCCAAGTTTCACTTTCATCTGGCGAAACTCTATGCCAGGAGCGGGCAGCCGGATCGAGCCATACAATACCTGCGCAAGGCGCTGGAAGAGGGGCTCAAAGATCGCGACAAACTCGCCTCTGACGATGCCTTCGAGCTTTTGCGCGATAATCCAGAGTTTCAGACACTTCTGAAAACGGAATTTCGTGCGATCTAGCCAGTACTTCACTTTTAGCCCTTTAGTTTTGACTTTGGCGCTTGCCTCGTGTTCGCGGCAGGCACCTTTGCCTTTGAATCCCCGAATCGCGGTTGCTGAATTCGACAACCAGTCGACGATTGCGGATCGATGGGTTCGCCCCTTGTTGAGCTACGCAATTATACAGCAGCTTCAGGCGGAGAAAACGATGGCGGCCAGCCTGGTCAATGATGCCGAGGGGTGGCGCACGCTTGGGGTAGGGCGAGTGATAAGCGGGCACTACCGCAGGGAAGGGAAGGGGATCCGGATTCACGCCGCCTTGACCGACGTAGCGAGTACCGGGCTTCTCCAAGAGTTTGATGAAGTGGTGGAAGAGGCGAAGTTGCTGGAAGCCTCGACGCGTCTTGTATCCAAGTTGTCAGGCATAAAGCCGTCGAACTTGAATTTTGATTTTGCTCAGTGGAAGGGATTCGCAGAGGCTCAAGTTGAAGGTGGGCCAGGGGCACTCGCTACTTTCGTTGAGCGAAATCCTGGCTTCGCGCTGGCTTATCCGATCCTGGCTGACATGTTGGTGCGCAGCGGCAAACGCGAGGAAGCGCTTGCACTGAAAAATAAATTTCCTGTGGCTGCCGATCCCCTGACCCGGATACAGATGGATTATGCGCTGGCTCCAGACGCTGGGGCAAAGCTTGCGGCGCTTGAGGCCTTGAGCAGAATGCGGCAGGGTGACCCGCGCCTATTGGTTGAGTTGGCGACGTTAGCCTCTGGCCAGGGCCGTTGGGATCTGGCAGTGGCTCAATACCGGGAACTCACGAAGATCGAGGCGGGTAAGGTGGAATGGTGGAACGGGCTTGGCTATGCCGAGGCGAACCAGTTGCATTTGCCGGCTGCGGTGGCTGCCTTGAATGAATATCGTAAACTTGCGCCGAATGAGCCGAATGTGGTCGATTCGCTGGGCGAAGTGAATTACATGAACCGGAACTTCAAGGAGGCTGCGAAGTCTTTTGATGAGCAGTGGCAACGGTTCCCAACGTTTCAGGGTGGTGTGGGCTGGCGGAAAGCTGCTTTTGCGTATTACTATGCAGGGGATTTGAAGACGGCGGATCTTCGCTATGCGGATTGGCGCAAGCAGGTACTAGCCAATCTGCCACCGAGCGGGCAAGCCTTTCAACAAGCCTTGTGGCTAGCGAGAACAGGCCGTGCACCGCAGGCGCGTGCCTTGCTCGAGCAGGAGTGGGCTGAAAGCTCTGGCGAGCGCAAGGCGATTGCCGGTTTTCATTTGGCGATGTTGCAGTTTGGGCTTGAAGGCAAAGTGCCTGCGATCAGTTCGATCCAGAGTTGGAGTCAGGAGATCAAAGACCCGCAGGTTCGGAATGAGTTTTCTGTCTTTGCGTTGATGGCGCAGCCTGCTACCAATGCTGATGCGCTCAAGGCAAGGATTGCGGCGGCAATCCCGCAGCCGCAACTCGCCGGGCTACGCAACGAGCTTATGGTGGCGGCCGATATTCTGTCTTCGCCCGTAAAGCAGGAGAAGCCGAAATTGTTTCCGTTGCCGAACACAATCGACACGCCAGTTGATGCACTTCTTCTTCGTTGGCGTCTGGCTGTGATACCATAAAAAAGTTGTCAGGCGGCCTTCTTTGCGAGACTGTCGTCTTCGATACACCCACTGGATTTTTTCCCTTGGTAAGGTTTCGTCGAGAGGGTTCGTGCGCATCTGGATAGGTGGCCGAGCGGTCAATGGCAACAGACTGTAAATCTGTCGGGTCTTGCACCCTACGAAGGTTCAAATCCTTCCCTATCCACCATAATTTGCGCCGTTCCTCCTGATACACTGTTAGAGGCGGGCTGTTGTAGCTCAGATGGTAGAGCGCGTCCTTGGTAAGGACGAGGTCACCGGTTCAATCCCGGTCAACAGCTCCATACAATTTTCCCCCAAAACATTTTTTTTAAGGCGCGAGCAAAATGGCGAAAGAGAAATTTGACCGTAGTAAGCCGCACGTCAACGTCGGAACGATTGGGCACATCGATCACGGCAAGACGACCCTGACGGCAGCGATCACGAAGGTGTTGTCCAAGCACAACCCGAAGAATACATTCCGGAGCTTCGATTCGATCGACAACGCGCCGGAAGAAAAAGCGCGCGGTATCACAATCGCAGCGGCACACGTTGAATACGAGACCAAGAATCGTCACTACGCACACGTCGACTGTCCAGGCCAC
>Ga0163144_10017418_pt1 | contig 14631 bp, 11 predicted proteins | sample OliLak19BULKMAT1_FD_123175 | JGI IMG/M metagenome (GOLD analysis project Ga0163144, IMG submission 123175) | Freshwater microbial mat bacterial communities from Lake Vanda, McMurdo Dry Valleys, Antarctica - Oligotrophic Lake LV.19.BULKMAT1 | ecosystem: Environmental > Aquatic > Freshwater >... | reverse complement strand
ATACTCCCGGAAACAAGGAGCATGGCTATTTGAATTCTAGGCAAATATTGGTTTGCAGCCAGGCTAAAAACTAAAATCGACCAAGTGCCGCGTTCGCCAGTGCTAGATTCTTTTTTGAATTCAGGGGCATATTTCTCATCTCGATCTCGAATCAGATCCTTCGGCCCTTTACCCCACAGCGTTGCTTCCTGGTGTTGTTGTGCTGTCCATTCATCCGTCGGGAATCTGGTTACGCCCGTATGCACAATCCGGCGCGTTTTCAATTCCACGATTTTCTCAGCAAATCGTACAAATATGTGCCATGGTCAAAACAACCAGTCATATGCAAACACAAAGTCACATGCCCAGATGTCACTGGCTTGATTCTTCAAGAAGGTCACCCAGGTCTCCCGAAAGGGCATCGGGACGATGTGGCTCGAAGAACGCGACTTCCTCTCTTTCGGCATGTATTTCAAAGACTCGATCCCGGCATACATCCAGTCATCTTAACCAACACTTGACTATGTGGAAGTTGTCTGAGCAACACATCGTAGTCCGTACGTCTGGCAGTTTCTGTATAGGGTGTAGTTTGGTTGTAGATCAGTGAAGCCATCATGGTTTGTTTTGTGAGTAAATCCACAAAGAGTAGCTACTGCTGAGGTGAAAGCCTGCCCATATAATCAACTCCTGGAGACATAAAATTGTCTGAGACGAACGTAACATTAAATGATGACATTTGCAATTTGCTAGAAAGCGGGATTTGTTATAGTGTTATCTAAATATCTTCAATAAATCATACCCAAAATCAATAGTAAATCCAGTTAAAGCATTATTGCACTGCAAGATTGCCGTGGCGAACAATCCTTATGAAAAAACACTTTCACCCGATCTTTAGCAACAAAATTATGAGTGAGGAGGTGCTTATCGAGTGATTGTTATTGCGCGCATGCCGCGCGTTTTTTTTGTTTAGGTGGGACCAGGAAAGACAAACTGATTCCAAAACAATATCACCAAGAGGATTTTTTTCAGGAGGAACGAAATGGCAGTCCAAGAACAACCGATCGTCGGCTATTTACCGCAAGATACACCTCCGTGGGGAGCCATGCTTAGTCTGGGGTTCCAGCAGTTGCTGACCATGTTCCCCGCAACTGTGCTGGTCGCCATCCTCACCAAGTTCGATATAGGCGTCACACTGCTGGCCAGCGGCTTGGGAACGATTATTGCCTTGCTCGTCTCGGGCCGCCGCATCCCAATGTACTACGGTTCGAGTTTCAGCTACATCACCGTAGTCGTCACCGCAATGAGCCTGTATGCCAGCGACTGCTTTAGCGACGCAACCCAATTCTACTGCCCGGCCGGTGTGCGCCTGGTGCAAGTCGGCATCATCGGCACGGCCGTGGTTGAAATTTTGGTCGGTCTGCTGATCATGCGGATCGGCAAGGCGGCACTGGACAAGGCTTTACCTCCGGTCATTACCGGTAGTGTCGCCATTGTTATCGGTATCGCTTTGGCCGGTGCCGCTCTGGGAATGGCCGGCGCTAACTGGCTGGTAGCTTTCATCACCTTGATTGCAACCATCATACTCTCTGTTTATCTGCAGGGCAAAGGCTTGTGGGGGATGCTGCCCATCCTCTTTGGTGCCATCGTCGGATACCTGGTTGCCATCCCAATGGGATTGGTCAATTTCGGCTTGATCAATGATGCCCAATGGTTGCGAGTCCCCAACATCACCTTCCCGGCATTCGCCGATCCAAACGCCTGGGCTGTGGTGATCAGTATCTCATTAATTGCCATCGCCACAATTCCTGAAAGCACTGCTCACCTGTATCAAATGAGCTTATACATTGATGCGCTGGCAAAGGAATTGGGACGTGAACCGATTGAAATCAAGAAACTTATCGGACTTAACCTTATCGCTGATGGCGCTGATGATGTCGTTGTGGGCCTGTTGGGCGGCTGTGCCGGTACCAACTACGGCGAGAACAACAGCCTGATGGCCATCACACGCAACTATTCGGTCCCGGTCTTGATGACTGCCGGCGTCATGGCAATTCTGCTGGGATTTGTCGGTAAACTGGCTGCGTTGGTCAACACCATCCCGGTGGCTGTCACCGGCGGACTTTCAATTTATCTATTCGGCGTGATCGGCATGCAAGGTATTGCGCTCATCCAATCCGAGAAGGTCAATCTGTTCGAGCCGCGCCAACTGGCGGTCGGGGCTATCATCCTCATCACCGGTATCGGCGGCAACCTCGCTTTGCCAAATGGAATTTTCCCCTTCGTGATTCCAGTCCTCTTCCCGAGCGGCATCCCGGCCATCGTTTTCGCCGCCATCGCCGGCATCTTGATGAACACACTCTTCCTGGTGTTACCGCCATCACTCTTCGGGGTGAAAGAACGGGAAAACATCAACCTGTAATGGAAAGCTGAACGCCTGCCTGTTTTCGGGTTGGCATGTGATGATTTACAACGGTGGAACGTTTAACAAAAAGATGCTTGAACGTTCCATCGGTTTTCCATCTACAGTAATGACTTATTTCCTGCAAGGAAACCATTATGACTATAAACACGCATCCGGCGCTTCCTGAATTTGAATACGTTCAACCGACAACTCTGGCTGAAACCAGCGAATTTTTAGTGAGCCATCCCGGTGAAGCGCGTCCGTTCCTGGGAGGAACCGATGTTTTTGTCCGTATGCGGGATGGATTTTTAACGCCCAAATTCCTGGTTGATGTGAAAAACCTGAACGGCACGAATAATCTGAGTTTTGACCCGCAATCAGGTCTGACGCTTGGAGCGGCTGTCAACATGAACCAGGTGATCGCCTCTCCTGAAGTGCAGGTGCATTATCCCTTACTGGCGGAGGCCTGCCGCTCAGTCGCCAGTTACCAACTCCGTACACGTGCTACTGTTGTCGGTAATATCTGCAACGCTTCCCCCGCCGGGGACACCATTGGAGCATGTTTGGCTCTGGATGGAACGCTTCAGATTCACGGGACAGATGGCCTGCGACAAGAATCACTCAGCTCATTTTTTCTCGGCCCCGGCAAAACTACACTGAAGCCCGGTGATATTGTGACGGCGATCCACTTCCCGCTCCCGCCACAGAAATGCTCGGGGACATATCTCAAGCTCGGGCGGAATCAATTGAGCGACCTGTCCATCGTCGGGGTAACAGCGTTGGGTCATCCAGACTCAAGTTGTGAATCAGGCTATCGCTTCCGTCTCGCTCTTGCTTCTGTAGCTCCTGTGCCGTTTGTGCCAGTGGAGGCTGAAACATATTTGGCAAACCATTCCATCACGCCCGAATCTTTACGCGAAGCAGCGTATCTTTCTGCTAACGCCTGTTCACCGATTGACGATGTGCGCGGCAGTGCCAGATATCGCAAAGAAATGGTTAGGAATTTATCGGCAAAAGCGCTCACCGAAGTATGGAAAAATTTAAATTGAAATTAACATATCGGAGGACACATGGCGTTCCATAAAATAAACGTCACCATTAACGATGAACTCGAACAGGTTGTCGTCCCCTCAAACATGACACTCATGGCCATGCTGCGGGAAAGCCTGGCAATGACCGGTACAAAAAATGGCTGTTCTGCCGGTGAGTGCGGCGCTTGTACAGTGTTGTTGAACGGGGAACCGGTCAATAGCTGCATGGTATTGGCTGTCGAATGTGACGGAGCCAATATTGTCACAGTGGAGGGGCTGGCGGAAGAAAAACAACTTAGTCCAATTCAGCAAGCCATCATCCATGAGGGAGGCGTGCAATGTGGTTTTTGCACACCCGGAATATTGATCTCCTCTCATGCGCTTCTTAAACGAAATCCGAATCCAAGTGAGAACGAAATACGTGAGGCGCTGGTCGGAAACTTGTGCCGTTGCACTGGATATGTGCGTATCATTGAGAGTGTGAAGGAAGCCGCCAAAATACAATCCGCCGCTACCTGATCTGCATCTTCAGCATGACATTTTATCAGCATACTTTCACCGCTTATGCGGTACTCTGCAACTCGGATTTTTCATATCCATAAGGAGAATACTTATGGCAAGAATCGATACACAAAACGTCCCCAGCCCAATAGGTGAAAACGCACCCCGCATAGATGCCCGCGAAAAAGTTACCGGCGCGGCAATTTTTGCGGATGATATCCAGTTTGGGAATTCACTCCTTCATGCGCGCATTAAACGCAGTCCCCATCCGCACGCTTTCATTAAAAAGATTGATGTGACAAAAGCGCGCGCCCTGCCCGGCGTGAAAGCGGTTGTCACCGGCCAGGATTTTCCCGGTTATATAGGATTGTATCTGAAAGACCGCCACATCTTTTGCCGTGATCATGTTCGGTATGTAGGAGACCCCGTTGTCGGCGTGGCAGCTGTCAGCGAGGAGATTGCCGAGAAAGCTCTCGATCTGATCGAAGTTGAATATGAAGTTTTGGAGCCGGTCCTCGATCCCGAATTTGGCGCCAACCCTAAAGCGCCGGTTCTTCATCCTGACCTCGGGCAGTATTCGGTAGCCAACTTCATTTTCCCCCAGCCGGGAACGAATATCTCCAATCACTTCAAAATTCGTAAAGGCGATGTGGATAGCGTCTGGGGTAAGTGTGCCGCAATCGTCGAGCGGAAATACCGAATCCCTCACATTCAACATGTGCCCATTGAACCGCATATTGCCATCGCCAAAGCGGATGAGTCCGGAGAAATCACACTATGGGGCAGTTCACAATCGCCCTTCGCCCAGCGCAATCTCATTGCCCAGGCGCTGGGAATATCCCAGAGCAAGATGAGGGTTATCGCGCCTTTTGTCGGCGGCGGATTTGGCTGTAAAGCCGGCGTAAGCATGGAAGCCCTGGCAGTTGCCATTGCCACCAAAGTAAAGGGGCATCCTGTAAAACTACTCCTGACACGCGAAGAGGAATTCTTCACAGCCTTCGTCCGTCAGGGGCTGGTTTCCTATATCAAAATGGGTTGTGACGAAAAAGGCCAGCTTCTGGCGATGGAGAATACTTTTTATTGGGATGGCGGAGCCTACACAGAGTATGGCGTTAATATCACACGCGCCTCCGGTTACAGCAGCAGCGGTCCGTATGAAGTGCCGAATGTCAAGACCGACAGTTACTGCATCTATACAAATCATCCTGTTGGCGGCGCAATGCGCGGCTTTGGAATGCCTGAAATCCACGCCGGATTGGAGCAGTGTATTGATGAACTTGCTCTTCAAATCGGCATGGATGCAGTTGAATTTCGAAAACTCAACTGCCTGAAAACAGGCAGCACCCTGGTGACCGGCAGTAAGATGCACGCAACCGGCTTGTCAACTTGCATTGAGAAAACAGCCGAAGCGATTGGATGGGGAAAGAAGTCCCCGGCAAGTGGTCCCAACAAACGACGCGGTAAAGGGCTTGCGTTGATGTGGAAAGCGCCAGCCATGCCGCCAAACGCAGGTTCAAGCGCATGGGTTGAATTAGCCGAAGACGGCACAGTCAACGTGGGTGTTGGCGGACAGGAAATCGGTCAGGGTGTATTTACAGTTGCGGCTCAAATGGCTGCGGGCGCTCTCGGTGTTCCATACGAATCGGTTCGTATCGCAACCCCGGTTGATACGCGCTATAGTCCGTATGAATGGCAGACTGTAGCGAGCCGCCTTACCTGGAGTATGGGAAATGCGGTTGTCAATGCCGCCAAAGATGCGAAACGTCAGATTTTGGATACAGTGGCTGAAGCCTGGGAAGAATCGCCTGAAGATCTGGACATTGTCAATGGCATGGTGATTTCGTATAAAAGCGAGAAGGAAATGCCGCTCAAGAACCTTGTCATTTACGGTTTGCCCAAACCGGGCGGACAAGGCTGGGTGGGAGGACCGGTCGTTGGGCGCGGTAATTTCATGCCCACCTATGTGACAGGTCTGGACGCTGAAACCGGACAGGGCGAACGCGCCGTTGTGCATTACACCACCGGGGCACAGGCTGTTGAATTGGAAGTGGATTTAGATACAGGCCGTATCGAGATTCTTAAAGGCGTATCCACTTTTGATGTCGGCAAAGCCATTAACCCTGAATTGGTGAAAGCGCAAATGGAAGGCGGTTTTGTTCAGGGAATGAGCTCAGCGTTATTCGAGAGCCTTCAATTAAAAGATGGTGTAGTGAAGAACCCCAGCTTTGTAGATTACCGCATTGCCACCTCGGCAGATACTCCCAGAGACCTGGAAGCCTATATTGTCGAAGTTGCGCAGGATGATGGGCCGTGGGGAGCGCGAGGCATTGGCGAACATTCGATGGTGCCCACCATCCCGGCCATTGCGAATGCCATTTACGATGCAGTCGGAATCCGTTTTGACGGTCCGCCTTTCACAGCCGAAAAAGTGTACCTGGCCATGCTGGATGCCGGTATCGTGAAGTGACTGCGATGATAGTAAAAACGCTTGTTAAGTACAGTGAATATCACGATTCGGTTAGTTTGATGCTGACTGCCCGCGAGCTTTCCAAATTGGATGGAGTGCGGGATGCGGCTGTGATGATGGCAACGGAGGCGAACAAATCCATTCTTACCGAAGCTGGGTTGCTGACCGATGAGGGCAAAGCCGCCTCTCCCAACGATCTGATCATTGCTGTTGCTTCCGAGAGCGACTCGGCGGCTGATGCGGCTTTGCAAAAAGTTGAAGGCCTGCTGAAGAAGAAATCTACATCAAGTGAAGCAGGTGCGTTTAAATCCAAGACCATTCGCGGCGCGCTTGCCTCGAACCCGGCGGCGAACGTAGCCGTCATTTCGGTGGCTGGCCGCTACGCCACAGACGAGGCTTGGGACGCCCTGTCCCACGGCCTGCACGTACTTCTCTTTAGCGATAACGTTTCACTCGAAGACGAAATCGCGCTAAAGAAATATGCCCGCGAGCATGGTCTGCTTTTGATGGGACCCGGCGCCGGCACCACGATCCTCAATAATGTTGCCCTCGGTTTTGCAAACGCGCTGCCTGCCGGGCCAGTGGGGGTTGTCTCAGCGGCTGGCACAGGTTTGCAGGAAGTAACCACGTTGCTTGCCCGCCGCGGTGTTGGAATCAGTCAGGGGATCGGAACAGGAGGCCGTGACCTGAAAAAAGAAGTCGGCGGCATCATGATGCTGGAGGCGATCAAAGCGCTTCAAGACGACCCGACCACTGCCACGCTGACCCTGATCAGTAAACCACCCGCTGATGAAGTAGTGCAGATCATCCTCGATCAAGTATCTGCCAGCAACAAACCGACAGTGATCTGCTTCCTCGGCGGCAATATGGAATCGGTATCCGGGATTCCCAATGTAATCCCTGCCCGTACTTTATACGAATGTGCTTTGCTCACCGCTCAAGTGGTTCGTTCTGAAAGCGTGGATATAAAAGCATTCCTCGAAGCGGAAAACGTCAAGCTTAAAAAGCAAGCCAATAAACTCAGAAAAAAACTAAGCCCCGATCAACGTTATCTGCGCGGACTGTTCTCCGGCGGCACATTATGTTACGAAGCTCAAGTGATTTGGAAAGATATGTTGGATAGCCCCGTTTATTCCAACGCGCCGTTGCCAGATGGATCTGCTCTGCCTGATTCTACGAAAAGTTATCAGCACACAGCGGTGGATCTTGGCGAAGAAGAATTTACAGTTGGGCGTCCGCATCCTATGATTGACAACGATCTCCGCATTCGCCGTTTGCTTCAAGAGGCTCGCGATCCACAAGTAGCAGTCATTCTGCTGGATGTGGTGCTGGGATATGGCGCGCACCCGGACCCAGCCTCGGAACTGGGGAATGCCATCGAAGAAGCGATCAAGCTCGGGCGCAGTGAGAAGCGTGAATTACTTTTCATCGCCTCTGTGACCGGGACAGAGGATGACCCGCAGAGTCTGAGTCGCACCACATCCACTTTGGAACGGGCAGGCGTGATTGTGTGCAACAGCAACTCCGCCGCAGCCCGTTTGTGTGGAATGATCGTTTCAGGGAATCGGGGAGGATGATTATGACGATCAACGATATTTTCGGAAAAGATTTAACTGTCGTGAATGTGGGCCTTGCCAGCATGGCGAAATCCATCAGCGACCAGGGCGTGAAGGTAATTGATCTTGATTGGCAGCCTCCCAAAGATGGGATTTCGCATTTGCGGGCAACCAGGTCACAGGTCAGCATGGATGCGGCGAATCAGGAAGTGGTCAGCCGCATCAAGCGCGGTCAGGCTGTTTTGGTTGGGATGGGAATCGCCAGGGATGTCATCCCCGCTATGCATGACCGCATGATCCTGCACGCGGGGCCCCCAATTGAGTGGGGGCGCATGTGTGGGCCGACGCGCGGGGCTGTGATGGGCGCACTGATTTACGAAGGCCTGGCGCAGGATGAAAAAGACGCGGTCAAGCTGGTTGAATCCGGCGAGATCGAGTTTTCTCCCTGCCACCATCATCACTCAGTTGGACCGATGGCGGGAGTCGTTTCGCCAAGTATGCCGGTATTCATTATCGAAAATAAAGCCTTTGGCAACCGTGCCTATTGCACTCAGAACGAGGGACTTGGCAAGGTGCTGCGCTATGGAGGCATGGGACCCGAAGTATATGCGCGCTTGAAATGGATGGAGACCGATCTTTACCCTGCGCTGGATCGCGCCCTGCAAACCCTGCCCAATGGCATTGACATCAAAAGCCTGATCGCGCAAGCCCTGCACATGGGCGACGAATGCCATAACCGCAACCGCGCCGCCACTTCGTTATTCTTGCGCGCGATTGGCCCGGCGTTGGCGCGCACGAATAAAGACAATGAAGTTTTGGCGAAGGTGATCGAGTTCATTGACCGCAACGATCACTTCTTCCTAAATCTGAGTATGCCCGCCGGAAAAGCCATGCTCGAAGCAGCGGAAGGAGTTGAGGGAAGTACCATCGTCACGGTGATGGCGCGCAATGGAACGGATTTTGGTATTCGTTTGGCATCCATGCCGGAACGTTGGTTTATCGCGCCGGCCGGGAAAGTTCAGGGGTTGTACTTCCCTCAGTACACGGAGAATGATGCCAACCTCGACATCGGCGACAGCACCATCACGGAAACCGCAGGCTACGGCGGCATGGCGATGGCTGCCGCACCCGCCATCACCCAATTCGTGGGCGGCACGCCACAAATGGCGACTCAAAACACCCTCGAAATGTATGAGATCACTTTTGGCGAGCATGAGAACCTGACCATCCCGGCGCTAAACTTCCGCGGCACGCCGCTCGGCATTGACGTACGCAAAGTAATGGAGACCGGCATCCTGCCGCGCATCAATACCGGCATTGCCCATAAAGATCCCGGTGTGGGCATGGTCGGGGCTGGAATTTTGCGCGCACCGGAGAAGTGTTTTCAGGATGCGTTCGAGGCATTGAAGGAGATCTAACAGCGTGAACTCTGCAGAGGTAGATTTCCAATACGATATTCTGATCCGTAATGCACGGTTGTTGAATTCGCCCGGTAAGAAAATGTCCATTGCGGTGGTGGGTGGCAAAATTGCGGCGCTTGCAGAGACAATCAACAGCAAGGCAATCACTGAAATCGATGCCAAAGGGATGTTGGTCAGCGAGTCCTTCGTTAATCCTCACCTGCACCTGTGCAAAGTATTTACACTACAGATGATGGATGAAGAAGCGTTGAAGGATTATCACGGCGCCGATATGGGCAAAGCCATGACGGCCATCGAACTGGCTGCGCGTGTCAAAGAGAAGTATGACCAATCCTGGATTTTACCCAATGTGCGCAAAGCAGTTGCCCAGGCAGCGATCTATGGCTGCACTCACATGCGTGCCTTTGCCGACGTCGATTCGAAGGCCAGGTTGGAAGGCGTCAAAGCGCTGATCCAGGTGCGGGATGAATTCAAAAGCGTAGTAGATGTTCAAGTGGTGGCATTTGCCCAGGATGGCATACTACGCGAGCCAGGCGCCGCGGATTTGATGCACGAGGCGATGGCGTTGGGCGCTGACGTCGCTGGCGGTATCCCCTGGATCGAATTCACCGATGCAGATGTCCTGGAACACGTGCGCGTTGTATTCGACCTGGCCGTCGAGTTCAACAAAGATGTTTCAATGCTTGTGGATGATGCCGGAGACGCTGGTTTGCGTTCCCTGGAAGCGATGGCCCTAGAGACAATCCGTCGCGGCTGGCAGGGGCGCGCACTGGCCCATCACGCTCGTGCCATGGCGCTTTACCCGATCCCTTATTTTCAGAAGGTTTCTGCTTTGTTGAACAAAGCGCAAATCGGGGTGGTCTCAGATCCACATACTGGCCCCTTGCACGCTCGGGTGCGCGAACTCCTGGCTAATGGCAACTTGGTCTGCCTCGGACAGGATGATATCTCAGATGCTTATTATCCCTTTGGGCGCAATAACATGCTGGAGGTGGCCTTTTTGTGTTCTCACCTGCTGTGGTTTACATCGTCGGAGGACATCCATACTCTGTATGACATGGTGACAGTCAATGCAGCCCGGTCTATTGGCCTGAAGGATTTTGAGATCAAGGTAGGCGCGCCTGCCAATCTGGTGGTGCTTAGCCAGCCGGATGTAATCGAAGCGCTTCGCTTCCATGAAGCACCCTTGTATACGGTCAGCCACGGCAAGTTAGTGAACGCTGAGAAATATCACTCCATCGCTTTTGAGTAGCGAATAAAGAACACACAACAACGAAGAGTTCGTACAACAAATCAAATCATAGAATCAAATATAAGGAGAATACTATGAAGTTTATTGATCTAACAATCCCACTTGGCATTGCCACCCCGGCATGGCCGACCTACGAACCGTTGCAATTGAAGTATTTCAAACGCCTGGCGCCCAACGGCGCGAACGGACAGGTGCTGACCCACTCCAATCACCTGGGCACCCACCTGGATGGCGAAATCCACTTCCACACGCCCGGCAAGGATATCGCATCGCTCGATATGGATTTTCTGGTGCATGAAGCTGCAGTCGTTGACTTGAGCGATGTCTGCGGCGACTACGATATCTACACCAGCAAAATGGTGGAAGATCGCGTCGAAGTCCGCGAGGGCGATATCCTCATCATCCATACCGGCTATCATCACTTCGGCTGGGACATGCCCAACGCGGACGAAGTCCGCTATATGGTCAAGCACCCCGGCCCCGACCGCGAGTTCGCCGATTGGGCAAAAGCCAAAAAACTGCGCTGGATCGGCGTGGACTGCGGCAGCGCGGATCACCCGATGAATACCATCATCCGTGACTGGATGCCTCGTCAGGCTCGTCAGGCCGATAAAGTATTCAAGAAGAAATATGGAATGCCATTGGCAGATTACTTTGACGATTCCAAATACCAACTCATGCACCTGGAGATGTTCCCCTTTGGCATTATCCACGCCGAATGTTTGGGCGGTGAGCTTGACCTGCTGCTCAATCGCCGCGTGACGATTGGCATGTTCCCCTGGCGCTTCGTGGATGGCGAATCGTGCATCTCGCGCTGCGTGGCGATGGTGGAGGATGCCGAATATGAGGAACTGATGGCAAAGAAAGCCGCCATGCCGAAGACGAAATTTGGTGATGCTTTTAATCCCGCTCATCTTGAGAGCATCAATAAGTTGAGCAAGGTAAACTTGGCTTAAACGTATAGCGTGTTACGTGTTCCGTCGAGTCGCGTAACACGAAACACGCAACACGTATCACGAAACACGATACAGCCCCCTACCTAAAGGAGAAAATGATATGCCCGTAGATATGGAACTCGAAATGGTTTTGCGTCCGCCGCAAATCCCAATGCCGCCTTACCCGCCCAAAATGATTACCCTGGCGAACGGCAAGATCATGGTTATCCGCCAGGCCGTCCGCGAGGATGTTCCGGCGATCCTCAAATCTGTTCATCCCTGCCTGTTCATCGAGAGGGACTATTACGATATTGTCAGTGCCCGCTTATATGGCGAACTGCTGGCCTGGTATCGCTACCGTGTAAAAAGTGAATACTGCCTGATGGGGCAGGTGGATGGTTATCTGGTGGGCATCGTTAATGGGCGCCTGGAGAATGAGAAAGTCGGCATGAGCTATCACACCCTCGCAATTGACCGCGGCCTGCGCATCGGCTCGCACCTGTTCGCGGCCAAAATGGAATACCATTTGGATTTCATGGGACAGGACGAAATCCTGATCGTGGCCGAAAGCCCGATTGGCTTCCGCCGCTGGATGGTCGAATACCCGCTTGAAGCGACAAAAATCCCACATGAACTTGGCGGCGGTGACTCATACCGCCTGACACGGGAAATCTATCTCAAAGCCAAGCCGCGTCTGGTAGTCGGTGACCGACCCGTCCCGCAGGAATTGATGGATGAAGCCATGGCCGATATCAAGTTTGCCGACGATGACACCATCCGCGAACGGATTGCCGGGTTGAAAGGGAGATGACATCATGAGAGACGTTGCAATTATCGGCGCCGGCATGATTCCCTTTGGCCGACGAGACGAAGATACCCTGATGGATATGCTGGCTTATGCATCCTTGAAGGCATTGGATGATGCCGGCCTGGGAGACAAATCTGTTGACGCGGTTTACGTTGCCAACATGGGCGGCGGAATGCTCCAGCGCCAGACAGCGATTGCCAGTTCACTGGTGGACCGCCTCAGCCTGTTACCTGCCGCCGCTGAAACCATCGAAAACGGACCTGCCTCCGGAGCTTCGGCGGTCAAGAACGGTTTGCTGGCGATTGCCTCCGGTTACTACGACACGGTATTAGTTGTCGGCGGCGAGAAGATGCGCGAGGTCACTGGTTGGCGCGCCACCGATTTTGTCGCCACCATGACCCATCCGCAGGCGGAGTATCCCTACGGAATCACGCTGCCCGGCATGGCTGGCATGTTCACGCGGCTGTATATGGAAAAGTATGGCGTCACGCGCGAACACCTGCTAGCCATTTCCCTGAAGAACCAGGCGATGGGCGCATTGAATCCCTTCGCTCATGTCGAGATGACGCTTGACCGCGAAGGCATCTTCGACAGCCCGCACGCTGTCGTCAACAATCCTGTATCGGCTGATCCGCTGCACTTGTATGATCTTTGCCCGGTCAGTGATGGAGCTGCGGCGCTGGTTTTGTGTACAGTGGAAATAGCTAAAAAGATAGGCAAACCGTACGTTGTCATCGCCGGTTTCGGCCAGGCCACGGATACTCACACGCTGGCTGAGCGCGAAGACCCGACCGATCTCAAGGCCGTCACCCTGGCGGCGCAAAAAGCCTTTGCCATGGCCAAGCTCAAGCCGTCTGACATCAATGTGGCCGAACTGCACGACGCCTTTACCATCCTGGAAATCGCTGAGAGCGAACATGTCGGTTTCTTCAAAAAAGGCGAAGGTGGTAAGGCGGCTGTCGCCGGTAAGACCCGCCTCGGAGGCCAGATCCCGATCAACGTCTCCGGCGGATTGAAAGCGCGCGGTCATCCCGTGGGTGGCACCGGCGTGGCTCAGATCGTGGATATTGTTTGGCAGTTGCGGCACGAGCTGCCTGAGAATCGACAGGTGAAAAACGCCGAAATTGGTTTGACAGTTAATTTTGGAGGCTTCGGAAATAACGTTTTATGCTTTATCCTCAGGAGAGTGCAGCCATGAACAAAGAGATTGCCATTACTGCCTACAAATGCAAGAAATGCGGGAAGCTGCACTATCCGTATCATGATCGCTGCCTGGAATGCAAAGGCCGTGAGTTCGAGAAAGTCAAACCGCAGGGCAATGCCAAACTTCTAACCTACACAACGATCTTCAATCTGCCGTGGGGCTTTGACCAGCGATTCCTCGTCATTGGGGTGGCTGAATTTGAAAACAAAGTTAAAGCCATGGGACAGATCAAGGCTGATTCTGTCAATCAATTAAAGATTGGCATGAAAGTTAAACCCAGTTGGGAGCCGATCCGCGTCCAATATGGCGAGGATGTGTATGGCTTGAAATTTGAGCCGATGGAATAAAAGCGGGGCTTATCTGGAAAGAGCAAAAAGGTGACGGCCATCTGCAAGCGCTGTCACCTTTTTGCACAGAGTCAACCTATGGTTCTAAAAGCAATATCCATTGGGTATGCAATTCCGCGCACAGACTTTGATGCCACTGTTCATAGTGCATTCAAGTCAGCCGTCAATCTCTGTCTCACAAGCGGAAATAAATTGTTGACCCTGGTTGCATCCAGTGATGCTGATCTTCCCCAGGGGATTCGTGTGGATACCCCCAACAACTTCTCTTTTGAAATATTCCAAGCAGGCGAACAAGTGACCTGCCGGGATGATACCTTGCGCCTCAATTCCTTGACCGTTACACTGCGCGATGCTCGACGCTGGAAGTGCGATCTACCCGCCCTGCAAGCTGATCTGACAAACCCGGCTACGGCAGCCGCCTGGAAATGTGCCTGGCGAACGCTAAACAAGAGGCAGATGCTTCTAAGCGCCGAGATTATTGCAGAGGATCTGTTTCGTTCGGATGAGACAATGCGGACTGGCGTGCCTCGCAAGGCAGGCGCAGCCATGCAAAATCTTTTCGAGGCCGCACGGCAATATGATCTGGCTGAGACCTCCCCAGTTCGCGCACTGATTGGCCTCGGCAGTGGACTAACCCCCAGCGGCGACGATCTTCTAGTCGGCTACTTGACAGGGCTTTGGTGTGCAGTTCGAAATAAAAGTGAACGTATGAAGTTTGTCTCAAATCTT
>Ga0163144_10017416_pt1 | contig 14631 bp, 8 predicted proteins | sample OliLak19BULKMAT1_FD_123175 | JGI IMG/M metagenome (GOLD analysis project Ga0163144, IMG submission 123175) | Freshwater microbial mat bacterial communities from Lake Vanda, McMurdo Dry Valleys, Antarctica - Oligotrophic Lake LV.19.BULKMAT1 | ecosystem: Environmental > Aquatic > Freshwater > Lake... | reverse complement strand
CGGCTGCCGCGCGACTGCTCTTGGCTGGAGCGCTCCACTTGCTGGGAGATGGTGCGCATCTTTTCGCCGCTCTTCATGATCAGCTCGGAGCCACGGGCTTGTTGGGCGGTGGCGGCGGCGATTTGTTGGACGGTGGCAGCGATGCGACCGATGGCGTCGGTGACCTGTTTGCTGCCTTTGGCTTGCTCGACGGTGGCGCGTGCGATGGCGCGCACCATATTGGTGCTCTTCTGCGAGCTCTCCAAGATCTTCTTTAGTGCGCGCTCCGCCTCGTTGGAGACTTCCACGCCGCGGTCGACGTTTTGTGCGCCGCGCTCGACCGCCAAGATGGCGTTCTTGCTTTCGGACTGGATGGTCTTGATGAGGTCGGCGATTTCCTTGGTGCTGGCTCCGGCGCGCTCGGCCAAATCCTTGATTTCGTCGGCCACTACGGCGAAGCCCTTGCCGTGCTCGCCGGCCTGAGCGGCGATGATGGCGGCGTTCAAAGCGAGCAAGTTGGTTTGCTCCGCGACGTCGTCGATCACGTTCAAGATTTGCCCGATGGCGTCGATGCGCGAGCCCAAGTTGGAGATCACGGCCACGGCTTCCTGGCTGCTCTCCTTGATGCGGTAGATTTCGCCGATGGTCTTGAGAATGGCTTCGGCGCCGCGCTCCGCGTCTAGTGCCACTTCCTCGGACAGCCGAGCGGTTTCGTTGGCGTTCGACTGAACCTGGTCAATCGACACATCCATCTCGTTCATGCTCGAGCTGGTTTCTTCGGCCGTGAGCGAGAGCGCGTCGACGTTCTTGGCGACTTCCTTGATGGAGTAGGCCATCTCCTCGATGGAGGCGACGGTTTCGCGAACGCTCGTTGCCAGGTCCACGATGTTGCTGGCGACCTGCTCGTTGGTGGCGGTCATCTGAATGACAGAAGAGCTCGACTCTTCTGCCGAGGTGGCCAACACCTCCACGTGCTCGGCGATTTCGCGCTGGGAGCTGGTCATCTCTTTGATGTAGCGAGCGGTCTCGTCGCTGGCGTTGAGCTGCAGGGCGACGCCGTCGGTTAGCATTCGGAGCGCGCCGCCCAGAGAGCTGGCCGCTTCTGCTAGCTCGCCGCGGTCCATGCCGGTGCTGGCTTCGCTGATCGCTTCGTGAGCGTCGGCCAGCTCCTCGTAGAGTCGGGTCAGGGCAGGCAGCGCGTCGCGCGGTGGCTCGGGGCGCTTGCCGTCGAGCATGCGCCGTACTGAGCTCGAGATGCCTGCCAAGAGCTCGCTGGGGTTGCTCTCGCCGCCGCCGGCCATTAGCAGCGCGATGATGGCCGAGAGCACCAGTAGCCCAGCGAAGGTGAGAAACTTCTGATCTAGGTTGGTGAGCAACGCGATGGCGAAGGCGGCCACCACGAGGCCGCCCATGGCGAAGAGCTGACGTTGGGACACGCGATTCATACGGCTCGATCTGAGCTTGCAGAAGCCCTAAGGCCCTCACGAAAGCACAGTTTTTTCCGCTTGTCGCGGCGCCCCGGCGGCGGGGCGCTTCTGCTTCAATAAGGCCCGCTGCTATCAGGAGGCGGTTCTGGCAGAAGCGTGGGGCCGGCGAGCGGCAGCCGAACCACGAATTTGGCACCGCCCCCGGGGGCGTCCTCGAAGGTGATTTCCCCACCGTGCTCGGTAACGATTCGCTCCACGATGGCGAGGCCTAGGCCCGTGCCCTCGGTTTTCGTGGTCGCGTAGGGCTCGAAGAGGCGGCTCTTCATCTCTGGCGCCACACCCGGCCCGTTGTCGCTGATACTTAGCACTAGCTTGTCCCGGTCGCGCGTCAGCCAGACCTGGACTCGGCCGTCCGGGCGATCCCCGAGAGCTTGCTGAGCGTTTTGCACGAGGTTGGTCACCACTTGCACCAGTTGGTCGCGGTCCGCATTCAGCTCGGGACAGGGCTCCGCCATGAGCTCGATGGGCGCGCCTGCGGAAGAGTGCAAAGCCACTACCGAGCGCACCGCCTCTTCGGCGTCGAACAGCGCCGGGTTGGGCGCCGGTAGGCGCGCAAAACGCGTGAACTCTCCGACGATGTTGGAGATGCGAGCGACCTCGTCCAGCACCGTGCGAGTGGCTTCATCGAAGTATTCGTCGAACGCAGGATCGTTGCGGGCGCGCAGCCGTCGCAGCGTTTCTACCGAAGCCCGAATCGGTAGCAGGGGGTTTTTGATCTCATGCGCCACTCGCCGTGCGATTTCGCGGCGGGCCGCGATGCGCTCGGTCACGGCCAGGCGCTTGCGCAGCGCGACCAAGTCGGCGATGGCGCGATTGCAGGCTTCGGCCGCTTCTACCAGCTCGCGGGCGCCGCGCGCCACGACCGGCGCCGGATCGCCGCGCATGACCCGCTGCGCTTGCTCAGCCAGGTCGCGCACGGGGCGCGCCAACCCGCGCGAGAGTAACACCGTAGCCAGCAACGCCGTGACGAGCGTGGCGCTGCCGATCAGCAGCACGGTTAGATCCAGCTGTTCCACGGCAGACAGCAGCGGCCTGCGTGAGCGGCTGGCCGTGATGGACAGCCCTGAAAGCTCGGGGAGCGTCAATGTCCGCTGCAGCGCGTCCGGCCGAGCTGGCTCGGGCGTCAAGCTGAGCTCGACCCCTGAGCTCTTGCCAATCCGGAGCAGCACCGTCTCGAGGTTGCGGGTCGCATACAGACCGACCCACAGCTTGGGGCGCGTCGCATCGCGACGAGCGCAGGCTACCTCCGCCGTGAGCGCTCCGTCGCCGCGTCGCAGCACGGCAGTCTTGGGCGCCGCGGAGATGCGCTCGGCCAGTTGAGTGTCCCGCTTGCCGACCAGCCCGGCCGTCGCCGAGCCCAAAATCTCTCCGCTCGAGGTGAGCACCACGAGCTCGTCGAGCGAAAGGGCACGGGCCAGCTTGGGAATGCGCAGGCTGAGTGGCAAGCGTCGGGCCTCTAGATCGCCGGATACCAAGCCGACCAGCGCGCTGTCGATCAGTGGGTCGTCTTCGCAAAGCGGAAGCACTAGCTCAGGCAGCTCCGATATCTCGCCGGCCAGTTGATCCCGGAGCGGCACCAGCGCCTGAGCGAAAGCCGCCTCGAAGCTGCGCGCTTCCGTGACCCGCCAGGCTTCGCGAACGCCCAGCCCGAGCGCCAAGAGCACGCCGACCGTCAGCGCGAAAATGGCGAGGCCGAGCCGTTGAGCGAGAGTCACCCGGAGGATGCTAGGCTGCGAGCGTGCTGCGTAGGTTGGCTTTCGTCACGGCCGTTTTGATCCACATGTCCCTTGGCTGTGGCAGTAGTCCGGGGGGCCATTCGCTCAGCGACTTGCCGCGAGTGGCGCCCCGCTTGAAGCCGTCCAAGGCCGGCGTTGGGCCGTTGCCGCTCACCGCCCATCGCTTCGCCGAGGTGAGCGACGTGATTGGCCCGTACGTTGGGAGCGATGGGCAGCTCGCGCTGGCGGTTTGGGCCGAAACGACTCGGGACGCGGCGACAGAGCGCAGCCTGTTTTCGATGCCCATCGGGTCCAAGGGAGTGCCCGGCAAGCCGCTCCGCATCGGCGCCGCGCAAGGCGAGCTCGACTTGGTGCTGGTTCGCGGCTTCGGTGACGCTGGAGCCGCGGCTCCGGGTTCCCCCCGCTTTGCTCTGATCACCACCCGACGCCAGGGTCAGAAGACTCGCATCGAGGTCACGGCGTTGCGTGCCGATGGCAACCCCACCTGGGGTCCGACGACTGTCGCGGAGAGGGCCGGTCGCGTGTTGTGGGTGGGCTTCGTCGCGGCCGCGGGCGAGCCGCTCTTGCTCTGGGCCGAACACACGGACGCCGCCAAGCAAGGTGAGCCCGCTGCACTTTACAGTCTGCCGATCGCACCAGGGCAAGCTAAAGAAGCCGCCCCCGTGATGCTCGCTGCCCAAGCCTGCGCTTGGCAGGCAGCGGTCGTTGGGAAGCGAGCGGCGCTTGCCAGCGTTAAGCCCCATGCCGCTGCCTGCACCCAGGGAACGGTGGTGATGAATCTGCTGAGCTCCTCCGGTAAGTCGGAGAAGAGCATCGAGCTGGGCGGCCGAGCAGCGCTCGATCTGGACCTCGTCGGCGGGCCTTCTAGCTTCTTCTTGGCCTGGTCCGATCACTCCGAGCTCGAACCGCTTGCGGTCACGGCGGTCGTGGATCCTTCGGGGACCATCACGTCTCCCTCGGCACCCGTCGCGCCCGCGCTTGGGGAGCAGGCCGTGGTCGGGCTGGTGGCTGGCAGCACCGTGCCCGCGCCTGGTTTTTTGGTGTGGGAGAGCGTGGCGGAGCGACCCGTCGCGGCGCGTTTTCTCGAGGTTTCAGCGCTCGACGGACAGGGCCGGGCCAGCGGCGCGCATTCACGATTGTTCTACGGACGCACGGACGGCAGCCTACCTGAGCTTGCGGCCTTCCAGGGCGGGCTGGCCGCGCTCACGCTCGCCCCCATGTGTGGCGCGCAGGAAGACTGCGCTCAGGGAGCTTTAGTACCAACGTTCGTTGCCTTCGATGCCGCGCTCAACCTCAGGAGCTCGGAGCCGCTGGTGCTCCAGGCTTTGGGTGGGCGCGCTGCCGATCTAGGTTGGGGGCTGACCTGCAGTAGCGCGAGTTGCTTCTCGCTGGCGGCGCCCAGCAAGAGCCCGTCACCGCTGTTCGCCGTCGAGTTACCGCTGCGGCCTAGCCAGTATCACGCGGCTGCTGAGCCGGCGCTGCCCAACACTCGGCCGCGCTTGGTGTCGAGCTTAGTAATGGCGCGGGCCGACATGGGGCTCGCCCACATCACGGTGGAGGCGTATGCCGGTCGCAGCGTCGTGGGCTACGTGACCGACTTCGACCCCACCACACCTTGGCAGAAGCTAACCAAGCCTGCGGCCGACGGCCGGCTCGAGCCACTGCGAGCCAAGGTCGCCTTGCGCGCCTTCGCGAGCGATACGTCCCGATCTTTGGCTGAAGAAAGCGCCATTTCGCTGCGCGCCCACTCGCTCGGCGGGCTCACGCTGGTGTCCGAAAGCGCGACCGCGAAAGAGGCGTTGGCGCTCTGGACCGGTTTGGACAAAGGCGAGCCGCAGGTTTTTCTGACGCTAGTGGACGCGGAAGGCAAACGCTCGCAGCAGCGCATGCTCACGCGCAAGTCCGGCGGGGCTAGCGATGTGACCGGCATGTTCGTCGACAATGGTTACCTGGTTGCCTGGGTGGACGAGCGCAGCGGCGACGCCGAGGTCTATGCTTCGCGCATCAGCCGCGCGCTCGACCAAAAGAGCCCAGAGCAGCGGCTTACGACCGCCGACGGCGCCGCGGCCGAGGTGGTGTTGACGCGCATCGCTGGCAAGCCCTATGCGGTGTGGGCCGACGCGCGCGCCGCCGAGCAGCCGGGCCGAGCCGACCTTTACGGTGCTTTTCTCCGCTCTGCGGACGCGGCCCGGGATGGCGCTGAGCACCGTCTGACCGCCACGCGCCCGCATTCTTTCTCGCCGCGGCTCGCCGAGTTGTCGAGCGAGCCGGTGTTGGCCTGGCTCGAGGCGGCATCCGAGTCGTCGCCAGCGAGCGTTCGAGTCGCGGTGTTGTCGGGGTCTGGCGAGGTTTCGGGCAATGTCGCTGTCGTGCCGATCGAAAGCGGCGCGCCGCTGGGGCTCGGTTTGGATTGCGGGGGAAGTAGCTGTCGCATCGCCGTTTCCGTGGAGGGTGATGCCGGAGGGGAGATCCTTGGCTTCGAGTGGCGCCCGGAAGCATCCAACCTCGTCGCTCGCCGGATTGCCGGCCTGGGCGCCCCCAGCAACGTGTCGCCGGTAGTTCGCGGAAGCTTCGTTTATGTCGCTGATTTACGCGATGGTAAGGGGCTGGTTCGCCGGCTAGGTGTGGAATGGTGAGAGAAGCACTCAGTCTAAAAAGGCCCCTCACAGCCTAGTTCTACACAGCCTGTCCACGGGGCTGCCCTGCGACTCCCACCTTCTCGGTACAGTCTCTTAACCAGGGCGCCATCTTCTGGTGATGAGTGTCCACTAGGCTGACGCCGACTCGAGCCCATCGCTCGGTCGCGACGAACACCTTGGAGCCCGGAAATCTGATCGGCAAATACCGCCTGCTTGCGGCGTTGGGGCACGGCGGCATGGCGGACGTGCATCTGGCGGTGGCGCACGGCCCGGCTGGCTTCAACAAGCTCTTGGTCGTGAAGGAGCTGCGGCCTGCGCTCGCGCAGGATCCGGATTTCCTCGACATGTTCCTGGACGAGGCGCGCTTGGCGGCCCGGCTCAGTCATCCGAACGTCGTCCAGACCTACGAGGCTTCGGGCAGCGACGGCCGCTTCGTCATCGCCATGGAGTACCTCGACGGTCAACCGTTCAATCGCATCGTAGCGCAGTTCGCCAAGCAGCAGGGCTTGCCTCTGCCGGTGGGGCTACGCGTGGTCTGTGAAGCGCTCAACGGACTGCACTACGCCCACGAGCTGCGCGACTACGACGGTAGGGCGCTAGAGGTCGTGCATCGCGACGTGACGCCGCACAACCTTTTCGTCACCTACGACGGTCAGGTGAAGCTGGTTGATTTCGGTATCGCCAAAGTCGTGGGGTCCTCTGCCGAAACTCGGATCGGTATGCTCAAGGGCAAGGTAGGCTACATGGCGCCCGAGCAAGCACGTGCCGAGGAGGTCGATCGGCGGACCGACGTCTACGGCATGGGAGTCATCCTTTGGGAGCTCTTGGCGCGTCGCCGAATGTGGCAGGGGACGCCGGATGTCGTGATCTTGAGTCGGCTCGCGGCCAACGAAATTCCGTCGCTAACCAGTGTTCGAGACGACATACCGGCCGAGCTGCAACGCATCTGCAATCGGGCCACGGCCGCCAATCTGCAAGCTCGCTACGCTACGGCCGAAGAATTGCGGCGCGATTTGGCTGGCTATCTGAGGGGCATTTCGGAGCCCTCGGATCTTCGTAGCGTAACGACGCAAATAGCAGAGGAGTTCGCCGAGGAGCGCGAACGCATGCGCGGCCTGATCCAGTTGCAGCTCATGGACGCGACCCGCTTGCCTGCGCTGCTGGAGTATAGCTACAGCAGCCGTTCCGGTTCACTCGATCCCCGTAATGAGTCGCCGCGCGCCCCCCTGTTGACGCCTTCTCACTCGTTGAGCGGTACGCCGAGCGCCGTCAGCACGAGCCTCCGCGAAGCACAGACTCTCCACGACACCGAGACCGTGGTGTTTCAGCAGCCCCGCGCCAAGAAGCTGTCAGGCTCACGCTTGATCGTGGGCGGAGCAGCACTGGGAGCCCTCTTGGCCCTGGCGTTCGGAGTCTCTCGCGCGGGGCCGCCCACCGCCACGCCAGACGAAAAGGTGCTGAGCGCGAGGAGTCGGCCGCCTGCGGCCGCGGCCGCTGCGGCTCCAGCGCCCAGCCTTGCGGGCTCGCCAGCCTGCTCCGGTGCACTCAAGCCGCGTTTGGAGATCTCTGGCGATATCGAACGCGACGCAACGCTCACCTGCGACAACGACTACTTGCTCAAGTTCACGACCTTCGTGAAACCCGGCGTCACCCTGACGATCCAGCCGGGAACACGGCTCTTGGGCGACAACGCCACGCGCGGAGTGCTGGTGGTACAAGCCGGCGCACGGCTCGTGGCTCGAGGAACCGCCGAAGCGCCGATCGTTTTCACGAGCCAATTGCCAAAAGGTCAGGCGCGCGCGGGTGATTGGGGCGGCGTGTTGCTGCTCGGGCACGCTCCGATCAACCTGCGTGATGAACGCGGTGGCGTATTGCGCGGTCGCGTGGAGGGCATCGCTGCTGGCCTCGAGTATGGTGGTAGTCGAGTAGACGACGACAGCGGCGTGCTCAGCTACGTGCGAATCGAGTACAGCGGCACGGAGGTCGCCCCCTCGAACGAGATCAATGGCTTGACCTTGGCCGGCGTCGGTAGCCGTACCGTGCTCGACCATATTCAGGTGCGTCACACAGCGGACGACTGCTTCGAGTTTTTTGGCGGTACCGTGAATGCTCGCTACCTCGTTTGCCAGCACCCGGGCGACGACGGATTCGACTGGGACTTGGGCTACGCCGGCAAGCTGCAGTTCTTGCTGCTCAAGGAAGATCCGGAGCAAGACAACGATAGCAACGGCTTCGAAGGCGACAACGACCCTAACGGTAGCGCCAACACTCCCGTCAGTAACCCCGTGATTTACAACGCTACGCTGTGCGGCCGAGGTCGAGCGCACACGCGCGAGCACTACGGCGCCCTGCTCCGGCGGGGTACGCGCGGTTCGATCGTCAACACCATCTTCTCGGGCTTCGGAGCAGGGCTGGACCTGCGCGACCAAAGGACGGAAGTAGACGTTCGGTCGAGCCTCTTTTGGGGCAACCAGGACCACGACCTGGCCTATCCTGAGCGTGGCGGCTCTAGCCTTGGGAGCCAGGACGACGACCAAGGCTTCGACGAAGCGCGATTTCTGCTCGAACCGATGCGGCAGAACGCTGCAAACCGTCGGCCACTGCCGGGCTGCGCCCACCAATTCAAAGGGCTCTTCGGACCTGAACTAGCGCTGACGCAGCGAGCCGCCACTCCGCCCAACGACGGATTTTTCGATCCCCGTGCGGCGTATATTGGTGCGTTCCGCGACCGCGGCGACAACTGGGCGCAGGCGGCGTGGCTGAGCTGGGACTGACTTCCGCTCACTCCGGTGGAAAGTCGATGTGCAGTCGGTTCCCGTCGGGGTCCTGCAGGTTGAGCACCGTGCCTCCGCTGCCGACCTGAGTCGTTCTGTCGTAGACGACGCCTTGACGTTCGAGCCCAGCCACGAAATCCGCTAGCCCGCTCGCGACCAACGCAAAGTGCTCGAGCCGCAACGCTCCCTCCGGAGCCGGCTGCTGCTCCACGCCAACCAGGTGAATCACGGCGCGCTCTCCCGCGTACATCCACGCGCCCGGAAAGCCGAGATCCGGCCGCTCGCCGTGCCGCAAGCCCACGACCTCTGCGTAAAACCGCACCAGCCGTTCGAGGTTCGCAGTGCGCACGTTGACGTGGTCGAGGTAGCGAATCATTCGAGCGAGCCTATACCAGCGTCGCGTCCGAGAGTTTAGGCACTTTTGGCGCGGGCGCCAGCACGGGGGGGAAGGTCACGGAGCTACGAAGGGGTGGTTGAGTGCTCCAAGCGGAGTCGTCGGAGGATGACGATGTGACTGGCGAGGGCGAATACGACACACGCCGCCGGCAGCAAGACGAACGGGAAGTACGCGACCCAGTAGTTCACGTTGGACGGACCCTCACCGAAGACACGCAGTATGGGGCTGGTGGTGATGGCGATGATGGCGATCATGAGCAAGCATCCCGACCCGAGCGCGTTCCAGGCGGCAGCCAGGCCCAGCGGGGCACGCTTGAAGTAAAGCAATGCGGAGAGCAGCACGGCACTGGTTCCCGTCAGGATGTCGAAGTTGAAGCCGGAGTACGACAGCTGAACCGGCATCACCCCTTCCTCGTAGGCGCGGTGCATGACGAGCTCGAGCGGGAGGCGAAACGCTTGCACGCCTACCAAGACCCACAAGGGAACGCAGCCGGCTAGCCGCTTGCCGAGCGCCGATGTGCCGGCCCAAATTCCAAAACCCACCGTCCCGATCATCAGCAGCAAGTAGGGCGGCGGCCGCAGTTCGAAGCGCGCGAGCACACCCGTGAGAGCCGCAACACTGGTAAGCCCCAACCACAGCGCCGCCACCAAGAGCGCAAAGCGCGTGACCCGTCGGCCTGCCGCGCTAGGCCCTGCTGCGTGCATCGCTCCCCAGCAGAAGAGCAGGGTCACGAGCCCCGACAGCCCCAGGATCCCCAGACGAACCAGCTCCGATGAGGCGGGAATCATGCTCCACCTACTAGTAGCACTACTCAGTCAGAACGCGCCGGGGTTACGCGGGGCGCGGGCGCGCGTCCCCGGGTTATTCTGCGGAGTTTCCGGCGAGCAGGCGCGCGCCCGCGCCCCGCGTAGTATTCGTGCTGAACGCCTCGTCGCCAAGCCCCTCGTCGCGAAGCCCGCATTCTCCGGGCCGCTCGCCTAAAGGCGGTGGGCCCGGTATGCTGCCGCTCTTGGGCGAATGAACGAACGGGCGCTTCTCACGTTAGGGCTCCTCCTGGGAGTCGGCACAGGCAAGCCGCCGAGCGAGTGGCTTTCGAGCGCACACGAATACGCTCGGGAGAAACAAGCCAAGGAGCCGCTGAACGCGCTCGCCGCGACGGTGCTGCTTGGCGCGGTCGCCTTCTACGCCGCCGAGCGCGGGCACAATCCCAAAGTCTCGTCGTTCTATGACGCGCTAGTTTACGTCTCGACCAACCTTTCCGTCGGCTTCTCGGACATCTTTGCCAAGACTGAAGCCGGCAAGGCCATCGGCTCGGCCTTAATGAGCTACGGCCCCGCCATCACCGCGCGCGCCTTCGACCCGCCCGGCGAAGCCCAACAGCGTGCGGCCGAAGCCCGCGCCTCCGAGCAGTCGCTGCGCGACATTGCTGACAAGCTCCAGCTGATTCTGGTCGAGCTGCGAGCCAGTCGCGGCCAAAGCGAGCCGAGCCCGGTTCCCTCCCATGGCTGAGGTCCTCGTCCTAGCGCTCTCCTTCCCCAGCGTCGTCTTTACGGTGCTGCTCGGAGTTGTCCTCGTCTACTGGGCCTTCGTCATGGTGGGGGTCATTCACATTGGGGAAGGCTCGGAGGGCGCGCTGGAAGGCAAGCTAGAGGGCGCTACTAAGGGCTTATTGGAGGGCGCAGCCGATGGGTTGCAGGGGCACATAGACGTGGGAGATGTAGGCGATGTGGGTGACGGGGGTGACGGGGGCGACGGGGGCGACGGCGACGCGGAGGCCCCGGGCGCACTTTCGGCGATCATGAACGCTCTGCAGCTGCGCGGTGTGCCGGCGACCGTGAGCATTAGTTTGGTCATCACCTTCGCCTGGCTCGTCAGCGTGGTCACGATGCAGCTCGTCACGCGAGCCTGGCCTTCTCTGCAGGGCACTGTGGTGTCTGCGGCGGTGCTGCTTCTGTCTCCGCTCTTGGCGTTGCCGCTCACTTCGCTCACTGCGCGGCCGCTGGCCAAAGTGTTTGCGCCCCATCGCGCGCGGGTCAAAACCGACTTGATTGGCCGGACCTGCGTGGTGCGCACCGGTTCGGTCACCGCAAAGTTCGGGGAAGCCACCCTAGCCGACGGAGGCGCAGGCCTTGTGATCCGCGTGCGAGTGGACGATGGGAAGAAGCTCTTGCGAGGCGAGCAAGCGCTGATCGTCGATTGGGACGCAGATCTGGAAAGCTTCCTGGTCGAGCCTATGAGCGAAGTGATCGCCGAGCGCAATTAGCTCGTCGGCGGCCTAGCTGTCGCGCACCGCCAAGGCGTCGGTTGGCTGAAGACCGCCGACGCCAGGGCCTACCCCTCACCACCTGTTCAGGTGCGCATGGCGCGGTGGGCCTTGGGGATGACCCAGCAAGCGGGCGCAGACAGCGACCGAGTGGTGTGCGACTCTGCGTCCCAATGAACTTTGGGGATAGTCAAATGCTCGGGCTAGTTCCGGTACTGGTGGTCGTTGCGATCATCGTCTTCGTGCTTTTCGGGCTGCTCGCCCTTTTGGCGCGCTTCTATCGGCAGGTGGACCAGGGGCGCGCGCTCGTGATCAACACCATGCGCGCCGAGCCGGTGGTGGCCTTCACCGGGGCCATCGTGTATCCGATCATCAACCGCGCCGAAGTCATGGATCTTTCGGTGAAAACCGTGGAGATAGATCGGCGCGGCAAGGAAGGGCTGATCTGCAACGACAACATCCGCGCCGACATCAACGTCACGTTCTTCGTGCGTGTGAACAAGACGACAGATGACGTGCTCAAGGTGGCACAGTCGATCGGCTGCCAGCGCGCCAGCGATCAGGCAGCGCTAGAGGAGTTGTTCTCGGCCAAGTTTGCGGAGGCGCTCAAGACCGTTGGTAAGCACTTCGACTTCGATGCGCTTTACACCAAGCGCGACGAGTTTAAGGACAAGATCATCGAGGTCATCGGCAAGGACTTGAACGGCTTCATTCTTGACGACGCCGCGATCGACTATCTAGAGCAAACACCGGTCGAGCACCTGGACAAAGACAACATCATGGATGCCGACGGCATCCGCAAGATCACCGACCTTACGGTGATTCAGAACGTCAGGACCAATGAGCTTCGGCAGAAGGAGCGCATGGAGATGGGCAGCCAGAACCTGAACGCGGACGAAGCGCTGTTCCGGTTCGAGCAACGTCGCGCCGAGGCCGAAGCCAAGAAAAACAAGGAAATATCGGTCGCCCGCTCGCGTGAGGAAAACGAGGCGCTGCGCGTAGCCAGCGACGAGCGCAAAAAGACTGCGCTCGTCACCATCAAGAACGACGAGGAATCCCTGGTGGCGGACCAGGCCAAGGAGCGCGGCATCGCGATTGCTCAAAAGCACCGCGAACGCGAGGTGGCTGTCGAACAAGAGCGGGTCGAGAAGGCTCGGCAGCTGGAAGTGATTGGCCGTGAGCGCGACGTCGCTTTGGGTAGCATTGAGCGTGACAAGCACGTCGAGGTTCAGAAAAAAGAAATCGCCAACGTGATCCGCGAGCGCATCGTCGTGGAGAAGAGCGTCGCGGCAGAGGAAGAGCTGATTAAGGACATTCGCACCGTCGCGCTGGCCAATCGCGAAAAAGAGGTCGTGCGCATCGGCGCGGAGTCTGCCGCCACTGAGGTAACGACCAAGCAGATCAAAGCTGCCCAGGCCTCGGAGGAGGTTGCCAAGATCAAGGCGCGCGAGCGTGTCGTCACCGCGGAGGCCGAGCTGGATACGGCCGACAAGATGGCGCGCGCCAAGATAAGAATCGCCGAGGGCGTGCAGGCCGAGGCGGCAGCCGAAGGCTTGGCCAAAGCTCGGGTGAAGGAAGCGGACGCGGCCGCCAGCGAGAAGCTCGGTTTGACCGAGGCGCGAGTCACCCTGGAGAAGCTGACGGCCGAGGCCAGCGGTGAAGAAAAGCAGGGCTTGGCTCGGGTTCGGGTGCGGGAGGCGGAAGCGCAAGCCGTGGAGAAGCAGGGCGCAGCGGAAGCCAGCGCGATCCGCGAGAAGCTGACTGCGGAAGCACAAGGCTTGGCCCACAAGGCCGAGTCCATGAAAGCGCTCGACGAGGCCGGCCGCGGTCACGAGGAGTTCCGCCTGCAGATCGACAAAGAACGCACCGTGGCGCTCGAGTCGCTCAAGGTGAAAAAGGAAATCGTGGCGGCGCAGGCACACGTGATGGCCGAAGCCATGTCCAAAGCCCGCATCAACATCGTGGGTGGCGACGGCCAGTTCTTCCAGCGCTTTGTGAGCGCGATTTCGCTGGGCCAATCGGTCGACGGCGCGCTCGAGCATAGCGACACGCTGCGCGCTCTGGTCGAGGACCTGGCGACTCACTCGGGTGGCGGCGCTGGCAACGGCGCGCTCTTGGCGGCTGCGCTCGAGAAGCTGGCCCCAGCGGGAGCACCGAAGGGGACGCGCACCTGAGCGGGAAAACCTTGCGGAACGGGAACTTGATCCGCCTCGATTCACTCTTCAGGCTGCGGCAGTAACTCCGGAATGACAACGCCTACTGACGACATTCCGGAGCGCGCGCTGGAAGGCGGCAGCTACGAGGTCATTCGCCGACGCCTGCTCGAGCGAGCCGCCGAGCTAGCTACGCAAGCGGAGTCGCTAAACGCGAGGCGCAAGGCGCTGTTCGGTGGTGGCGACCTCACGCTTGTCGCTACCGAGCGCATCCGCACCGAGAACAATTGCACGCCCCGCGATGTAGTCAGCGTCGACGGCCAGCTGCTGTTTGGGTTTCAGGTGTTCATCGGTCTCAAGACCGAGACAACGGTCGCGGACGTGCTCAGCCTGTTCAAGTTCGCGAGAACAGCCGAAGGTTACGACCTTTCACAGCAACCGTTCGAAGGCCCGGGCGCCTTCCTGACGGACGCCGAGTTCGACAAGCAGTTCCGCGAAGCTTTTCGCTATTTCAAGGAAGCCCGGCTGCTGCAGCTGGTGCGCAGCGACTCGCGACTGCTGCTGTCGGTGCAGATCGGTGCGACACCGAAGGACGCAAAGATCTTTCGATTCGCGATCGACGCCAAGGGCCACGTCAGCTTCATGGATGCGCGCGGCGAGGACGACCACAAGCCGCCGCGCTCGCAGCCTTTCGAGTGGACAGCGGCTCGGCGTGAAGACCAGGTGGGAGGCGGGCCGCACCCGCACGTCAACATCTTGAATGAGGTGTTCGTTGAGACCATCAACGGCGATCTCACGGTCAAGATCGAGAACAATACCCAAGATGGTCTCGGCGTTTACCGCGAGCCAGTGGACGATCCCAATCAAACCCTGGACGACGCGGAGATCGCCTACGTCCAGGTCGCAGGTCTAATCCTGCTCAAGATCAAGCCGTTCCGCGAGACCCAGGTCCGGTACCTCGTCTACAACCCGCGCACCGAGCACGTGCTCCGGGTTGACGCGCTCGGCGTGGCCTGCGTTGAGCTGCCGGAGGACCACGGTCTGATCTTTCCCGGCGGCTACTACCTCACCAGCGGCGAGTTCAAACTCTTCGATGCGGACACCGCCGACCTGGTGTTCAGGCGCACCATTCACTCGCCGAACGGTGAAGACGTACTGTACGTATTCCACCGTGAGGACGCGGGCGAGTACGAGCTTCTGTCG
>Ga0163144_10017414_pt1 | contig 14633 bp, 8 predicted proteins | sample OliLak19BULKMAT1_FD_123175 | JGI IMG/M metagenome (GOLD analysis project Ga0163144, IMG submission 123175) | Freshwater microbial mat bacterial communities from Lake Vanda, McMurdo Dry Valleys, Antarctica - Oligotrophic Lake LV.19.BULKMAT1 | ecosystem: Environmental > Aquatic > Freshwater > Lake... | reverse complement strand
TTCCGGTGCAGCGTGACGCCGTCGACGCGGGCGTCGTCGCCATCGGCGACGAGGATGCCGTTGGTGCAACTGTCGGTCACGCGCAGGTCGCGGAGTTGCACGCGCGGCGCGGTGGTCACGGCGATGCCGTTCACGAAGCCGCGGATCAGGCCGGGGCCGAAGATCTGCGCGCCGTCGGCGGTCGGCTCGACGACGATGCCCGCCGGCGCGGCCCCCTCGGCGCACGTGCGGCGCGAAACGATGGTGTGTCCGTTCAGCTGCAGAACGGTGCGGGGGTTGCGGACGATGAGGCCGGGACCGTCGCAGACGAGGTCGCGATCGAGAACGGCTTGCTCCCCGAGCACCATGCCGCAGCGGAGATTGGCGCCGACCGCGACCGCGGTCGAGCTCAGCGGACCCACTAGGACGAGCGCCATGAGCACGCGGTGTGCCCTCATCGTCCCATCCCCTTAGCGGCGAAATGCTTCCCGCACGACCCCACCCTGCGGCAGGACGATCTTGGCCCGCTCCGCGATGCGCAGGCCGACGGCCTCCGGCGAGTCGCTTCCGAGGTTCCGCAACAGCGGGACGACCGGGCGGCGATGGTCCAGGTAGTAGCGCTCACGCGCGAAGGCTTCGCTCCACGGGTTCCGACCGTCCGCGACGGCTTTCGTGTTCCACGTCCCGAGGCCGAAGCCCGAGCCCAGGCTCCGCGGGATGGTGAAGTCCAACACCGTATGGTCGTCGGTCACGGGCTCGACGTCGCGGACGAACTCGGCGACGCCGGCCTCGTCGAAAATCAGATACGACAGCAGATGGTCGGCGTCCTGAATGCCGATCAACTCCATGTCGCGCGCGATCGCCGGCGCTTTCATGCGGGCGATCAGGCGCTGATAGTCGATCGTGAGCGGCTGTTTCATGCCGATCAGCAACATGCACCCCGAGTTGATCTGCTTCCAGACGGTGACGTGCGGGAACACGTCGCTGAACGCGCGGAAGAGCGTGCGCTCGTCGTCGAGCGGCGCCTCGCCGGTCGGAATCCACTGCATCATGATGCCGTCGGGAGCGAGACGTTCGAAGGCGTCCTGATAGAACTCGCGCGTGTAGAGATTGATCACGCCGGCCGTGAAGGTTTCGGGCGGCTCCAGGGCGATGACGTCGTACGTCTCCCGCGTCGCCATGATGTAGTTGCGCCCGTCGTCGATGATCGTGCGGACCTTCGGGCTCTCGATGACGTTGTTGTTCGTCCAGAAAAACGGCGCCGCCTCGACGACGTGGGGACTGAGCTCGACGTTGTCGACGCGCTCGAGCTCGTCGTGGCGAATCACCGCCGAGAGGCTGTTGCCGACGCCGAAGCAGATGTGCAGCACGCGCCGCGGCGTACCGGGATGGAGCAGCATCGGAAAGTGACCGAAGAAATAGTTGTAGCGAAGTGACAGCGTCCCGGCCGTGCCGCGCATGTCCTCGTAACGAATGAAACGTTGGCCGAAGATCTCCACGACGCCGACCGTGTCGGTGGCGCCTTCGGCGTAATACGCCAGCGTCTCGGGAGCACGCACGAACGTCTTGCGGAAAATGTCCGACGGGATCAGAGCGACACCGACGAGGGTCATGGCCGCCATCGCGGCGCCGACGCCGACCCGGCGAACCCTGGAGCCCCCCATCGCGAGCGCGAGGACGACCGCCGACGCGCCGTTCAGCAGGATCAACGCCGTCAGGGTGCCCTGCATGCCGAGGAGCGGGATCAGCACGAAGCCGCAGCCGATCGAGCCGAGAATGGCGCCGAGGGTGTTCACCGCGTAGGCCCGGCCAATCGCGTGGCCGAGGTCGCGCATGCCGCGCGCACAGAGCGCCGTGGCGAGCGGGAACGTGGCGCCGAGGAAGATCGTCGGAGCGAACAGAATCAGCGCGGAGTTCAGGAACATCATGCGGACCGACTGCGAGAACGACGCGACCTGCTCGGTCCCGCGGATCGTGACCGACAAGTCCTGCAGATTGGCGAACAACATCGCCGACACGACGAAGCCGAGCCCCACCAGGACCTGCAGCACCGCGAGGAGCAGCGTCTCGCTCCGGATGCGACGCAGCAGGGCGACGTAGAGCATGCTGCCGGCGGCGATGCCGGCGAGGAACGTCGAGAGCATCGTCGTGAAGGCGTAGGTCGAGTTGTAGAGGATTCGGAGCAACGCGCGCGTCCACAGCACCTCGTAGGCGAGCGAAGTGAAGCCCGAGAGCCCGACGCAGACGAGGACGAGCCATACCGGGGCCTGCAACGCGTGCCACGTCGACGCCGCCGACTCGCGAGGAGCCTTGGCGGCCGCCGTCGGTTCCGGTGTTCGGACCCGCGCCGCGAGCAGCAAGGCAATCACGCCGACCGCCATGTTGACGGCGACGCCGAGATGGCTCGTTCCGCGCACCCCGAAATGCTCGAGCGCGTAGAAGCCGGCGAAGAGGCAGCCGCAAATCGCCCCTGCCGTGTTGACGAAATAGAGCAGGCCAGCGCCGAGCCCGACCCCGTCGGCGCGGCTCACCCAGAAGCGAGTCAGGATGGGAAACGTCCCGCCCATGAGCGTCGTCGGCGGCAGCAAGACGGCGGCCGCGAGCACGACTCGGGCAATCACGAGGAGCGCCGCCGGGAGCTCGAGGCCGTACAGGAACACGTACGGCACGCGGAGCCACGTGAACAGCGTGGGCACGATCAGCGCGTAGAGGCCGATCCCGATCTCGAGCACCGCATAGGTGACGAGCGGATTCCGGATGCGGTCGCTCCAGCGCCCGAGCCAATAGCTCCCGAGCGCGAGGCCGCCCATGTAGGTCGCGAGCACCGCCGCCACGGCGTACGTGCTGACCCCGAAGATCAGCGCGAGTTGGCGCGTCCAGAGGACTTCGTAGAGGAGGCCGACGGCGCCGGAAAGAAAGAAGATGGCGACGACGAGCGGCTTCACGAACGAGGGGGAGTCGTTGGAAGGCACGGGGTTTTTGCGCCGAGTTGGCGAGCCGCTTTAGCACGAAGACGCAAACGGTCGATAGGCGGGGCACGCGGCATCGCGTATGCTCGGGCGCACGCGTGAGCACCGAACGATCCGATCGCCGCGCGTCCTGGGGAGTCGACGCATGGGTGCTGGCCGCCCTCGTCGTCGGAACGGCGCTCCGTTTCGTCAACCTTGGGGCGGCGCCGCTCTGGTTCGACGAGACGTTCAGCGTCTACCACATCCACTTCCCCTGGCAGGGCTTCGTCGGCTCGGTGATGCAGGACAACCAGGCCCCGATCTACTACGCGGCGCTCAAGGCCTGGACCGGCATCGGAGGCACGTCACCGGCGTCGATGCGCATTCCCGGCTTGCTCGCGTCGGCGGCCTGCATTCCACTCGTGGCGGCCTGCGCCCAGCTGCTCGCGGGCACCCGCGCTGCCCGCACGGCCGCGTGGCTGACGGCGATCTCGCCGTATCTCATCCAGCACGGCCAGGACGCTCGGCCGTACGCGATGCTCGCGTTCTTCGCGTGCGCCGATCTCCTCGTGCTGATCCGTTTCGTCATGGGACGATCGCGCCGGCTCGGTCTGCTCTGGGTGGCGCTCGCGGTCGGGGTCATCCAGACGCACTACTACGGGATCTTTTTTCTCGCGGGCGAAGGCCTGGCGCTCTTGCTCCTGCGCCCACAGCCGATCCGGAGCTGGCTCCCCGCGGGCGTCGTCGCCGGCAGCCTCTGCATCGGGGCGGTGCTCGCCGCCGCATCGAAGGCCTCCGGGGTCTTCGCGGGCCAGTACGAGCTCGGCATCACCGCGCTCCCGGGCGTCGTGTGGTCGCTGCTCACGGGCTACACGCTCATGCCGACGTCGGAAGCCCTGCACGCGCTCGGCCCGCGCGCGATCCTCCCCGACCTACCCGTCGCCCTCGTCTCCGCTCCCGCGCTCGCGATCCTCGCCTGGTCGGCGCTGCAACGGCTCGACGGTCGCGCGCGCACGGTCATTCTCAGCACCTTCGGCGTGGCGCTCCTGCTGCCTTTCGCCTATCGCGTGGTCGCCGGGGCCGGTGTGCACCCGCGGTATTTCGCCGCCGCCTTCGCGCCCTTGTTCGTGCTCGTCGCCGCCGGCATGGCGCCCGGCGAGCGCGGCTCGGCGCACGGCGAGAGCGGCAGAGCGCGCGGAGTCGCCGCGATCGTGCTCCTCCTCGTCATGACGTACGCGACGGTGCTGCACCTCCACGATCCCGGGCACGGCCGCGAGGACATCCGCGCGGCGGGCCGCTGGCTCGACGCCAACGTGCCCGCGGACGAAGAGATCCTCATCTCGTCGATCGAGATGGAGCACCTGGCCCGTTTCCATTGGCCGAGTCGCCACTTCCGGCTGTTCCCCACGGCGCACGGTCCGCTGAAGCCGGCGGAGCGTTCGGCCGTTGCCGCTGCGATGCCTTTTCCCAGCCCGAGCCGCGCGATCTTCATGGTCGGCCGCGCGTGGATCTCGGACCCCGACGGCGATTTCCAGAAGGAGCTCGCCGAACGCTACCCGACGTGCCCCGGCACCGACGTGCGCGGCATCCGCATCCTGTGCTTCCGCCCGCAGCACGACCCCGCCGTCGCGCCCGCGCAGCCGTAGCGCGTCAGCGCGCAGCGATAGATCTTCAGCGCGCGTCCTTGAGCTGACGGACGTCGTTCCGGCGCGCCGGCGCGTCGTAGGCCTGCGACCAACACCCGCCGCCGCTGCTCTGCAGCTGGATCGTCACGCGCGGATCCTGCGCGAGGGGCACCGCCGGGCGGTGCGGCCGCGCGCGTCTTTGACTATGAACGATTCGCGCCGCTAGCTCTCAGCCATGCGCGTCCTCGCTCGCCTCCTGGTCCTCTTCCCGTTGCTGATCGTGCACCCCACGCCGAGCGCCGCGTTCTCCGTGCTTGCGCATCAGGCGGTCATCGACCGGAGCTGGGACGCGACGCTCGCGCCCGAGATCCGGCGCCGTTTCCCCGCGACCGATCTGCAACGCGCGCGCGCCTTCGCCTACGGCGGCTCGCACGTCGCCGATCTCGGCTACTTCCCGCTCGGCAGCGCGCTCTTCACGGAGCTGCTGCACTACGTACGAACGGGAGCGTTCATCGGCAACCTGATCGGAGCGGCGCACGACGGCAACGAGTATGCGTTTGCACTCGGCGCGCTCGCTCACTGGATCGCCGACACGACCGGACATCCCGAGGCGACGAATCGCGTCGTGGCCGAGCTCTACCCGAAGCTGCGCGACGAGTTCGGCGAGCGCGTGACCTACGCCGACGATCAAGGCGCGCACCTCACGACGGAGTTTCGCTTCGACGTATTCCAGATGGCGAAGACGAAGGGCGGCCGCGACCTCTTCCACCACGCGGTGCAGTTCGAGGTCGCTACCCGCGCGCTCGACGAGGCGTTTCAGAAGACCTACGGCCTCCGGCTCGACGACCTCTTCGTCAGCACCGATGCGGCCATCCTGTCGTATCGCTGGGCCTTCCGCGGGTTGATCCACGAGGGCACGGGAATCGCGTGGGAGCTCTACCGCGCGGACATCGAAGGCCTCGACCCGGAGATGACCCCGGCGGGTTTCGTCTACGATCTCTCGCGCGAGGATTTCCAGACCGAGTTCGGCAAGGCCTACGCCGAGCCCGGCTACTTCGCGAAGTTCTTCGCCTTCGTGGTGAAGCTGGTGCCGAACGTCGGGCCGTTGCGCCGCACCGTCTTCAAGCCGTTGCCGCCGGAAGCCCGCGAACGCTTCACCACGGCACTCGACCACGCCGTCGAACGCTATCGCACGATGGTCGCTACGGTGTCGGGCCAGCGCCTCGATCTGCCCGAGCAGAATCTCGATACGGCCGAGCCGATCGCGTTCGGCGACTACGAGCCGGCCGACGAGGCCTACGAGGAGCTCGTCGAGAAGCTCGCGAAGCGCGACGCGCGGCAGATTCCGGCGGCGCTCCGTGACGACGTCGCGCGCTTCTACGCCAAGCGCCCCCCCGCCGCCGGTCGGACCAAGGACGATCGCGCCCTCGATCACGCGCTCGCCAACCTGCGCGCGGCGCCCTAGGTCGCCGATGCCGGCGCGACCGCCACGCCGTCGCGGCGGCGACGGGTGCGATCGGTCGCGACGAAGAGCGCGATCAGCACCACACCGCCGGCGACGTTGCCGATCGCGATGCACGCGAAGACCGCCTGCTCGCCGAGGCCGAACACCCGGGTGCAGACGATCGCCGCCACCAGGACGCCGCTGACCCGCACGATCGTCAGAAACAGCGGCAGCATCGCGCGCCCGAGACCCTGGAGCGCGAACGCGACCACCATGCTGACGCCGAGCAGCGGATACGTCGGGCCGACCGTCCGGAAGTAGAGCGAGCCGATCGCGTGGATGGCGGGGTCGTCCGTGAACATCCCGAGCCAAAGCGCCGGCCGCCAGCACACGAGCAACCCCGGCACCGCGAGCAACACGATCGCGATCAAGGCGCCGCGCCCGACGAACGCCCGGACGCGATCGGGGCGTCCCGCCCCCGTCGCGAGCCCGACGAGCGTCAGCACGCCCGCGCCGACACCGTACCCGAACGACATCAAGACGAAATCGAGGCGGGTTCCGAGCCCGTACGCGGCGAGGTCGGACGGCCCGAGCCGCGCGACGACGCCGGTCAGCACCATGAGGCCGACGTTGTTGACCGACGTCGAGAGCGCCGCGGGAATGCCGACGCGGAGGATCTCGCGCATCGGCGCGAGCCCGTGCCGGAGACGGAAGACCGGCACCATGAGGCCGCGCCCGCCGAAGACCCACGCCATCCGCGGCACGATCGCGAGCGCCTGGCAGGTGAGCATCGCGAGCGCGCCGCCGATCAATCCCCACCCGAAGCGAAACATGAAGAGCGGCGTCACCGCCATCTGCAGCACGAGCGAGGTCGTCGCCCACGTGGCCGGAATGCGGACGTTGCCTTCCCCGCGCATCAGGCTGTCGAGCATCATGCTGAAGAACGTGATCGCGACGCCGCCGAAGAGCACGCGGGCAAAGGCGGTCGCGCCGTCGTGCACCGCGCCACTCGCGCCCATCACGGTGAAGAGGGTCGGCACGCCGAACCACGCCGCGATCCCGAAGCCGAGGCCGAGCACCACCGCCAGCACGAGGGCCTGCCCGCCGAGCGTCGCTGCGTCGTCGCGCGCGCCGGCACCGTGCGCGCGCGCCAGCGCCGACGTCGCACCGGCACCGATGCCGCCGCCCATCGCAGTGATCGCGAGCAACGACACCGGGAACACCAGCGACACGGCGCCGATCGCGTCCGTGCCGAGCCGGCTGACGAAGTACGTGTAGACGACGTTGGAAACGGCGGACACCGCCATCACCAAGGTCGTCGGCGCCGCCAAGCGGATGACGGCGGAGAGCGGCCCGATGTCGAGGAGCCGTGTGGGTTGCGCGTGATGAGGCGTACTGGCGATGGCGAGACGTCCGGCGGGGCGGGCTATGGCTTTCGTTTCGCTGATTCGCCACGGCACGGCAAGCGGCCGACGGCGCGCCGCCGCGTCACGCCGCCGGACGCGGAATGCGCCGAATCAACGGACACGTGAGCACGACCGCCGTGCCCCGCGCGAGCGCCGAGATCACCTGCAGCTTGCCGCCGAGCGCGAGGGCGCGCTCCTCCATGCTGACCAGGCCGAGCGCGTCGCGCTGACGCGCCTTCACGTCGAAGCCGCGACCGTCGTCGCGGACCTCGACGGTGAGCACGCCTTCCGCCGCCGCCAGCGTAACGCCGATCTCGCTCGCGTTGGCGTGCCGGAGCGCGTTGGTGATCGCCTCCTGCACGATGCGATAGACCGCGACCTCGACGTCCTCGCCGAGGCGCGGAATCGGCGTCGGCACGCGCGTCGTGATGCGCGTCTCCCCCGACATCCCGGCGGCCAACGACCGCACGCTGTCCTCGAGCCCGAGATCGTGGAGCAGCATCGGCCGCAGCTCGCGCGCGACCAGACGCAGGTGCTCCCCGAGCTCGTTCAGATGGCGGCCGACGCGTGCGAGCTTCTGGCTCGATTCCGGATCGATCGCCTGCACGCGGCCGCGGACCGACTCCACCATGATGCCGGTGCCGACGAGCTCCTGGCAGACGTCGTCGTGCAGGTCGAACCCGAGGCGGCGCCGTTCCTCCTCGCGCACCTTGACCTGCCGCTGCGCCAACAGCCGGAGCTGGTCCTCGCGCTGCCGGAGCTCCTCGAGCGAGGCCCGGAGGGCGTCTTCGGCGGTCCGTCGCTCGGTGATGTCGAAGGCCGTGCCGAGCATCGCCGGTGCGCCTTCGTAGTCGATCACGACGACGGTGATGTCGACCCAACGCTCCTCGCCCGACTTGGTGTGCACGCGATACTCCGCGCGCGTCGGCACCGCGTCGCCGCGCAGCCGCGCCATGCCACGCCGCCACACCTGATCGCGATCGGCGGGATCGACGAGGAAGAGAATCGATTGGCCGAGAAGCTCCTCGCCCCTAAAGCCGGTGATGACGGTGACCGCCGCGTTGGCGTAGCGGACGACGCCGCCCTGCACGATCAGCACGCCGGCCGCCATCGACTCGGCGAAGCTCCGGAAGGTGCGCTCGCTCGTCCGCAGCGCCTCCTCCGCACGGCGCCGCTCGGTCACGTCCTCGACCTGGCCGATCAAGTGCGACGGATTACCGTCCCGGTCGCGGACGAGCGCGCGCGTCACGCGCGCCAGTACCTCGTGGCCGTCGCGGTGCCGGAGCCGCATGACGCTGTCCAGGATGTCGACGTCACCGCTCAGCACGTGATGCCGGTCGGTGTGCGCGGTCGCGAGATAGTCGGCGTGAATGAGCTCGTCGATCGGCTGGCCGACGAGCTCGTCGGCGGTTCTCCCGAGCATACGCTCGAAGGCCGCGTTCACCTGCTGGATCACCCCGTCCACGCCGAACATCGACATGCCGATCGGGGCGCGGTGGAACGCGACGCGAAACCGCTCCTCACTTTCGAGCCGGGCCTCGCGTGACTCGGCCAGGGCGCGGCGGGAGGCTTCCTGTTCCTCCCGTCGCAGGATCCGCGCGTGGAGCTCGGGCGCGACGCGGGCCGCGAGCGCCGCGCCAAGGGCCGTCGTCGCTCCGAACACCACCAGGAGATCGACGATCGCGACGCCACTCGCCGGCTCCAGCAGGCACAGCCAGAGACTCGCCTGGGCGCCGATTGCCGCCATCAACGCGAGCTCCACACGCCAGCTCCACGCGAAGAAGAGCGGCGGCACCAACATCAAGGCCGCGAGCAAGGGCACCAACACGGAGAGCGGCGCGTCGGTCGAGCCCGCCGCGAAGGTCCAGACCCACGCGACCGCCACCATCGATCCGAGCGCCAGGGCACGAACGGCCATGGGGTCCGACGTCCGCGCGATCCGGTGGACGGCCGCAAACAGGACGACGATCTCGGCGGCACCCGTCGCCAGCGCATACGGCCGGGTAAGCAAGGGCTGCGTCCCAAACGCGAGCACATACAGCCAGACGGCGCTCGTCGCGATCCACACCACCGCGAAAAAGCCGAAGCGATCGCGAATGAGATCGCGCTCGGCGAGACGGACCAGGTGCCGATCGGGGCGAGGCGACGTGCCCACGTCGGCGGGCATGGCACAGTCGCCGCGTCGGGGGCAAACCGTTCGGGTGGCTCGGCTGGGACCAAGCCGGACGGGAGCCAAATCAAGTGTAAAGGAGGATGCAGCGCGGACGCTGAGCGCGTCCGTGGACACGCCGACGGGGAGCGGGGCTTTCGGCTCCGATCCCCCCGCCCGCCGGCTGCCACCAATCACCCGCTGCCGCGAGAATCGAACTGAACCACGCCCCCCATCGCGTTTCTTGACGCCTGCCGCGCCGTGCCCCATTGGTCTGGCAGGCGGCACCAGCGAGCGCAGATGACCAACCCGACCCGACGCCCACGCGTGACGTACTTCGACGACAACCGGGTTGTCGACGTAGAGGTGCCGGAAGAGACGATCCTCCGCATTTCGCAATTGCATCGCATCCCGCACATGTCCGAATGCGGCGGCCATGCGCGCTGCACCACGTGTCGCGTGCGGTGCCTGGACGGTTTGGGGAATCTGTCGCCGCGAACGGACGCCGAGAGGGCCATCGCCGAAGCGCGCGGTTGGGACCCCTTCACGCGCCTGGCCTGTCAGACGCGCGTGTACGGTGACGTCATCGTCGAGCGCATCATCCGCTCCCCCGCCGATGCCACGCGCATGCGGGTCGAGGAATCCGACCTGCAGCGTGGTCGCGAATTGTCCCTGGTCACCATGTTCTGTGATCTGCGCGGGTTCACGCCGCTCGTGGAGCGCTCCCTCCCGTATGACGTGGTCCACCTGCTCAATCGTTATTTCGAAGCCGTGGGCGAACCCATCCTCAACAACAACGGCTATATCGACATGTACGTGGGTGACGCGGTGGTCGCGCACTTCGGCTTGGATGGCCGCCCTCCCGCGCGCACGTGTCTGGATGCGGTCCGCTCCGCGTTGCTCATGCAACGGAGCCTGGAGGATCTGAACCATCGCGTGTCGTCCGAGTTCGGCCTCGCGCTCCAGATGGGCATCGGCGTGGACGTGGGCCCGGCGATCGTGGGGCCCATCGGCCACAGCTCGAAACGCCAGCTCACGGCGATCGGGGACAGCGTCAACGGGGCCAGTCGCATCGAGGGCGCCACCAAATCGTTCGGCGCCAACCTGCTCGTTTCGGATGGCGTGATGACGCAGGTGCGAGCGTCCGTCGTGAGCCCGCGCTCGTTCGATGCCGAGCTCAAGGGCAAAAGCGGCCGCGCTCGCCTCCACGAAGTGACGGACTTCGTCGCCCATGACCCCGTGATGGTGGTCCAATCCACGTTTGCGCTCCTGGCGCGCGAACGGGCGCGCTTTGGCCAGCGCTTCTACGAGAACTTCTTCGCCATGGCGCCGGACACGCGCGCCTTGTTCCGCGACACGTCGCCCGAGCTCCAGGACACCATGTTCGTGGACATCCTTTTCCTGGTCGTGCGCAGCCTGTCCCGCATGGACGAATTGATGCCGGCCCTGGTGGAGCTGGGAGCGCGCCACGCGGCGTACGGAACCGTCGAGACGCATTTCCCCGTGGTGAAGCGGGCGCTGCTGGCGACGCTGCGCGAGGTGTTGGGCGCTGCGATGACGGCGGAGGCGGAGGCGGCCTGGTCAGAGACCTACGACGCCATGGCCGCGTCCATGGTGCGCGGGATGCAGGCGGAACGCGCCCGCGCCTAGTGTCGTTCTTCTCACGGCCTGCCGGTACGCAAACGCATATGATTCAGAAGGCGCCGCGTACCGCCCGCGCGCTGAAGACCAGCGGGCCTTGGCCGAATCCCCCGTAGAAGTTCACGACGACCCCGCCGTTCACGCCGTCGTTCGAGGAGGCGGTCCAGTAGTAGCCAAGCAGGGTCGGGAAGATCGGGTCGATGCACGGCGCGACCCCTGCCGCGCACCCGGGCACCGTGGGGTCGTAAATCGAGTCGAGCTCGACGACCGTCGGGAGACGCCAATCGGTGTACTCGGCGAGAAAAGGTGTTCTCACGCCTCCGCTCGCGCGCCCGCCAACGTAGGCAAACGCCTCCGACAGCGAGAACGTCGAATTCACGCAGTGGCTGATCGTGTCGGGAAGGAACAAGCACAGCCCGCCGACTTCCCCGTCCTTCGCTTCCCACATGAGCGCGGTGTCGTAGTCGGTGATCGTGCCGTTCCCGTTCGCCCCGTAGCGACACGTGATCACCGCCTTCAGCGCCTTCGCGTCGATGCTCGTGAGCTTCTGCTGAAGCTTCGTGCGGCACCCCTCGAAGTCGGGCGTCTTGCCCTTGAGCCGCTTCAGGTCTTGGGCCCCTTCGCACTTCCGGAGCGCGGTCCACGCCTGGCGCTTCAGGACGAGGCACTTGGCCGTCGTCAGAGCGGCGTCAGCGGTCGTGGCGGCGAGGAGGACGAAGACGGCGGCGAACAAGGTGCGGAACGACATCATGGTGGCCTCGTGGGGCGCGGAGCTCGCGCCGAGGCTCGAACCTATTCGTTCGGATGCGGACGGTCGAGCGGAGGAGAGGGAGCGATCGACCCGTCCTGGGAATGACCGCCGCGCTCAGTGATGCGCGACCCGCGCGCTACGCCCGGTACTCCTCGCGCTCGGTGACGGCGACCCGGCGACGACGACCAGTCGACCTTCTTCCAGCTGATCCCGACGGCGCGTCTCTACGCCTTCACTCCTTCGGCGGGTCGGTCGTCGAAAACGGCTTCCCGGGCCGCGACGACGTCGATTGCGGATTCGTCGCAACGACGATGGCGTTCTGAGGCCGCCGCCGGTCGCGCGGCTCGTCCGAACCCGATCGCTGCGGCGTGAGGGGCCGCGCGCCGATCAATTCCGACCCGTCTTCCGGCGGAGCAGGCCCGGGGTGCACCGAGGGCGTCGACAGAATGTGTCAGGAATCCGACATCCACGACCACCCGGTGAGGGTTCTTCGCTGGTACGCTTCTTGGTTTCCCTCCCTGCGAGATCGCACGCCAGGATCGCAGGAGGATGGCCGATGAACTCCAAGCATCGCCGTAGGATCGCGGAAATGTTGAGCACGATCGTCCTCCTTCTCGGGTGCACGCTGCCCGGCTCCGGTCCCCGTCCGGACTTGCCGCCGGCCACGAACCTGACCGTTCAGGCCGCGCGTCCCGCCGACCGGGCCGCGCGTCGCCATGCGCGGGTGATCGCCTCCAGGGTCGCCGCGGGGGCGCGCCTCTCCGCGCGCGAGGAACGCCGGCCGGATCTCGTCGAGGACCGCACCGTCGTGAAGACCACGGCCGACGGGCACGCAATGGTCGAGCAGCTCGGCGAGGCGTCGTGGTACGGAACCTGGCACCACGGGCGGCCGACAGCGAGCGGGGCGCACTTCGATCAATATGCGTTGACCGCCGCTCATCCGACGCTGCCGCTCGGGACCAGAGCGACGGTCACCAACCTCGCGACCGGTGCGTCCGTCGACGTCATCGTCAACGATCGAGGGCCCTACGTGTACGGTCGGGACATCGATCTTTCGCGGGCCGCGGCCCAGGCGATCGGTATCATCCGCCCGGGGTCGGCGGCCGTTCGCATCGAGGTGGTCGTCGATGCCGGTCCGCCGCGGCGCACGGCCCGGCGATCGCTCGGAGGGCGCGCAGCAGGATGATCGGGCGGAGCGGGAGCCGATGGAGCGACCGCCTTCGGCTGTCGATGGCGGAAGGTTCCTCAGCCGTCTTGTGTGTACGCCGCGCTACATTTCGAGGTGCGTCTCGAATTGGCGCACCTAAGCCGTTGCGGGACGTTGAGAATCCTTCCGCTCGCTTGCCATGATCCGCGTCATCTCGGCCCGGGTCGTCGAGCCGCGTGCGCCTCGGCGGTCGAGCCGCACCGTCAATGCGCGACCAGCCGACAACGGGAGGCGTCATGCGAGCAACTGTGACAGGGACCGAGCTGAAAGCGGCAGCCTACGCAGGAACGTACGTGGTGGTACTCGCCTGGGACACCTTGAATGGCAAAGCGCCGACACGCGCCGATCTTCTGGGCTTCGCGATCGAGCGCGTCGAGCTCGACCTGGCGGGTAACGAGGTCGAGCGCTACTGGATGCGCGGCATCAAGCGCTTCAAGGACAAGGACAAGGGGCTTCCGCCCGGCACCCCGGTTTCCACCGCCGAGCATCCGATCCAGGCCTTCCTCTGGGCCGACTACACCGCGAAAGCGGGCACTCACTATCTCTTCAAGATCGTTCCGCTGTACGGCACGGTGAAGAATCCCAAGCTCGACGACGCGGCCGCGGTGACGCTCGACGTGACCGCAGAGCGCGAGGGCGAGCAGCCGGACACCGAGAGCGGCGAGGGCACCCGGCACGATGTGTTCTTCAATCGCGGCGTGATCGGCTCGCAGGCCTACGCACGCGAATTCGGCAATCGCGAGCCGGACCCGGAGAATCCCCGGTCGCAAGAAATGAAGTGGCTATCCCGGGGACTCTTCGAAGCGCTGGTGCGATTCATCGGGCTCGCGGGCGATGGCATGGGGCTGCGCGCCGCCCTCTACGAGTTTCACTACCAGCCCGTCGCAAACGCATTCGCCAAGGCCATTCAGGCCGGTGCCGACGTGAAAATCGTGTACGACGCGGAAAGCGACTACAAGGTCGGGAACCAAGCGACCATCGCGACAGCGGGGCTCGACAACGACGACGCGGTGATTCCCCGAACCGTGAGCGAGGGCATCCGCCACAACAAGTTCATCGTCCTCTTGAAGGGTGAGAAGCCCGTCGCTGTCTGGACGGGGTCGACCAATATCTCTGCCGGCGGGATCTTCGGGCATTCCAATGTTGGCCATACCGTCTGGGATGCCGATCTTGCCGCAAAATACTTGGACTACTGGCAGCGTCTCGCCGACAACCTCACGCCGACCAAGCTGCGGGCGCCGAACAAGGCCGACACGCCGACGCCGGCCGGAAAGCCGCGGAAGAATTCCGTCACGCCGATTTTCTCCGCTCGCGACGACAAGGACAGCAACGAGACGCTTCAGTGGTACGCGGATCGCTTCGCGGAGGCGAAGGAGGTTTCATGCATGACGTTCGCCTTCAACATCGATGAGACGTTTCAGCGCGTCCTCGAACAGCAAAACGACGTGCTGCGATATGTGGTGAAGGACGATCCGCTCGGCGA
>Ga0163144_10017413_pt1 | contig 14633 bp, 19 predicted proteins | sample OliLak19BULKMAT1_FD_123175 | JGI IMG/M metagenome (GOLD analysis project Ga0163144, IMG submission 123175) | Freshwater microbial mat bacterial communities from Lake Vanda, McMurdo Dry Valleys, Antarctica - Oligotrophic Lake LV.19.BULKMAT1 | ecosystem: Environmental > Aquatic > Freshwater >... | reverse complement strand
TCTATGATTGCCGGGCCGCTGGTTGCGGCAGGCGATTCGGCAGCCACGCGCGCGGCTTCGGCGTTTGCAATGGCGGCAGCCGCCGTGCGGTCGGCCTCAGCCGAAGCAAGGCGGGCCTTATCCACTTCTGCCGCTTCCAGTTCCGCGACGCGGGCTTTCAGCAAATCGGCCGTACCGCGATAATCGAACCAGGGCGTCGCAACCGTTCCTGCCGGCGCCGGGGCTTGCTGGACGGCCGCAGCGGAAACGCTGGCGGCGAGCGGCGAGGCATCGGAACTGGCCGCAGCAAAATTGACGCCGTCTTCGGCATCGCCGGTATCCGGCTTGGCGCCGAGTGCATTTTCCGCCGCCATGACGGAGAGGCCAGCGAGGCCGAGCAGGGCTAGGCCGGCGAAGGTTAACTGCGATAAGTCCCCGACGCGGCTGAGGAAGCCAGCGGGGTTTTCATCGCCGTCATCACCCGAGCCGCCGGCCTTGGCGCCTTGCGGAATGACGATCATCCCGCCGGCCGTGGCTGCGACCGGGACAAGCGGCGCCTTGTTCACCGGCTTGCTCGGGGCCGGCTGCTTGCGCAGGACGCGGACTTCCGAGATGGCATTGCGGGAAAGTGGACCGGCCGTGATCGGGCCGGAATGGGTGAGGATCGACAGCGTCGGTTGCGGACGCACCGCGTCGCGCGCGCGCAAACGGGCGCGGAACGGCATGCCCGACTGGGAGCGTTCCTCGGCGGCGCGGCCCGTGGCCTGCGCTTCCCGAACCGCCTTGCGCAAGCTTTCCGGCAGCGCCGCGTCGGACCGGGCGGCATTCTCCATCGGGTCATTCAGCATGGCAGCTACCTTGTCGCTGACGGCCAACGAGGCCACCCTGATCCAGCAAGCTCACTGTAACGGCTCAAGGGGCTTTAAACCACAGAATTCACCCAACCTGTCCTTCTTGTCAGGCGGCAAGCGGGACTTTATGGCAACACTTTCCCCTCTCCGCTGAAAATCACGTCAGGAATCCCATGCCGAAGCCCCGCATCGCGCCCAAAAAGGTTGTTCTTGCCTATTCCGGAGGCCTCGACACCTCGATCATCCTGAAATGGCTGCAGGTGGAATTCGGCTGCGAAGTCGTCACCTTTACCGCCGACCTTGGCCAGGGCGAGGAGCTGGAACCGGCCCGCAAGAAGGCGCTGGCCGCCGGCGTGAAGCCGGAAAACATCTTCATCGAGGATGTGCGGGAGGAATTCGTGCGCGATTTCGTCTTCCCGATGTTCCGGGCGAACGCTGTCTACGAGGGCGTTTACCTTCTCGGCACCTCGATTGCCCGGCCGCTGATTGCCAAGCGCCAGATCGAGATTGCCGACATGGTCGGCGCCGATGCCGTCTGCCATGGTGCCACCGGCAAGGGGAATGACCAGGTCCGGTTCGAGCTTGGCTATTACGGCCTCAACCCGGACATCAAGGTAATCGCGCCTTGGCGGGACTGGGATTTCAGGTCGCGCACCGACCTTCTGAAATTCGCCGAGGAACACGGCATCGAGATTGCCAAGGACAAGCGCGGCGATGCCCCCTTCTCCGTGGACGCGAACCTGCTTCACTCCTCCTCCGAGGGCAAGGTGCTGGAAAATCCGGGCGAGCCGGCTCCGGAATTTGTCCATATGCGGACGATTTCGCCCGAGGAGGCGCCGGACAAGGCCGAGATCATCAAGGTCGGCTTCGAGCGCGGCGATGCGGTCTCGATCAATGGCGAGGCGATGAGCCCGGCAACCTTGCTGACCGCGCTGAACGCCTATGGCAAGAAGCATGGCATCGGCAGGCTCGACCTGCTCGAGAACCGGTTCGTGGGCATGAAGTCGCGCGGCATCTACGAGACGCCGGGCGGAACCATCCTTCTGGTTGCGCACCGCGGCATCGAGCAGGCAACACTTGACCGGGGCCAGAGCCATCTCAAGGACGAGCTGATGCCGCGCTATGCCGAGCTCATTTACAACGGCTTCTGGTGGAGCCCGGAACGCGAGATGCTGCAGGCGGCGATCGACCATTCTCAACGCTGGGTGACCGGCGAAGTGACGATCAAGCTTTACAAGGGCACGGCCTATCTCACGGGCCGGACCTCGCCGTATAGCCTCTACTCGGAGAAGATCGTGACCTTCGAGGATGACCACGGCGCATATGACCAGAAAGACGCGGAAGGGTTCATCAAGCTTCAGGCGCTCAGATTGCGGCTGATGGCAGGACGGGACCGGAAGTTCGGGAAGAACTGAAGTACTGTCGGTATCGGCGGCGCCCCTCCCGCAAAAAAAGGAAAAGGGTAATTGGGCTACCTGTTTTCTCTGGGCGGCTTCAGCCTGCGCTTCGTCTGGTGCGTTTCGGCCTTGTCGCCGGTAGGCTTTTCGCCGCGCATGTAATGGCGTTGCCAGCGTTCTTTCATGGCGCCCTGCTCGCCGCCCTTGAGGCGGGTGTTGAAGTCGGCGCGGCTGTCGCGCCAGGCGTTGTACTCGTCGACGAGGTCCGGGTTTGTGCTCATCAGCTTGCGTTCGGGCTCGATTTCCTCGAGGCGCTTGTGTTCCATCAAAGTTATAAACGCGAAAGGTTCGCCCTTGCGGAAGACGACTTCGCCGGGGCGCGTCATCTGCCAGTTCATCGTGAAGGGGAATGGCAGCCAGTCGGTTTCGACGAGGCCGGTGAGCGGCGCGATGCCGTCCTTCGGCCAGTTCGGCGGGCCAGTGACCCAGACGCCCCAACCCGGCGGCGTGCGGAAAAGGTGGCCGGTGTGGAAGGTCACGATGCCGCGCATGAAATGGCTGTCAGCGAAGCTGGCGATGGCGGCGGGGTCGCCGGTGGTCATCAGGTTGATATCCTCGATCCGCGGGCCGCCGTTCCACTGGATCTTGATGTCCATCGGGCAGAGGATTTCCCAGCCGGTGGAGTTCGCCATGGTGAGCGGCAGGCAGCGATAGGGATGGCGGTCGATGAAGGCGTCCATCCAGGCGCGGTCGGACCGGCCGGGGACGATCTGCGGGGCGACATCGTAGATCTTGTAGCATTCGAGGCGCATGGGCACTGGGGCTTTCAAGTGCTTGACGGGATGGGGAAGTCTTGGCGAATGGGGCGGATGCAAGCAAGCCCTGACGACCTGTTCGCCTATCTCGACCGCCTCGGCGTCGCGCATGCGACCGTGTGGCATGAGGCGATGTTCACGGTGGAGCAATCGGGGGCGCTGAAGGCGGAGGTGCCGGGGGCGCATACGAAGAACCTGTTCCTGAAGGATGCGGAGGGCAGGCTCGTGCTGATCGCGGCGGAGGCGCATAACCAGCTGAAGCTGAACCAGTTGCACAAGATCATCGGGACGAAGCGATTGTCCTTCGGGTCGGCGGAGCTGATGATCGAGGCACTGGGCGTGGCGCCGGGATCGGTGACGGCGTTTGCGCTGATGAATGACGCAGGCGGGCGCGTGCGGTTTCTGGTCGACGCGGCTCTGGCGGGAGCGGAGACCGTGAACTTCCATCCGCTGGTGAATACGGGGACGACGGCTGTATCGCAGGCGGATTTCCGGCGCTTTGTCGCGGCGACGGGGCATGGGCTCGAGATCATCGACTTTTCGCCGCTCTGATTTGCGGCGTCGATGGCCATGGCGGGTGGACGGCAGATGGCGCTGTGATGGGCCGGACTACCGGGCGAAACCGATCAGTAACGCGTTCCGCATGGCACCCATCGAAATCGATCTGCGTCTGAGAACCCTCGACGAGCTGTTCAATTCGCTCGGCCCGTCGCCGCTGGTTCCGATCCTGAACCTGCCCGCGGCGGCGCTCGACGGCATCGATGCCCGGGCGGTCGAAGAATCGGTGACGAACTATTTCTCGTTCCTGTCCGGCCGTCAGAGCCATCAGCTGCACGTGTTGACGCGGGAAAGCCGGCGCGGCGCGCTAGTCGGCCCGGTGTTCCTGATTGCCTGTATCGCCGGAAGCCAGGCCTTCCGCGCCTTTGTGCCGGGCATGGGGGGAAACCTCGTCAGCGAGGGCCTGATCATCATCGGCTGGGTCGCCAACTGGCGCCCGGCGCGGCAGAAGGCGCGCATCTATGCCCGCCTCGTTGCACTGAGCCTGCAAATGCGCCAGGGAGTCAGGGCCGCGCCTTCGCCGATTCCGGTTTGATGACGCCGCGGTTGAGGAGTTCCTCGGCGATCTGGACGGCGTTCAGGGCAGCGCCCTTGCGAAGGTTGTCGGACACGACCCAGAAGACGAGGCCGTTCTCTGTGCTGACATCCTTGCGAACGCGGCTGACGAAGGTGGCCCAGTCGCCGACGCATTCCTTCGGCGTGACGTAGACGTCCTTGGACGGATCATCGAGCAGCATGATGCCGGGACTCTCGCGCAGCAGGGCCTGGGCTTCCTTGGCGCTCATCGGGCCGTTGAGCTCGACATGCACGGCTTCGGAGTGGCCGACGAAGACAGGCACGCGCACGCAGGTGACCGAAAGCTGGATCGCGGGATCGATCATCTTCTTAGTCTCGTTCCACATCTTGGCTTCTTCGTCCGTGTACCCGTCCGGCAGGAAGGCGCCGATCTTGGGGATCACGTTGAAGGCGATCTCCTTCTCGAAGACGACCGGGGCAGGCTCGTCATTGACGAAGATGCCCTTGGTCTGATTCCACAGCTCGTCCATGGCCTCCTTGCCGGCGCCGGAGACGGACTGGTAGGTGGAGACGACGACGCGCTTGATGCCTACCGCATCATGCAGGGGCTTCAGGGCGACGACCAGCTGGGCGGTGGAACAGTTGGGGTTCGCGATGATGCGCTTCTTGGTGTAGCCCATGACGGCATCGGCGTTCACTTCGGGGACGACGAGGGGCACGTCCTTGTCCATCCGCCAGGCGGAGGAATTGTCGATGACGATAGCGCCGGCGGCAGCGATTTTCGGGCACCATTCCTTCGACACCTTGCCGCCGGCCGACATCAGCACGACGTCGACCTTCGAGAAGTCGAACTGCTCGAGGTCGTGGCATTTGAGGGTCCGGTCGCCATACGCGACTTCCTTGCCGAGCGAGCGGCGGGACGCGATGGCGTAGACTTCGTCCGCCGGGAAAAGGCGCTCGTCGAGAATGTTGAAGAGCTCCCGCCCGACATTGCCCGTAGCCCCGACAACTGCGATGCGCGTGCCCATGTTCGTCTCCTGATCGGGTCAATTGGGCGCCTTATGGCGCAAACCGGCTCCGGCTTAAAGCGGCTTGTGCAATACGCCCCCGGCTGGCAGGTAGTCGGGATACCGAAAAGGGACCTGCAAGCCGTGCTGGACGAGATCATCCGCCGTTACATCGCGAGCTATAATGACCGTGACATCGACGGAATGCTGGCCTGCGTGACCGACGATGTCGTGTTCGAGAATATTTCGAATGCCGGCCAGTCGATGCGTCTCGACGGCAAGGCGATGATGCGGCAGGTGGCGGAAGTGTCCGGGAACGCGTTTTCCTACCGGCGCCAGCGGCTGACGAACCTCGTCACCGGGGCGAGCACGGCGGCCGCCGAGATCGAATTCGAGGGCCGAGCGGCGGTTGACCTGCCGAACGGGATCAAGGCGGGCGAGACCGTGCGCGTGCGCGGGGCGAGCTTTTTCGAGTTCCGCGGGCCCCTGCTCTGCCGGATTGCGGATTATAGCTAGGGTTTCCAGCCGGGTAGCCTGGCGGCCTGCTTCATCCGTTTTGTCAGCTGGGCTTCGTCGAACTCGCCTTCATAGAGGTCGATCCAGCGGGCTTCGCCGCTCTTGGCCGTGGCGCTGGGCGGGAGGGGGGGGTCGAGCTCTGCACCCTTGAACAAGGTAACCTCCACATAGCGCGCAGCACGTGGAAGGAGACGAACCAGCCCTGCCCGTCGACGCCGTAGAAAGGCGAGTTTCAGCGGACGGCTTTCTGCACTTCCGGGACGGCCCTGATGATCAGCGCGTCGAGGCGTGCGCCAACCTCCTGCTTCCAGCCCGGCATCGCAGCGATGTAGGCCTGCAAGTGCGCGTCGCCGTCACCCTTGGCGATCTGCGGGTTGCCGCCGGAGAGGAGGACGGGTTTGGCGGCTTTCGTGTCTTTCGTCATGCGGCTCAGGCCGATTGCCGCAGTTTCGGGCGCCGCAAATCGGCCGCCAGCCCTTCGCCCATGAGCTCGTTGAATTTTTCCGAATAGAAGCGGGTGACCTGCGGCGGCGCGCGCCCGGCGAGGGTTTCGTCAAAGCGTTTCAGCGGATTGCGGCCACCTTCGACGTGGGGGTAGTCGGAGGAGCAGGGGCAGATCCGTCACCGGAATTGCGGATGATCCAGCCGGCGTCGTCGTGCGGATAGGGCGCGGCGCGGCACTGGCGGCGGACGATTTCGGAGGGTTTCGCCGAGAGTTTCTGCAGGCCTCCTCATTGCGGACGAAGGCATACGCGGCGGAATCCATCGCGCGCGTCCATCCGGGCACCCAGGCAGCGCCGAGTTCGATGGCGCCCCATTTCAGCTTCGGGAACCGGTCGAACACCCCGTCGAAGATCAGCGTCGCGAGCGTCTGCATCGCCGACTGCGGAATCGGCATGCAGGAGACGGAAGTGAAATTGCCGTCGCCTCCGCGGAAATCCGGCACCGGCGGCTGGCCGTTCTGCTTGTACACGGCGTTCAGCTCCTCCTCGCCGCCGACATGCAGGAGGATCGGCAGGCCGGCTTCCTAGGCGAGGCGCCAGACGGGGTTCAGGCCGATATGGCTCGGTGAATACTTTTGGGGGCACACGGACGAAACCATGATGGCCTTCGCGCCAGGCTTTACCGCAAGCCGGGTGGCCGCCCCGGCGCGGGCGAAGTCCTCAAGTGGAACATAGGCAACGGCGAGAAGCCGGCGGTCGACGGCGGCGTAGCAGAGCTCCATGTCATCTGACTGGTCGAGGCCGAAATTGCCGAGGCAGAAGGTGGTGAAGACGAGCTGGCTGGCGAAGCCGATCCGGTCCATCGCGGCGGGCCGGTCTTCACGGCGGAAGGCGCCGAGGGCCTTGTAGTTCCTGTTCAGCAGGATCGCGTCACCGGCGGCGGCGCGGTAGGCTTCGTCCTCATGGCGGGCGCGTTCCTCGTTCATCCCGCTCGCGTGGGGATGCTTCCATTTGTAGACAGGCAGCGCGTGGTGGGGCGCGAGTAGGCGTTTTCGAAATACGAGTCGAGGACGTCGGCCATCTCCATCAGATGGCTGTCGACGTCGTAGATCGGCCGTCCTGCGGCGTAGAACATGGTTTCCTCCCGGGCACTTTCGGAAAGGATGTCACAAGCGGCGGGGAAGTCAAAACTCAGAGTGCGGCGATAATCGCGTCGGCCATCTGGCGGGTGGTGAGTGTGCCGCCGAGGTCGCGGGTGCGGGCGCCGCGGTCCAGGGCCTTACCGGTCGCCGCGAGGAGGGCATCGGCGGCCTTTTCTTTTCCGAGCGACCAGCGCAGGGCCATCTCGAGCGACAGGATCGCGGCGCAGGGGTTGGCGACGCTCTGCCCTGCAATATCGGGCGCCGAGCCGTGGACCGGTTCGTAGAGACCGGGCGTGCCGGGCCCGCCGAGCGAGGCCGACGGTAGCATGCCGATCGAGCCGGTCAGCATGGCGGCTTCGTCGGACAGGATGTCGCCGAAGAGATTGTCCGCGAGGATGACATCGAACTGCTTGGGTTGGCGGACGAGTTCCATGGCGCAGGCGTCGGCGTACATGTGGCTGAGGGCGACGCCGCCGCCATACTCGGCATGCGCGAGCGTCACTTCCTGGCGCCAGAACAGGCCGGATTCCATAACGTTGGATTTGTCGACCGAGAGGACACGGCCCGTCCGGCCGCGCGCAATGTCGAAAGCGACGCGGGCAACGCGCTCGATTTCCGGGTGCGTGTAGACAGCGGTGTCGTAGCCGCGGCGCAGGCCGCCTTCTTCATCGATACCGCGCGGCTGTCCGAAATAGACGCCGCCGGTCAATTCACGGATGATCATCAGGTCGAGGCCTTCGATGCGGTCGCGTTTCAGGCTGGAGGCGTCCACCAGTGCCGGAAAGCAGAAAGCGGGGCGCAGGTTTGCGAACACGTCGAGGCCCTTACGCAGGGCGAGGAGCCCGGCCTCGGGCCGCTTGTCCCGTGCGGCGCCGCCCCATTTCGGACCGCCGACGGCGCCGAGGAGGACGGCGTGCGCCCTGCGGGCACGCTCCAGCGTTTCATCGGTCAGCGGCAGGCCGTGCGCGTCGAGGCTGGCGCCGCCGACGAGGCCGGTCTCGATGGCGATGTCGGAGACGAGGAGTTCGGCGACGCGGCGCGCCTCAGCGATGACTTCCGGTCCGATGCCGTCACCGGGCAGGAGAAGGAGGGTCTTTTTCATGGGCGCGGGCCTCCGGAAGGGTCAGTCTCGCGGCGTGAGTAGCGAGACCGGACGGTGGGCGCAACCGGTTCAGATAGGCTCGGGTTCGGCTTCAAAGAGGCGCAGCGCGCGGTCGGTGATGCCGAGATGAGAGAAGAACGAGCGCCAGGTTGCCAGTTGGGCCGCCTTGAAATGCGTCGTCAGGGCTTCCCGGCTTTCCCAGCGCTCGGTGATGCGCACTAGGCCGGGGTCCAGCACACCGATGGCATAGGCGTAGTCGATGCAGCCCGGCTCGGCGCGGCTGGCGCGGATCATCTGCTCCTTGACCGGGCGGGCCGCTTCGAGATTCCCTGGCGGGGTGCGGACCTTGCCTTCGATGCCGATCATGGTTGGGGTTTCCGGTTCGGACTTGGGTTCGGCAGGCTCAGCGGGCGGGTTCGAGCCAAGGCGTGGCAAGGCGGCGCTGGGCCTCGAACGTGTCGATCTGGAGCGCGGCGGCGAGCGAGGCGCCAATCTCGTCGAGGCCGGCCATCAGGTTGGACTTGCGGCCGGGATCGACGTCGAAGGTATGGATCTCGCCATCGGGTGTAGTCACGGTTTGCGCGGCGAGGTCGACCGCGAAGACATGGTTCGATCCGCCGGCGGCTTTCGCCAGTTTCTCGCAGACGTCCCCCGGCAGGCGAACCGGCAGGATGCCGTTCTTGTAGCAGTTGTTGTGGAAGATGTCGGCAAAGCTCGGCGCGACGACGCAGGTGATGCCTTGGTCGAGCAGCGCCCATGGCGCGTGTTCGCGCGACGAACCGCAGCCGAAATTCTCGCCGGCGATCAGGATCGAGGCCTTGGCATATTCCGGCCGGTTGAGGACAAAGTCCGGATTGGGCGAGCCATCCGCATTCGTCTTGAGTTCGTGGAAGAGGCCCGCGGAGAGGCCGGTGCGGGTCGTCGTTTTTAGGAACTGTTTCGGGATGATCATGTCGGTGTCGACATTCGACATCGGCTTGCCCTTCTCGAGGAGAGGCGCGGCAGTTCCGGTGAGGGCATTGAAAGGGGTCATACGCGTGTTTTAATCCGCTCCGCCGGAAATGAACAGGGTGGGCACGCCTATCGTGCCGTCGCGGACGGTGAAGACCTGCGTGCCGGCGCGCCTGCCGGTGCGCACGTCCGAGACATTGAAGCCGCATTTCGTCAGCCGGTCATGGGCGGCGGCGATGTCGCCGACGCGCCAGGTGAGGCCCCAGAAACTGTCCGGGCCGGAGGGATCCTCGCCCTGCCCCAGCCGGTGCGCGATCTCCACCGTGAGGCCGCCGGTGCGGAAGAAGATGAGGCGCGCGCCCCATTCGGGCGCCGACCGGTCCAGCGCGAGACGCAGGCCGAGCTTGGCGCCGTAGAGCGCCATCGCCCGGTCCGGGTTTGGCGTGTTGATGACGAGGTGATCGAGCGCGTGAACATGGCCGAGGGAAACTTCCACCGGCTCCAGCGCGCCTTCCTCCGGCGCGACGAAAAACCAGCGGACCCCGGCGGTAAGCTCCGGCGGAGTGCGGAAGCTGCGCCAGGTACGGCGGGCCTCGCGGGGCATGTCTTCGCTCAGCCCGTTTTCGATGGCGGTTGGGGCGAGCGCGAGGCGCGACAGCGCGCGGTGATCGCCGGAGATGTCGGACGAGCGGAAGGCGAGCGACTTGAGGCCCGGGCCTCCTTCCGTCATGCGGGCCCGCAGGTGCTCGGCGGATGGTCCGTGTCCGGAGGGGGCGACGAGTTCGAGCGCGGTATTGCCGAGCTGGAAAAGCGATGTGGCAACGCCGGTATCGCTGACGGCCCGCCAGTCCGGCGCGCGGCCGAGCAGGGCGGCATAGACCGCCGTACCCGCCTCGATGTCCGGCGCGAGGATCACGATGTGATCGACGCCGTTGATCATGCCTTGATGCTCGCCTGCGGCAGACAGGTGTTGATGTCCTTGAAGCCGGGCAAGGCCTCGACGCGGGCGAGCCATTTGCGGACATTGCCATAGGGCGCAAGATCGATGCCGGCCTGGCCCGCATAGGCGGCGATCCCGTATAGGTCGATGTCGGCGATGGTGGCGCCCTTGCCGACCAGCCAGTCGCGGCCGTCCAGCAGCGTGTTCAGCTCCCTGAGGCCGCCTTGCGCGGACTGCAGGTTTGCCTCGGCAACCTGTTCGGGGAACTTGAAGAAGCCGAGCTTCAGGGCACGGGTGCGGTAGAGGCCGGTGGTCAGGGTGCCGGCGCCCCAGAGCTGCCATTCGCGGGCCCGCAGGCGCTCGCCCCGGTCCTTGCCGCCGAACTTTCCGCTTTCGTCGGCAAGATAGTCGAGGATCACGGACGACTGGCAAAGGCAGTAATCGGTCTGGCTGTCCTCGAGCACCGGCACCTGGCCGTAGCGGTTCTTGATCAGGAAGGCGTCGGCCTTGTGGGCGCCGGCACGCAGGTCGACATGTTCATAGTCGAACGGCGTGCCGGTGAGGCGCAGCATGAGGGCGGCCTTGTAGGTCGGGCCGGAGGCAAAGATGCCGTGCAGGGTGAAGCGGGCCATGATGTTTCCTCGGGTGATTCTTCACCCGCAGTTACCACCATGGCCCGCCGATTGGCGAGCCCCGCCGCGAGGGGCGTTACAGGCCTTCAAACAGGGCCGTCGAGACATAGCGTTCGGCGAAGCTGGCGAGGATGACGACGATCGTCTTGCCCGCCATGTCCGGGCGCTTACCGAGCTGGACGGCGGCGTGCGCGGCGGCGCCGGACGAGATGCCGCCCGGGATGCCTTCGATCTTCGCGAGCCTGCGGGCCGCGGAAATGGCGTCGCTGTTCGACACTTTCAGCACTTCGTCGATCAGGCTGGTATCCGCATTGCCGGGGATGAAACCGGCGCCGATACCTTGGATCATGTGCGGGCCGGGCGCGCCGCCGGAGAGGACGGGCGAAGCTTCGGGCTCCACGGCGTACATCCTGAGGTCCGGCTTGCGCGGCTTCAGGACGCCGCCAATGCCGGTGAACGTGCCGCCGGTGCCGATGCCGGCGATGACCGCATCGAGATTGCCGCCAGTATCGGCCCAGATTTCCTCGGCGGTGGTTTTCTCGTGAATGGCGGGATTGGCCGGATTGTCGAACTGGCTGGGGCTGACCGAGCCGGGGGTCGATTCCAGCAGCTCCTTCGCCTTGGCGATAGCGCCGCCCATTCCCTTCTCTTTCGGGGTCAGTTCAAGCTCGGCGCCGAGATAGGCGAGCATCTTGCGCCGCTCGATCGACATCGAGTCCGGCATGGTGAGGATCAGGCGGTAGCCGCGCTGGGCGGCGACAAAGGCGAGGCCGATGCCGGTATTGCCGGAGGTCGGCTCGATCAGCGTGCCGCCGGGCTTCAGCTTACCCTCGGCTTCGAGGCCGAGGATCATCGCGAGGCCGATCCGGTCCTTGACGCTGGCGAGGGGGTTGAAGAATTCAAGCTTGAAGAGGAGGTCGGCCTTGACGCCTTCGGCCTTGGCAAACTTCTCGGCGCGCACCAGCGGCGTCGACCCGATGGTCTCGAGGATCGAGCTATAGACACGGCCCCGCGGGCCATCGAGCGTGACGCCGTCCTCGAGTTTCACGGATCCGGACATGGTGTCTCCCTTCAGAGATGAACTTGAAGGGGGAATATCGGCGCGCGGGGGGCGATGCGCAACCGATGCGCGTGTTCAGAGGAACTGGAAGGTCAGCACTTCGCGCAGCCACCCGCCACGGATTCCAGCAGCTTCGCGTCCTTGTCCGCGCCGGGCAGCGGCGTGGTGAGGAGCCGGTCGCCGACGAAGATCGAGTTGGCGCCGGCCAGCAGGCAGAGGGCCTGGCCTTCGGGGCTCATCGACTCGCGGCCTGCCGAGAGACGCACCCAGCTTTGCGGGAAGACAATACGGCAGGTGGCGATGGCACGGACGAGTTCGAGCGTGTCGAGTTCCTCGCTATTGCCGAGCGGCGTGCCCTTGATGGGAACGAGCTTGTTGACGGGCACGCTTTCCGGATGCGGCGTGAGTTTGGAGAGTTCGTGGATCAGGCCGACGCGATCGGCGCGGGATTCGCCCATGCCGAGGATGCCGCCGCAGCAGAGCTTGATGCCTGCCTGGCGGCACCGGCCGAGGGTTTCGAGTCGATCGTTATATGTGCGTGTACTGACGACCTCGCCGTAATACTCGCGCGAGGTGTCGAGGTTGTGGTTGTAATAGTCGAGCCCGGCGGCTTTTAGCGCTTCGGCTTGGCCTTCTTCGAGCATGCCGAGCGTGACGCAGGTCTCGAGGCCCTCGGCTTTCACGGCGGAAATCATCTCGGCGACCTTCGGCAGGTCGCGGTCCTTCAGCGAGCGCCAGGCAGCGCCCATGCAGAACCGGTCGGCGCCGTTGGCTTTCGCGCGGCGGGCGGTTTCGAGGACTTCCTTGAGCGGGAGGAGTTTCTCGGCCTTCAGGCCCGTGTCGAACTTGGCGGCCTGGCTGCAATAGCCGCAATCTTCCGGGCAGCCGCCCGTCTTGATCGACAGGAGCTGGGATTTCTGGACCGCGCCATCCGGCCAGTTGGCGGCCTTGACGGCAAGCGCGCGTCTCATCAGCTGGTCGAGCGGCAATTCGTAGACCGCCGCGATCTCTTCGCGGGTCCAGTCCTGACGAGGGGGGGGTTCGAAGGCCATGACGCGTTCCTTTGTCTGCAAACGGATTAACCGATGACGCCCGAGAGGGCGGCGCGGGCAGCGAGTGTGGGGCTCATCAGGTGGGTGCGGCCGCCCCTGCCCTGACGGCCCTCGAAGTTGCGGTTCGACGTGGAGGCACAGCGTTCGCCGGGGGCGAGGATGTCCGGGTTCATGCCGAGGCACATGGAACAACCGGGCTCGCGCCATTCGAAGCCCGCTTCGAGGAAGACCGCGTCGAGGCCTTCTTCTTCTGCCTGCGCGCGCACGAGGCCAGAGCCGGGCACGACCATGGCGCGCACGCCGGAGGCGACCTTGCCGGTCTTCGCGACAGCGGCAGCGGCGCGCAGGTCCTCAATGCGGGAATTGGTGCAAGAGCCGATGAAGACGCGCTGGACCGGCGTGCCGGCGATGGGCTTTCCGGCTTCAAGGCCCATATAGGCGAGCGCGCGTTCGCAGGCGGCGGCCTTCACGGGATCGGCGAAATCCTCGGGGCGCGGAATATTAGCGGAGAGAGCGATCCCCTGCTCGGGGCTGGTGCCCCAGGTGACGGTGGGCTCGACCGCCTCGCCCTTGATGGTCAGCACATGGTCGAACACCGCGTCGTCATCCGAGCGCAGCGTCTGCCAGTAGCGCTCCGCCATTTCCCAGGCACCGCCTTTCGGCGCGGCGGGGCGGCCTTTAACATAGGCGAAGGTCTTCTCGTCCGGCGCGACGAGACCTGCACGGGCGCCGCCTTCGATGGAGAGATTGCAGAGCGTCATCCGGCCTTCCATCGATAGCACGCGGACCGCCTCGCCCCGGTATTCGATGACGTAGCCGGTTCCGCCTGCGGTTCCGGTGATCGAGATGATATGGAGGGCGAGGTCTTTCGCGGTGACGCCCTCTCGCAGCTGGCCGGAAACTTCAACCGCCATGTTCAGCATTTTCCGCGCGCGGAGCGTTTGCGTGGCCAATACATGCTCGACCTCGGACGTGCCGATGCCGTGCGCGAGCGCGCCGAAAGCGCCGTGGGTGGAGGTGTGGCTGTCGCCGCAGACGATGGTCATGCCGGGCTGGGTGCGCCCCTGCTCCGGGCCGACGACGTGGACGATGCCGTTATTGATGTCGCCCATCGGAAAGAACTGGATGCCGTGTTCGGCGACGTTGCGCGTCAGCGTCTCGAGCTGGTTGCGGGCTTCGGAATCCTTGACGCCCGCGAGACCGAGGGCCTGGTTCTCGGTCGGCGTATTGTGATCGGCGACGGCGAGGGTGAGTTCCGGACGGCGCACGCGGCGGCCTGCCACTTTCAGGCCGTCGAACGCCTGCGGGGTGGTCACTTCGTGGATGAGATGAAGATCGATATAGAGGAGGATTTCGCCGGAGGCGGCGTCGGTATGGACGATGTGCGCGTTCCAGATCTTGTCGTAGAGGGTCTTGCCGGGCATTTCAATCTCGCTGTTCGCGGGCGCACAATAGCGGCGGCGCTGGCCGATGGAAGCCTTGCCCGTGCAAAAACCAAGGCAAAATCATAGATCGTTAACAGGCTAGGATTTGCGAACGGTACTTCGGTTTGATCATGGCCTTGAAGCGTTTCCGTTTGATGGACATTTTTGAGGTGTCCTTTTTGAGCATGTTGAGTGCGAAGCGGCGGATGTTGGCCAGATTTTGCGGTGCGTGGTCTTTTCGTATGCGA
>Ga0163144_10017411_pt1 | contig 14634 bp, 10 predicted proteins | sample OliLak19BULKMAT1_FD_123175 | JGI IMG/M metagenome (GOLD analysis project Ga0163144, IMG submission 123175) | Freshwater microbial mat bacterial communities from Lake Vanda, McMurdo Dry Valleys, Antarctica - Oligotrophic Lake LV.19.BULKMAT1 | ecosystem: Environmental > Aquatic > Freshwater >... | reverse complement strand
CGCACGTTGGGATGAATCTCGCCAATATAACCAATGTCCTTCATGCCAAGTTTAATGACCGCACTGCGCTTAGGATGGAACATCTTGCCCATCGGCGTGCCTGGTTCGTAAGTGGCAAATACTGTCGTCAAATGACGAAGCAAAGTCTCGACAACACCTTTGCCGTGGAAAAAGTCTACGGGCGCGGTCTCTGGCTTCCAACCTGGGATACCCACTAAGCCAGAAACTAGTCCTGCGATGTGGAGCGTTTCTTTAGCGCCGGTTTCGGAACGGTCACTGCGTCGGTAGACATTACCGACTTCAAAAAGCTTTTGGTTCTCAACCCGACGATTGCGATTGTACTGATAGGTTTGCAGCAGCGACGGCAGTAGGCTCGTGCGCATTACCTTCATGTCTTCATTAATCGGATTCTGAATAGAGATGCGTCCTTCGGTCGGCAAGCCGTACGAAGTGAGCAAATGATCCGAAACGAAACTGTAGTGAATCGTTTCTCTTAAGCCTGTCGCGCAAAGCACGTGACGGGCTTTTTGCTCAAAGTGGTAACCGCTTTCGTCTAGCCGCTCGTAAGAGGCAGTAGAAAGGGGGAGGTGCGTAGGAATAATCTCGTAGCCCTGCAAACGCGCTACTTCCTCGACGATATCGATGCTTTCTGTCAGATCCTGACGAAAGCTTGGTAAGCGCACCGAGAGAATGTTGATGGACTTACGATGCGCAGCGATGCCGATCGATTCGAGTAATCCAATCACGTTGTCCGAGGAAATGTTCTTTAGACCAATCGTACGACGAACTTCACGCAAGTCGACGGAAATCACTTTTTCCTTCGCTGCGAATTCGTCGGTGTCGATTGCTGGATGATAAACGTTGGCGTGGAAGCTATCGCGCAATAGCGCAGCAGCGCGCTCGCTCGCGAGAGCGACTGCAGATAGATCGCAACCCTTTTCAAAACGCTTAGAAGATTCAGTAACCAATCCTAGGCGCTTAGCCGTCTTGCGGATTTGGCGTGCATCAAAAGCAGCGCTTTCTAAAACAATCGACGTGGTGTCGGGCGAGACTTGAGAGTTTTCGCCGCCCATGATGCCAGCAAGTGCAATCGGCCGGTCACCGTCTAAAATCAGAATATCGCCCGGCTCTAAGCGGACTGTTTCGCCCGTGAGCAGCGTAAATTCTTGGCTGTCTTTGCAAACGCCCACTCGCACGGTGCCCGATTGAATGCGACGCAAATCAAACGCGTGCATCGGTTGGCCATACTCGTACATTACGAAGTTGGTCACATCGACGATGTTGTTAATAGGACGAATGCCGACGGATTGAAGCCGTTGCTTCATCCACTCTGGGCTGTCTTCTACTTTTAAGGTGTCGAGCACGCGCGCCACGTACCGTGGGCAGGCTTTGGAATCTTCGACTTCAACTTTAATGATCGAAGAAGTGCGATGCGGAGAAATCTTAAAGCGCGCTGGCTTAGGCTCGCGCACTTTAGTTTTTAAAATCGGGCAAATCTCGCGAGCAAGACCCATCATGCTCAGGCAATCACTGCGATTGGCGGTGAGCTCGAGTTCCATCACGGTGTCGGATTGGTGTCCGCCTAACAAAGATGAAACAGGATCGCCAAGTTTGCTGTGCTTGGGCAATTGCAGAATGCCTTCGCTCTCGTCGGCAACACCTAATTCTTTGCCCGAGCAAAGCATTCCGGTGCTCTCGACGCCGCGGATTTTTGAAAGCTTGATTTCTAAGTCGCCCGGCAACATCGCGCCAGGAAGTGCGACAGGAACCGTGTCGCCCACTTGAATATTCTTAGCGCCGCAAACAATTTGCCGCACAGGGTGATTGGGCTCGTCGGAAATTTGAATCTGAGTGACTTGAAGGCGATCCGCATTGGGATGCTTTTCGATGACTTCGATACGGCCGACGACGACTTTGTCTAAACTGCTAGATGCTTCACGAATGCTTTCGACGGGAATCCCGCGCATTGTGAGTTTATCGGCGAGCTCTTTCGGCTCAATTCGAATGTCAGGTTTATGAAGGTAATCTCTGAGCCAGTTTAGAGAGAGCTGCATTAGAACTGCTCCAGCATCCGCAAATCATTTTCGAAGAAGGAACGCAGATCGGTGATCCCGTACTTGAGCATTGCAATCCGTTCGATTCCCAGTCCAAAAGCAAATCCGCTATATTTTTCGTGATCGTATCCAACGGCTTCAAAAACTTTTGGATGCACCATTCCGCATCCGCCAATTTCGAGCCAGCCTAAGTTTCCAAAATGTACGTCGATTTCAGCGCTTGGTTCGGTAAAAGGAAAATAGCTCGGGCGAAACCGCACAGGTTTCGATCCGAAGAGCGCCTTTACCAAGTGATTCACTACGCCTTTGAGATCGGCCAAAGAAATATTTTCATCCACCATCAGGCCTTCCATTTGATGGAACATCGGCGTGTGGGTTTGATCGTAATCCGAGCGATAGACCTTACCGTGAGAGATGATCTGTAACGGTGGCTTGCGATTTTTCATCGTGCGAATTTGCACGGGCGACGTGTGCGTGCGTAACAGAACTGGACCGCCGATATAAAAAGTGTCTTGCATGTCGCGGGCAGGGTGGTGCGCCGGCATGTTCAAAGCTTCAAAATTGTAAGCGTCGAGTTCGATTTCGGGGCCAGAGGCCAACGAGAAACCGACCCGTTTTAAGTGCTCGATGACTTCTTCGGTCACGCGAGTCACAGGGTGGATTGAACCGGGCTCGGACACGAATTGGCCGGGCAAAGTGACGTCCAACATCGGGGACTTATCAATTTCTTGATTGATGCGTTGATCGTCGAGCTGCTGCTGACGAGCGGTGATCGTAGTTTCAAACTCAGTTTTCACTTCGTTTAAAACGGCGCCCATTTCTTTGCGCTGCTCGGGAGTCAGGGACTTGAGTTGGTGCAGAAGGCTAGTTAACAGGCCTTTTTTGCCGAGGTAATGGACGCGTAGACGCTCCAGTTCCTCTACGTCAGGTGCAGACGTAATTCGGCCCGTGGCTTCTTCTTTAATTCGCTTTATGTTGTCGATCATGCAGCTTGGGGCCGCGCAATCTCCACAAGCTGAGCAAAGTGCGCAGGATTTTTGATCGCAAGATCAGCAAGGATCTTACGGTCTAACTCTACGTTTGCTTTTTTGAGACCAGAAACAAACTTGGAATAGCTCAAATTGTGAAGTCTGCAGGCGGCATTAATTCGTACTTGCCAAAGATAGCGCATCTCGCGTTTCAGTGTTCTGCGATCGCGGAATGCATATCTATCCGCGCGGTTGGTATACTCCCGCGCTATTTTCACTAATTTACGTGCGCTCCCGGTAAAACCTTCAGCGCGCTCTAATAATTTTTTTCTTTTGGCCCTTCCAGCAGGACCGCGTTTAACTCTGGGCATTGCTACTACCTTAAATTCTTACGGCTTAAATTGTTAAATCAGTTACTACGAAAACTTACATTAAAAGCATGCGTTCCACTTGAGCGACGTTGCTCGGGTGGACCATCGTGGTCTTACGAAGACCGCGACCTTTTTTACCGCTGTTTCCACCGAGGTTGTGACGGTGAAACGCCTTTTTGTGCTTAATTCGACCAGTGCCAGTTACGCGGAAACGCTTTTTGGCTCCAGAAATTGTCTTCATCTTAGGCATGACTTAAAACTCCAAAAATCTATTCTTTCACGGCCTTAGCCAGGGGTGAAATTGAAAGCGTTCCAACCATACCCGACTGTCGTACCATGTCAACAATCCGCTGCAACTGTAGAGCGTTACTGGGCCTGCCGCACCAGTGATTGCTTCGCAATGCTCGGAACGACTCGATGTCGCTCGCTCGGTAACCGGACTAGGCAGTTGGAGCTGGGTCCTGAGAAGCGGATTCCACAGGGGCTTTGGCGGCGGGTTTAGCGCCTTCCGATGCCGTCGCGGGTTTAACCGGCTTTTTAGGGATTTTGGCTCCCGGAGCAAAGATCATGGAAAGGATTTTACCTTCCATTTTCGGTGGGGTTTCCACTGCTCCAGCAGTTCCAACCATCTCCACAATCTGACGAAGCAACTTAAAGCCTAGGTCGGCGTGCATGGCTTCGCGGCCACGGAAACGAACCGATACCTTTACTTTATTGCCTTCACCCAGAAAGCGGATGATGTGCTTAACCTTAAAATCAATGTCGTGATCATCGGTCTGAGGACGGAACTGAATCTCTTTCAGTTCGACGATGACCTGATTCTTCTTGGCGGCTTGCGCCTTTTTCTTCAGCTCGTACTTATACTTGCCGAAATCCAGGATTTTGCAGACGGGCGGCTTTGAATTTGGGGAGATTTCCGCCAGGTCCAAGCCGTGTTGTAGCGCGAGCTCTAAAGCTCTGCGCGTGTCCATCACGCCGAGCTGCGCACCGTCCGGTCCAATCACGCGTACTTCGCGCGCGCGGATCCGATGGTTGATTCTAACTCCGTCATCATTTCGGCCGCCCATGGGCCGAGGTGGTCGGTTCTTAATGGCTTAGTCTCCTGGTTTTAACTGCTGACCATTAAAGGCCGCAGGATTTCGAGAAATTCAGAAAGGGGGAGCTGGTTTAGGTTCTCACCCGAGTTTCTGCGGACCGAAAGGGTGGAAGTTTCAGCTTCCTTTGCACCCAAGATCACCATGAAAGGCGCCTTCGCCAATTGAGCTTCTCGGATTTTGTACCCTAGCTTCTCGTTTCGGCAGTCTAGTTCAACGCGAACTCCCGCCTGGTCCAAGCTTTGAGCGACATCCTTAGCATATTTTTCCTGGTCGGGCGTGACATTGATCACAACCGCTTGTGTAGGAGCAAGCCATACGGGGAAATGTCCCCCGTGATGCTCGATAAGGATGCCCATAAAACGTTCTAAACTTCCTAAGATCGCGCGGTGGATCATCACCGGGCGCTTTGCTGAATTGTCGCTATCGACGTATTCGAGCTTAAATCTTTCAGGCAAACCGTAATCCAATTGAACGGTTCCACATTGCCAGGAACGGCCGAGGCTGTCCTTGATGTGAAACTCAATTTTCGGACCGTAAAATGCGCCTTCGCCTGGAGCGTAGGCGAATTTATGTCCAGCGGATTCAAGAGACTTCGCCAGCATGTCGGTGGCGTGATCCCAGAGTTCGACGGTGCCGATGTACTTGGACTCGGGTCTCGTCGCTAAACGGATTTCGATATTTTCAAAACCAAACTGCTTATAGACGCGGAACACGTCGTTCACGACGCTTAAAGTCTCAGCTTGGACTTGATCTTCGCGGCAGAAAACGTGGCCATCGTCTTGGCTAAAAGCGCGGGTGCGAAATAAGCCGTGCGTAACGCCAGCGCGTTCGTAGCGATGTAATTTCGAAAATTCGGTGTAGCGAATCGGCAGGTCTCGATAGCTATGCTTGGTCGAGCCGTACAGCATGCAATGGCCCGGGCAGTTCATGGGCTTGAGGCACATGTGCGATTCTTCTTCTTCGTCCTGGCCGCCCTTAGCGAAAAACATATTGTCGGCGTAATTGTCCATGTGACCACTGGTGACCCAGAGATCCGTGTTCATTAACTGCGGACAAATTACTTCGTGGTAGCCAGACTTCTTTGTCAGCTCCGACATGTAATCGCGCATCGAATTTACGATGGCCGTGCCTTTAGGAAGGTAGAACGGCATCGCGGGCGCAATCGGGAGAAAATTAAATAAGCCGAGTTCGGGTCCAAGCTTGCGGTGATCGCGGCGCTTAGCTTCTTCGATTCGGTGCAGGTACTCGTCGAGTTCTTTTTGATTGGAAAACGCAGTGCCGTAGATGCGTTGGAGCATTTTATTCTTCTCGTCACCGCGCCAGTAAGCGCCTGCTACGGAGAGCAATTTAAATTTACCGAGTTTAAAAGTATTGGGAACGTGCGGACCGCGGCACAAATCCGAGAAGTCGCCTTGCGTGTAAACGCTCACGGTTTTTTCTGCAATACCGTCGATAATTTCAGCTTTATAATGCTCGTTTTGTTTTTTGAAAAACTCAACGGCTTTGGCTTTTTCGACTTCGCTGCGCACCACATCGAGTTTGCGGGCTGCGATCTCTTCCATCTTCTTTTCGATTTTGGGAAGATCTTCGACCGTAATCGGCGAAGGAGGATCGATATCGTAATAGAAACCGTCTTCAATCACCGGACCGATGGTGATTTGAGCAGCGGGATAAAGTTCTTTAATAGCGTGCGCTAGCAAATGCGCAGTGGAGTGACGGAGCACTTCCAGGCCTTCAGGCGTATTGCGCGTGATGATTGCGACTTTTGCGTCTTCATTGATCGGGTGGGTCGCGTCTACGGTTTTGCCTTCGAGTTTTGCAGCTACTGCGTCGGCTTCAAGCTTCTTGCCAATGCTCGCAGCAATTTGAAGCGGAGTAACTCCAGCTGGATACTCGCGGGTAGAACCATCCGGTAAGGTAATGCGTATCGATTTCACAGGTTAGTAGCGGGAGCAGTAGAAAAATTTGCACTCATTCGTTGGTTAAATTAACCGGCGAAGGGCTGGAAAATCAAGGGGTGGCTGTAAAAGCGGTGGTTTGGAGCGCAGTTTTCGGAGCGGTTCTTCAATCCAGCGATGGGTGGCCCAGCTCAGGAGTACGCATAACCCGAGATTGAGCAGAATGTTGCCCGCGACGGGTCTGAGGAAAATCTGCTGCCAAAGGTAAAGCGAATACGAAATAGTTCCCAAGAAAACCAGTGGCCGGCTGCGGAACGGCGCTGCCAATGCATGTGTCGGTCCTGCTATCAGGCAACTTAGAAGGAGGCAGGGGCTTATCACCTGAATGTAGCCGGCAAAAGGGAACTGCGAGTTGTAAGAGGAGAAGCAGGCGGCAAGCGCCAGGGCAAACGCCGGCCATTGGGCAAACACGCGGTCCCAGCCCCCGGGGCGGAAATTCAGCAGCGCCCCACTAAATAGGACGCAAAAATAGTAGTCAGTGGACTCGCCTCCCGCCGGCCAACCAAGCGAAAGCTTGAGGCGGTGTTGGATCTCCCAAATGCGCCAAGTCGTAGCTGCGATGGTGAGCAAGAGCAGCAGGGCGAATGGCCTTCTCGATTTTATGACTCCATATAGAAGGAAGGGGCAGAGCAGATAGAAGTGCGCTTCCACGGAAAGAGACCAGAGGTGCGTGGTGTAGAAATCTCCAGGAGTCCAATTTCGCACAAAGAAGAGTGAGGCTAGGACGCCGCTAGGCTGCATCTTTAAATAACCGATTTGGTTGAGGGCCAAGAGCGTCGCCAGGAATACAAAGAGCATCGGCAGAATCCTGCTGGCGCGTCGGAGCAGGAAGTCATTGAGACGCGCCTTAAACGGCAGGGGGGTTTCGATAAAAGACTTGGCGACCAGATACCCGCTTAGACAAAAGAAAAACAGCACACCGACGATAGACTTGTTTGAGAAGACATAGAACCAATCCGCGATTGAATCGCCTAACAACGGGCGGATGTCGGAACTGGTTTGGTAACTGAAATGGCCAGCCAGTACGCCCAAGATGGCGAGTCCTCGCCAGCCGTCCAGAGATTGAGAAGTTTTGTCGCGCATTGGAGAGAGTTAAGGAGCCGTCTCCTTATTATACTGCCTCTCCAATAGCCCCGCTCAATTAGACGGGATCAAGCCACTTCTTGAATTCAGGCAGTTCGCCGCGCACTACTTTAAAGAACGCATCGCCCAACTTACGAGTCACAGGACCTGGTTCGCCTTTGCCGATTTTGTGGTGATCGACTTCGCGGATTGCGTTGATCTCAATCGCGGTGCCCGTGAAGAAGAGTTCATCTGCCACATAAAGCTGATTGCGGATAATCGGCTCTTCTTTCACCGTGTAACCCATGCTTCGCGCCATTTGAATAACGCTGTCGCGAGTAAACCCTGGAAGAATATTGGTGTGCGGCGGTGTGTAGATAACGCCATTTTTCACGACAAAAAGATTTTCTCCCGAGCCTTCTGCCACGAAGCCTTGTTGATCCAACAAAATGGATTCATCCACGCCACTGTAAGTCGCTTGTCGACGGGCCAGCACTGAGTAGATGTAGGCGCCGTTTAATTTGGCCCAAGGAAGGCCAGTTGAAATATCAGGTCTGCGGTAGCTGCACACCATGACTCGAATGCCTTTTTGCTGGCCTTCGTCGCCCATGTATTTTCCCCATGCCCAAGCAATGATCGCGACTTTCATCTCGACGCCGTCGGGAAGCTTTAGTCCACGATGGCTATCACCCAGGTACGCGATTGGGCGCAGGTAGCATTCTTTTAAATCATTCGCGCGGACGGTTTTGCGACAAGCTTCGAGAAGGTCGTCGACCGAGTGCGGAAAGGTAAGGCCGATGACCTTCACGGAATCGACTAGGCGTTGGAGGTGATCGCGTCCTCTGAAGATATTGGTGGAGCCGTTGCTCGCTTGGTACGCACGAATGCCTTCGAAGGCGCCCGTTCCGTAATGCAGCGTGTGCGACAAGATAGGTACGGTCGCCTTGGCGTAATCCACCAGCTCACCGTCCATCCAAACCTTTTTGATATCTGTTGCGCTCATCGCATTGGTGTATGCGATTTCCAGACGGTTTAAAACTCCGATTTAGCCGATGCGTGGAGGTACTGCCGTATGCAGATTCGGAACTTTTCAGGATCGATTTGCAAAATGGCAAATTCGGCTCGCGATAGAATCTTGGTCGGCTTTGCGCATTGAACAACGGCTGTGATGGGAATGGAGTGGTGGTAGGCAAAATCATCCGGGTCATTGGGCATCTCCAAGCCCCAAACGATAGGAGAGGTTTTTTCTACGACCACAGTTCGTGGGGTGAATGAGTCCTCGAGAAAATGCCGGAGCACTTGCTTAAATACTCTGTCGGGTAGCACGGAATCTAAATAACTCGTTGGATGACTGATATGCGTACCTTTTCCCAGAAAGACGACAGGCAGAGCTCCGATGGTGAGCGTTGGTTGCAGTTGCATTCCCACTTTTAAAATATCGTCGTATGCGGCGCCACGGATGGGAGAAGTTTTGATTCCGGTGAGTGGGGCCGTCTGGACAGTGTACGTAGAGAAGGATGTGTTTGCGTCCTTGTAGGTTTCGGTTGCGTGCCAGAGTAAGCAGCCAACCACACCCGCAGTTGCGAAGATGTGGGCCAATTTGTTTCTGAAAATATCGACGACAGAATGAGTGGATTCGGATTGGCGCTCAAGGTCGTATGCGAAAAGTGGGAGAGCTAAGCCAAACAACGAGATTGCCTGCGGAGCTCCGACCCATGAAGTGCCAGCAACAAGTGCGGCAGAAGATAAAGTGAAGAGTGCGACGATCGTATCGGGAGCGCTGCGAAATCTAGTGACGAGCATCCAAGCGGTGCCGAAGCCGCTTAGACCAAATGTCGTCGAGAATATGAGATAAGTTTCGAATTCGTTGTATTTTCTTCCCCACCATCCTGCGAAAAATAGGGTGACAGCTAAAAGTACGATGGGCTTTCGGGCTTTTGTATAAAGCGGCACAAGAAAGAGTGCCCAAAATTCGGGGCGCTTTAGTACCGCCGGTATGAGACGCAAAGTTGCAAATATCGAGGGATTTCCCATTTGCGCTTTTTGCATCAGCACCCACTGTGTTGCGGAAGCTAAAGGCGGCCATTCATTTCTCGCCGTTAAAACTAGGGCCCATGCGGTCAGCGTTGTCATGAATGAGCCAACGTAGCAGGCGAAATCCGCTTTAAAGAAGCCGCGCCCCTCTGTTTTTAGTCGAATAAAAAACCATAAGCCGATGGAGCCGCAGATAGCAGCCCCCATGGGCAGATGCGCAATGCTTGCGATTCCAGCTGCGATGCCGGCGACACAAAGGCCAGTAGTCCGAAACTTGCGATGATTAAATGCGAGCAGCATGCAGGTGTGATGAAGGAGAAACGCGTCGCGTACCCAGGTGTAGTACGACCAGCCAGGTGCTGCTAAATACTGGCAACCAAAAAGCAAAGCAGCGCTAAGCACAGCAATAACAGTCCAGCGTCCACGGAAGGCAACGTGCGTCCACGCCATTACAAGAACGAATTGAGTAACGGTGTCTAGCAGACGGACAACAATGACGCTGTCCATCCAAAGCGGCTTGATAAAAAAGTAATTGAGCAAGTCGTAGTGCCGAAATGCCGCCAAATATTCAGTGGAAAACAGCGAAGCATTTGGCAAAAGCTGACGCATGCTGGTGGAAAGAAAAAATGCGTCGTCGTAGTTATCGAATCCAAATTGTGTCTTCCAGAGTCGCAGACCCAGAAACGCAAAGAGAAGAAAGATGCCTACTTCCACATAGCTGCGCTTGGAGTTCACCGATGTTTTCATGGAGTGGATAAATTATAGCCTAGTAGATGACTAGTTAACGACGAGCCGGGAGACGCAGCACTGCGTCGATCATTGGGCGGATTTTCGATGGCGTTTATTAAGGCAGCACTTGGAGTTCTAGCGCCTTTTAACTTCTTCTCGTATAATAGTGAAGAGTCTTCTCTAGTCCGCTTTACGTTTGTAAACGTTCCTCTTCGTGCCAATCAACATGAAACATCAGACCTTCTTTGTCGTGGCGTTGTGTCTTCTCGGGTCCGTCGTGCATTCCGCGCACGCTAGCGGTGTCATTGAAGATCAGCTGGCGGAAATCGGAAGCATTCCAAACGAAGAAATTGTGGTCGTTCAGAGAAAATACACGCGAAAACTATGGCGAAGTGAAGTTGCGCCAGTTGCATTTGGCGGCGTGCCGTTTGGAACAGTACGACGCACTTTATTTGGCGGCGCGAACTACACGCTGCACGTAAACGACTGGTTTGGTTGGGAAGTTGGAAATTTCCTTTATTCCAAAACCTTTTTCAGTAGTTTTACCGACGATATCAACGCGCAACAAGGCACCAGCCCGAAGTTAGACGTTGATACCAAGAAACTTTTGTTCCTCTTTACATCGGGTATTCAGATCACGCCGTTCTACGGCAAGATGTCGACCTTCTCCCGATGGATTGCATATCTCGAACCCTATTTCTCTCTGGGTGCCGGGCTCGCGAAAACTGAAGGTGACTCCTATTTTACTTTTTATCCTGGAGTTGGATTCCGCATATTCTTCCGTGAGTGGTTCTCCATGAAACTGGAATTCCGCGACTACATGTTTACGGAAAAAGTTTTAAATCGTTCCAATAATCAAACGGAAAACAAGTTCCGCCAGAACTACGCCTTCACCGTGTCGCTTAGCTTCTGGTTCCCCAAGATGCCAGCGAAGTAGTCGTTTGGGAAAAAAGGGCCCGTCATGAAATACAAACGTTCCTATTTGCATTTGCTCACAGCATTGGTGATAGCGACAAGTTCGCTCTCTGCCGCGCAACGGCCTTCTGGCAATACTGCGGAAGATTCATTTGAGATGGGCAAAACTCAGTTTCAAAATGGGCGCTACGCGAGAGCCTTGGATCTTTTTGCCCGCACTGTCCATACCGCCGATAAAACGTCGCTGAAAAACAAAGCTTTCTACTACCAAGGCTTGGTGCTGTTCGAACTGGGACTCTACTACTCCGCTTATGTTTCGTTCCGGAACGTTTTGACCAATACGGATCCCGAGACGCGCTCGGTATACGAAAAAGCAATTAAGAACAGCGTCATCATTGCAGACAAGCTCAATATGGTGGAGCGCATTGGTAAAGCGTTGAAGCAGATTCCGGCGCAGTACATCCCGACACCGGTGCAAGCGCACGCCCATTACGCTATTGGCACCTTTAACCTTTCCACCGGTGACATGGTTGCCGCGCAATCGAGTTTAAAGTCGGTTCACCCTGAGAACCCGTTTTATCCGAAAGCGCTTTTCCTTCTGGGCATAATTGCTACTCGTCAGAAAAACTACCGCGAGGCGGAGTTCTATTTCAGCAAGACGATGGATGCCTGCCACGGCAAACGCGAGTTCAACGCATTGAGTGAATTGGCTCGATTAAACTTGGCACGAACGAATTATGCGTCGGGAAAGTTAGAGCAATCAGTCGAGCTCTACTCGCAGTTTTCAAGCGGCTCTCCACACTGGATCACGATTCTTTTGGAGGCCAGCTGGCCGCTCCTGCGTGTCAATGACACCACCGTCTCTTTGGGTAACTTGCACACAGTACTCTCGCCTTTTTATCGCGAAGACCTTGTCGGCGAAGGCTACGTGCTGCGGTCCACAATTTTGTTCTCCTTATGTAAGTACGAAGAAATGCGCCAGACGCTGGCTCAGTTCTTTGAAGTTTACGATCCGGTTTTGCAAGCAATGCAGCGTGAGAACTCGTCGCTGTCGGGCGATGAATCGTTCTTTAACGCCTTTCGCTCAGGCCGCGGCCTAAACCGTGCCTTTATCAATTACGCCAAGCGCGATGTCGGTTTCACTCGTGGTTTGAAAGTGATGACGATGTTGGAAGAAGAAAAGCGCAAGTTGGTTGGTATGGGTCGTAACGAGCAGATTCGCCGTATTGCCGGAATTATTGACGAAGCGATCAATGCCAAGAGCAAGGAAATTGGCGACGATTTACAGAAGCTGCACCAACGCAAACTCCGCGAACTGCGTGAACAACGCGAGCAGGCGAACTACCTGCGCGTGGAAATTGTCACCGGTGAGAAGCAGCTGATTGAAGCTCAAAAAGGATTGCCGGCCAAACGTGTAGTGGATGTCGATACCGACGTTTCCACGTCGTACCACTTCTGGCCGTTTAATGGAGAGTATTGGGAAGATGAATTGGGGGCCTATGTCTACACGTCGGAAAGTGCCTGCGTTAACTGAGCGCACTTCTAAAGTTTTGGGTTTTGTACCGGCCGCATTTGCGGCCGTAGTCAGTTTCACTGGCTCCGCTTGGGCCGTGGGACCGAGCAGCTTTGACTTTGTCTCCTTGTCGAAAAAGGAACCCGTCGAAGTCGATGCTCCTCGACAATTTGGCAATCGCTTTCAGTTGCGCACGGGTAAATCCGAGCTGCGACAGAACTCCTTCGATCCTAAGAAATTCTTGTTCGCAAAAGAAGCCTTTCTCGAAGAAAAACGAGACGAAGCTATTCGCCTCATGCGTCAGCAGTTAGACGCTAAATTGCCTGGCAATCGCAACAATCTTTTACTGAGTTTGGGTCAGTTGTACGCAGAAAAGTATATGGACCTGAGTTACCGCGAGACGGAGCTCTACACAGATAAATTGGCGGAACACGAGAAAGCCAAGGTGAAGGATAAGAAAGCCAAGGCGCCGAACCTCGATAACAGCCGCTCTAAGCGCTATTTAAAAGACGCTTTGGGATTGTTCTACTCGCTCGAGCGCGAGTTTCCGAAACATCCAAAAATCGACGAAGTTGTATTCTTTATTGGCTTTGTGGAGATGGAATCGGGCAATGGTGAAAAGGGAGCTCGCTACTTAGAGCGTGTGGTTCGTGAGTTTCGCAGAAGCCGCAAATACGATGAAGCGGTCATCTACCTAGGGGATTACTACTTTGATAAAGGGAAGTTCACCGATGCTCTAAACAAGTACAAGATTTTGGCTGCCAATCGGGAATCCGAGATGCAGCCGTATGCATTCTATAAACTGGCTTGGTGCGAACTTAATACAGGCAAGCCAAAAGTTGCCTTGCGCAACATGCGCAAATTAATCGACGAGCTGGATGGCGCTGCCGAGAAAAGCAAATTCAATCTGCGCGAACAGGCGATTAAGGATCTCGCTATCTTCTTCGTCGATGCAGACGCTGTCAGCGAAGCCTATGCGTTTTATCGCGACAAAGAAGGCGAAGACAAAGCCCTCGAAAACTTAAAACTGATTGCCGATATGTTGCGCGCCAAAGCACGCGATACCGCGGCTGTCGAAGCGTACCGCATGTTGCTGAAGGAAAAGCCGGATCATCCGGAAGCTCCTCGGATCGAATTGAGTATTTACGATGCGTTGTCCGCAATGGGTAGGACTGAAGAGGCAGTTAAGACCCTCGAGCACATCATCATTGCCTATAGTCCGACGTCTGATTGGATGAGTGATTCGAAAGCGACACCAGAAGAGAAGAAAAAGATTACCGACTCAGTTGCCGAAGAAGGAAAAAAAGCCGGCTACTACTATCACTCCGCCGCTCAAAAAGGCAAAGACAAGGGCCTCTTCCGCCACGCACTTCGTCTCTATGGCGCGTTGATGGAAAACTTCCCAAAGCACGCGGAGCGCAAAAAGATTCAGTTCTATCAAGCGGAGATCTTGTACGCGCAATCTAAATGGCTAGATGCCGCTGATGCTTACATCGAAGTTTCGAAAGCAGTGCCAAAGGATAAGCTAAACGACGAAGCGCTGTACAACGCACTTCTTGCGCTCGATCAATTAACTGCAAAGTCAGGAAAAGTTGATCGCTACAAGCCTGAAGAGCAGAAGAATGTTGATTTGAGTCGCCTGGACATTCCTGAAGGCGAGCAGCGATTTATCGACGTGGGTCAGACTTACTTAAAAGAATTCCCCAAAGGCGACCGTGGAGTGGAAGTGCGCTATCGCATTGCCGCTATTCACTACCGCTACAAACACTTTGATGAAGCGCTGAAAGAGTTTGATGCAATTGCGACGGAACACCCCCGCAACAAAGTGGCTCCGTTTTGCGCGTACTTGATCCTCGATATCTACAACATGCGCAAAGATTACCTGGCCATGGAAACTGCCGCTGAGAAGTACGGCAAGATCGCAAGCCTAGGG
>Ga0163144_10017410_pt1 | contig 14634 bp, 13 predicted proteins | sample OliLak19BULKMAT1_FD_123175 | JGI IMG/M metagenome (GOLD analysis project Ga0163144, IMG submission 123175) | Freshwater microbial mat bacterial communities from Lake Vanda, McMurdo Dry Valleys, Antarctica - Oligotrophic Lake LV.19.BULKMAT1 | ecosystem: Environmental > Aquatic > Freshwater >... | reverse complement strand
CTGGCCAGCACCCGCCTGCCGGTCGAAGCCGCGGTGAGCTACTACGGCGTCCAGATCGACCAGCACCTCGGCGAGGCGGCCAAGCGCGGCTGCCCCATCCTGATGCATTTCGCCGGCGACGATCCCCACGTCCCCGAGGCCACGGTGGCGGCGATCCGGGCGCGCCTGGGTGGGGAGGCGGGGGTCGAAATCCACGTCTACCCGGGCACCGAGCACGGCTTCAACCGCCAGGGCTACCCGCCCTTCAACGAAGTGGCGGCAGGCGAGGCGCGCCACCGCACGCTGGCGCTCCTGCGTGATCGTCTTACTTGAGGGCGGGCCCCATCAGGCGGCCCCCGTCAGGCTGATCGTGCCGGCGGCCGGCGCACCAACGTCCACCAGCCGACCAGTCCGACGATACCCGTCACGGCGACGCCGATGCCGATGTTCATCTGCGTGTCGTGCGGCACGTAGCCCACCAGCAGGGTCAGCGCCGCGGCGGTGATCATCTGCACGAAGCCCATCAGCGCAGACGCCGCACCGACCCGATTGGCGGGCACCGCGGCAAGCGCGTTCGCCATCGCATTGGGCATGTTGAGGCCATTGCCCCAGCCCATCAGGACCAGCGGCCCGATCAGCGCCAGCGGCGTGACGTAGCCCAGCGCGGCCGTCGCGATCATCGCCACTGCGCCCAGGGTGAGGATGGATTGTCCCAGCGGGATCAGGAGCAGGCTGCTCACCCGGCCCTGCAGGCGGCTGGAGACCAAGCTGCCGAGGACGAAGTTGCCCGCCCAGGCGAGCGTGAACCAGCCGAACAGCTCGGCGGCCACGCCCATCACCTGGATCAGCAGGATGGGCCCGCCGGAAAAGAAGACATTGAATCCGGCCGAGGCGCAGGTGGTCGCGATCATGAGACCGACGAAGCGGCGCTCGCGCAGGATGGCGTGGAAGCCCTCGACGTAGTCGTGCACCACGCCTGATGTGCGCGGCGGCGCCTTCGGCGCGGTTTCGCCGAGTATGCGCCAGACCACGACCAGCACCGCGAAACCGCAGGCGGCCGTGAACCAGAAATTGCTTTGCCAGCCGAAGAAGCCGAGCAACTGGCCGCCCAGCAGCGGTGAGAGCGCCGGTGCCAGCGCCATCGAAGAGGCCATGTAGCCCATCGCCCGCGGTGCTTCAGGGCCGCTCCGGCTGTCGCGCACGATGGCGCGCCCCAGCACGACGCCGCCGCAGGCGCCGCAGGCCTGGAGCAGGCGCGAGGCGATCAGGGTCTCGATCGTCGGGCTCAGCGCGCAGCAGATGCTGCCGACCGTGAACACGACGAGGCTGGCCAGCAGGATCGGCCGACGGCCCATCTTGTCGGAGAGCGGACCCACGGCCAACTGGGCAAAGGCGAAGGCAAAAAGATAGACCGACAGCGTCAGCTGGGCGGTGCCGTAGGAGACGCCCAGGTCGCTCGCGATGGTCGGCAGCGACGGCAGGAAGATGGTGAGCGCCATCTGCGAGGACACCGTCGCGCTCATCAGCAGCCAGATCGGCGGTTTGGTCATGCGCATGCGCGGCTGCTTCGAATGTCCGGGGAGGAGGGAAGAGGCGCGTTCATAGCAGCGTTTGCATTTATCGACACGCGGGTGTCGGAAATCGGCCGCCGAAAAGCCTTGTCGATCAACGGCTTGAATTTTCCGACACGATTTTCCCGACACCGGGGCGTCGGTAAAAGCCTACTTCCAGGGGTCGGCGACCTTGGGCCAGAACGGCGTCTTGCGCTTGGTGTAGGGCCAGCGCGTGACGTCGGGGTCGGCGGCGCCGGGCGAGGCCACGTAGAGGATCTCCTTCGCGAGACCCACGAAGCCGTTATAGAAATGCTGCGCGCTCTTCACGATCACGACGCGGTAGTCGGCGGGCTCGGCGCCGACGGCACGGAAGGCGTCGGCGTGGAAGGTCTGGTTGCGCCGCGTGCAGATCGCGATGTCGACATGCTCCGATGACAAGAGTGCCATGTCGCCCAGCGGCGACATCACCGGTCCGTAGGGCTGGAAGACGTTGCGCGCGATCTTCTTCACCGTGACGTCGAGGTCGACCGGCTCGCCGCTCACCGCGCCCGACTTGCCGCCCAGCCGCATGCGGATGCGCGCGCCCTCGCCCGCTTCCTCGGCGATCTGGAAGGCCATTGGGTCCCACATCACGCCGAAAAGCGCCGGGCCGATCTCGCGGGCGACCAGCGCCTTCAGCACGAAGGTCGAATCGCCGGGCGCGCCGGAGCCGGGATTGTCGGCGCGGTCGGCCAGCACCAGCGGGCCCTGGTTGTGCGAGGCCGCGCGGTCCATCGCCTCGGCGATGGTGAGGTACTTGGTGGCGTAGCGTTCGCGGTTGTCCCACAGCTCCTGGCCGAGCTGCTTCGCCAATGCCTCGGCCTTTTCCTTGTTGCCATCGGCGACCACGAGGGTGCGGGTGCCGACGTCCTCGACGTCGGCAAAGGAAAAGCCGTGGCTCAAGGAGACGGAAAGGATGCCGTCCTTGCCTTCGAGCGACTTCATGCGGACCACGAACTCGTTGATCGGTGGTACCGAGGTCCGGTACTGCGCGATCATGCGGCAGTCGTAGCGCGCCATGACGGGCTTCACCTTGCCGTCCACCGTGTCGGCGATGATCGCGAACAGCTCGGCGGCGCGCTCCATCGTGTCGGTGTGCGGGTATTCCTTGTAGCCGATCAGCACGTCGGCGCTGTCGAGCATCAGGGCGCTCAGGTGGCAGTGGAGGTCGAACTCGGCGCCGATCGCGACCTTGGGGCCGACGATGGCGCGCACCTTCGCGAGCAGGTCGCCTTCGCAATCGTCGTATCCGTCGGCCACCATGGCGCCGTGCACGTTGATCAGCACGGCGTCGAGCGGCAGGGCGGCCTTCACGCCGGCCAGGACCTCGTCGCGGAAATCCTCGTAGACCTTGCGCACCGTCGTGCCGGAGGGCGCGGCAAAGGTCGCGAGACCTTCGATGACGGTCCAGCCGCGTTCCTCGGCCTTCTTGCGCCAGACATGCATCGGCGCGGTGAAGTTGGTCGGCTCGTGCCTGGTCGCATCGCCGCGCCAGATGCCGTGTTCCTGGTAGCCGCGCAGGCCGGTCGGGAAGGGCACGAACTGGTTGGTCTCGGTGCCCAACGCGGCGATGAAGATACGCTTGGTCAAAATCTACTCCTTGCGGCGATGGCAGCCCACGACATGGTCGTCGACCATGCCCGAGGCCTGCATGAAGGCGTAACAGATCGTCGAGCCAACGAACTTGAAGCCTTCCTTGGCCAGTGCCTTGGCGAGCGCATCGCTTTGCGGCGTGCGGGCCGGCACGTCCTTCAGCGTCTTGGGGCGGGTGCTGGGCTGCTCGCCCACGACCTTGCGCAGCCAGCGATGGAACGAGCCTTCGCGCTCGACCAGCTTGAGGAAGACCTGGGCGTTGGTGACGCTGGCGGCGATCTTGCCGCGGTGGCGGATGATGCCGGGATCGGCCAGCAGCTTGGCGAGCTTGGCCGGCGTGTAGCGCGCGATCTTTTTGGCATCGAAATCGTCGTAGACCTTGCGGTAGTGCTCGCGCTTGCGCAGCACGGTGATCCAGGAGAGTCCGGCCTGGCAGCCTTCCAGGGTCAGCAGCTCGAACAACAAGCGGTCGTCCTTGAGCGGACGGCCCCATTCCTTGTCGTGATATTTTTCGTACAGCGGATCGGCGCTCGCCCAACCGCAGCGACTCTTGCCGTCCGTGCCGACGATCGTGTCCTGTCTTATTGCCATGCGCGGACCCTACCCAAGCGCGTCGTGGGACGCCACACTGGCGCAAATGGAGGAACGACATATGGGCAAGGATCTTTCGGACCTGAAGGTCTGCATCTTCGACGTGTTCGGCACGGTGGTGGATTGGCGCGGCAGCCTGATCGCGGACCTGCCCGCGCTCGGCAAGAAATACGGACTGGAAACCGATTGGACGAGCTTCGCCGACGACTGGCGCGGCCTCTACCAGCCGCAGATGACGCGCGTGCGCAAGGGCGAGCTGCCGTGGACGCGCATCGACGACCTGCACAAGGAAGCGTTCGAGATGCTTCTGAAGAAGCGCGGGCTAAAGCATCCGGGCGAGGAAGGGTCGTGGGAGTTCACCCATCTCTGGCACAGACTGCGGCCGTGGCCCGATTCGGTTGAGGGCATCGGCCTGATGAAGAAGAAGTATGTCGTGAGCACGCTCAGCAACGGCAACGTGGCGCTCTTGATCAACATGGCCAAGAACAGCGGCATTCCGTGGGATCACTGCTTCTCGGGTGAGACCTTCCATCACTACAAGCCCGATCCCGAGGCCTATCTCGGCGTGGTCGACAGCATGTACCTGAAGCCGCATCAGGTGATGCTGGTGGCCGCCCACAACGGTGATCTGGCGGCGGCGCAGAAGTGCGGCCTCTCGACGGGCTACGTCAATCGCCCCTACGAGCACGGCCCCAAGCAGAAGGTCGACTTCAAGGCCGAGGGCGACTGGGACGCCGTCGGTGACACGATCATCGAGGTCGCGAAGAAGATCGGCTGCTAGGGTTAAGCCAGACACTGATGACCGAATGCGGCCGATCCGCATGGCACACTTCAACGTTCGGCGTTTTGGCCGCGCGATCAAGAGCCTAGTCGCAGTTGGCAGCACACTGGGCGGTACAGTTCTCGGCACAACGAGGCGTGCCAAAAATCGGCGAGACGAAGAAGCTTCCCTCAGCCGCCGAACATTTCCTTCACCTTGCTGAAGAAGCCCTCGGATTCGGGGCTTGTCTTGCCGGCCTTCTCGAACTCCTTGAGCAGTTCCTTCTGCTTGGACGTGAGGTTGGTCGGCGTCTCGACGTTGATCTCGATGTACATGTCGCCGCGCTGGCTCGAGCGGACGACGGGCATGCCTTTGGCGCGCAGACGAAACTGGTGGCCGCTCTGGGTGCCGGCCGGGATGTTGATCCGGGCCATCTTGCCGTCCAGCGTCGGCACCTCGATGTTGCCACCGAGCGTCACCTGAACCATGGAAATCGGCACCCGGCAATGAATGTCGGCGCCCTCGCGCTCGAATAGCTGGTGGCGGCGCACCGACAGGAACACGTAGAGATCGCCAGCCGGTCCGCCGCGCGTGCCGGCCTCGCCTTCGCCGGAAAGGCGAATGCGCGTGCCGTCCTCGACGCCGGCGGGAATGTTGACTTTCAGAGTCTTGTCGCGGCGCACGCGGCCCTGGCCGGCGCAGCTCCGGCACGGCTTGTCGATGGTCTGGCCGGCGCCGTTGCAGGTGTGACAGGTCCGCTCGACGGTGAAGAAGCCCTGCTGGGCCCTGAGACGGCCGCGGCCTTGGCAGGTCGGGCAGGTCTGTGGCTTGGAGCCGGCCTCCGCGCCGCTGCCGTGGCAGACCTCGCAGGACACGGAACTCGGCACCCGCACCGTGGCTTCGGTGCCGCCGTAGGCCTGCTCCAGCGTGATGTCGAGATTGAAGCGCAGGTCCTGTCCGCGCGTGTCGGGGCGTCCGCCGCGACCGCGGCCGCTGCCGAACATGTCCTCGAAGATGTCGCCGAACACCGAACCGAAATCGAAACCCTGACCCTGGGGGCCGCCCGGTCCGGCGCCGCCTTCGAAAGCTGCGGCGCCGTAGCGGTCATAGGCCGCGCGCTTTTCCGGATCCTTCAGGATGTCGTAGGCGTGGTTGACGAGCTTGAATTTCTTCTCGGCTTCCTTGTCACCCTGATTGCGATCCGGATGATGCTGCATGGCAAGCTTGCGGAACGCCTTCTTGATGTCGTCGGCGCTCGCCGTTCGGCTGACCTCGAGGAGCTCGTAATAGTCTTGCGACATACGCTCTACGCAGCCCCCACTTGCTTTTCAGACATCGGCCTCCTGTTTGCGCAGGAGGCCGGCTGGTCTCGTTTTAAACCGGCTTAGCTGCCGGAGCCTGTCTTCTTGTTCTTGTCGGTGACGTCCTCGAATTCGGCGTCGACGACCTTGTCGCCCTTCGCCTGGCTCGTGCCGCCTGCCGCGTCGCCCGCCGCCGCGCCCGCCCCCATACCAGAGGCGGCATCGGCCTGCTGGGCCTTGTACATGGCCTCGCCAAGCTTCATCGCCGCCTGGGCGAGGTCGTTCGTCTTGGTCTTGATCACCTCGACGTCCTCAGCCGTGAGCGCCGACTTCAGACCTTCGAGCGCACCCTCGATCTCGGCCTTCTCGGTGGGGCTCACCTTGTCGCCGAACTCCGCCAGATGCTTGGTCGTCGAGTGGACCAGCGCTTCGCCCTGGTTGCGGGCGTCGATCAGCTCGCGCTTCTTCTTGTCTTCCTCGGCGTGCAGTTCGGCGTCCTTCACCATCTTCTGGATGTCGGCCTCGCTGAGGCCGCCCGAAGCCTGGATGCGGATCTGCTGCTCCTTGCCGGTGGCCTTGTCCTTGGCCGAGACCTGCACGATGCCGTTGGCGTCGATGTCGAACGTGACCTCGACCTGCGGCTGGCCGCGCGGCGCCGGCGGCAGACCCACCAGGTCGAACTGGCCCAGCATCTTGTTCTGGGCGGCAATCTCGCGCTCGCCCTGGAACACACGGATGGTCACCGCGGTCTGGTTGTCGTCGGCCGTCGAGAAGGTCTGGCTCTTCTTGGTCGGGATCGTCGTGTTGCGCTCGATCAGGCGCGTGAACACGCCGCCCAGCGTTTCGATGCCGAGCGACAGCGGCGTCACGTCGAGCAGCAGGACGTCCTTGACCTCGCCCTTCAGCACGGCGGCCTGGACAGCCGCACCGACCGCGACGACTTCGTCGGGATTGACGTTGCGGGCCGGCTCCTTGCCGAAGAACTGCTTCACGACCTCGATCACCTTCGGCATGCGCGTCATGCCGCCGACCAGGATCACTTCATCGATCTGGCCGGCCTGCAGGCCGGCATCCTTGAGCGCCGCCTTGCAGGGCTCGAGCGTGCGCTGCACCAGGTCCTCGACCAAGGTCTCGAGCTTGGCGCGCGACAGCTTGATCACGAGATGCTTGGGGCCGCTTGCGTCGGCGGTGATGAACGGCAGGTTGATCTCGGTCTCCTTGGAGTTGGAGAGCTCGATCTTGGCCTTCTCCGCCGCTTCCTTCAGGCGCTGCAGGGCGAGCTTGTCGTTGCGCAGGTCGATGCCCTGCTCCTTTTTGAACTCGTCGGCCAGGTAGCCGATGATGCGGACGTCGAAGTCCTCGCCACCCAGGAACGTGTCGCCGTTGGTCGCCTTGACCTCGAACACGCCGTCACCGATCTCGAGGATCGACACGTCGAACGTGCCGCCGCCCAAGTCATAGACCGCGATGATGCCGGTCTTGCGCTTGTCCATGCCGTAGGCGAGCGCCGCCGCGGTCGGCTCGTTGATGATGCGCAGGACTTCGAGGCCGGCGATGCGGCCGGCATCCTTGGTCGCCTGGCGCTGGGCGTCGTTGAAGTAGGCTGGAACGGTGATGACCGCCTGCTCGACCTTCTCGCCGAGATAGGCCTCGGCGGTCTCCTTCATCTTGCCGAGGATGAAGGCGGAGATCTGGCTGGGGCTGTAAGTCTGGTCCGCGGCCTCGACCCAGGCGTCGCCATTGGTCGCCTTCACGATCTTGAAGGGAACGAGCGACATTTCCTTCTGGACCATCGGGTCCTCGAAGCGGCGCCCGATCATGCGCTTGACCGAATAAAGGGTCTTCAGCGGATTGGTCACGGCCTGGCGTTTGGCGGCCTGGCCGACGAGACGCTCGCCGCTGTCGGTGAACGCGACCATCGACGGGGTCGTCCGCGCGCCCTCTGAGTTTTCGATGACCTTGGTGTCGCCGCCTTCCATGACCGCAACGCAGGAATTGGTCGTACCGAGGTCGATTCCGATGACTTTCGCCATGTTGCTACTCTCTCGCTAGGCGGATCGGCTCGGCCCCAAAGGCGCCAAATCGACCCCCCAAATGTGATTACCTGCCGGAAAAACCGGGTCAGGATAGGGGCTATATAGGTCCTGCAGGGCCGCCTGCAATGGTGCGATCCGATAAGGACGCTGAAATTCACTCCAAAATGGCTGCCGCTGGCAGTCGCGCCGACGTCTAGTTTTCGTTGCTGGGAGGGCGAACCGTCGGTCCGCCCGCGGGGCCACCTTTGGCGACCGCGACCATGGCCGCGCGCAGCAGGCGTCCGGCGATCAGGTAGCCCGGGATCAGCTCCTGGACGATCGTACCGGCCGGTACCGAGGGATCGTCGACTTCCATCATCGCTTGGTGGAATTCGGCATTGAACGGCTGGCCAAGCGACTCGACGCGCTTGACGCCATGGCGCTCCAGCACCGACTGCAGTTCGCGATCGGTGGCCTGGATGCCCACGATCACGTTGCGAAGGGCGGAATCGACCGACTCGAGATCGGCCGGCAGCGCCGATAGGGCGCGGCCGAGATTGTCGGCCACCGAGAGCGCATCGCGGGCGAAGCGCTCGATGCCGAACTTGCGCTCCTTCTCGATGTCCTGCTGGGCGCGGCGGCGCACATTCTGGGCCTCGGCGAGGGCGCGCAACTGCTTGTCCTGCAGGTCGGCGTTCTCGGCCTGGAGCTGTTCGACGAGCTGCTGCAGCTCGCTCGCGCTCTCCGGCTTGGGTGGAATATCGAGGCTGGAATCGGACGGCGCGACCGGCATATCCGCCGGGGCGCCGCCCGCGGTTGGATCGCTGGCCATAGGTCTTCCCTCGTCGTCTTCAGGTGGTGTCTTCAAGCGGCTTTCAATTAGGGATGACCACTGGCCGGGTCAACCACCTGCGTCAGACCGCCTGAAGCGGCGCGTGCAATTTGGTGCCGTGCACGATGATGCCGCCACGGTCGCCCACGGTTACGGCGCCGTAGCGCTGGGCGAAGATGTCGGGCAACGGCCGGGCGTCGGAGGCCGCGAGCCACAGGCGCAGCAGGTGGCGGCGCCGTTCGGGCTCCGGCCAATCCACGAAGCCGGTGCGGTCGTGCAGCATGGTGTGGTTGTGCACGAGCTGGACGTCGCCCGGCTTGAATTCCATGAACAAGTGGAGCTCGGGGTCGCCGGCCAGCGCATCGAACATGTCGAGGGCTTCGACCTGGGCCGGCGACAGCCGCGGCGCATCGGCGAAGCGCTGCGCCGAGTCGACGTACTGGCGCTGATAGATCGCGCTCAGGAAGCCCTTGTGCCAGTTGAACACGGGGATCTCGAAATAGGGCTTCTGGCCTTCCGGCACCTCGCCGCGCCGGTCGGTGGCGAGCGGCTGGAACAGCAGCTGCAGAAGGTCGGGCCTGCGGCACCGCATCTCGTTGAAGATCGTGGTCGAACTGACCAGCGCCGACAGGCCGCCCGACTGCGCCGTCTTGAGGCAGAGCAGGCCGACGATATCGCAGGAATCCGTGTGGTAGGTCTGGCGTTCGTTGGTCTGGTAGATGCGGACATTGGGATCGTTCACGTCGAGGCCGAGATCCTGCACGTGGCCCAGCACATGGCCCTTGCCGTTCTGCGAGCGCGCGCTGCCGAGATGGGTACCGAGGCCGAAGTAGGCGGTTGCCGCTTCGCGCATCGACCAGCGCTCGACGGGCAGGCCGCGCAGCAGCAAAAAGCCGCGGCCGTTCAGGACCTCGTCGCGCACGCGCGCCTTGAGCTTGGGACCGAGCGTGGGCAGCGGAAAGTCGTGCGCCGTCACTGCCGCGATGTCGGCATCGCGTGCCACCAGCGCCTTGGCGGCCTGCTCGACCTCGGCGATCTCCATGGCCGATAGCGGCATCAGCCAGTCGTCGCGCCGGGTCATCTCGGGGCCGTACCAGGCGGCGGCGCCGGTCTGTTCCGGCGGCAGGTCGATCGGCTTGGGGCTTACGTTTCCCATGGGAACCTCGGCGCAAAGAGATCTTCGCTGGTCGACAGGCGGAAGCTTTCGGTGGCGTTCACCAGGGCCGCTCGGATGCCGGGTTCCAGCGCGCTGTGGCCGGCGTCCGGCACGACGACGTAGCGCGCTTCGGGCCAGGCGCGCGCCAAGGCATCGGCGGTGATGGGCGGACAGACGATGTCGTAGCGACCCTGGACGATGGTGCTCGGCAGCTGGCGGATCCGGTCGAGGTCCGCCCACGGCCAGCCTTCGGGCACGAACGTGCCGTGGGCGAAGTAATGTGCCTCGATGCGGGAGAGTGCCAGGGCAAAGCCGCCATGGTCCGACTCGAACGGCGCGCGTGCCGTCGGATAGAGCGTCGAGCAGGCCGCCTCGTAGCGGCTCCAGGCGCGCGCCGCCGGACGGTGGCTGTCGGGATTGCGGTCGATGAGGCGGCGGTAGTAGTTGCCCAGCAGGTCGATGCGCTCATGCTCCGGCAGGTGTTCCACAAAGTCGCGCCACGCCTCGGGAAAGATCGTGCGCATGCCGTGGAGAAACCAGTCGATCTCCGACCGCGCGCCGAGGAAGATTCCGCGCAGGATGAAGCCCGTCACGCGATCGGGGTGCTTGATGCCGTAGGCCAGCGCCAGCGTGCTGCCCCAAGAACCGCCGAACAGCAGCCAGCGGGCAATGCCAAGGTGGCTGCGCAGCTTCTCCATGTCGGCCACGAGATGGTCGGTGGTGTTGTCCTGCAGCTCGCCCAGCGGCATTGAACGGCCGCAGCCGCGCTGGTCGAGGACCACGATGCGGTAGAATTGGGGATCGAAGAAGCGCCGGTGAACCGGCGCCGATCCGGCGCCCGGGCCCCCGTGCAGGAAGAGCACGGGCAGGCCTCCGGGGTTGCCGCTCTGCTCCCAATAGACAGTATGCCGCCCGTCGACCGCCAGCATGCCGCTGGCATAGGGCGAAATCTCCGGGAAAAGGTCGGAACGAAGGGGTGTCTCTGAGCGTGGCATGTTTGTGTCCGCGTTCATCACTGCCATAGCGGCGTTCGCCATTCCAGCCCTGCGGCGATTGCCGCCGCCGTGGCCGAACGTCTAAGGTCGATCGGGGGCAAGGAGGGGTAGTGTTTTTTCGCCGCATTCCGGTGCTGGTCGCGCTGCTCCTGGCCGTTGGTGCCTGCGCCGCCGGGAACAGTTCGCAGCCAGCGGTTACTGCAGGGTCTCCTCCGGTCCTGCCGGCGGCGATCGAACGGGAGGTCGGCGGCGCCTACCCCGATGCTGCGCTGCAAGGCTACGTTGATCGTGTCGGCCAGAAGCTGGTCCGCAGCTCCGCGCTCACCGGCACTTACCGTTTCGTCGTGCTCGACCTGCCGGTGGTCAATGCGCACGCTCTGGGCGGATATGTTTTCGTAACGCGTGGGCTCCTCGCCGTGCTCGACGACGAGGCCGAACTTGCGGCCGCCCTCGGCCACGAACTCGGCCATCTCACGCAGCGCCACGCCGCCCAGCGCGCTCGCGCCCGGCAAGGTGTGCTGGAGGCTGCCGTCGAGGCGGCCGCCACCACCGGGTCGGTCACCGTCGGCCGCTCGGTGGCGCGCGACGGGCTGATCGCCTTGCGACGCTATTCGCGCGAGCAGGAACTCGAGGCCGACCGGATCGGGCTCGGTTATGTCGTGCAGGCCGGATACCGTAGCAGCGCGATGGCCTCCCTGATCGACAGGCTGCGCCAGCAGGCAACGCTCGAGGCCCAGCTTCTGGGAGAGGCACCGGACTCCTTCGATCAGCGCAGCGCCACCTCGACCCATCCCGCCCCCTTTGAAAGGAAAGGTGCCCTCTCGGCCGGCGGCGCGGCGGTGACTGGCGAGTCCGCCCGCCCGGCCTATCTGGCAGCGATCGACGGCATGTCGGTCGACGATGTGCCTGACGAGGGCTTCGTGCGCGGCCAGGCCTTTCTCCATCCGAAGCTGAAGCTCGCCTTCGAAGCCCCCGCCGATTTCCGGTTATTCAATGATCAGGACGGCGTCCTGGGCGTCGGACGCGACCGGTCGCTGCTGTTTTTCGGCTGCTCCCTAGATCGTGTACCGGGCCCGCTCGATGAATGGATGCGCAACACGCTGAAGCCGACGCCGACCGACATCCGGGCAATCGAAATCGGCGGGGCGGCGGCGGCCATCGGAGCCCGGCCGCGCGGCTCCGATACCAGTCTCGGCCAGGCGCGCTACGTGCTGGTGCGCCACGGCGACCGCATCTGCTTCTTCAATCTGTTGAGCGAGGGGCCCGACCGCGATCGCCGCATCGAGGTGCTGGTCAATGCTGCCCGCACGTTCCGCACGCTGTCGGATGCGGAGGCCGCGGCGCTTCGGCCCTATCGGCTGCGCGTGGTCCCTGCGGCCGGGACCACGCCGGCCCAGCTGGCGGCGCGGATGCCCTACCGCGATCTCAAGATGGAACGGCTGCTGGTCCTGAACGGCGTCGACGCGCAGTCCGAACTCGCGCGCCTATCCGAGATCAAGACCGTCGAGCCCTGAACTCCGGAACCTAAACGCCGGACATGAAAAAGGCGGCACGACGATCGTCGGCCGCCTTTTCGGCTTTTCGGGAACGGGCGGCCTTTAGGCCACCTTCTGCAGCACGCTGTTCAGTTTCTGCGTGGCAAGATCCTTGTCGATGCGTTCGACCGCGGCGAGCTCGCGGGCCAGTCGGTCCAGCGCCGCCTCGTAGATCTGGCGCTCGCTGTAGGACTGGTCGGGCTGGCCGGCGTTGCGGTGCAGATCGCGCACCACTTCGGCGATCGACACTGGGTCGCCCGAGTTGATCTTGGCTTCGTATTCTTGGGCGCGGCGGTTCCACATGGCGCGGCTCACGCGGCTGCGGCCCTTCAGGGTGACCAGCGCGCTCTCCATGATCTTGCGCGAGGAGAGCTTGCGCAGGCCGGAAATCTTCGCCTTCGCCACCGGAACGCGCAGCATCATGCGCTCTTGTTCGAACGAGATGACGAACAGGTCGAGCTTGAACCCGGCAATTTCTTTCGCTTCGATGTCGATCACGCGGCCAACACCATGGGTCGGATAAACCACGAAATCGCCCTTCTCAAAGGCGAATTCCTTCGCCTTCGGCGCTGTCTTCTTCGGCTTCGCCATATCAAGTCCCTTCACGTCAAACCCCGCATTCAGCGATACCGCGACCCACCGCGCACGCTCCCCTGCGTGCTCGACCCGGAAGTCCGTATCGGTAAGTTGCTTTCGGCTACCGACGAGGATACCGAGCCCGCGGCGGACCGGACCCCGGACCGCTTCTTGCCCGATCCTTATACCAGAGATTTGGGCCGGAGTCGCGGGTGATGTTGCATTTCGGCAACGGTCGACCTATGCGGCAACCGCATAGCGATGGCAAAACTGCGGCAAAAGCCTTGAAAAGCTAACGTTTTGCCGGGTTTTTGCTGAAATACTTGTCGAACTTGTCTTTTTCGTCTTTGAAATTGTCGGCATCGGCGGGCGCCTCACCCTTGCGGGTGATGTTCGGCCATTCAACGGAGAGGGTGCGATTGAGCTCCAGCCACTTCTCCAACCCCTTCTCGGTATCGGGCTGGATGGCCTCGACCGGGCACTCGGGTTCGCAGACACCGCAGTCGATGCACTCGTCGGGATTGATGACCAGCATGTTCTCGCCCTCGTAGAAGCAATCCACGGGACAGACTTCGATGCAGTCCATGTACTTGCACTTGATGCAAGCCTCGATCACGACATAGGTCATCAACGGCTCCAGCTACGAGCGGCCGCGTGATTAACGCGTGCGCCGCGTGTGCGCAAGGCTGCCAAATCACGCAGGGTCGATTTCGTCATACAACGCGCGGGCCTCGGGAGCGGGTCCGCGACGCTCGCCCAACGCCACGATGCGCAGAACGCGCACGCGCGGGCCCAAGGCAAACGTCAGCACCATACCGGGCGCCACCACCGCGTGGGGCTTGCTGACGATGCGACCGTCGAGTCGGCAGCGCGACTTTTCGATGTAGCGTGCCGCCAACGTCCGGGATTTGAAGAAACGTGCGTGCCAGAGCCATTTGTCGAGCCGCATTGCGGGCTAGGACCTCCCCCACTCACTCCGGGGGCGGCTACTTCTTTCCGCCAAGCTTCAGCTCGAGCAGCTTGGCAAACGGTGAGTCGGCTGCCGGCGCATCGCTCTTCGTTTCGGTGGTGGCGTAGAGCCGTAGTGCCGGGCCGCCACTGTCACGACGCGGCGGGCGGGCACCGCGCGGCGGGCCGCCTCGATCCTGGCGTGGCCCGTCCTTGCGGGGGCCATCGTTGCGCGGCCCGTCCTTGCGCGGCCCATCATGCCGTGGCGCGTCGCTCCGTGGCCCGCTGGTCCGCGGCCCATCCTTGCCGCGATCCGGCCGGGGCGCGTCGGAGAAGAACTGGCGCTCGTTGGGCGGCCGCTCCGGCCGCTCGCGGCGCTGCTGCTCGCGTTGCTGGCGCTGCTGGAGACGCTGGCGCTCGCGCTGCTCCTCGCGCTCGCGCACAAAGCGCGGCTTCATCGAGAAACTGTGCAGAGGCCCGGTGGCCTCCGTCGGCGGGTGTACGCGATAGCCGAGCGCCTGCATCACATTGGCCATCTCGGGCTCGGAGCAACCGACCAGCGACATCATCTGCGGCGTGGCGCGGAAATGGCCCGGCTGCAGCGGCCGCGGCCCTTCGGACTTCTTCTCTTCCTTCGGCGCCTCGACAGCTACAGCCTCGGCGGGCATAGCCTCGTCGCCCACGGGGGCGTCGCTTGTGGGCGTTTCGGCGACCCCTGTCTCGACGATAGGTGCCTCGACGATAGGTGCCTCGACGATAGG
>Ga0163144_10017409_pt1 | contig 14634 bp, 10 predicted proteins | sample OliLak19BULKMAT1_FD_123175 | JGI IMG/M metagenome (GOLD analysis project Ga0163144, IMG submission 123175) | Freshwater microbial mat bacterial communities from Lake Vanda, McMurdo Dry Valleys, Antarctica - Oligotrophic Lake LV.19.BULKMAT1 | ecosystem: Environmental > Aquatic > Freshwater >... | reverse complement strand
GTACTTGTCCCGCAGCTTGTCCGCGGCGTGCAGCGCCTTGTTCATCCGCTCGTGCCGGGCACCGTCGAGCAGATCCATTTGGCCAGCCTGCTCCGAAAATCCCGAGGTCTGTACCCCGAGCAAACGGATCGGCTGGCCGACGCGCCAGTTCTTCCGCAGCAGGTCCCGCGCGGTCTCGTAGATCTCGGTATCTGTCTGCGTCGCGTGGTTCAACGTGAGCGCCCGGGTGAAGGTCGAGAAGTCCGAGTAGCGTAGCTTGAGTTGAATGGTCCGGGCGTAGAAGCCCTGTTCCCGGAGGCGCCGCCCCACCTTCTCGCTCATGTGCGCGAGAGTTGCTTCGAGCGAATCCACGTCGGCCGTATCGACGTTGAACGTATGTTCGTGGCTGATCGATTTCGGGTCCTGCTCGTCGCCGATCTCGCCGCGAAACCAACCGCCCGCGTCGAGGCCTTTGCTCTTGCCAGCCAGCGCCAGGCCCCATTGGCCGAAGTGTTCGGCGAGAAACTTCGGTTCGAGCGCAGCCAGGTCGCCCACCTGTCGAATGCCGTAGCGGTGCAGCTTGGCCTCGGTCACCTTGCCGACGCCCGGAATCTTGCGGACATCCAGCGGGGCTAGAAACGCGGCCTCCGCCCCTGGTGGAATCCACACGATGCCATGCGGCTTGGCTTGGTCGGAGCAGATCTTGGCCACCAGGCGCGACGTCGCCGCGCCGGTCGAGTTGTTCAGCCCCGTCTCGGCCTTGATGGCGTTGTGCAGCTTGTGCGCCGCGAGCATCGGCGGACCGTGCAGGCGCGCGGTCCCGGTCATGTCGAGATACGCTTCATCAATCGAGGCCATCTCGACGAGCGGCGTGAACTGCTCCATCACCCCTTTGACGAGGTTCGAATACTTCCGGTACCGGTCCGGATGCCCTTCGACGAAGATCGCCTGGGGGCACAACTGGTGGGCGGTCCGCAGCGGCATCGCCGAATGGACACCGAACTTCCGGGCCGCGTACGACGCCGCCGATACGACCCCGCGTTGATCGGCCTGCCCGCCGACGACGACCGGCTTGCCCTTCAAGGCCGGGTCGTACAACTCCTCGACCGAGACGAAGAAGGCGTCCATGTCGACGTGGAAGATTGATCGCATTTTAAGAGGCCTCCGGTCGTACGCCAAACTCCCACCCGGCCTGACCCATTGCATCGTCGACGCTCTGGTGCCCTGTGTCAGCGACTTGCTTATCCGCGCAGACGTGGTGGCGAGGTCCGAGCCGCACTCGCTTCAGGACGACCATAGATCTTCACGATACCAATTGGCTTATGGCGTCACGGTCAGGCCGGACAACTAGCCGCGCCGGGTCAATCGGCTTCCCAACGGAACCGCCAGACGGCGATCGCCCCGAAGACGACCGCGCTGGCCAGCAGCACCGCGATCGGCAGTAGAGCCTCTTCGATTCCCAAGCCTCGCCAGGTCATGGCGTCGAGACCGTCCATCGCCCAGCGGGCCGGCACCGCCTTGGTGATCCCTTGCATCCACGATGGGAACAGGAAGCTCGGGACCCAGGCTCCGCTCATCATCACCATCAGCAGGGTGGCCAGCGTCGCCAGTCCACGGGCCGCTTCCGGCGTTTTGCCTATTGCGGCGATCAGTAGCCCGTAGGCCGCGGTCATCAGCGAGAAGGCCCCACAGACGCCGATGAAGCCTACCAAACTGCCTTCGATCTTCACCCCGAAGACGAACCGGGCGAAGGTGAATACGACGGTCAAAATCAGCATCCCCACGAGCATCGCGCTCGCGGCCCGGCTGCCGAGCAGGACGGTTTTTGAAAGGGGAGCGGCGCGAAATCGCCGCCACAGTCCGCGCTGGCGGAGCAGCAGGAGGCCGATGCCGACATCAATGCCCATGAAGAGCATGAATTGAATCGCCATGCCGCCGAAGGAGTGGGCATAGGAGTTGTAAGCGACTCCTGACCGCGCCGTGATCGCTTCGTCCTTCGTCGAGAACGGCACGGTCAGCCCGTCACTGCCACCGGTACCCGGGGTGCTGCCAAACTTCTCCACGCTGTCGAGCAGGTTGGTCAACGCCGCCTTCCGCGAAGGCTCCATCTTCGAGTCCTTGAGCCGCTCCCGCGAGCTGACTACCGTCGAATTGGTCGAGAACGCCTCTTTGGTCACGGTCTGCATGACTTGGCCGGTAAGGATACCCCGGACCATGCTGGCTTCGGTTTGATGGGACGGGTCGAAGAGCACGGTGATTTCCGGCTTGGGGCTGGAGCCAAACAGTGCTTGCGCGGCTTGGTCGCCGAAGCCCGCCGGGATGACGACGGCGACGGGAGCTTTGCCTTTGCGGACGGCCTCACGGGCGGGCTCCAGCGCCGACGGGTTCACCTGCAAGTTCGCGTCCCGCTGCAAGGCGGCCAGCAGTTGTTTGGCCACCGGCCCGTGTTCCTGATCGACGTAGAGCACTTCCATCCGGGTTGCATCTTTCCTGGTCGCGGTTCCGCCGAAGACATACCCAAAGAAGCTACCGATCAGGATAGGCGCGGCGAAGGCCATGATGACAGCGCGGGTATCGCCGAAGAAGATTTGAAGGTCCTTGCGGACGAGAGCGAGAAAGGCGGTCATGCGTCGCGGAGGCTCCGGCCGGTGAGATGAAGGAAGACGGTTTCGAGCGTGGGCCGCTCAGTCTGAACATGTTCAAATTCCCCGCCGTGGCTTAGTAGCCATCGAAGTAATTCAGGGAGATCGTCCATCCGCTGGACGCCAAGGCGGAGTTGTCTGCCGTTGAGAGTCGCGCTCAGGACGCCCGGCAAGGCTGCGGCTTCGATTAGATTCGCGAAGTCGTTGGCGACCAGGTCGATCAACACGAAGCTACTCACGGGAGCCTGCCGCAGCAGTCCGGCGACGGTGTCAGTGGCGATTATCTTGCCATGGTCCATGATGGCGATGTGGTCGCAAAGCCTCTCGGCTTCTTCCATGTAGTGGGTCGTGTAGAGCAGCGTCTTGCCAGCGGCCTTGAGGGTTTCGAGGTTGTCAAAGATAGCGTTGCGGCTTTGCGGGTCGACTCCGACGGTTGGTTCATCAAGCAGGATGACCTGCGGATCGTGGAGCAAAGCCGCCGCCGAATTGAGCCGGCGCTTCATGCCGCCCGAGAAGGTGCCGACCTTGTCCTTCGCGCGATCAGCCAGGCCGACGAGCGTGAGCACGCGGGCTTGCTCGTTAGTCGCGGCGGCACCGCTGAGCCCATAGAGTGCGCCGAACAAGGAGAGGTTGGCGGTGGCCGAGAGCTCATCAAACAGGGCCAGTTCTTGCGGGACCACGCCCAGCCGCCGCTTCTGCGGACTGGTGTCGCCGGTGATGTAATGACCGGCGATACGGACCTCGCCCGAGTCCGGCGCGACGAGTCCGGCGAGCATGCCGATGGTGGTCGTCTTCCCGGCTCCGTTGGGACCCAGCAGGCCGAACACTTGGCCGGGGCCGACGCGAAAGGAGACCCCGTCGACCGCCTGCAAGGATCCGTAGGCTTTCTTCAAGTTCTCAGCGCTCAGCATCAGTGCCCCAGTCTACTACGCTACGGGATAGAATGACCCGATGAAACGGCGTCTCTTTCTCAGTGGTCTGGCGGCGGCGGGGCTACGTGCCGCGTCGGTGAAGATTGAACGGGTTGAGTTGATCAAGGTAGTCGTGCGGATGAAGCCCGGGGTGGTCTACAGCGAGAACTACGGCCCCACGTTGGACCAGCGATTGGTCGTCTTCGATACCTACCCTAAGTTCCTGATCAAGCTCTACGCCGACAACGGCATGGTGGGGCTCGGCGAGACCGCCCGCGAGGTGACCGATGCGGCCGCCAAGCAAAACGCCGACTTCCTGACGGGCAAGCGGATGGAGGAGGTGGACGGGAAGCTCCCCGAGCCGACGACCGCCGACGGTTTTGAGATCGCGATGTTCGACCTGATGGGCAAGAGCTCCGGACTGCCGGTCTGCTCGCTGCTTGGCGGGCGGTTGCAGGAGCGGGTGGCGGTCTCTTACTGGACGGCGCAACGGACGTTTGACGACCTGATCAAGGTGGGCGAAACCGCGGTGGCGAAGGGCTACCGGACGCTGAAATTCAAGGCGCGCCTGGGCGACCCGATCGAGAAGCAAATGGCCGCGGTCGCCAAGGCTGCGCCGAACCTCCGCTTCATCGTGGACTTCAATTCTTCGTATCCAGACCTGGCTAGCTTCCTGCCCGTGGCGCAGCGTTTGCAGGGATACAACCTGACGATTGAAGACCCGGTGCCGAAGCGCCTCGATTGGTTCCGCCAGTTGCGGCAGCGGACGACGATCCCGTTTGCGCTGACGCCGATCAACCCGGAGCAGCTATTTGAGGCGATCAAGACCGATGCGGTGGACGTCTTCAATCTGGGCGGAAACATGCGGGAGTTCGTGCGGACGGCGTCGATGGCGGAGATGGCGGGTATCCCGTGTTGGCATGGCTCCGGGGTCGAACTGGGCATTCGGGACATGTCTTTCATCCATGCCGCGGCGGCCACGCGCAGCTGCACGATCGGCTCCGATACGCTGAGCTACCTGCGCCAGCATAGCTTGATTACACCTCCGTTCCAGCCGGTGGACGGTTACATCGAGGTGCCTAAGAAGCCGGGGCTGGGCGTGGAGTTGGACGAGGATGCGGTGAAGCGGTTCCGGGTATGAAGAGGGTGCCGAATCGAAGGAGTTTCCTCGCCCTGGGGGCGGCGACGGCGGCATCGTGCACGAAGCCGGTGGGGACGAGCGAGTCCGGGGCGCATATGCGGGTGTACGGAGAGCGTGCGCCGCAGGAGACTTCGGCGCGCGTCATTCGAGAGCTAACGGCGAGCCTGGGGACGGGGTCGAGCCGGACTCCGCTGCATGAGATCTTCGGGACGATCACGCCGTCGGCGCTGCACTATGAGCGGCACCACTCCGGGGTTCCGGCGATTGACCCGGCTAAGCATGAGCTGCTGATCCATGGCTTAGTGGAGAAGCCGATCGTACTGACGATGGCCGACATCAAGCGCTTCCCGGCTTTCTCGCGGACCTACTTCCTCGAGTGCGGCGGGAACAGCGTGGGCGATCAGCAGGGGACGCCACAGCCGACGGTGCAGGGTAGCCATGGGCTGCTGAGCTGCTCGGAGTGGACAGGCGTGAAGCTGTCGTTGGTGCTGGCGGCGGTGGGCGTGAAGCCGGAGGCGAAATGGATGATCGCCGAGGGGGCGGACGCGGGGCGGATGGCGCGGAGCATCCCGATGGAGAAGGCGCTCGACGATGCCTTGCTTGTCTATGGCCAGAACGGCGAGGCGCTGCGGCCGGAGCAGGGTTACCCGCTGCGCCTGCTGCTGCCGGGGTGGGAAGGCAACACGAGCGTGAAGTGGCTGCAGAGGCTGCATTTCGCTTCGGATCCGGCGATGTCGGTCAAGGAGACGGCCAACTACACCGAGCTTGGCAGGGACGGCAAGGCGCAGATCTTCACGTTCGTGATGGAGGCGCGCAGTGTGATCGCACGGCCTTCGGGCGGGCTGAAGCTACCGCCGGGCGGCGGCTTACATGAGATCACCGGCTTCGCCTGGACGGGCAAAGGGAAGATCGTCCGGGTGGAGGTTTCGACCGATGGAGGAGCGACGTGGGGCGACGCGGAGCTGCAGAGCCCGGTGCTTTCGCTGGCGCTGGTCCGGTTCCGCTTTCCGTGGCAATGGGACGGGAAGGAGGCGGTGATCCAATCCCGCTGTACGGACGAGACGGGCTACCTGCAGCCGACTCACGAGGAGCTCGTGGCGGTGCGGGGCCGGTTCAGTGGCTACCACTACAACGCGGTGCGTCCGTGGCGCGTGGCGGCGGACGGGGCGGTGACGGTTGCTTAGGCTGCTGGCCGTTGGCTTGTGCTTCGCGGCGCTATGGCCGCAGGGTCGGCCGGCGACGGCGGAGGAGATCAAGCGTGGCTTGCCGGTGGGCAAAGGGACTGAGGTGCGGCCGTGGCGGGTAGCCGTGGATGGGGCGGTGACGGTTGCTTAAGCTGCTGGCCGTTGGCCTGTGCGTCGCGGCGCTATGGGCGCAGGGCCGGCCGGCGACGGCGGAGGAGATCACGCGCCGGGATCTGACCGTGTTCGCGGATGGGCGCGGCTTGCCGGTCGGCAAAGGGACCGCGGCGCGGGGGCAGGGCATCTACAAGGAAAAGTGCGCCGTGTGCCACAACGACCGGGGCGAGGGCCGGGAGAAGCAGTATCCGGCGCTGGTAGGCGGGATCGGATCGTTGGCCACGGACAAGCCGAAGAAGTCGGTGGGCAGCTACTGGCCCTATGCGACGACGGTGTGGGACTACATCAACCGGTCAATGCCGTTCGACCATCCGCGGAGCTTGCCGGTGGACGATGCCTATGCGGTGACGGCGTTCGTGCTGCACTTGAACGGTATCGTGGCCGAGAGCCAGGAGCTGAATGAGAAGACGTTGCCCCAGGTGGTGATGCCGAACCGGAACGGGTTCGTGCCGGATCAAAGGCCGGACATCAAGGCGAAGAGGTAGAGATGAGACTGTCGATGCTGCTCGTGTGCGCGGTGCTGTTGGCGGTGGCCCAATTGCGCCTTTCCCAATCGTCCAGGTTGGAGTTGAGTACGGCTCCGAACCTGCCGGCGCGGGTGTATCTGTTCAAGGACAACAAGCCGTTTCGGCTGGGGCCGGTGGATGCGATCCTGCCGATCAAGGTGGACCTGTTCTACCGCGATACGCTGTGGCAGGCGACGGCGAACCCGAAGACGTTGGAGGTGATGGCGTACGACCAGTCGCATGTGTTGCTGCTCGATGGGGCGGCGACGTTTGAGCTGCCGCCGGGGAAGTACCGGGTGGAGGCGACGCGGGGCCTGTTCTACGAGCCGACCTCGGAGAGCTTCGAGCTGAAGCCGGGAACGACGACGAAGGTGGTGCTGGGGATGAAGCGCTGGACGGAGCCGGGGCAGGAGTGGATCTCCGGGGACGACCATATCCATTTGCCTCGAACGGAGGCGAACAACGCGGTGTACCTGAAGTGGCTGGCGGCGGAGGACCTATCGGTGGGGAACTTCCTGCAGTTGCAGCGGCAGATGGACGCAGCACCGCAGTACGCGTTCGGGGCGGGTGGCGAGGCGAAGTCGAAGGGCTATTCGATTCGGTCGGGGCAGGAGTCCCGGTCGGAGCCGTATGGCCACATCCTGATGCTGGGGGGCAAGTCTTTGGTTCGACCGCTGAGTGTGGGGTCGATGTACGCCAACGAGCCGGCGGCTTATCCGTTCCCCTCGATCCTGTTCGGACTGGGGAAGGGGGCGGGCGCACTGACGGGGTTTGCCCACTTCCATGGCTCGATGTCCCACTCGACGCTGCCGATGGACCTGGCGCTGGGGAACCTGGACTTTCTGGAGGTGTTCCAGTTCGGCAAGCTCTGGACGGCGGAGTGGTATGAGCTTTTGAACGCGGGGTTCCGGGTGACGGGGGTGGCGGGGAGTGACTTCCCGGTGCCGCTGGGACGTTCCTTGCCCTACCCGAAGTGGCTGCCGTTATTGGGGCCGGAGCGGACGCTCGTGAAGGGCCGGGCCGGCGCGTCGGCGTATGAGTCGTGGGCGGTGGGGGTGAAGAAGGGCGAGGTGGTGCTGAGCAACGGACCGATTGTGGAACTGAAGATTGAGGGCGGGATGGCCAAGGCGAGCGGGGCGTTCTTCCGGCCGATGGAGAGCTTGCGGATCGTCCGGAATGGGAAGGTGGTGGCGACGGTGAAGGGCGATGGGCAGCGGCGGAAGTTAGAGGTGGCGGTGCCGGTGGTGCCTGGGGAGAGCGCCTGGTTTGCTGCCCATGGGCTGGCCAAGAAAGAAGAGGGCGAGCCCGAGATACAGGCTCATACGAACCCGGTGTATGCGCTCGAGAAGGGGCAGCCGGTGCGAGTTCAAGAGGCGCGGGAGGCCTACGCCAGCCGATGGGCGGCGGAGGTGGAGTACTACCGCGGGGCGAAGCTGCCGTTCGCCAATGAGAAGCAGCGGACGGAGTTCTTTACGGCCTGTGAGCGGGCCTTGGGAGTGTTGCGGCAATGAGAGTGGCCATCTGTGGGCTTGTTCTGGCGATGACTTTGGCGGGGCAGCAGGAGCTGTTGCGACTGAGTAAGGTGCCGGCGGACGGGCGGTTGAACGCCTTCGACCGGACGTGGGAGGAGTGGCAGAAACGGACGGGGGAGCCGTGGCCGGACTTTGCCGCGATGCGCTCGGTGCCGGGGTTGCCCGATGCCTTGGAAGGGGTGAAGACGCGGGCGGAGTGGAGCAAGCGGCGGGTGGAGTTGAAGGGGCTCGTCGAGAAGTGGCTATACGGGGCGATGCCTCCGGCTCCGGGGAACGTGCGGGCGGTGGTGACGAACGAGCGGAAGGAGGGGCGGGCGACGGTTCGAGAGGTACGGCTGGAGTTTGGCAAGGACCACCTTTCGACGCTGCGGATTGAGCTGGTGATCCCGGAAGGGAAGGGGCCGTTTCCGGTGTTCCTGACCAACCATGGGGTGAACCGGCCTTGGATCTATACGGCGGTTCGGCGAGGGTACATCGCTTGCATCTATCATGCGACCGACCCTCGTTACGGGAACGGAGACGACTCGGATGCCTGGGTGGAGCAGTACCCGAAGTACGACTGGGCGGTGCTGGCGCGGTGGGCCTGGGCGGCTTCGCGGGCGGTGGACTATCTAGTGACCCGGCCGGAGGTGGACGCGGCGAAGATCGGGCTGACGGGGCACTCGCGGAACGGGAAGCAGGCGCTGGTGGCGGCGGCCTTTGATGAACGGATCGGGGCGGTGGTGCTTTCGAGCGGGAACAGCGGGGAGGGGGACCCTTGGCGATACACGACGGACCCGTTTGCGAACGAGAGCATTGAGCTGTTGACCGGGGGGCAGTCGCATTGGTTCCAGCCTCGTCTGCGGTTCTTCGCCGGGCGGGAGGACAAGCTGCCGGTGGACCAGAATACGCTGGTGGCGCTGGTGGCTCCGCGGGGGCTGATGTTCTACACGGGCTATGCGGAAGGGGCGGGGAATCCGGTGGGCTTTGAGCAGGCGTATCGGGACGGGCGGCGGGTCTATCGTTGGCTGGGGAAAGAGGCTAACGTTTGGATGAACCTGCGGGCGGGGGAGCACGAGACTTCGGCTGAGGACATCGAGAACTATGTCGACTTCTTCGAGTCGGTGTTCGGCCGGCGGGTACGGCCAAAGATGGAGACGTGGGTGCATGGGTACGACTTTGACGACTGGCGGAAGTTGACCGGGGCGAGGGCGGAGCCGGTGGGTAAGTTGGGCGACCGGGAGCAGATTCTATGGGCGTTGGGCGAGGAGCCGGCGGGGGTGACCAACATGCAGTTGCGGCGGCTGCCGCTGGAGGTGAGCGGGGTTGAAAGCTGGGTGGCGAAGGTGCTGCGACGGCCTTCGGCTGACGCGGACGTGCGGGAGCGGATCAAGAAAGAGGGCATGCGGTGGACCGAGATTCCGTTCGGCGATGGGCTGAAGGCGGACCTGTTTTTGCCGGAGGCGAAGGGGCCGGGGAAGGTTCCCGTGGTGGTGTGGCTGCATGGGTATAGCTACCAGGGGGGATGGTCGATTGCGGCGCCTTGGACGTCAACGGGGAACGACTCGCGGTTGGACCAGCGGCCTTCAATCCCGAGTCTCGTGAAGCGCGGGTTTGCGGTGTTGGCCTTTGACCAGATTGGGTTTGGGGCGCGGGTGCTGGAGGCCAAGGAGTTCTATGGGCGGTACCCGAAGTGGTCACTGATGGGGAAGATGGTGACGGATACGCGGGCGGCGGTGGAGGCGTTGGGACAGGTGGACGGGGTGGACGGCGGGGCGGTGTATTTGATGGGGTATTCGTTGGGGGGGAAGGTGGCTTTGTTGACGGCGGCGCTGGATGAGCGGGTGAAAGGGTTGGCGGTCGTGAGCGGGTTTGATGTGTTGCGGGCGGCGAAGGCGGACCGGGGTGTCGAAGGGATTCGGCACTACTCGCACCTGCATGGGCTGATGCCGAAGTTGGGCTTCTATGTGGACAGGCCGGAGCAGTCTCCTTTCGACTTCGATGCGGCGGTAAGGCTGACGGGAAAGCAGCCGGTGTTGGTGATCGCTCCGGAGTTGGACCGGTATGTGCGGGCGGCGGACGTGGCCGCGGCGACGAAGGGGCTGGCGCGACCGGGGCTGGCCATAGAGACGCCGCGGGACTTCAACCGGTTCCGGCGGGAGACGCAGGAGCGGGTGTTCGATTGGCTGGCTAGAGTTGGAAGCGGTCGATGAGGCGGTAGAGGGTTTTGCGCTCGATGCCGAGGATCTTGGCGGCCTTGGACTTGTTGCCATTGGCGGCGGCGAGGACCTTCTTGATCTGCTCGGCCTTGGCGTCTTCGAGGGTCTCGACGGGGGCGTCGCGGCCCTCGGCGTCGGCGATGGCTTCGCGGACGGCGGCGTCATCGATGCGGCCCTGGGGGGCGAGGATGACGAGGCGTTCCATCATGTGTTGGAGTTGGCGGACGTTGCCGGGCCAGGTGTAGGAGTCGAGGGCGGCGAGGCCGGACTTGGTGGTGACGGACTGACGGGCGTAGCGTTCGTTGTAGCGGTCCTGGAACTTTTGGACGAGGAGGGGGAGGTCCCCGGTGCGCTCGCGCAGGGGGGGGAGTTCGACCTTGACGACGTCGAGGCGGAACCAGAGGTCTTCGCGGAACTTGCCGTCCTCGACGAGTTGGCGGACGTTCTTGTTGGTGGCGGCGACGACGCGGACGTCGATGGATTTGGCGCGGGAGGCACCGAGGGGGCGGATCTCTTTTTCCTGGAGGACGCGGAGGAGTTTGGCTTGGAAGTTGAGGTCGATGTCGCCGATCTCGTCGAGGAAGACGGTGCCGGTGTGGGCGGCTTCGAAGACGCCGACGCGGTCGCGGTCGGCTCCGGTGAAGGCTCCTTTGAGGGCCCCGAAGAGTTCGCTTTCGAGGAGGGAGGGCGGGATGGAGCCGCAGTCGACGGGGACGAAGGGTTTGTCGGATCGCCGGGAGTGGCGATGGATCATGCGGGCGATGAGTTCTTTGCCGGTGCCGGTTTCGCCTTCGATGAGTACGGTGGCTTCGGTGGGGGCGACCTGGGCGAGGGTCTTATAGATCTCGACCATGCCGGCGGAGGAGCCGATCATGTCTGTTTCGGGGATGTCGTCGATACGGGCTTCTTTTTCGTCGGCTTCGAGCAGGGACGCTTCGGCCCGGCGGATCTTTTCGATCATGTCGTCGAAGTCGAAGGGTTTAGCGAGATAGTCGAAGGCTCCGCCGCGGGTGGCGGCCATGACGGTTTCCATGGAGCCGCGGCCGGACATGAGAATGACGGCGCAATGCGGGTTATTTTCGCGAGCGACGCGGAGGACATCGAGACCGCTCCGTTCGTCGATGTAGATATCAGACAGGACGATGGGGTAATTATCCTGGGCGAGCCGATTTAGCGCTTCGCGAGTGGAGCCGACGGCATCGACGGCGAAGCCTTCTAACTCCAGACAGGTGACGATGTTGGATCGAACCGAGGCATCATCTTCCACGACAAGAAGACGGGACAATAGACTCTCCATAGCTAACACAGCGGACAGGGGCAGAGCTGTAGTAGATCTTTCCATGGTACGCCATGAAACGGTTGCCGGGTATTGCCGCTAAGCCGCCTTGGGCAGATCGCCGAGCCCGTAGCGGTCGAGCAAATCGCCGAAGTCGTAATTTGGGGCCATTCTGCTCATAAGTTGCTTATCATTCAACATGTTAACGACATAGGCCGGGAGGACGAAACTGGGTTCCTTTTTGGCTTGGTCGGCCATTTTGAGAATTTCGACGATGACGGCCGGCTCTGGGCCGGGGTCTTCAATCTCCCGGGTATCGGCGCTGATGTCGACTGGTTCCGGCGGGTCGACCGGAAATCCCTTGCGGACTAGGAGCAGCGTTTTGATAAAGCCGTTGTAGGCGGCGAATTGAAATTTCTGGCCTCGTTCGATATAGCGGAGAAGGTCTTTCTGTTTGGCCATACGGATATTGCCCTGGAGAAACTGTTCGCCCATGCTCAGGGTCGGATATTCGCGCAGGACCTGATCGAGGTCTCGTTGCAAGGCTTCCGAGTATAAGCTGGTGAACCGATCGTATTGAAACAGGGCGCAGACCATGCGACGGAGCAGGCCGAGTTCGAGTTCGGAGTCTGGCCGGAACTTTCGCATGTGACTCTGATGGGAGCGGACGTACGCCTGCCGATCATCCGTTGTTAGCAGGGCAAAAAATGGGGGCAAGTCCTCTTTGTGCAGTTCGACGTGTTCGCCGGTAGCGATCGCGTTCATGGAGCTTCGGTATTTGCCGTCGGTCGTGACGGGGCCCTTGCTTTTTTTGCCGTTGAGCCGGGAGCGTTCGGCTCGGATCAATTTCTGTTCTTCCGTGAGTTCTTTCACCTTGATTTTCTCCTGTGGAAATGGAAAAGGCGCTGTTTGCTTCGGCCTGATTAGTGGCCGACGCAGAGCAGCGCCTTCGATAAAAATCTACCACACACGTGTCAAGCATTCGGCGGATTATTCGGGGCGGGGAGAGGAGGACGCCTATTAGAAACAGTTAGTTGCGAGCTGAAAATAAATCTGAATACCTTGTGAACGCCGTTTGGATTAGGGCAAAAAAGTGCCGGAATTGCCGGTTTTCGGTATCTCCCTCCAAAATTCATCGACGCGATTGCGGCAGACTTCACCATTCCTCGGCTATCCGCCCTATTTCCCGAAAGAATGGCTGGAAGCCTGAGAAGGAGTAAGCGCTTCGGAGTCGCAGTTTGAGTTTTCTGTTTCCCCGCAATCGCGCTTCTTACAGCCATTCCCTCCAATGATTGAACATAGCGACGGAGGAACCGTCAGTTGCGAGCGCCGTATATAATCCTGAATCGTCGGTGAGCACCGAACAATGATGGCGTCTCGCTGCTTCGGCTATGGCCGCGTCTGTAAGGCCCAAGCGTCGACGCTAGCGATCTGGAGTTCGCTCAATTCTCCTATCAGCCTTCTCAAAACGTCCCTGGCGACTTCCAGTTCCGGACCTTTCAGGTCCGTGAGCGTACTGAGCTCGGCAAGAACATGGGGCAGCGTGTATCGGCGCGAGATCTGCTCCAGTATTCCGCTCAGGAGGTCCCAATCAGCAGACGAGTAGTTTGCGGTGCGCTTGAACCGAGAAATTCGGTCGCGATTGACGCCGCCAACGATCAACAGGACGAGCAGGTTAGAATCAATCAAAATGCCGTTTTTCCGGGCGTTTCGACTGAAGTCGTCCAGATCGGTCATCAGCTTGCAAGCTTCATTGCAACCGGATCGCCTGTCTCGATGTCTATCAGGATCGTCTAATACTCGAGGGGCAAACTAGCCCCCATAGATCGGATCAACTCGGGTGCCGAAACGCGTCGCTTGGGAAATCCCAGGGTAATCCGCCAAACCCGGCGATCCTTGTACACGTCCTGTTCAACTTCTTCGAGGGAATATTCCCTCTCGCCGAGTAGTTCTGTCGCGTATTGTTTGGAGCGGGTGAAGGCGTCCTGCGTGCTGATCACAAACACGAAAATATCACATCGACTCCCTGAACGATTCGAACGAAACCCATTCCAGGGCGGTTCCGGGCTATATTATGCCGGGAGTGCGAGCTATTGCCGGGAGGGTAAGCTTCAATTCTTGGGGCAGTTTCTCCAGGTGGGTGAACTTGGCAATGCCCACGGGCTTTGCCGGATCGCGCGGCGCGCACGGTCCCGCACTATCGTGGTTCTCTTTGAATTATGATGTCGCCAATGCTCGGCTCGTCGTCAGGGTGCCGAAGTAGGTCGTCGACGGGGGAAAATTGGAATTTCAGATGAATGCACCGCCCTTGAGGTCGTCTTCGGCCTAGCCGCCCTGGATCTCCTCCATATCGAGGCGATCTGGTTCCCCCGCCGAGCCCCGTAGCAATTGCTTTGCTCTGCGTGGCAGGCGCTGGAGCATCACAGTCGAACCGCCAACTGCAACCGCCGCGAAGGATACTTGCCGGAAGTGGCAATTTTAGCAATTCTTGACTTGACAACAGGCTCCCGGAATGAATATGCTCTCTGGGGCGCTGTTTCGCGCAGGCCGCGGTGTTTGCCCGATGATCCGCAAACAGAAACTCCTGGAGAAGAACGATGTTACGTCGCATATATCCCTACCTCGGCGCTTTAATGCTGTTGCCGCTTTTGGTACTCGCTCAGATCACCACAGGCACCATAACCGGGCTGGTCGTTGACTCAACAGGGGGGGCAGTCGCCGCCGCCAAAGTCACTCTGATCAGCGAGACGCGCGGAACGAGGATTACGCTTGACACCAACTCGACAGGCGACTACGTGTTCCCGAACGTCGCCCCCGACACCTATACCGTAGAGGCAACCGCGGCGGGATTCAAGGTCTCGCGTCGCCTGGGGGTGGGGGTGACCGGCGGTGATCGAGTGGGTGTGCCCCCAGTGACGCTCCAGGTGGGAGGAGTAACCGAGTCGGTCACAGTGGCCGCCGAGGCGGGGCTCATCCAGACGCAGAGCGGCGAGCGGTCGTTCGCTATCACCACTCAACAGATCGATTACCTGCCCATCAACCGCGGCAACTTCACGAGCCTGGTGGCCTTTACGCCGGGCGTTATTGAGGG
>Ga0163144_10017408_pt1 | contig 14635 bp, 14 predicted proteins | sample OliLak19BULKMAT1_FD_123175 | JGI IMG/M metagenome (GOLD analysis project Ga0163144, IMG submission 123175) | Freshwater microbial mat bacterial communities from Lake Vanda, McMurdo Dry Valleys, Antarctica - Oligotrophic Lake LV.19.BULKMAT1 | ecosystem: Environmental > Aquatic > Freshwater >... | reverse complement strand
TTAAATATTGGCAGGTGTCTGAGCACAACTTTATTGAAAAAATTTCACCGCTATATAAAGATGAACTGCTTTTCTATAAAGGTGGTAAAGGATTCTTTAATGCCGGTGGCTTATCTGAAAAAGGCGTAACAGAAGCTGAACACCGCGATGCTGCAGCCAAAACCTATAAAGTAGCCCTAGATTCAGCTACTAGCGGTGAGTTTGACTTAGTTATTTGTGATGAGATAAATAATGCGGTCAATGACGGCCTGCTAACTAAAGAAGACCTTTCTGAGTTAATAAGTAGTCGTAGCCCAAAAACAAGCCTGTGCCTAACTGGACGCAACTTCCCTGAAGAATTAATAGACAAAGTAGATATTGCAACCCATATGACTAAAATGAAACATCATTTCGACAATAAGTTTCTTGCTAATAAAGGCATAGATTTCTAAAACAATGTTTAAGCTACATTGCTATCGATTAATAATCCAAAACGACATACACTATTAGATGATGCATTTATTTGGAGCGGGATCGTCCGTCTTAGAGCTTAATCTTAATATTCTGTGGTGGTATTGGTTACTACTCTTTGTTTGGTTCGTCTCTTTGATACTCATTGATATTTTAGTATTTCACCGTAAAGATCATGCCCCTAGCCTAAAGAGCGCTATATGGCAAAGCGCAGTTTGGATAGCCTTAGGCATAATGCTTGGGCTGGTCGTTTGGGGTGTGTTCGGCGGCGAAGCAGGAGGGCAATACTTCAGCGGTTACCTAGTCGAGAAATCATTGGCAGTAGACAACGTATTTGCGTGGGCAATGGTATTGACATACTTCAAAATACCGAAGAAATACCAGCACAGAGTATTGTTCTGGGGAGTTCTAGGCGCCATTACGCTACGGGTAATCTTTGTATTTGCAGGGCTCGCGGTCATTGATCGTTTTGAGCCAGTCTTATTAATATTTGGGGGAATCTTGCTATGGAGTGGTATAAAAATGCTACTGACAAAAAAGGGCCACGAATACGATCCTGCAAAGAGCAAATTCTACTTAGTTGTTAGTAAATTCATTCCCATTTCGGAAAAGTTAGATGGCCACAAACTATTTACACGCGTAAATGGCAAGCGAATGGCAACTACACTGTTCATGGCACTTTTGGTTGTTGAGTTTACCGACTTAGTCTTTGCGGTTGATTCCGTTCCGGCAATACTTGCTGTGTCACGCGAGCCTTTTATTATAATCGCGAGTAATGCAGCTGCAATCCTGGGTATGAGGGCGCTGTACTTTGTATTCGATATTCTCAAAGACAAATTTTGGCTACTCAGTCGTGCCTTGGCATTCCTGCTTATATTTGTCGGCATAAAACTCGTACTAGCACCGACAGCAATATTTGGATACAACTGGTTCGACTTCCATATACCAACCAACTTAAGTCTGCTTATAATATCCAGCCTACTGATAGGTGGCGTTGTTGGCTCCTTAATTTTCAAAAAGTCCAATAGTGGCAAAATTTTTAAATAAAAAACAAAAAAGACAGCTAATCTCTGTAATCTTAACTTTACTATTTGCGGGTGGAGTATGGACTGCGCAGAGACAGGGATGGATACAGCCAGCAACAATGCAAAAAAATGAGACGGGTAGCTATTTAGTAACGACTTTTGTTGATGGCGACACCCTTACCATAGACATTAATGGTAACAAAGAGCAAATACGGCTTATAGGAGTAGATACACCTGAGACTAGAGACCCGCGCGTACCAGTTCAATGCTACGGAAAAGCAGCAAGTGAGTTTACTAAAGATCTAATAAGTACTAACTTGGTAAGATTAGAGTCTGACCCAACCAATTCCGACCGCGATAGATATAACCGGTTGCTTAGATATGTTTATTTACCCGACAATAAACTAGTTAATGCAGAAATTATTAAAGCCGGCTATGGTTTTGCATACACACTATTTCCATTCCAAAAACTAGAGGAGTTTAGGGCATACGAATCACAAGCTAGGCAGAATAATCTTGGTCTGTGGAGTAGTTGTTCTATCAATCAAAACGGTGACAAAAGAACGACTAGCCCAGCTCTTTAAATGATTCTACTCGTCGACTATCTATCATCTTAACAAGTCGATGAGTAACTTGCAGCGGATAGTAGAGGTTATAAACTATAAAAGCACCTACATCACCCATCCATGCCCGCTTAAGATTATGTCTCTTTAGTGTGTTCGGCCAACGTTTCAAGTAGACATAATGTTGTTCTCTGGTGCGGCGCTGTTCGCTAAAAATTCTTGAGTCAACACCGACTTTTCTATTCTTATCGTAGGTTATTTTGTAGCCAGCTTCTACCATATGAATACCCAGATCTATATCTTCATGAATATCATTGTCTATAATAACTTTGTCTTTTACGTCAAGCCATAGTTGACGCCTAAACACTAAGTTAGACCCCCATGCGATATATGAGCCAATAATAATCCGATTTACTCTGAATGAGAAATTCTCGGTAACCCAGCCGCTAAATCTTGGGAACCCAAGATCGTATAGGTAACAGCCACCCGTAAGTACGTTATCGGGCTTTAAGGAAATAAACTGCTTTGCATCCTTTACCCAATTAACGGGCAAAATAGTGTCGGCATCGATACGACCAACTATGTCTGTTTTAGCTGCATTAAAACCGGCATTTCTAGCATGAACAATACCAGGACGGGATTCACTTACCACTCGCACAAACGCAAACTTTTTGGCAATAGAAACTGAAGAGTCGGTACAGTTATTATCAACAATTATCACTTCATCAGGCAAAACTGACTGTGCAGCAATAGATTCCAAGCAATTTTCGAGGTGTTCTTCCTCGTTAAAAACTGGTATAACTATTGCAAGAGAAAGCTTACGCTTATTCATAAATCAATCTAACTATATCATGCGAAACCAAAAAATAACTGAGAAACAACCGAAATCTACACTTAAAAAACCAGCTAAAGATGCAGGTTTCTGGCAGGTATTTTGGTACAGATTAAGCTTCTGGAGTGTTAAAAACAAGTTCTGGCAGCGGTTTGCTTTATTTTTGGTTGCATTTATTTTGCTTGCAGTAGGTAGTATGTATGGTCTAGCGCAGTGGTATATAAATAAAAACAGTACCAAGCCATTAGAAGTTGGAGCCACATTTATACCTAATTACGCTCGTCATTTTGATCTAGACGCTAAAGAAACTATGGCAGCCATAATTGACGAACTAGGTATTAAGCGTTTAAGACTAGTCAGTTATTGGTCGGATATAGAAAAAGAGCCGGGCGTTTATAACTACGATGATCTGGATTGGCAATTTAGAATGGCAGAAGAAAAAGGTGTTAAAGTTAGTTTAGCGCTTGGTTTACGCCAACCTCGTTGGCCAGAGTGTCATATGCCAGCATGGGCTGCAGAAATGCAAGGTAATAGCTGGTATAAACCACTTGAAGAATTTGTTGCCAGTACTGTCAATCGCTACAAAGACAGCCCAGCCCTTGATAGTTACCAATTGGAAAACGAGTTTTTCTTAACAGCCTTTGGTATTTGCTATGACTTTAACCGTGATCGCTTGGTAGCAGAATATAACCGTGTTAAAAAAGAAGATCCCAATACTACGCTCATAGTAACTATGAGCAATAATGCAATAGGCACGCCAATTGGCGAGCCGACTCCAGACAAATGGGCTGTATCGGTATACAAAAGAGTATGGGACAAAAATATTACCCTGCGCTACTTTGAATATCCACTTCCAGCTTGGTACTACGCTTTTAGGGCTGGCTTCACAGAGCTTACTCGTGGACGGGAAGTATTTATACATGAACTCCAAACCGAGGCTTGGACTCCGGAAAAATACGGTGGTACTAAAGAAACTCCTATTGCTGAACAATATAAATCCATGAATGCTGAAATGTTAGTTGATCGTATCGAGTACGGTAAATCTACTGGTATGCGTACTATGGATATGTGGGGGCCAGAGTGGTGGTATTGGCTAAAAACCACCCAGAACGAGCCAGCTATCTGGAATACTGCTAAATCTGAGATGCAAAAAATAGAATCAGAAAACAAACGTTTGACTAATTAAGCCTTGAGGCCCTGAGCGACTACAGCTGCCTGTAGCCAAACATCGTTAGCAACAGCGTGTTTATGACCAGGTAATCGAATGGCACTGACATTTATATAGGTATCTCTCAGATACTTCACTGCAGTTTCTAGTTCTTCGTTATTTGCTAGTTCACTTTTAGTTCCCCAAGCCACTGCCAATTTTGCATTTATATGTGCCTCAAGTGCAACAGCAGCACGTGCCTCAAAGTTTCCCTTCGCGAGACCGCGGGCAATAGCAAAATTAGATAGACGGGCAAGGCTAGTATTGAATCCGACCATTCCTATTGACTCGTTTCTAGCAGATCGGAAAGCTGGGCCACTTTGCTCAACGTAATCCTTTAGTGCACCACCGGAACTACCAAAGGCTATACCTAGCGTAGCTACATTGCGTGTCATAGCTGTAACTGGTTCTAGTACCACAACTCTTTCTACGCCAAATGTGCCAGCCGTCATGGCGTTGAGGGCTTTATCTGCACCAAATGAATAACCATATAGATCAACAGTTTCGATTCTTTCGTCATGAGCATAACGGAGCAGATCCTCATTTAAAGGAAAGAAGTTGCCACCTGCAATGGCTTTACGTTGGTCTCGAGTAAATTTTGATGCATGGAACTTGGATGTGCTTGGGTTACCAGCTGTAATTATACGAGTATCTGGGTTTGCTGAAGCAATAGCTGCTATCTGGTACAAGTTGTTAGGGTCAAGAGGCTGGCCCATTGCTAAGTGAATCATAAGAGCGGCTTTAGGGTCGTGTTCAAGGGGTCGGATATCAAGAATAGAAGCTTTTTCTACTTCCTTTAAGTCAACATTGTTGCCTAGTACCCATTTAGCAATGAAAGCTTCGTGATCTGTTGCTTGCATTTGCTCTTCTGCAACGCTTGACACAGTGTCAATAACTTCTTGGTCAAAATCGTAATACTGTTCTAATCTTTCAGCGGTTGTCATTTATTAACACTCCTGTAGCTTATTCAATAACTTTATCACACAAATTCATATTTGTCAATAGCTAACAGATAGGATATACTGTTTCTATGGCGAAAAAAAAGCAACAAAATCCAGGAGTTATTAGTAACAAACGAGCCCGCTTTGATTACGATATCAAAGACTCGTACCTTGCTGGTATTGTCTTAAATGGGCCCGAAACGCGCAGTCTGCGCGAACACCACGGTAGTCTTCAGGGCGCCTTTGTACAGATTAAAGACGGGGAAGCATGGCTTATGAACTCTTTAGTCACACCACTTAAAACTAATGCTGCTCATTTACCTTCAGAAATTCAAATCCGCAACCGCAAGTTATTACTAAAAAAGCGCGAGCTAGCCCAACTTATTGAAGCCAAACAACAAGGCAATACAATAGTGCCACTAAGAATCCTGACTAAGGGCAGATTTATTAAAATTGAGATAGCTGTAGGTAAAGGCAAGCGCCAATACGATAAAAGACAAAGTATTAAACAAAAAGATACAGACCGTGACCTTAAGCGAACGCTCAAATATAACTAGACTGCCTACAATTCGCCTCCCATAAGACTCATCAGTACGACTATTACTTCGTAGTTGTAGGTAGGAGGAAGCAGAGCAGAGGATTTTTGGCGTTCGTTTCCGAACTTGTTCTCTGATGCTTACTCCTACAGGAGTTGCGTGTTGGCTAATCTCCATTAAGACAGAACGATGTATGCGAGTATTGCTACTTGCGTACAGAACCTATTCGTTCGATAGGTGCCACTTGTAGGTGGCGTGAATGCGGGAGAGTTACTCCTCGCTGATGCTGCCATTCTGAAAGCGACGATTGATCTCCGCAAGGAGTTCTTCATCACTGACTCCAGAAAGGTCTATACCGGAAGTGGACTCACCACCTTCAGCTTCTTGTCGACGTTCTACGACAATGTCACCAGTGTCCCACTCCCGGACGCTGATCGAACGATCCTCGCCCAGGCGGTATTCGACGCTGTACTTTGGTGTTCCGTCATCTAAGACCGCGAAGGCGACCCACTGCCCGAACAGACCTGGAGTAAACTCCTGTAGTCTGCCACCAGCAGTAAAAAAGCCTGGCTCGATGCCATTGATGACGTTGCGACCTTGGGATGCCAGAGTCTGGAGAGACGGCGACAACTCGCTAGGCTGGCCGCGGTCGTCGAGTACTGTGATAGTCAGCGGATTGAGTTGCCCAGCCGTCATTGAGTCACCAGCCACTTGGGCATAGGCGAGCACATTCTGGCTGTCGCCACGATTAGGCCGCAGAGGGGTTACGTATACCGGACGAGACGTCTCAACGTCGAGCAGCAGGAACTCCCCGCTATTCTCGGCGTTCTCGGCGACATCCGGTTCATCGTAACCCCAGCCATTGATGTTGTACTTGCGACCTGCCGCCCAATTCGCTTCTTGGCGCTGTTGTTCAGCTAGTGATACTGGGTAAATTGGACCAGGGATCTCACCAGGTTCGACTGTAGCGGAGTACTCCATCTGCGGCGTTCCGTCTCGACTTCCCGAGATTCGAACCACTCCTGCAGGAACCTCTACGGCAACATTGCCGCTTCGGACCAGCTGCAACAACGGGATCACAATGTAGGGGGTGCCCTCATCGCAATATCCGTAAATGTTGTCCCACTTGACAATCCAACTTGGATGGCCCTCCTGAACCAGGTTCAGAAGATTGTTGCCTCGTTCCCCGTTTAGGGCGCGGTTAAGCTTGTAGTCACCTTCAAAACGGCAGATTTGAGGGCGAGCCGAACGGCCGTCCCACGTAACTACACCTTCGGGGTGAATCTGCTTGCCGTTGCCGTCACGGATTGCTGAGAAGTAGCCGGGGGCTTCTTCTGCATCTTCCATGGCAAGCTTTGGCTGGTGGATGAACGCCACTGTCTCTTCACGAAGCGTAGTATTCGCGCGACCACCTGCATTACGCTGCATGAAAAGGTAAGCAGCCGGTAGGCTGTTTCGCCGTGGCAACCATCCCTCACCGCTCAATTTACCCTGGACAATATCGACAGATACGTCATGGACGGTGTCGATGCTGGTGGAACCAAAGTTCGCGCCTTGGACCAACCGATCAACCGAGAACGGCATAGCCGTCGGGTCGAGGCTGGGTAGCTCGAAAGTTGTCTCGGTAGTGTAGTGCCGAGCAGTCTCTTTGCCACTATTCCAAAATTGGGGAATGGCCAGAAACAGCATAACCACCATGATCAGTAACGAGCCGCAGACTCCAAGCCAGAGAACTCGCGTTCCATGACCAGTATCCGAAGTCTCGTTATTAACCTCAGGGCCATGACGATCATAGTTTTCATGGCTATTGTGTTGTCCATTATAGGCAAGATAGCCCACGAAGATTGCAACGACAGCAAGCCAGATTGCCGCCCACCAGAAGTGGCTGTATGTCAACCAGTTGGCTTGTCCGAACTGGTAGAAGCCAGCGCGTATACGTCCATGACCCTCCCATGGGAAACTCATGTAATACAGGCCCCAGCAAACCAGCCAAGGAATTCCAAGCGTTGCAAGGAAAATGAGCGCAACCGAAGTCACGGCTTTCCCCAATGTACGATTGAACCAGGATATCAAGGTGCACCTCCATAGTGCTATTCGGAACGTTTCATTTGGTTACCCAAAAGGCGGTACTTAGAGGATTCTAAGCCGCTGTTTAATGACAGCGTGTATCAGTAAATAGCGACCTAAAATCTATGAAATAACGCAGTTGTAAAGGTACGAAAATAACACCTTACTATAGCATATTTTACTATAATTGTATAGTGTATTCTTGTTTGTTCTATTACGTGTTAGTGCGCCCAAGCAACATCGTTCAGCCAACAAAAAAGCGCCCTTATGATATATGGACAAACATTCGCCAATACGTGCGATTGCTTATCCCTAGGCCAAAAGGCGCGTAGGCTTGGACAATGCTGGTTTGTGGTAACCCGCAGGAACACTAGATGTCCTAACGGGTCAAAATTATTTCACTAATTCCGTGACTATTATTATAGGGCATAGTAGTACACTTGTCAATGTAGCCCCATAGATATAATGTTGAAATTTTTTGATTAACTCCTAGAATATTAGTAAATTTACTTGTCTTAACTTACTTTAGTACCAATAGATTCACCGGAAACGGCACGTAGGATATTGCCATCTTTATGCAGATCAAATACAATCAGGGGCTTTTTCTGTTCCATGGCTAGACCTAGTGCAGCTTTGTCCATGACTTGAACATCAGGATTTTCGACTGCTTCTTGATAAGTAAGTTCCTTATACTTAACGGCCCCCTCAAATTTAACTGGGTCTTTGTCATAAATACCATCAACTTTGGTTGCCTTAAGGATTACATCACAATCAAGCTCTAACGCTACCGATGCGGCAGCCGTATCGGTAGTAAGATACGGCTTGCCAAGTCCGCCAGCAACAATAACTACACGTTTCTTTTCTAAATGACGGATAGCTCGGCGACGTATAAAAGGTTCGGCCACCTGATTAACATGGATGTTCGTCTGCAAGCGCGTAGGCTGGCCGTGGTGTTCAAGCATGTCCATCAAAGCAAGTCCGTTCATTACGGTTGCCAACATACCCATGTAGTCGGCAGTGGTCCGCTCCAAACCTTCGCCAGCTATGGTTGCACCACGCAGAAAATTACCGCCACCAACTATAATAACCATTTCGACACCTGTTTCGGTGGCCTTCTTTATCTCTTCTGCTAACCATGCAACAAACTGTGGGTCTATACCACCTTCACGGCCGGACAGCTGTTCGCCTGAAAGTTTTAATAGTACACGTTTGTAAGCCATTAGTTGATACTATACCAGCTTTGAGGTGCCTAATCTGTTACTTTTGTTCCGTACAATATGATCCACATTATAAAACTGCACCTGATAGTGCTAATAGTTAATACCGTAGACTAAGTACTAATAAAAGCATAGATATTTATGAAGATACTTTATACTTAAGGATATGAAAATATACTCTTGGAACGTTAATGGAATCAGGGCAGTTGTCGCTAAAGGAACTTTTCAAAAGTTCATTATTGAACACCAGCCAGACATAATATGTTTGCAAGAGACTAAAGCAGAGCAGGGGCAAGCAATTTTTGACCTTGGTGGTTATGAAGAATTTTGGAATTCTTCAGCTCGCAAAAAAGGCTATAGCGGTACCGCGATATTTACTAAAATTAAACCACTAAGTGTTGATACTAATTTTCCGCTTAAAATTGCTAAACAGTTTGGCCTAAATGACGATAGCTACGGTGATGCAAATGCTGAAGGTCGCACACTGACGGCTGAATTTGATGACTTTTATCTAGTCACTGTTTATACCCCTAATTCAAAGGGTGATTTGTCCCGTCTGAACCTACGCCATAAAAAATGGGATCCTGCGTTCTTAACTTACATAAAAATACTTGAGCAGCATAAACCAGTTATATTTTGCGGTGATCTTAATGTTGCCCATACCGAAAATGACCTATCCAATCCTAAACCAAACATGGGAAAGCACGGTTTCACAGACGAAGAAAGAGAGGGCTTCCAGCGTTTTGTTGACGCAGGACTTTTAGATACCTTCCGTTTGTTCACTGAAGGTAGTGGTCATTATACTTGGTGGACGCATTGGGCTAATGCTAGAAGTCGTAATGTTGGATGGCGGATTGATTACTTTTTAGTGTCGGAAGTACTGAAAGAAAGAGTTCTAAATGCAGAGATCCACGCTGACGTTATGGGCTCAGACCACTGTCCGGTTAGTATAGAATTGCAAGCTTAATCACTTAGGTATACAATCGCTTGCAAGGAGGGCATTATGCCTAAAAAACAAAAGAATAATAAATTACCACCATTTGCACACCCGTTTAAACATGGCCGCCTACACTGGAAAAAAGTGCTCTTTATAGTCATGATCGGTACATTTGGCCTGGTATTGGCTTCGGCTGTCACTGCCCAGGTGTTTTATAACAAGTACGTCTACGACTTTCTTGGCTACAATTCAGTTTTTCAGATGAGAACATATGTTAAAGAGGCTATAAATGGCCTTATCGAAATCTATGAAGTAGTTGGCGAAGATAATCGCATTGAGAAAGCCAAGCTACTACTACCAGCAGAGACCGACGAAGTAAACAAAGTTGTGTATTTTTACACACCTGAAGATAAGGGAACCTACGAAGATGGCACCGCCTATAGCTCACCCGAAATGGTACAAATAACTACTAGGCGGCTGGCCCAATCTGGTACGGTAGCACTAAACACGACAGATTTCGATGCACTTTTTAGTGGCATACCTCAAGCGCAAGCCTGTACCCGTAGTTTTATCCTTCACTTTAAAGCCATTAATGACAACGGCCTTACGCTATCTGTAATTAAAAAACTGCAGGACGGTCGCACACTCTATATTTACCGCGAACCAGCATGCATGCAGTACGGCATGGACGAGCTAGAAGCTTATCTGAACCTAGCTCAAAGTTACTAGCTCAAGCCGATGGTAGCTCAACTACAAAAATAGAACCTTTACCGTACTCGCTTGTAACAGTAATTTTCCCATTGTGATTTTTAGCAATAGAATCAGCCAAGCTAAGGCCAAGCCCGTAACCATTAACTTTTGATTTGTTGCGTGATTGATCGGCCCGATAAAAGCGCTCAAAAATATGTGGTAGATCTACTGCAGTAATGCCAATACCCTGATCTGCAATATTAACTTTAATTTTGTTATCAGATTTTTTAGAAGTAACAGTAATCTTTGTACCTTCCAGGCTATACTTTAAAGCATTGCTAAGCAGTGGAACAAAAAGTTCAATTAGTTGATCTGGGTCACCATGAATCAGAGCCTTAGTTTTAGGTAATGAAATGCTGATTTTGCGTTTAGATGATTCTTCTTTTAAGCGAATACTTGCGCTCTCTAAAACATCAGTGAGTCTATAATCTTGCCAATGCGATTTATCTACACTATCGCCACTCCGAGCTAGACGTAATAAAGCGGCTGTTAGGGTATCCAACTTACCTATCTCTTCTAGATTACTATAAAGAACTTCGCGGGCGTCACCATCACTGATAGTCTTTGACATTAAGGCAACTTCTATCTCTGCTTTCATTGCTGTAAGTGGTGTGCGCAGTTCGTGAGCAGCATCTGACGTGAATCTACTTTGGGCATCGAGAGTCTGCTCGAGTGGACGTAATGAACGACGAGAGAGCACATAACTAACCCCACCGCCAAGCACTAGCATGCCGACATTAAGCACTACTAAACGATTTAAAAGATTACGGCGGAACATTGTTAGCTGCTCATTATTTATACGTGCTATGTCTTCTGGCTGAGTGAAGAATAAAAAATCTTTTAAGCCACTTTGCTGACGAATTAGGTTACTTTGGGCTTCAGATATCGACTGCTGATACAAGACCGTACTAAAGCCAAGAGTAAGCGCCATAATAATACTAAGATAGGTAGCCATAAGACGTGTACGCGCCGACGAAAGGTTGGGCTTTAAAGATGCCATTATATATAGATTGTACTGTAATTAACTGGGTTATTGCTGAATATGATAACCAAAGCCACGCTTAGTAATTATAACGTCCGTATTAAACGGGCGGTCTATCTTGTTACGTAAATAACCAATATAAACTTCGACTGTATTTGGCAATACGTCATCGTCATCACTCCAAACGTGAGAAATAAGATCGTCTTTACTTACAATACTGCCTGAACGGCGCATTAAGTATTCTAAAAGTGCAAATTCTTTTGCAGTTAAATCAATCAGGTTTTCTTTATAATTAACGGTTTTTGTGATTGGGTCTAGTGATAAATCACCCGCAATTAAAGCTTTGCCAAGAAGGTTGCGCGGCCGACGTAGGAGGGCGTACAGCCGCGCAATCAACTCATCAAAAGCAAATGGCTTGGCTAGATAGTCATCTGCACCACTATTAAGACCTGCTACTTTATGTTCGGTACTGTCACGGGCTGTCAACATCAGGATAGGAGTTTTAACTCCTTCGCTACGCAAGGCTTCGCATACGGCTTGACCATCCATACTGCCCGGTAACATCCAGTCCAGAATTATAATGTCGTACTCTTCACTGCGGCCATAGCTAAGTGCCGAATCACCGTCCTCTACCACGTCAACACTAAATGTTTCCGCGATGAGCCCTTTTTTTAGGGATTTAGCGATTTTAGGTTCATCTTCAGCTATTAAGGCACGCATGCAAGTATTGTAACCAAATTTACTGAAAAAATGCTGAGTGATTTTTTACAATTTAGCCGAGCCTAGGTGCAAGAGTGTAGAATAGACAGATGATACCTGATTATTGGTTAAAGCAATCAAATGAAACACCTTTATTTGAAAATATTTTATGGAGTCGCCCAGAGCACCGATCAACGGCGGGTAAGCTACTTATTGTTGGCGGCAACGCCCAAGGATTCTTAGCGGTCGCAGAAGCCTACCAGGAAGCAATGAATGCAGGCGCAGGCGTAGTACGCGCTATACTACCAGATGCGCTTCGAAAGACTGTAGGCGCAGTATTGGAAGCCACCGAATTCGTACCCAGCACGCCAAGCGGCAGCTTTGCCGCGTCTTCACTTAACGAGTTAATTATTAGCAGTACCTGGGGAGATGCTGTGTTAATAAGCGGTGACTTAGGTCGCAACTCAGAGACCAGCGCAGTATTGGAATCCTACGTACAAAAATATACAGGTATGCTTACGGTCACCAAGGATGCCGTAGATTATTTTTATCTCACTCCTGAAATCCTTTTAAACCGCAAAGACACTGCTTTAGTACTTAGCATGGCACAGCTGCAAAAACTTGGCACAGCTGCAAAATTTGAAACGCCATTTCTTTTAAGTATGGGTATGTTATTACTGGTAAAAGCTTTACATGATTTTACAATCAAATACCCTGTGACAATAATTACAAAAGAACTTGATCAATTAGTAGTTGCCCATGCAGGAAGGGTAAGTTCAACTAAACTCAAAAAAGATATAGAAATTTGGAGAGTTAAAACTTCAGCAAGCGTCACCACTTTTTGGTTACAGAACCCTAGTAGTCCTTTTGAATCTATGACTACAGCATTATACGAAGAAAATATATAAACCTCACAGATGTGGGGTTTATATATTGGTACCGCGAGCCGGACTTGAACCGGCACGTCCAAAAGGACACAGGATTTTGAGTCCGGCGTGTCTACCAATTCCACCACCGCGGCGACTCTCGTATAACAGAGATAATTGTACTATAATATTAAGGCATAGGCCAGCATTAGCATGAAGACAATCAATCCATCAAACGGAACAACCTTTCAGTTGCCGGATGAACCGTCCAGCAACAATAGTAGCAGCAACCAAGCTGCTGATTTAGTGCGCACTAAACTAGACAGCCTATTCAATAATGAACCAGATCCCGTAACAGAAGCTATAGAGAGTGCTCAAACGTCACCAGTTAGTAGGAGTAAGCATCAAAAATTCATGGTGGATCTAAGCTCTTCCGGTAAGCCATTTGCGGTTATTCAAATGGAGTGGCATGAGTATTACAAAAGACTACCAGACAACGAAAAGCATGAAGTATGGGAAGAATTCTATAGCGCCCAAGAACACAAACCAATCTTTAAAGCTCAAGTCAGTCAGCCTTACAGCCCACCAGATCCGCAAGCACCCGTAACTGGTAGCTTTAATAAAGCTACCGCATCCAAGAAAGCTAGCACAAGCCATCAATCTGTTGCAGATCTAAAAAATCAGATAACGGATCGAGTAAAGGGAAGGGGCAAATTATCCCGCAAACAACATGTCAAGTCATTAGTATTCGGACTCGGGATGGGTGGCTTAGTTGTATTAATGCTGCTATTCGGATTCTTTAACGAGCGCTTCTTAGCACCATTCATCACACCAAGTCGCAATGTCAGCTCGACGCCACTCATACTTGACGCTGGAGCCACTGTGGGCACCGATTCAAAAATAATTATCCCGAAAATAAATGTTGAAGTTCCTGTCGTATTCGACGTCGAAACTACTGAAGAATCTGCCGTACAGGACGGCTTAGAACGCGGAGTCGTGCAGTATGCTACTACTTCTAAACCAGGCGAGCAGGGTGGTGGAGCTATTTTTGGACACTCTAGTAATAATTTACTTAACCGCGGTCAGTACAAGTTTGCTTTTGTACTCTTAAGTCGCTTAGAGAAAGACGATACTTTTTATATAGAAAAAGATGGCATACGTTATGTTTATAAGATTTTTGATACAAAAATCGTACCACCCACAGATATAAGCGTACTAAATAGTATCCCCGGTAAAACTAGCACAATGGCACTAATAACTTGTGACCCTCCTGGTACAACTATAAACCGGCTGGTAGTTTGGGGTGAGCAGATCAGTCCCGACCCAATTGCCAATATTGCTAGTACTGCCGTTCAAACAGATGCAACCGCATCACAGCTAGCTGGTAATCCAGAATCACTATGGTCCCGTATATTTGGTGGAATCTTTTAACGCTGGGCAATTACAGTTAACGTAAATGCATTCTTAGTACTGTCAACTTTGGAATCTTCAACAGTGAAGACATTCTCATAATCCCGGTCAACAAATGGTCCGTTACTAAGTTTAGAAGTAACTAATGTTTGC